>Ga0308165_1000837_pt1 | contig 48139 bp, 31 predicted proteins | sample PhyWR2_FD_201032 | JGI IMG/M metagenome (GOLD analysis project Ga0308165, IMG submission 201032) | Phyllosphere microbial communities from UC Gill Tract Community Farm, Albany, California, United States - DLSLW.R2 | ecosystem: Host-associated > Plants > Phyllosphere > Unclassified | place: USA... | reverse complement strand
CCCGTCACTGCTTCATTGAACGTGATCGTGACCAGCGAGGTTTCGCCGGCCGCCAGCGCCGTGTCGGCGACCACCACAGTGGCCGTGGGGGCCTGCGTGTCTATGGTGTAGTTGTCCGAATTGGTGGTGCCAGTGGCCGGATTGCCGGCGAGATCCGTGACGCCCGTATAGTCCAGCGTCATGAGGTTGGTTGCATCCTTGAGACCTGCGGTGGGAGTGAATGTCGCGGTCCAGGTCTTGCCGCCATCGGCGGACTCCGGCGTCGACAGCGTGCCATTGGGCGCTGTGAGATTGGCATTGCCAAAGCCCGTGACGGCTTCGCTGAAGACCACGGTGACCAGCGAGGTCTGGCCCGCGGCCAGTGCGGTATCGGCGATGGTGATTTCGGCCGTGGGCCGCTGCGTGTCAACCGCGTAGCTGTTGGAATCGCGCGTGCCTTGACCCGCATTGCCAGCGCTGTCGGTCACGCCGCTCAGGTCCAGCATGATCTTGTTGCCGACCTGGGTGATGCCTGCTGTGGGCGTGAAGGTGGCCGTCCAGAGGATATTGTCGTTGCTGGCCAGGTTGGACAGGTTGCCGCCCGCAACTTCCAGGTCCTGGATCGCCAAACCCGACACCGCTTCGTTGAAGACAATGTTGAGCGTCGTGGTCTCGCCAATCGCCAGTTGGGTGTCGACCAGCTCGATCAGGATCGCTTCAGGGCGTTGCGTATCGACGGCGAAATTGGGCGACTCAACCGAGCCCACGCCCGCAAGGTTGTCGCTCTTGCTGACCACGCCTGCCAGGTCGACGGTCAGCACATTGCTGCTGTCGGTCACGCCTGCATCGGGAGTCAGTGTGGCCGTCCAGGTGATGCCCCCATTGCTTGTATCGAGGTTGGTAAGCTTGCCATTCGGCACGGTGATATCGGCGAGCTCGAAACCTTCGACCGCGCTGGCGAAGGTAAAGGTAACGGTGGCGGTATCGCCTATCTTGAACGCATCTTGGCTGAAGGTGGTGGAGACCAGTTGGGGGCCAGGCAGCACGGCGTTTGCAAAGACCAGATCATCGATAGCTATCTGGAGGATAGGGAAGTTCGGTATCGAGATACGGATTTCGTCGACGTTGTACCAACTGCTCGCAAAATTCACTGTTCCGTAGCTACCACCTTGCAACTCGTTCCTGACATAGCTGAGGGATTCGTTTGTATATAAAGGGAGATAGGGATCGAATTGACCTGTGGCGACTTCCTCACCATTTCTGTAGCCGGCGAACTTAAGGTCCCCACCGAAAGCATTCTCCACTTCCATGGAAACCATGCGAAATTCGGCGCCATCCGCAGATTTGATGCTGGCATATGAACCTGACCCAAACATATGCGACAGGAAACGCAGCGCCTGGTCTCCCGGCAGTGACGAAATGCCCATCCCGAATTCATCGAGAGAGATGTTGTCACTAAGGATCGGTGAGTTTCCGGTGCGACCTATTGAATAGATCATTCCATCAATAGTTTCGCCGGCTGAGCCTGGCAACTGAAGCCTAGACCATGCGGCTTGGGCATCAAATGACTGATTTGCGGGCGCCAGCGTATGCGAGTAACCCGCCACGTCCGCCACATTGAGCGCCAGATCGTTCTGCACCTCGCCCACTCGGGCTTCGAGCACCCAGTCCGCGCCCAGGCTCGCCGCGCCGGTGCGGTTGGTCGATGCCGCCACGTCGGCCTGCGTGGCCTGCGCGAGTTGCGCGATGAAGGCCTGGCCCTCATCGCCGCTGGCCACATCGCAGCCGTACAGCAGAATGTCGCCGTCGGGCTGCAGCGCCGCGCCCAGGGCCTCGAGCGCGGTCTGGTGCTGCGCCAGGTTGTCGGCGTTCAGCGTGCCATTGCCCAGTTGCAGCGCGCCTTCGCTGCCGTGCGAAATGATGCTGATCGATGCCAGGCCCTGCTCCCCTTCCAGCGCGCGGGCCATCTGGGCCACGCCGTTCTCGTTGGCATCGAGCACCACGACGCGCACGCCGGGTTGAACGGCGGCGATCAGGACATGGATATCAGGCACGCGGCTGTCGATGAAAACAATCGCACGGCCGGAGTTTGCGGTGGTAGGTAAAGAGTCCATGGCAGCGGTTTGGGCAGATAGGCGCACATGTAATGTGCAGTAACACAAGTCATCAATTGAAACAATATGTCAATTCTAGAAGAAATTCCGTTTTGCTCGCAACGGCATCGTCCTCCTGGCGCCATCAGGAATATCCACGATATGTCTTGGGGTTTGCCGTAGACCGCTGCGGCGCTCTCGTGCGGGTCGCGCCCAGGCGCGCGCGTGTGGGCGCAAAAAAAGCACCTCGAGAGGTGCTGATGGATGTGGTGCCCCGGATTGGAATCGAACCAATGACCCACAACTTAGAAGGTTGTTGCTCTATCCAACTGAGCTACCGGGACGCCTGCTGCTACCAATGTAATAGCATGCCCAAAATCATAGCATGAGACGCGTGCCCTTGTGGCGCCGACAACGCCAATGCGTTGCAGACGCAGGTCGCTAACGTGGCGATCAATTCTTGGTACGGGGCTTGCGCCGGCGCGGCTTGCTCCAGCGCGCATGCGCGACATCACGCACCAGATCCCAGACCAATTGCACGACCGGCGCAAGACGGCGATGGCGCCGGTGCACCAGCATGATTTGCCGCTCGACCACGGGCAGCAGCAGGCGATGGACCAGACCCGCGCTTTCGACGCCCTGCTCCGCGCACGCAAGCCGCGGCACGACCGTGATTCCCAGGCCCGCCTGCACCATGGCGAAAATGGTGGTCGTGTGGCCGACCTGCTGCACCACCTGGCAGTCGGGCGCGTGCTGTTCGAGTTCGCGGTCGATCAGGCGGCGGCTGCCGGACGCATGGTCGAGCAGCACCAGCGGATGACCCGAGAGATCGCGCCAATGCACTTCGTGCCGCCGCGCGAGCGCGTGGTCCGCGGGGCAGACCAGGCAGAACGGCTCGGAAAGAATCGCTTCGCAGTGCAGATCCTCGGGTTCGGTGGGATCGATGACCACGCCGAAATCGACTTCGCCGGCACGCACGCTGTCGAGCGCGCCCTGCTGGATGCGGTCGAGCAACTGCAGCTGCAGGCCCGGATGCTGCTGCGCGCAGCGCGCAATGCACTCGGGCATCAGATGGGCCGACAGCGTGGGGCTGCTGGCGACGCGCACGCGGCCGTGGCGCTGCGTGGCCAGGCCGCGCACTTCGAGCAGCGCGGCGTCGAGTTCGTCGAGCACGCGCGTGGCCCGGCCCTGCAGCAGGCGGCCCGCATCGCTGAGTTCGACATCGCGCGTGCTGCGATGCAGCAACTGCACGCCCAGCTGCTGCTCCAGGTCGGTGATGCTGCGGCTCACGGCGGGCTGCGTAAGCCCCACCGCCTCGCCCGCGCGGCTGAAGTTCTGCTGCTGCGCCACGGCCAGGAATACGCGCAGCTGCCGCAAAGTGATATTCATGAGTAAAAATTATAAAACAATCAAATAAATGCATTTCACTTTTGAATCAGCATGCATTCCAATCGGCGCGACGAACGCGCGCACGCCGTTCGCTGCAACTTCTGAAAGCACGGCATGGCCCGACCCCGATTCCTTCCCGACAACTTCACCTTGATGCTCATCGCCACGGTGCTGCTCGCCAGCATCCTGCCGGCCTATGGCAGCGTCGCGCGCGGTCTGGAGTGGGCCGCAATGGGCGTGATCTTCATGCTGTTCTTCCTGCACGGCGCCAAGCTCTCGCGCCAGGCCATCTGGGCGGGCATCAGCCACTGGCGGCTGCACCTGCTGGTCACGGCGATCACTTTCATCGTGTTCCCGCTGCTGGGCTGGGGCCTGCGCCCGGTGCTCGAGCCGCTGCTGACGCCCGACCTGTACCTGGGCGTGCTGTTCCTTTGCACGCTGCCCGCCACCGTGCAGTCGGCGGTGACGCTCACGGCCGTGGCGCGCGGCAACATGCCGGCCGCGATCTGCAGTGCCTCGGGCTCCACGCTGATGGGCATCGTGCTCACGCCGCTGCTCGTGGGCCTGCTGCTGTCGCAGACCGCAGGCAGCAGCGATCCGCTGCAGGCCATGGGCCGCATTGCCTTGCAGCTGCTGCTGCCGTTCGCGCTGGGCCATGGCCTGCGACCCTGGGTGTCGCCGTTCCTGCAGCGCCATGCGGCGCGCATCAAGGGCCTGGACCAGACTTCCATCCTGCTGGTCGTCTACTCGGCGTTCAGCGCTTCGGTGGTCGCCGGACTCTGGACGCGCATTCCGCCGCTCGCGCTGGGCGTGCTGGTGCTGGTCTGCGGCCTGTTGCTGGCACTGGCCATGGGCATCAGCGTCTGGCTCGCGCGGCGCCTGGGTTTCTCCACCGAAGACGAAGCCGCGATCATCTTCTGCGGCTCGCAGAAAAGCCTGGTCAGCGGCGTGCCCATGGCCAAGGTGCTGTTTGCGCCCAGCGTGATGGGCGGCATGGTGCTGCCGCTGATGATTTTCCACCCCATGCAACTGATGGTCGCGGCCTGGGTCGCGGGACGCTATGCGCGCCGTCCGGTCGGCACCGAAGCGCCGAGCGCCGCCGCGGCGCCGGCCAAGGCCTGAATCAGGGGCCCGGCGCCTGGTCCTGAAAGATGGCGGTGCATGCGGCCTGGCCCTGGCGCTGCACGCCGCGGTACATGCCTGCCGTATTGAACGGCATGCTGACCTCGCCCCGGGCATCGACCGCGATCAGCCCGCCGCGCCCGCCTATGCGCAGCAGCTCGCCGAACACCACGTCGGGCGCGGCCTCCTGCAGCGACTGCCCCCGATAGAGCATGCGCGCATGCACATCGTGCGCGGCCGCCGTGCGGATGAAGTGCTCGCCCGTGCCCGTGGCGACCACGGCACAGCTCAGATCGTTGGCATAAATGCCCGCGCCTATCACCGCCGAATCGCCGACCCGACCTGGGCGCTTGCCCGTGAGACCGCCGGTGGACACCGCGGCTGCGAGATGACCGTGGGCGTCCAAAGCCACGGCGCCGACCGTGCCGAAATGGCCGCTGTCGCGCAGCGGCGCAGGCACGCCCATAGCCCGGCGCTGGCGCTGGGCGCGGCGCAGATCGTCCAGCCTCTCGTCGGTGTCAAACCAGGCATCGGGCTCCATGGCCAGGCCCATCTGCTGCGCAAAGCACTGCGCGCCTTCTCCGACCATCAGCACATGGCCCGAATCAGAGAGCACGCTGCGCGCCAGCAGCACCGGGTTGCGCACGCCATGCACGCAGGCCACGGCGCCCGCGGCCAGGCGCTGGCCGTCCATCACCGCAGCATCCATCTCATGGCGCGCCGCAGCGGTATAGACCGAACCCCGGCCCGCATTGAACAGCGGGCAGTCCTCGAGCGACACCACGGCGGCCTGGACCGCGTCCAGCGCCGCGCCTCCGCTTTCCAGCAGCGCCGCACCGGCGGCCAGCGCGGCCTTGAGCGCGCGGTGATAAGGCGCCTCGAGGTCTGGATTCGGCGACATCGTGCCGGCGCCGCCGTGCACGGCAATCACGCAACGCAAATGTCCCATGGGGCCTCCCTGCTGTGGCACTGCGCGCCAGCGGCACAATGCCTGGACCATGGCATACATGCTCACCCGCCCCACAGCGCGCGGGCGTAGGCCTATGCATGGACAGGATGTCAGGCGCCTTCGTGCGGTTGCACGATTGCATGAAAGCGTTGTGCCGGCTGCAGCGAAAAGGCCACCCTGAGGGGTGGCCATGGGCTCAGAAGCGCGCCACGCGCTTCATCGGACTCCGGCGAACCGGGCAGCGGCAAACGCCGGTGGGATACCTTCCGGCCGGCGCCGGGCCCAGGCCAGCAGCAGCATCAACGCGGCGAATCCACCGGCAACCAGCACCGGGTAGACAGCCAGGATCTCGGACAGCGAATACTTCCAGTTCAATGGGCGGCCAACACCCAGCAAGGCGGCGTAGAACCAGGAAACCGCCGAGACTGCGCCGGCAAACACCGCAAAGCTGCGCTGCGAGTGCGACATGTTCAGCAGGGATCCGGCCTTCTTCATCAGCGGCAGCACGCGGTGGTGCAGCAGCACGCCATTGAGCGTCAGCAAGCAGACAACGGTGATCTTGGCCTGCAGCTTGGGGTTGGCGAAGTAGCTCCAGCCTTTGGACGAGGCATCCAGCGTGATGATTGCCGCGCCGGTGATCCATAGCGCCACCAGCGCCAGGGCCACGGTGTTTTGCAGGTCATGCAGGTGTTTGGGGTCCATGCGCTCGCGGGGATTTCCCGAGATCAGCTGCCTGATCATCGCGAGATCGCTCATCAGGATCAGACCGATTGCCACGCAGCAGGCAATCAGGTGGGCATAGACGATGGCCATTCGTGAAAATTCATGTTCCATGGGTGTTATCCGTTGAAGTGAGTCAAGCCTTGCTCGAAAGGAGCAGGCTGCAGGCCTGCGATGAGTGCATCAAAAGCCTGGGCGCGAATGTATCCAGGTCCGGCAAGGCCATTTGTTCACAGATGCAACGAAGAATGGGAATGTGAGCGCACACCAACAAAACTTTACAAACCTTGGATTCTCCCCTTGCACACAGCGCCCGCGGGGCGCATGGAGACGGCGCGGATGGCGCCCACCGGCCTGACGTTCAGTAGCATTTCTCGCGCGCAACGCCGCCGTTTTGTCGCTGGACGGACATAGGCATTTGAGCCAACCGGCGCGCGTTGCGCCGGATTGCCGTCAGTGCGGTGCCGGCCCCGCGCTGTCCACTGCAGGGCGCCCATGGGTTGCCAGCGTCGCGTTGACGGCAAACAGATCCTCGGCCGCCAGCATGCCGTTGGCCTGGCGCATCTTGAGGTAGCCAACCAGGACGCCGTAACGCGCCAGCGCCAGATCGCGCTTGGTCTGGAACAGCTGGGTCTGCGCGTTGAGCACGTCAATGTTGATGCGCACCCCCACCCGGTAGCTGATGCGGTTGGCATCCAGCGCGACCTGACTGGAAGCTTCGGCCGCCTCCAGCGCCTTGACCTGGCCGACGCCGGATACCAGTCCCAGGAAGGCCGCGCGGGTGGCCTGGGCCACGCTGCGGCGTGCGGCATCCAGCCGGGCGCGGGACTGCTCCTGCAGCGCCAGGCTTTCGCGCACCCGGTTCTCGGTCGCATAGCCGGCGAACAAGGGCATGTTGAGCACGACTCCCACGGAAACTGCCTTGACGCGCGAACGCTCCGGAGTGCTGGTCGTGCCTTGCGGGTTGTCGCTGATGTTGTAGCCGAGGGTGGCGTCCAGCGTGGGCAGGTGACCGGCCTGGGCCTTGCGCACTTCCAGCGCGGCGACATCGAGTTCGAGCAGGGCCTGCTCGATGGAAGGATGGCCGGCATCGGCCTGCGCCACCAGCTGCGCCATGTCGTTCGGCACCAGCGGCCCAAGGACCACGGGGGCGGCCAGCGGCACAGGCACGCTTGCGGGGCGACCCACCAGCTGGTCCAGCATGAGCTTGCGCACCTGCAAATCGTTGTCCGCCGCAATCTCCTGGGCAATGACCAGGTCGTAGCGGGCCTGCGCTTCACGCGCATCGGTAATGGTCGAGGTTCCGACCTGGAAGTTTCGCCTGGCGAAAGCCAGTTGCTCGGCCACGGCGTTTTTCTGCGCACGCACCAGCGCCACGCTGTCCTGGCTGGCAAGCACGTCGAAATACGCCTGGGCGACGCGCACCACGAGATCCTGCTCGGCGAGATGCAGCAGGGCATGCGCGATGCCGACCTGGCGCTTGCCCTGTTCGAAGCTTGCCCGGTTGGCCGGTCGGTAGATGGGCTGGGTAGCGTTGATGCCCACGTTGCGCGCATTGAGCGCGCGCGCCGGGTTGACGCTTGCCGCCGAGACATCCTGGCGGGTGTGCGCCGCCCCTGCCGACAGCCCCACCGTGGGCAGCAGCCCGGCCCTGGCCTGGGCCGCGCGCGCCAACGCCGCGTCGTGCTGCGCAACCGCACCCAGATACGTGGCATCGTAGCCGCGCGCGAGTTCGTAGAGCTCCATCAGGCTCTGCGCATGCGCCGGCAGCGTGGCTAGCATTGCGAACCAGGCCAGGAACACCGTGACGACTGTCTTCACACTGGCGGACAGACAGCGCTCGGGCACACCGGCTTCGGTGCGACGCCGGAACTGGTGGCGGCGGTTCATCGACCAGTCCGGTTGCGATCCACATGCAGGATCGCGGCAATGATCTGTTCCGGTCTGGCCAAGGCCGGCGCCATCGCCCAGCGATCATATGCGTCGTTGCCTATGCGCACCATGCCGGTATGTCGATTGAGCTCCTTGTCGATCTTCGGGTCAGGGTCGTAGAAACCGAGAGCGAAGCGCACGAGATCGATGTCCGCGCGGGTACCGGTCAGAAACAGCCACCCGGGATTGACGCCGTGCATTTCGGCATAGTCGGCAAGGTGCTCCACGGTATCCACCTCCGGGCGGATGGTGATCGAGTACATGAAGATATCCTTGCCCACGCGCTCGGCCAGCCGCTCCTGCACACGCGACAGGTTGTGGGTCATCTCCGGGCAGATACCTTCGCAGTCGGCATACATCATGTTGATGGCGACGATCTTTCCGCGTATCAGATCGTCGTAGAAGTTCACCGTCCCGCCGGTGTGCGTCTTGAGCGGCACATTCGGCATGCGGCGGCGCGTGCGGGTGGTCGTCATCGAGGCGGCAGTTGCAGGCAAGCCCATTGCGCCCAGCGAAGCAGCGCCCAGCGCGGCGAGTGCATGTCTTCGGTCATTCATGACAGTCTCCTGAAAAAGTGGACATTCACCGTACGCGGTCGCCGACCTCATACGATGTCGAACCGGACCATCATGGCGTGGTCCTCATGCGTGAGGTTGTGGCAGTGCATGGTGTACTTGCCGGTGAAATCGCGAAAGCGCAGCAGCACCCTCATGGTCATGCGTTCGCCGAGGACGAAAACATCCTTGCGTCCACGCTCGTTCACCGCCAGCGGCACGTTGACGCCGTTGACGCTCTTGCTGAGAATGCGGCCCTCCTCGAAATGCACGTGGATGGGATGCTGCCAGCCGTTGTCCGGATTGACGAATTCCCAGATTTCCGTGCTTCCCCGGGCGATCGTCGCGCGCGGCGTGAGCGGATCGAAAAACTGTCCGTTGACATTCCACATCCCGCTGTTGCGCGCGAAGACCCAGGTGCGCACCGGCAGCGCCGCGAGTTCGGCGGCGCTGGGCAGCGGCCGCAGCGGACGCAGCACGCTTTGCACCACGCTCAGATCGGGCGCGGGCGCCGGGCGATCGACAATGAACTTGAGCACCCGCGTGCCCGGGGCCTGCAGCACGCCGGGCCGGCGCGTGTCGAGCTGCGTCAGCTGATTGACGAGGTAGAGCGTGGTGTTGAGCGGAAAGCGGGAAAAGTCCACGACGATGTCGGCCCGCTCGGCCGGCGCAAGCCTGAGCCGCAGGACATTGGCGATAGGCGCCGGCACCAGGTTGCCGTCGGCGGAGATCTGCGTGTAGGGATAGACCGTGGTGGCGCCGGTATTTTGCAAGGCGAACTCGTAGAACCGCGAAGGCCCGGCATTGAGCAGCCGCAACCGGTACTTGCGCGCCGCGACGCGCAGCACCGGCTCGATCTTGCCGTTGACCACGATCTTGTCGCCCAGCACGCCTTCCGGGTTGAGCTCGTCAAACGTCAGCCGCCCGCCCGAGTCGAAGCGCTTGTCCGAGAAACTCAGCGGGTAGTCGAAAGCGCCGCTGGGCAGCCTCAGCCCCGTGGTTTCATCGCCGGTGTCGAGATCATCGAAGATCATGTAGCGCCCGAACAGCCCCTTGAGCACGTTAGGCGCCGTTACGCCGTCAGTGTGGTCGTGATAGAACAGCGAGCCCAGCGCCTCACGGGAATCGCCTGTGCCCCCCATCTCGTCGAATCCGGCGTAAAGATTGGGGTAGAAATGGTCGTTGTAGGAGCCGGGCGTAGTCAGCGTCAGCCCCCGTTGGGTCGCGCTGTAGAAGTCGCTGGCGAAACCGTCGCTTTCCGACGGCGTATGCATGTTGTGCAGGTGCGTGGAGATCTCGGGCGAGCCAAACCCCATGTGGTTCTGCGGCAACTCGTTGCGGATGCGGCAGACGATCGACTGACCGTAGCGCGCGTGTATCGTCGGGCCGGGCGAGGTCACCCCCGGCGTATGGCCCTCGTAGCCCCAGATGGGCTGGGGCGGGTAGTAGGGATTGGTGCCGTTGAAGCGCCAGGCCGGGTTTTCCTTCGCGGTCAGTTGATAGAACAGCGGTGCCTTGGCAACATTTGGCAATGTCAGCTCGGCGTAGCGCTGGTGGGCGCCGCGGCCGCACTCGCCACCGGCCAGATTGGCGTTCAAGGTCGGAGCCGGATTCAGCGCGGCCAGCGGGGTCAGCGGCGTGATCTGGGTCGGCAGTTCCTCGACCCAGGGTGTGGTCGGCGGGCTGGGCGGCAACGGCGTCGGCTGGGCGCTGGCCTGCCTTGACGTCAGCACCAGCGGCGCCGCGCTGGCTGCGAGGGATGCCTTGAGCCATGTACGTCGGGTACCGGTGACGGAAGAAGCCACCGGCTCACTGTGTTTGGAATCGTTGCGCATGATGCATCTCCCTGTCATTGATGAACAGATTTCTCACATTTGCCGACCCGACTTGCGCAGCGTGTTGGTGATGGGCTCGGCGATGTATTGCAGGGCGGTCTGCGTCACGCCCTCGATGTAGACCTCCGCGGGCATGCCCGCCTGCAGCTTGAAGTCGCCAATCGATTTGAGCGACTCGGCGTCGGCGCGGATCATCACGCTGTAGTAGGGCAGATTGCTCTGGCGCTCGAGCAGGCGGTCGCCCGAGACGTAACTGACCGCTCCCGTCACCATCGATGTGTTGCGGTACTTGAACGCCGTGAACTTGATGCGCGCGACCTGGTCGAGCCGCACGTTGCTGATGTCTTCGGGGCGAATATGGGCCTCGATCAGCAGCTGGGTATTGCTCGGCACGATGTCCGCAATCGCTTCGCCGGGCCCGACGACGGCGCCGGGAGAGGTGAACTTGAGATCGATGACCTCGCCGCTGGCCGGCGCGGAGACCACCTGGCGATGGGCGGCGTCGTCCGACTTGCGTTGCTCCTGCTCGATCTCGCTCAGACGCTGGGAGGTGGCCTTGAGCTGGTCGCTCGCGGCCTTGACGTAGTCGTTGCGTATCGACTGGATCTTCATGTCGATGTCCACCAGGCGCTGGGCCGCGCGCGCGAGTTCGGTGCGCCGCTCCTCGACTTTCGCCGCGTACTCCATGACCGTGGCGTCGATCTGGGAGACCCGGCTGGCGGAAATGAAGCCGTCCGTGACCAGTCCGCGGTTGACTTCCAGATCCTGGCGCTGCAAGGCTAGCGATCCCCGGGCCTGGTCGATCTGCGCGTTGACGGCGACGATCTCCTGCTGCACCCGGCTGCGCTGGGTCAGCATCAGCGCCGTGCCGCTGTCCAGCGAATGGCGCTGGGCCTGGAACAGCCCGGTTTCCTTCTGCAGCGCCTGGCGTATGCGCTCGTCGGTCTGCGCCGCCGCCAGCAAGTCCTGCGGAAATGTCAATGTCCGGGCCAGCGCATGCTCGGCCTCCAGACGCGCCAGCGTGGCGCGTTCCACGAGCACGCGATAGCCAAGCCGATTGCGGTCGGCATCGATGCGCACGTCACCGAGCACCAGGATAGGATCGCCGGCATTCACATGCTGGCCGTCACGCACCAGCACTTCGCGCACGGTGCCGCCTTCGAGGTGCTGCACCGGACGCCGGTTGAGATCGACCTTGACGAAGGCCGGCGCGACCACCGCCATCATCAGCGGTGCCAGTGACATCCACAGGCCTATGGGCACGATGGACAAGGCAATGGTCCAGCAGCCGGCGCGCGCCAGCCGGCGGGCTTGTTCCTGGCTGGAGGGCGGCAGTGAGAGCGTGGCGGTGTTCATGGCGTACTCCTTGGGCCTTCAGGCCGCTTTCTGGTCCACAGCCGCCTGCGCCTGGCGCTGCATGTCCCGCATGACTTCGCTGGCTGGGCCGAACTGCTTTACCCGTCCAGCCGCGAGCACCAGGATCTTGTCGACATGGGCGATCAGCGAAGGACGATGCGTGACCACGACCGAAGTCACTCCGGCAGCGCGCAGGCCGCCCATGGTTTGCGCCAGCGCGACTTCCCCGGCGCCATCCAGGTTCGAGTTGGGTTCGTCCAGGATCACCAGCTGCGGGTCGCCGTAGAGCGCCCGGGCCAGCGCAATGCGCTGGCGCTGGCCGGGAGACAGACGCGCGCCGTGTTCGCCCACCGGCGTGTCATAGCCCTTGGGCAGCAACAGGATCATCTCGTGCGCGTTGGCCCGGGTCGCCGCCGCCACGACTTTTTCCGAATCGATCTGGTCCAGCCGCGCAATGTTGTCGGCCACCGTGCCGTCGAACAGTTCGATGTCCTGCGGGACGTAGCCGATGAAGGGGCCAAGCTGCTCGCGCGGCCAGTACGACACATCGGCACCGTCGAGCCGCACCCGCCCCGCGCTGGGAACGCGCACTCCCGTGAGCAGCCGCGCAAGCGTCGACTTTCCGGCGGCGCTGGGGCCGACGATGGCCATGGCTTCGCCGGGCGCTAGCGTGAAGACGATGTTCGACAGCACCAGCGTGTCGGAGCCGGGCAGCCGGTAGGAGATGTTCTCCGCCGTGAGCCGCCCTTCGGGGCGCGGCATGACCACGCGCGCCTCGGGGCGCTCGAAATCCTGCGACAGCTCCAGCAGGCGCCGATAGGCCGCGCGCGCCTCGATCAGCGTGCGCCAGCTGCCCACGACCTGCTCCACCGGCTGCACAGCGCGTCCGAGCAGGATGCTGGTAGCGATCATGACGCCGGCCGACGCCTGCTGGTTGAGCACCAGGTACGCACCCAGCGCCAGCATCAGAATCTGGATGGCCTGGCGCACGGTCTTGGTGGCGGTCGTGAACGCCACCGTGCTGCGGCTGGCGCTGGTCTGCAGCGCGGCGATCCGGCCCTGCAGAGCGCGCCAGCGCACCAGCAGGCGCTGGGTCATGCCCAGGGCCTGCAGCACTTCGGCATTGCGCAGCGAGCTCTCCACATACTGGGCCGCGCGCCGTCCTTCACTTTGCAGCGTCTCGAGCGACTCGCGGCTGGTGCGGTCGTTGAGCCATGCCAGTGCCAGCATGAGCAGCGCCGAGAATGCCGCGCCAATGCCCAGCGCCGGATGGAACAGCCAGATGACGCATACGTAGACAAACACCCAGGGCGCGTCGAACACCGCGATGAGCCCGTTGGCGGAGAACACTCCGCGCAGCGCGGCCACATCTCGGATGCCTTCGGTACGCGTGCCGTTGGGCGCACGCGCCACGCGCTCCACGATGGCGTGGACCACGGGCGGCGAGAGCCGCTCGTCGACCAGCACGCCCACCACGTTCTGCAGGCGCGTGCGCAGGTAGTCCAGCGCGAACAGGATCAGCAGCGCCACGCCGGTGCCGGCAAGCAGCACCAGCAGGGTCTCATGGCTGTTGGTGGAAATGACCCGGTCGAACACCTGCAAGGTGAAGAACGCGGGCACCAGGAACAGGAGATTGATGAAGAACGAGAACGCTGCGATATAACCCAGCAGCGGACGCAGTTCCGACAAGAGCGATTTCATGTGCCGGCCCTCCCTGTTGTTGTTCGCCTATTTCGGCCCGCTGCCATTCAGGCCGCGGGCCACTTCGGCCGCCTCGAGCGCCTTGACGCGCCTGACCAGCTTTTCAATCGCCTTCATCTGCTCTGCATAGGCATGCGCCAACTGCTGGGTCACGTCGCTCAGGCCCTTGATGGCTAGCGTCAGCTCATCCTTCTTCGCAGTGACCATGCTCATGCGCGACATGACGAGCGTGGCGACATCGCGCGGGTCGGACACCGTGCGGCGCTCCGCCTGCGCAGTGGCGTTGCCTGTCTCAGCGGCGCCGGAGAGGGTCTTGTCGTGGTCGGTCATGTCTGGCTCCTCGGTTTCGTTGTGGTTCGGAAGAATCCGCGGTGCCAGGGCCATGGGCCCCGGCACCGCGCGCGCTCTGCTCAAGCCGCCAGCAGGAAGTCGGCCTGGGTGACGGTGTTGGCGCCGACGCCGTCCACGTTCTGCAGCAGGATGGTGTTGAGGCCGTCGATTTCTATGCTGAAGTCATTGCCCAGATCGGTGATCTCCACGCGCAGGCCGAACGACGCCGCATTGATTCCCAGCGCCGATATATCCAGCCGGTCCTGGCCGTTGACGAGATCCGGCGAGGCGTCGAAACCGGCAATCACATCGTTGCCGAAGCCCGCAGCGAAGACGAACATGTCATTGCCCGTGCCACCGTTCATGGTGTCGTTGCCCGCCCCGCCGATCAGGCGGTCGGCTCCGGCGCCGGTGCTCAGGTTGTCGTTGCCTGCCAGGCCGTCAGCGACGTTGGCGACATTGGCCGCGGCGTCAAAGACGATGCTGTCGTTGCCCTGGCTGCCGATCACGTTTTCTATCGTGTTGATCACATCGGTGCCGATCTCGGCGCTGGTGGCCGACGTCGGCGTCACGGTCGCGCCCGCGTTGGTCGCCGACAGGTCGAGCGTGTCGACGCTGGCGCCGCCGCTGTAGCTGTCGTTGCCGTCAGCGATCTCGGCGCGGAAGGTGTCGTTGCCGGCCCCCCCTGTCGCCGTGTCGTTGCCCGCGCCGCCGACCAAGGTGTCGTCGCCGGCATCACCATTGACGGTGTCGTTGCCGGCCCCCCCGAACAGCATGTCGTTGCCGGCCCCGCCGTTGATCACGTCGTTGCCGCCCTGGCCGTCGATCACGTTGGTGCCCGCGCCGCCGCTGATGTTGTCGTTGCCCTGGCTGCCGACAATGTTCTCGATGGCGTTGAGCTGGTCGACCCCGATGTTGGCGCTGCTCGCGCCATTGGCCGTGACCAGCGCGCCGGCTGTTGTGGCCGACAGGTCGTAGGTGTCGGTGCCCGTGCCGCCCACATAGCTGTCATTGCCGTCGCCGGTGAACGCGAAGAATCTGTCATCGCCGGCGCCGCCGTTGAGCGCGTTGGCGCCCGTGCCGCCGGTCATCATGTCGACACCAGCGCCGCCGATCACGTTCTCGACGTTGGCCACCGACGCCAGGCCCGTCGCCGCTCCGGTCCTCAGGTCGATCACCAGCGCCGTCGTCGTCGCGCCGTAGCTCAGCGTGTCGGCCCCGGCCCCCATGTCGAGGGCGATGGTCTCGACATTGGTGGTCGTGCTGCCGGCAAAGCTAGCGATCGCCGTGCCGGCGAGCACCACGGCCAGCGTGTTGGCCGCCGCCGTGCCGCGGATGTTCACGCGGTCGTTGCCCTCCCCGCCGTCCATGGTGTCGCTGCCGTCGCCGATCAGGTAGTTGAAGATGTCGTCGCCTTCATTGCCGGCCAGCGTGTCGTTGCCGGCGCCGCCGTTGAGGGTGTCATTGCCCAGCCCGCCGTTGACGCTGTCGTTGCCGGCACCGGCGTCGATGACGTCGTTGCCGCCCTGGCCGTCGATCACATTGACACCGCCGTTGACGGTGATCGTGTCGTTGCCCTGGCTGCCGACGAAGTTCTCTATCGCCTGAAGGACATCGGTGCCGGTCTGCGCGCCGGTGGCCGTCGTATTGCTGATGGTGACTCCGGCGGTGACCGCGGACAGGTCGTAGGTGTCGGTGCCGGCGCCGCCCGAATAGGTGTCGTTGCCGTCATTGACCGTGGCCACGAAGCGGTCGTTGCCGGCGCCACCGCTGAGCGTATTGGCCTGGGCATTGCCCGTGAGCGTGTCCGCACCGTTGCCCGTGCTCACGTTCTCTATGCCGGCGATGCTGCTGAACCCGGAGGCGGTGCCGGTCGCGAGGTTCACCGTCACCGCCGTCGTCGACGTATAGGTCAGCGTGTCGACCCCGCCCAGCAGGTCGGCGGCGATGGCTTCGACGCCTGTCACCGATCCTGCCGCGGTCGTCGTGAGCAGCGTGCCGTTGAACGCCACGCTCAGGTTGTTCGCGGCGGCGGTGCCCAGCAGGTTCAGCGTGTCCAGCCCGGCGCCGCCATTGACGGTGTCCGGGCCCTCGCCCAGCGTGTGATTGATGGTGTCGTCGCCATTGCCCGCCTGGATGTTGTCCGCGCCGGCGCCGCCGTCGATGATGTCGTTCTCGCCTAGCCCGTTGATCGTGTCCGCGCCGCCGCCGCCGAAAATGATGTCCTGGCCCTCCGTGCCGTTGAGCACCTGGGCCGCGGCGGCGGCAGGAATCGCATCGCCGGTCACGGTGGTCACGGCCGACGTCAGGGTTTCCAGCGAGCCGCCGTTGTCGGTGAAGCTCACCTGCAGCCGCAGCTCGCGGTTGACCTGGCCGGCCCCGGGCGCGAACGTCTGCTGCGTGGCGCCGACGATGTCGGTGAAGCCCGCGGCCGCACCGCCCACGCCGGTATTGACGGCCTGCTGCCACTGGTAGCTGAAGACGACGCTGACCAGGCCATTGGCGTCGCTGATGCCCAAGGTCGACGCCGTCAACTGCAGGCCTTCGGTCGGGGTGGTGTCGCTGATCGCGGGCTGACCGACCGCCGCGACGTTGACCATCTCCACCGGTTCGGTCGCCGCCGAGTAGACGATCTCGAGCACGTCATTGGCGTCCTTGTAGACCGCCCGCACGCGCAGCGCCAGACCCGCCTCGAAGCTGCGCGGCGTGAAGCTGGGCCCGGTGGCGCGTGCCACTTCCCCGCCGGCGTTCTCGATCAGGATGTCCTCGAAGATGCCGGGGCGGACTTCGGCCTGCCAGTAGTAGGCAATCGCGCCAGTCACGGCGCCGGTCGGGTTCGTGGTGCTGATGTTATCTTCGTCGGTCACACCCAGCGCAGAGACGCTCAGCGCCTCGCCCACGGCCGGCGTCTCGTCGCTGATGGTCAACTGGCCTTGCGGGTCGAAGTTGAAGCCCTGCTCGGCAATGAAGGCCGCGCCGTCCGAGAACTGCAGCCGCTCGATGTTGCGCACCACGTCGATGCCGTCCGAGCCCGTCTCGCCGTCCACGACATGCGCGACCTGCCAGACGTCGTCGGCGACGAAGGTGACTTCATAGTTGGCAAACACATCCGAGAACACGGCGGTGTCGAAATCGCTGCTGTCGGCCATCAGGATCTCGCGCGCTATCGTCAGCTGGCCCGGGTTGTAGCTGCCGTTGAACACCCGCTCCTGCAACTCGAGATCGGTCATGGTGTCGTAGCTGGCGATCTCCTCGCCCGTGCCGTCGGCGTTCTGGCGCACGCTGATGCGCACGTTGAGCCAGGCGTCGCCGTCGATGATGTCGTTGCCGCCGCGGCCCTCGAGCAGGTCGCTGCCGGCGCCGCCGATCAGGATGTTGCCGGCAAACGATGTCACCGGATCGACCAGCCCCATGCCCACGCCCAGCACTTCGTCGAGCAGCTCCTGCAAGCCGTCGATGAGCCCGATGTGGTTCAGCACGCTGCCGGTGGCGCCCGACAGCGCCATCGCGTTGGCATCGTTGTTGTCGCCCGAAAGAGCGTCGGCGTGGGCCGAACCCGACACGCCCTCGACCGAAGTGAAGCGCGCCAGCACCGTGGCGTTGGACACTGGCACCGGCGTCTCGTCGAAAGCGCGCAGCAGCAGATCCGCGGTGACGCCGAACTGGTCGTCCTTGAAGCCCGCCCAGTCAAAGCCCGAGCCGCCTTCGTAGCGATCCACCTGGCCGCCGTTGCCGAACATGATGTCGTCGCCGCCTTCGCCGTCCATGCGGTCGGATATGGTGTTGCCGATGAAGACATCGTGGCCCACGACCTGGTCGCGCCCGAAGGCGTCGAAGTTCTCGCCGGCGCTGCCGTCGGCCATGCCGCGTTCTATCCAGTCGTCACCTTCGTTGCCGAACACGAACTCGTTGGCGCGCGCCCCCAGGATGAAGTCGTTGCCGGTGCCGCCGAAAGCTTCCGACGGGTCTTCGCCGGTGACGATGAAGTCGTTGCCATGGCCGCCGAGTATCAGGTTGGCGCCGTTGCCGCCATGGATGGCGTCGTTGCCGTCGCCGCCCTGCATGTTGTCGTCGCCGCCCAGGTCCGTCATGATGTCGTCGTCGTTGCCGCCGAAGACGAAGTCGTTGCCGTCGCCGCCTTCGAGCCGGTCGTCGCCGGCGTCACCCCACAGCGTGTCGTCGCCGAGGCTGGAAATGATGGTGTCGTTGTTGGCGCTGCCGCCCAGCACCACATGCTCGTCGCCGCTGTACTTCAGGTAGTTGGGATTGGGCGTGGCGCTGCCGGGGTCGTTGCGCAGCACCAGCGGCGTGAGTGCGCCGGCCTCCATCGGGTCGTCGCGACCTTCCAGTCCCAGGCCGGTGAACTGCCGGGACGCGTCGACTTCCAGCGTGAAGCCCGGCGTCGTGAAGATGTCGCCCGGCATGTGCGTGGCGTCGGTATTGGCCATCACCATCCTGGCGAAGGAATTGTTCTCGAGCTCGGTCAGGAAGTTCAGGCCCTGGGTGCGCTCGAGGTAGTAGAAGCGGTCGGCGTCCTGCAGCTTCTCCATCTGCTCTTCGAAGACGAAGTTGAACGTCGAGCCCAGCATGCCGCCGAAAGGCATCTGCTTTTCGGCCAGGCCGCCTATCCACAGGTCGACGTCGTCGACGCCGGTGGAGGTGATGCCGGCGTCGTCGGCGTAGGCATTGCGCCCGTACAGGAAGTCGAGCCTGTCGGCCGGCGCACCGCTGCCGCCGTAGACCAGCGCCAGCGCCGCCGCGCGCTTTTCCGCCACGGTATCGGCGGACGACAGCGAAGCATGCGTGCCGTAGGCGGCGATGAAGTTCACCACCGAGGCTTCGTGCCTGATGTGCTGCATGAAGTCGACCCAGTTCGCGTACGGCTTGAGCTGGGCATCGCCGGTCACATCGTAGAAGTCACGCCGCGCCGCGTTGAGCGTGGGCACTCCCGTGTCGCGCCCGCGCATGATGTTGATGGCGGCGAGGTCCAGCGGCAGGCCCAGCAGGTTGTTGCGCAAGGCATCGGTCACGAACTCGTCGATCTCATTGCCCTGCTGGCGCGTGAGGCCGCGCGCCAAGGCGCCTGCGGCTTCGTCGGCGCTGATGTCGTCGGGCATGAACTGCAGCGGATTGAGGAAGGCCTCGATCAGCCCCATCTGCTGGTCGGGTGCGTCCTCGCCGCCGATGACATTGAAGTCGGTGTCGAAGCGGTCCACGGTCTCGGTCAGCATCGAATGGCCGAAGCGGTACACCGTGTGCGCGAACTCGGCGACGATGGCCGGATTGATTTCCGTGTCGTAGACCTGGGTCGCGGCGAAGAAGATGTCGATCTGCGGCTGCACCTTGCGCGCGAATTCCTCGAACACCAGATGCTGGTACTGCATCTCGGTGCCGAAACGCGCCGCCTGGAACAGGCGCTCGCCATTCCACGAGCCGTCGGGCAGGTGCCATTCATTGATGAAGGCCTGATCGCCCGAAGCCAGGATCACGGCCTTGGTGTGCTCCACGAGCCGGTTGTGTTCGGAGTGGAAGATATGGTGTATGCCGGTCAGCGCGATGTTCTCGTTGGCGCGGCCGTCACCGGCGATGAAGTGGGCGTCCAGCAGCTCGTCATCGTAGAACCCGGCGGCCGGCGTGCCGCCGGCGACGTCGTCGGCATCGGCCTGCAGCGCCGCGCCCTGGCTGCTGACGGGGCTGGCGCTGTGCGCGATGTCGGCCAGGAAGGGGTGTCCGGTGCGCAGCGCCAGGCTGGCATCGACGGGCGCGCCCGGCGTGCCCGAGGCCAGCGTGTTGACTCCGACGACGATCTGCACGAAGCCGCTGACCGGGTGGGGAATGAAGTTGCCGTACTCGTCGGCGGCGACCAGCGGCAGGTTCAGCGCGTCGCTGTCGTCAAGTTGCACGCCCAGCAGGTCGCGCGCCTGGGCCTTGACCACGGCCCAGGTCGCCATGCCGCCGAGCTCGACATCGTCGGCGCTGCCGAAGATGCCATCCGTGCCGAGATCGCGGTTGGTGATCAAGGCGCCGGTGGCGACGGGCTTGCCTTCGGCGTTGAGCACATAGGAGCGCAGGAACACCTGGTGCGACGGATGCGAACTGTAGGTCTGGTTCTGGTCGATGAACGGCGTGGTGAGGTTGCGCGCCTCATGCGTGTCATCGGCCGTGCCCAGCACGCCGTCGACGCCGGGGCCGGCCACCTGCGTGGCGCGCGTGAGCACCAGGAAGTTGCTGTTGCCGCCTGGCACATAGAGCGGATCATCGGGCTGCAGCGGCACGAAAATCGCGCCATTGCCGCCTTTTTGCACCAGGTCCAGGCCGTGGTCGAAGAACTGGCCGAAGAACGTCATGAAGGCGTTGAACGGCGCCGACAGGCCTTCATCGGGCGCGGTGTTCGGCAGCACCAGCAGGCTGCCGGCCGGAATCGGCGCGCCCTCCAGGTCCAGCAGGGTGCCCACCGGAATCGGCTGGCCGCCGGAGTCCAGTTGCGTGCCGTCGGCAAGCACGCCGAATCCCGCGTCCACATAGGCGCTGACCGCGGCCGGGTTGTTGCTCGTCATGTCGACGATCAGGTTGCTGATGATGCGCGGATCGGCATCGACCACGTTGGCGCCGCTGCCGTAGTCGGTGTTGGTCAGCGTCGCGTTGGGGCCGAGGGCGATCGAGTCCCCGTCCTGGTCGTTCAGGTACTCGGCCCCGACCAGACGCGGGAACAGCTCGTCGGCGGCGCCGAAGCCCGACTGGCCCTGCACCAGATTGTTGTAGCTGCCATCGACGGTGCGCAGCCCCAGCGGCGTGCGCGGGTTGTCGAGAATGTCGCTCAGCGGCTCGCCGGCCGCGTGCCGCTCGGAAATCTTGATCTGCTCGAGAACGAACATCAGATCGGCCTGGATGAAGCGCACGCCCGTGCTGTCGACCAGCGTGGTGGGCGGCGGCGGCGGCGGCGGCACGACCACGGCGACGCCGGCGACCGGGGCCGTGGGAGGCGAATAGACGGTTTCCAGCACGCCGTTGGCGTCCTGGTAGACAGCGCGCACGCGCAGCGCCAGGCCATCGAGGTCCGAGGTCACGCGGTAGGTCGTGCCATTGACCGTGGCCGGCTGGCCGCCGCCTGCATCGACGATGTCGCGGAACACGCCGGCGCCATTGACCGGATCGGGCTCGTATTGCCAGGTGTAGCTGATCGGCCCGTTCACCACGCCGCCGGGATTGTCCGCGTCGGTCAGCAGGGAAGAAACGCTCAGCAACTGGTTGATCTGCGGCGTGTCGTCGCTGATCGTGACCCCGCCCTCGGTGCCGCTGTTGCTGCCCGAAAGAATTTCCTCGGCGTTGGAAAACCGCAGCCGCTCGATGTTGCGCAGGATGTCGGTGCCGTCCGTGCCGACGTTGTCGGTGACGACGGTGCGCCCGTCGGCGCCAGTGGTGACCGTGTAGTTCTCGCGCACGCCGGAGAACATTGCGGTGTCGAAGCCGGGCGACTCCGACATCAGGATCTCGCGCACTATGCTCAGCTGGCTGGGATTGATCTCGCCCGAGAGCATGCGCGGCACCAGATCCTTGATGCTGTCGACGCTGGTCAGGCCGGGCACTCCCGAGACCGCGATGCGCATGTTGAGCCAGGCGTCGCCGTCAATGATGTCGTCGCCGCCGCGCCCCTCGATGAGATCGCTGCCGGCGCCGCCCAGGAGGATGTTGCCCGAGCCAAACGAAGCCATGCCCGCCGGCAGCAGGTCCTGCAGGCCGTCGATCAGGCCGATATTGGTCAGCACGCTGCCCGTGAAGCCGGCCTGCAGGATTTCCGTGGCGTCGGCATCGTCGCCGCGCAGGAAGTCGGCGAAGGCCGAGCCCGACAGGCCTTCGGTGAACGCGAAGCGGTCCATCAACGCGGCGCTGGAGTTGACCACCGGCGGCACCACCAGGTCATTGATCAGCATGTCGGCGGTCACGCCGTACTTGTCGAACTTGTAGTTGGCCCAGTCGAATCCCGAGCCGCCGTCGAAGTGGTCCTCTCCGTCCGAGCCCGCAAAGATGTCGTCGCCGCCCTCGCCTATCAGCTCGTCAAAGCCGCCGCCCGAGATCAGCACGTCGTTGCCTATCACCGCATCGCGGAACAGTGGGTCGGAGCTGTCGCCCGTGGTGCCGTCCTGCGTGCCCAGTTCTATCCAGTCATGGCCTTCGTTGCCCAGCGTGGGCAGGTTGCCCTTGGAGCCGAGAATGAAGTCGTCGCCTTGGCCGGCAAACACTTCCGACACGTCCTCGCCGGTGACGATGAAGTCGCTGCCGTTGCCGCCGATGATCAGGTTGAATCCGTTGCCGCCATGGATGACGTCGTTGCCGTCGTTGCCCTTGAGCACGTCGTCGCCGCCGCGGTCGGTGATGATGTCGTCACCGTCGCCGCCTTCGACCTGGTCGTTGCCGTCGCCGCCTTCGATGCGGTCGTTGCCGCCGTCGCCATAGACCGTGTCGTCGCCGAGGCTGGCGACCAGCGTGTCGTTGCCGGCGGTGCCGCCCAGCACGACATGCTCATCGCCGGTATAGGCCAGGTAGTTGGTTTCCACCGCGGCGGTGGTCGGGTCGTCGCGCAGCACCAGCGGCGTCAGCGCCGTCCCGCCTTCGGTAGGATCGCCATGGCCGTCGGCGCCCAGGCCGGTGAACTGCCGGCTCTGGTCGACTTCGAGAATCAGGCCAGGCGTGGAGAAGATGTCCGCCGGCAAATGGGTCGCGTCGGTGTTGCGCATCACCAGCTGGGCAAACGTGTTGTTCTCCATCTCGGTGAGGAAGTTCAGGCCGGCCAGGCGCGACAGATAGTAGAAGCGGTCGCCGTTTTGCAGCGCCTCCATCTGGCTTTCGAAGACGAAATTGAACGTCGAGCCCAGCAGGCCGCCGAAGGGCATCTGCTTTTCGGCCAGGCCGCCGATCCAGAGATCGATGTCGTCGACGCCGGTGTGGGTCACGCCATCCGCATCGTTGGCATAGGCGCCGGTGCTGTTGAGAAACGCCAGCCGGTCGGCGTCGATCGCGGTGAAAGTGCGTTGCTCGGCGGCGCCGGCATTGAGCACGGCACTGCCGCCGAACACCAGGGCCGTGGCCACGGCGCGCTTTTCGGCCAGCGTGTCGACATCCGCTGCGACCAGGGCGGAATGCGTGCCGTAGGCGGCGATGAAGTTGATCACCGAGGCCTCGTGCTTGAGGTGCTGCGTCAGGTCGAGCCAGCTGGTGTAGGGCTTGAGCTGCGGGTCGGCGGTAGAGCCGAAGAACTCACGCCGTGCCTCGTTGAGCGTGGGCACGCCGGTGTCCCGGCCGCGCGCGATATTGATGGCCGCCAGGTCCAGCGGCAGGCCCAGCAACTGGTTGCGCACGGCCTCGGTGACGAACTCATCGATTTCGTTGCCGATCTGGCGCGTCATGCCGCGGATGATGGCGCCGGCGGCCTCCTCCGAGGTCAGGGCGCCGCCGTCGGTGAAGGCCACGGGGTTCAGAAAGGCTTCAACCAGCCCCATGTCGCTGGATACAAAGTTGGGGTCGAGGCGATCTACCGTCTCGTTGAGCATGGTATGGCCGACGCGGAACACGGCGTGCGCGAACTCGGCGACGATGGCCGGGTTGATGGTCGTGTCGTAATTGGTTTCGGGCAGGAAGGCATCGATCTGCGGCTGCATCTTGCGCGCGAACTCTTCGAACACCAGATGCTGGTACTGCATTTCTGTCGCGAAGCGGGCGGCCTGGAAGATGCGCTCGCCATTCCATGAACCGTCAGGCAGTTGCCATGAGGCAATGAACGCGGCGTCGCCGCTGGCCAGCACCGTGGCCTTGATTTCCTCGACCTGCCGGTTGTGTTCGGAATGAAAGACATGATGGACGGCCGTCAGTGCGATGTTCTCGTTGCCGCGGCCGTCGCCGGTGATGTAGTGCGCGTCCAGCAGTTCGTCGTCATAGGTGCCGGCCTGCAAGGGCCCGTCGTTGATGACGCTGTCGTCGTCGGCCGCGAGCAGCGCACCGGTCTGGCTGTTCACCTGGTTGGCGTTGTGCGAGATGTCGTCCAGGAACGCGTGGCCGGTGCGCACCGCACCGGCGGTGGTGATCGGCGCATCGGGGGTGCCCGATGCCAGCACCGGCGGCGGGCCGGCGCTGATCACGATCTGGGCGAAGCCGGTCACGGGGTGGGGAATGAACTTGCCGAACTGGTCGGTGGCGAGCAACGGAACATTGAGCACGTCGGCGTCGGTCAGCGCTATGCCCAACATGTTCAGGGCCTGGGCCTTGACATCGGCCCAGGTGCTCAGGCCGCCGTCCGCACCGTCAAGCAGGTTGCCGGTCGCCACCGGACGGCCTTGGGCGTTGAGCGCGTACTCGCGCAGGAACACCTGGTGCGAGGCATGCGACGTGTACGTCTGGTTCTGGTCGACAAAAGGCGTTGTCTGATTGGTCTGGTCGCCGTTGGCGTCGCGCGTGGCACGCGACAGCACCATGAAATTGGCCGGACTGCCTTCGACATACAGCGGATCGTCGGGCTGCAGCGGCATGAAGATGGTTTCGGTGCTGTTCTTGTTGACCAGGTCGAGGCCGTGGTCGAAGAACTGGCCGAAGAAAGTGAACCAGGAGTTGAAAGGTGCCGACAGCCCTTCATCGGGCGCGATGTTCGGGATATCCAGCAGCGTGCCCGCGGGAATCACCGCACCATCGAGGTCGCGCAGAACGCCGGCCGCGTCGAGCGTGCCCAGACCGGCGTTGACGAACGCCGTCACTGCGGCCGGGTTGTTGCTGGTCATGTCGGCCACCAGATTGCTGATCAGCCGCGGGTCCGCATCCACCACATGGCCGGTGCTGCCGTAGTCGTTGTTGGTGACCGGACCGAAGCTGTCGTCCTGCTCGTTGGGGAAGCTTTGCGGGACCAACTGCGGGAACGGGTTGTCGGCCGCGCCATAGTGGCTCTGCCCGGGCATCAGGTTGTTGTACGAACCATCCACCGTTCTGAGACCGAAAGGCGCAAAGGTGTTGGGTACCAGGCTCGCGGGGGCGGCGCCCGCTGCCTGTGCTTCAGCGATGAGGATCTGCTGGAGGATGAACTCGAGGTCCGATCTGATAAGCGTGGCCATTTTGATGCTCCTGGAAACAAAAGACAGTCAAGGCAGCTCCAAACCCGGGCACAGGCGGTCCCCAACGCCTGCGTGAGTAAGCAGGCGTCTCGATCGTGGCGGATGGTGCTGCGGCGGGCGCGGATGGCGGAGAAAGATGCATGACCCGGGCGGGTCATGTCCCTGGCGGACGGCTAGGGTCGTCGTCGGCTGTTCATGTAACGCCGCGGCGCGTTACAGGCAATGTTCATGGCGCGAAGAGGGCTGCATTGCACCCCGGCGCATGGATGCCACCAGCATCGTCCAGGGAGCCCGTCTGATGACCTATTCATACGACTCTCCATCGAATAATTGGAGTGACTAGGTCGGCACGCCGTAGGTCGTTGCTTTCATGAGCGAGCGACAAGCGGTGGTCGATTTGCAACTAACGTGGTGAATTTTGTATGAGCATGCAAATGGATGCAATTATTTTTAACTATTTTGCACTTCGATAGCCCATTGCTATTTATTGGACCAAGAAAGAAATCAGGCCGGCTTGCGATGCCAGAAAAAGAAGGCGCCGACGACCGCCAGCGCCAGGGTCAGGATCAGCACCAGCGCCAGTACGACGCTGAAATCGCCAGCGGCAAGACGCGCCGCGAAGGACATCCGGGCGTTGCGCGCCGGCTCACGCACACCCGCAAAGGGATTGAAAATGGCCGCGCCAGGCTCGTCGGCCACGGGAGCGATGGCGGCTGGCGACTGGACGGCAGAGGGTGCCACGTCGGCAACCGGGTTTTCAAAGACGCCGTCGGGAACGCCGCCATCCGCGCTATCGACCGCCGTGCAGGCGCCAGGCAAGCAGTCAGCAGCCGGCGCCAGGTTCGCGCACACGCACCACAGCACCATCAGGACCAGGCGCATCGCTGGAAAAAATCGCTGTCGATGCATGGCTTTTCTCCCGTGTCCGTTCGGTCGATTCCGCTCCTGGATTGTCCATCCATGAACTGCCGGTCACAAGCATGCCGGCGGCCGGCGGCGGCGCCTCAAGCCGCGCGCCTGGGCCCCTGATGGCAGCGCAGCGCGGGCACAAAAAAGCCCGCAACGCCAGACGGCATGCGGGCTGCAAGGCAAGTCGGGTCCGCCGGAATCAGGGACTGCGATGCATTGAAATCCGTGCAATGAAGCCTATTGAATTAGGCTATCGATTTTTATAAAAATCACAAGAATTTCTTCAATCGTAACCGGCGCGCGGCAGACGGACATGCCGCGGCGCCCGTCCGTGGGCTCAGCGGTGGCTCAACCGCCGCACCACCCAGTCGCCCAGGCTCTGTATGGCCTGCACGAAGAAGATCAGCACGATCACCACGGCCAGCATCACGTCGGGCAGGAAGCGCTGGTAGCCGTAACGGATGCCCAGGTCGCCCAGGCCGCCGCCGCCGATGGCGCCGGCCATGGCAGAGTAACCGGTCAGGCTCACGAAGCTGATCGTCAGGCCCGCGACGATGCCCGGCAGGGCTTCGGGCAGCAGCACTTTCCAGACGATCTGGCTGGTGGTCGCGCCCATGGCCTGGGCGGCTTCGACCAGGCCGTTGTCGACTTCGCGCAAGGCGGTCTCGACCAGGCGCGCGATGAACGGCGCCGCGGCCAGCGTCAGCGGCACCACGGCCGCGCCCGTGCCTATGGACGAGCCCGTGATCAGCCGCGTGAACGGAATGATCGCCACCAGCAAGATGATGAACGGCGTCGAGCGCACGGCATTGACGATCCAGCCCACGGTCTTGTTGAGCGGGCCGTTTTCGAGCACGCCGCCGTCGTCCGTGAGGCGCAGGAATACGCCCAGCGGAATGCCCAGCAGGCCGCCGACCAGTCCGGAGATACCGACCATCACCAGGGTTTCCCACAGCGAGATGGCAAACAGCTCCAGCATCATTTCAGAAAAATTTTCAAACATCGCTCAACCCTCGATCTGCACGGTTTCGACCTGTACGCCCACGGCGCGCAGATGCGCTATTGCCGCCAGGATCTGCGCGGCCTCGCCGCTGGCGAACACGGCCAGCGAGCCGAAAGTCTGCTCCTGGATCTCGTCGATCTGGCCGTGCAGGATGCTCAGGTCCAGGCCGAAGTCGCGGATCATCTGCGACAGGATGGGTTCATAGGCGCTCTCGCCCGCATACGACAGGCGCAGCAGCTGGCCCGTGCCGCCGTTGAGGTTGGCCGCGAGCTTGCGCACGCGGGCCAGCACGCTGGCCGGCAGTTCCTGGGGCAGAATTTCGTCGATCAGGCTCTTGGTGATGGCCTGCTGCGGACGCGTGAACACGTCGATGACCGGGCCGATTTCAGCGATGCGGCCGGCGTCGATCACGGCCACGCGGTCGGCGATCTGCTTGATCACCTGCATCTGGTGGGTGATCAGCACCACAGTCAGGCCCAGCTCGCGGTTGACCTTGCGCAGCAGGTCGAGAATGGAGCGCGTGGTCTCGGGGTCCAGCGCCGAAGTGGCTTCGTCGCTGAGCAGCACCTTGGGATTGCTGGCGAGCGCGCGCGCAATGCCCACGCGCTGCTTCTGGCCGCCCGAGATCTGCGACGGATAACGGTCGCGCAGCGCCGTCAGGCCCACGAGTTCGAGCAGCGGTTCGACGCGTGCGCGGATCTCGTCCTTGGACATGCCCACGAGTTCCAGCGGCAGCGCTGCGTTGTCGAACACGGTGCGCGAGGACAGCAGGTTGAAATGCTGGAACACCATGCCGATGTCGCGGCGCGCGGCGCGCAGATCGGCGTCACCCAGCTTGGTCAGGTCGCGGCCGTTGACTATCACTTCGCCGTGCGTGGGACGGTTGAGCAGGTTGATGCAGCGCACCAGCGAGCTCTTGCCCGCGCCGCTGCGGCCGATGATGCCGAACACTTCACCGGCTTCGATGTGCAGGTCGATGCCGCGCAAGGCCTCGACCGGGCCCGTCGCGCCCTTGTATATCTGGGAAAGCCCCCGAATGTCGATCATGGAATGTGCTTTGGCGCAGTGCGGGCCCACGGCCTGCCTGCGCTCGTTAAATGAAAAGGAAACGCGCCCGTATCTGTGGCGGGCGCGCGATCAAAAATGCAACCGCGCCCGGCATCTCGCGCCAAGTCGGTGTTAACCCTAAACTATGCCTCAAATTGCAACCGGCTACAGCGCCCGCGCGCATTTCCCCGCGGGGCGGGTGCACAGGCCCGCACAGCGCCCCGCTATTGTCTTCGTTTTGCGCAGCCGCGCGCCATGCCTGACCGGCGCAACCACCGCGCTTTGCCCGCCACAATAGCGGACAGAACTCCTTGAATCTCCCCATGACCACTTTCCAAGCCGGCATTCTGCAGGCCATCCCTGCTATCGGACGCTATGTCTTCTTTTCCATTACCCCGACGGCGCTGAACGAGCCCGCATTGCTGCGCAATGGCCTGCAGCGGCTGGCGGCGCTGGTCGATGGCGAGCGCGTGGTCGCGGCCCTGGGCCACGAACTGGTGCAGGCGCTGGGCGCACAAGTGCCGGGACTGCGCGCGTTTCCCGAACTCAGCGGCCCGGGCGTGAAGGCGCCGGCCACGCCCGTGGCGTTGTGCCTGTGGCTGCGCGGCCAGGACCTGGGCGAGCTGCTGGCGCTCACGCGCCGGCTCGAAAAGGCGCTGGCACCCGCGCTCAAGGCGCTGCGCGTGGTCGAAGCCTTCCGCCACGGCAAGGGCGTGTCCGGCCATGGCCTGGACCTGACCGGCTATGAAGACGGCACGGAAAATCCGCAGGAAGCGGCCGCCGAGAGCGCGGCTTTTGTCACCGGCCTGGGCGCAGGGCTCGACGGCTCGAGCTATCTCGCGCTGCAACAATGGCTGCACGACTTCGACGCTTTCGACGCCATGTCGGAGCTGGAGCAGGACCACAGCGTGGGCCGCAGGCGCAGCGACAACGAGGAACTCGACGACGCCCCCGAATCGGCCCATGTCAAGCGCACGGCCCAGGAAAGCTTCACGCCCGAAGCTTTTGTGCTGCGCCGCTCCATGCCCTGGGCGCTGCACACGCCCAGCGGCGACAAGGCCGGCCTGATGTTCGCGGCGTTCGGCAGCTCGTTCTATGCGTTCGAAGCGCAGATGCGCCGCATGCTGGGCCAGGAAGACGGCATCGTCGATGCGATGTTCCGTTTCTCGCAGCCGGTCACGGGCGCCTACCTCTGGTGCCCGCCGATGCACGCGGGCCAGCTCGATCTGCGCGCGCTCGAGCTCTGACTCCGCGGTAAACGCCGCCATGGCAGCGCATGTGGTCCGCGAACCACGACAACTGCGCCAGCAGGCGGCATCCTGAGCTTCTGATCGCCTGGCACGAATTGCGGCCGGGCGTTCTCCACCCACTGCGTCTGTGCGCCGAGGCCGCTGCACATCTCAAGGAAAACCCTGGTAATTAGTTCGACATCAAACGATATAGTCGACATTATTGTTCGATGTCAAACCAATTGTTTTTGAGAAGGATGGAACGTGATGAAGACACTGCGCTCACCCGCTGCACTTGGCACACCCGTGGTGGATCCTGCCGCCTGGAAAGGCAAGGACCTGCAGGACGATTCCAGCTGGCTTTACCAGCTCAGCTCCAAGGATATCGCGGCTCTGATCGACATGGCGAAACAGGTCAGGCCGCTGATCGGCGATGATCCAAGCAGGCTCCTGGCGCTGGACAGGACGCACTTCAATCTCGGCGCGTTTGAAGAAACACTTGCAAGAATCTGGCTGCAGCTCAAGGACGGCCTGGGGGTGGCGCTGATTCGGGGCCTGCCGCTCAAGGACATGGAGCCGATCGATGCTGCCAGCGTGTACTGGGGCCTGGGCCGGCATCTCGGTGAGGCGCGCTCCAACAATCCGCAAGGAGATATGTTGGGGCATGTCACAGACCTCGGAAAGTCTCAGGACGACCCCAATAGCCGCGGCTACCAGACCAGCGAAGCCATGGATTACCACTGCGACCAAAGCAGCATCGTGGGCCTTCTGTGCGTGCGTGAGCCGCAACACGGCGGCAAGTCCAAGATCGCCAGCTCGGTGTCCGTCTACAACGAGCTGCTGCAGCGCAATCCGCAGGCCATGGAGATTCTGAGCAAGCCCCTGTGCTGGACCAAGCACGGCGAAACCGATCCCGGACAAGCAAACTTCTACCACAGCGCGGTCTTCAACGTCCTCGACAACATGCTGTGCACCTCGTTTGGCCCCAAGCACATCGAGAAGGGCCACAGGTTGCCTGGCGCACCAGACCTCACGCCAGCACAGCGCGAGGCCATTGCACTGGCGGAGGCAATCGCCGAAGAGTTGCACTTCGGCATGCAGCTGCAGCAGGGCGACATCCAGCTGCTCAACAACTACGTGACGTTGCACACACGCTCTGCCTACCAGGACTGGCCGCAAGCCGAGCGCAAGCGCCTGCTGTATCGGCTCTGGCTCAGCGCACCCGATCTGCGCCCCGCCACCGACTATGTCAAGGAATGGGATGCAGGCGTCATGCTGAACCAGACAAACGCACGCATCGTTCTTTGAAACCGGCGAAGTATTTTTTCAGAGGAGACACAACCATGAAGATGCTTTCTAGCGGCGCGATGGCGCTGGGTCTGGCCGTGGCGCTGGCGTCGGCCGCACATTCTCAGGAACGATACCCGCAGCGCCCCATCCGCTGGGTCGTACCCAATCCCGCGGGCGGCGGCACCGACGCCACCGTGCGCCTCATGGCGAGTTTCATGCACGGGGTACTGGGCCAGCCCCTGGTCATCGACAACAAGCCCGGGGCAGCAACGATGATCGGCACCGACACCGTGGCGCGCAGCAGGCCCGATGGCTACACCCTTCTCACCGGCGACAACGCGACGTTCGCCACCAATATGCTGCTCTACAAGAAAGTGCCTTACGACCCGGTCAAGGACTTCCGGTATGTGGCACAAACCACCCGGCTGCCGCTGGCCCTGGTGACACGCAAGGACTTTCCGGCAAAGACCTTGCAGGAACTCATTGCCTACGCCAAGGCGCATCCTGCAAAGATCAATTTTGCGACGCCCGGCCAGGGGCTGCCGCACCACCTCGCCATGGAGCTGCTCATGCAGCAGACCGACACCCGGTTTACGCATGTGGCTTACAAAGGCTCGCCGGCGGCAGTCCAGGACGTGATGGGCGGCCAAATCGACATCATGTTCCTGGACCTGGCCAGCGGCATGCCACTGATCAAGGAGGGACGGGTTCAAGTCCTGGGAATCGCCTCCCTCAAGCGCTTCGAGGGACTGCCCGACATGCCGACACTGAGCGAACAGGGGCTGGATCAGTTCGAGGTCTACGCCTGGCAAGGCGTTGTAGTGCCTGCGGGCACCCCGGATGTCGTTGTCAATAGGCTGAATCAGGCGTTGCAACAGACCTTGGAAAACCCCGAAGTGCGCAGGAAGATGCTGGCCATCGGCGTCGAGCCCACATGGTCCGGCGCGCAGCAGTTTGCCCAGCATGCCGGCGCAGAAAGAGCGCGTTGGAGCCGATTAATCGCGGCTAAAGGTTTGAAGCTCGAATGAGGACGCCTGCGCCTGGCAGCCGACACCGCGCCGCGGCGCGCTATCGGCCGCAGCACGCGTGGCCGGGCCGCTAGGGCACATCTGCAACGGCGCTGGTGTCGCCGTGCAACGCCACCTTGCGCATCAGCGCGAGAAGCTGTTCGTACTCCTGCCCTGTAAGGGGGTTGCTCACGGCGCAAATGGATCGGTCTGCCGCCCTCTTCGCCGACGCGAACACATGGCGGCCGTCCTCCGTGATACGCACCACCTTCATGCGCGAGTCGTGCGGTGCAACCGCACGCTGCACCCACTGCTTTCGCTCCAGGATCTTGATCACCAGCGTGTTCGTGGCCTTGTCCAAGCCAACCGCTTCTGCGAGCTCCGTTTGCCCGAGCTCCTCGGCGATATCCAGCACAAAGAGATAGTCGTACTGTCGGGCAGTGAGACCTATCTCGGCGCAGGACTGCTCAAAGACGCCCGACGTCAACTGCAGACAGCGTCGCAGCAAAAATCCCGGCCTTTGCAACAGCTGCTCCGTTGCCGAATCCAGCGCTTGCTCAGGAGAAATCTTGGGTCTCGGATGTTGTGCCACTCAATACGCCCTATGGATCGTTTTACGGGTGTCCGCATGATCGCGTTGCCCGTGGGCGGAATTCTCGCAGGATGTGGGCAGCGATTGAAGCAGCCGAGCCCCACGATGCAGCCGCCCGGCTCGCGGCCTCAGCGCACCATGCAGGGACGCTTGTTGTCGAAGCTCCAGTTGGGCACCAGGAACTGCATGGCCATGGCGTCGTCGCGCGCTCCCAGGCCATGCTGCAGGTACAGCTGGTGGGCGCGCTCGACGGCCTCCATGTCCAGCTCTATGCCCAGGCCGCCGCGCTGGGGCAGCTCGATGTAGCCGTTCTTGATCTGCAGCGGGTTCTTGGTCAGGTACTGGCCGTCCTGCCAGATCCAGTGGGTGTCGATCGCCGTCACCCGGCCCGGCGCGGCCGCGCCCACATGCGTGAACATCGCCAGCGACACGTCGAAGTGGTTGTTGGAGTGCGAGCCCCAGGTCAGGCCGAAGGCCTGGCACAGCTGGGCCACGCGCACCGAGCCGGCCATGGTCCAGAAATGCGGATCGGCCAGCGGAATGTCCACCGACTGCAGCGAGATCGAATGCGCCATCTGGCGCCAGTCGGTAGCGACCATGTTGGTGGCCGTGGGCAGGCCCGTCGCGCGGCGGAATTCGGCCATCACTTCGCGGCCCGAGAAACCGCCTTCGGCGCCGCAGGGATCTTCGGCATAGGCGAGCACGCCATGCAGATCGCGCGTGATGCGGATCGCGTCCTTGAGCAGCCAGCCGCCGTTGGGATCGAGCGTGACGCGGGCCTGGGGAAAGCGCTCGTGCAGCGCACGGATGGCTTCGACTTCTTCCTCGCCGCGCAGCACGCCGCCCTTGAGCTTGAAGTCCTCGAAGCCATAGCGCTCATGCGCGGCTTCGGCCAGGCGCACGATGGCTTCGGGCGTCATGGCCTTCTCATGGCGCAGGCGCTGCCAGTCGTTGGCCGCACCGGGATCGGTCTGGTAAGGCAGGTCGGTGAGCGTGCGGTCGCCGACATAGAACAGATAGCCGAGCATCTGCACCGAAGTGCGCTGCACGCCTTCGCCCAGCAGTGCGGCCACGGGCACGCCCAGGTGCTGGCCCAGCAGATCGAGCAGCGCGGATTCGGCGGCCGTGACCGCATGGATGGCGATGCGCAGGTCGAACGTCTGCAGTCCGCGCCCGCCGCTGTCGCGGCCCTCGAACTCGGCGCGCATCGCATTGAGCACGGCGTTGTAGTTGCCCACGGGCTGGCCCACGATGAGCTGCGCCGCGTCTTCCAGCGTCTGGCGGATCTTTTCGCCGCCCGGCACTTCGCCCACGCCGGTGTTGCCCGCGCTGTCGGTCAGCACCAGCAGATTGCGCGTGAAGAACGGCGCGTGCGCGCCGCTGAGGTTGAGAAGCATGCTGTCATGGCCGGCGACCGGAATGACACGCAATTGGGTGACGACAGGAGTGGAGGAAGAAGCCATAGTGGAACCAGGTGCAGGGAGAAATGGAATCGGCCTGCGCGTAGGTCAGGCCATGGAATGGTAGGTGGAAAAAATCAGTTGGCGGTGATGCCGCCGGTGTCTATCACCTGCTTCCAGCGCGCGAACTCCCTGGCCTGGAACTGGGTGAACTCCTCGGGGCTGTTGCCCACGACTTCGAGACCGGCGTCGGTGAACTGCTTGGTCAGCGCCGGGTCCTTGAGCGCCTTGAGAATGCCGGCATGCAGCTTGGCCTTGACGTCCGCGGGCAGGCCCTTGGGCGCGGCAATGCCTTGCCATGCATAGACCTCGACGCCCTGAACGCCGGCTTCGGCCGTGGTCGGAACATCGGGCAGCACGGGCGAGCGCTTGTCGCCCGTCACGGCGATGGCCTTGAGCTTGCCCGACTTGATGTGCTGGATCACGGCGTTGACGTTCTGGAACGACATGTCGACCTGGCCGCCGAGCAGATCGGTGATGGCTGGAGCGCCGCCCTTGTAGGGCACATGCAGGCCCTTGGTGCCGGTCTTCTGCCAGAACAGTTCGGCCGTCAGATGGTCGGAAGAGCCCGCGCCCGAGGTCGCGAAGCTCACCGCGCCGGGCCTGGCCTTGAGCAGCGCGATCACGTCCTGGATGTTGTTGACCTTGGGCGCGAGCGAGGGGTTCACGACCAGCACGTTGGGCGTCTGCACGGCCACGGTGAGGTAGCTGAAGTCCTTGAGCGGATCGTAGGGCAGGTTCTTCATCAGGTGCGGAGCGACGACGAAAGGTGCGAGCGACGCCACCAGCAGCGTATAACCGTCACCGGGCGCGCGTGCGACCTGGGTCGCGCCTATGCTGCCGGTCGCGCCGGCCTTGTTGTCAACCACGAAGGTCTGCTTGAACTGCGTGCCCAGGTGGTTGCTGACCGCGCGCGCGATGGTGTCGGTCGCGCCGCCCGCGGGGAAGGGAACGATCACGTTGACGGTCTTGTCGGGCCAGGCGAATGCCGAGGTCGCAGCGCCCATGGCGGCCAGGCCTATGCAAACGGCGGTGGTGGCGGATTTCAATGCTCTCATCTGTTGTCTCCGATATATGCGGGGCGGGCACGCGCCTTCGCCCGATGATGAATTAATAGCCAGATAACGTTAACATTTACGCAAGAACAGATTGTTAACGTGAACATTCACGGACGAATCAGTGTATACCCTGAAGGCTCGAGATTCCGCAGGCTGCGCCCGCAGGGCGCGCCCCTGCTAACTGCATACAATCGGCCTGCCGCCACCGCGCGGCCGCCCATGCAGCCGTTGCGCGTGCCGTGCAGTCAACAGGAATCGATTTGTCCAACAAGCCCGCTACCGTCCAAGATGTCGCCACCCTCGCGGGGGTCTCGGCGATGACGGTCTCGCGCGCGCTGAATGCGCCCGACAAGGTCACGGCCGACACGTTGGCCCGGGTACGGCACGCGGTCGATGCGCTGGGCTATGTGCCCAACGCGATGGCCAGCGGACTGCGCACCGCGCGCGCGCGCATGGTCGCGGCGCTGCTGCCCACGCTGGTCGGCCCGGTGTTCGAGGAGCTGGTCGAGTCGCTGGCGGAGTCGCTCAAGCGCCGTGGTTACCAGCTGATGATCGGACAGGCCGGCTATGACGCGGCGCAGGAAGAGGCACTGATCAAGACCATCATCCAGCGCCGGCCCGACGGCATCGTGCTGGTCGGCGCGGCGTCATCGGCGGGCGGGCGCCGTGCCCTGCTCGCCTCGCGCATTCCGGTGGTCGAGACCTGGGACTTCAGCGACAACCCCATCGACATGCTGGTCGGCTTCTCGCATGTCGCCATCGGCGAGACGGTGGCGCAATTCCTGCATGCGCGCGGACACCGGCATGTCGCGATCATCACCGGCGACGATGCGCGCGCGCGCGCGCGCGCCCAGGCGTTCATCGACCGTTCCCGGGCGCTGGGCGCGCAGTCCGCGCAGTGCTTCTTCACGCGTGCACCGAGCACCATGGGCGCGGGACGCAAAGGCCTGGCATCGCTGCTACAGGCCACGCCGGAGATTTCCGCGGTGTTCTGCAGTTCGGACAGCCTGGCGCTGGGCGCGGCCATCGAAGCCCAGCACCAGGGGCTGCACGTGCCGCAGCAGCTGGCCATCGTCGGCATGGGCGACCAGAGCTTTGCCCAGGATGCCCAGCCCGCGCTGACGACGGTGCGGCTTGACGGCACGCGCATAGGCGAGATCGCGGCCGAATTCATGATGGCGCGCGCCGAAGGCCGCCCCATAGAGAATCCGGTGGTCGACGTGGGCTTCCATATCGTGGTCAGAGACAGCACCTAGGCACAGCCGCTCATTCGGGCCGGATGCCGCCCTTGCGTATCACCTCGCTCCATTTCGCGACTTCTTCCTGGATGCGCTGCGCAAACTCCGCGGGCGTGCTGCCCACGGGCTCGAAACCCATGGACCTGAGCCGCGCCTGCATCTCGCCCTGGCGAATGGAAGCGCGCAAGGCGCGGCTGATCTTGTCGAGCGCGGCCGCGGGAATGCCTTTGGGCGCGATCAGGCCGAACAGCGGCATGATGTCCACGCCCGGCAGCTTGGCTTCGGTGAACGTGGGCACGTCGGGCAGCTGCGGCGCGCGCTGCGGCCCGGTGACGGCCAGCGCGCGCAGCTTGCCGGCCTTGATATGTTCGGCCAGCGTGGGCACGGTGGCGAACGCGAACTGCACCTGGCCGCCGAGCAGGTCGGAAATCACCGTGCCGCCGCCCTTGTAGGGAATGTGGATGACCTTGAGCCCGGCCTGCTGCGCGAGCTGCTCGCCCGCGAGGTGCGGGCCGCTGCCCACCCCTGCCGAACCGTAGGCCAGCGTGCCGGGCTCGGCCCTGGCCTTGGCCAGAAAGCCCGCGAGGTCCTTGACCGGCACCGATGGATGCGTGACCAGCACGAACTGCGCGCTGGCGATCTGGCAGATAGGCGTGAAGTCCTTTTGCGTGTCGTAGGCCAGGCGCGCGCCCAGCAGACCGGGGTTGATGGTGAACGTGCTGTCCATCATGCCCAGCGTATAGCCGTCGGGCTCCGACTGCGCGAGCGCGCGCGTGCCTATGGTCGTGCCGCCGCCGCCCTTGTTGTCGACGATGAACGACTGGCCCAGCGCCTGCTGCAGCGCCTGGCCCGCGAGCCGACCAAGGTTGTCGGTCGCGCCGCCCGCGGGATAGGGCACGATGATGCGCACGGTCTTGTCGGGATAGGCGCCGGTGCTGGCCTGGGCCCAGGGCGTGGCGCCGGCCAGCGCCAGACCGGTGCAGTGGTGGATGAAACTGCGGCGGTTGTTCTGCATGTCTTGTCTCCTGTTTTGAATTCTTGCGCTCTCAGTGCGCGTAGCGGCCCTGGGCAAGGTCGGCCTCGGGGTCGGCGCCCAGGCCGGGGCCATCAGGCACCTGCAGCCAGCCCTGCTCTATCGGCAGCGTGCGGCCATAAGGCACATGGGCCAGCTCCACATACAGGCGCTCCAGCGACACTTCTGTCTGCTGCGCCGCGATCAGGTGCAGACTGGCCAGGAAGCCCGGCCCGAAGAATGCGACCTGGGGAGCGCAGGTCACGCCGCTGCCTTCGCAGGCACGCGAGATCTCCCAGGCTGCCGTCAGGCCGAGCTTGATGACGCTGGGCTGAACGTATTGCACCGTGGCGTTCTCCACCATGCGCTGCAGCGCCAGCGCGCAGCTGGCGTTCTCGCCCACGGCCAGCGGCACGGCAACGCGTTCGCGCAGCGCGGCCAGGGCCTGGTCGTTTTCGGGCGTCCAGATCGGCTCCTCGATCCAGAACGGCTTGAAGGGCAGCATTTCGGTGATCGCGGCTTCGGCCTCGTGCGGCAGCCAGGCGCAGTTGGTATCGACCATCACCGGCACATCGGGGCCCACGGCACGGCGCACCGCGGCCAGCGCGGGCGCGGTGCGCTCGTGCAGCTTGATCTCGGTATAGCCTTCGGCCAGCGCGCGCTGGCTCACCTGCTCGAGCAAGGCAGCGTCGGCGTAGTACTGCAGCAGCGAGGCATAGACGCGCACGCGGTCACGGCGCTTGCCGCCCAGCAGTTCGTACAGCGGCACCCCGGCCCTCTTGGCGCGCAGATCCCACAGCGCGATATCCAGCCCGGCGAGCGCATGCACCACGGGGCCCGAGCGGCCCAGGTTGTGCAGCATGCGCTGCATGGAGGGCAGCAGGGTTGCGTCATCGGCCTGCCTGCCGCAGGCCAGCGGCGCGATCAGGGTCTCGAAGATGGCCTGCAGCGCGCGCGGCTCCACGCAATACGACTCGCCCCAGGCCACCGTGCCGTCGTCGGTCTCGACGCGCACCAGCGCGCTGTCGAGCTTGTCGCGCGGCCGGCCCGCGAACAGCGGCGGCTCGCTCCAATGGTGAAAAGGCAGGCGCATGGGAATGCAGGTGATCGAGGCAATGGCGTTGGCGCGCATGAACGGAACCGGTGAAGACAGACCATCTATTCTTGGCGCGCTGCGGCCTATGGTCAAATAGCTAAAACCACTGTTTTCATATGAAATACATATGCTGAGTCGCCGAGAACTGCTGCTGCTGCGCGCGATGTATCAACAGGGCACGGTCACCGCCGCGGCCCACTCCATCCATATGACCCAGCCCGCTGCCAGCGCGCTGCTCAAGGACATGGAGACCCGTCTGGGCTTTGCGCTGTTCAGCCGCGAGAACCGGCGGCTGCACCTGACGAGCCAGGGCCGCGCGCTGATTCCCGAAGTGCTCAACGCGCTGTCGGGCATGGAGTCCGTGGACCGGCTGGCCAGCGATATCCGCCGCGGCGCGTCCGACCGGCTCAGCGTGGGCGCGGTCGCCGTGGCCTCGTCGATGCTGCTGCCGCAAGCGCTGCTCACGGTGCGCCGCGCCTACCCGGGCATCACGTTCACCGTGCGCGCGGGCTCGGGCCTGGAAATCATTGAAATGGCCGTGGACCACCGCATCGACCTGGGCATCGTGATCGGATCCGCGGCGCCCAACGAGCGCGTGCGCAAGGAGCCGCTGGCCGCGGTGAGCCTGTTTGCCATCCTGCACCCGCAGCACCCGCAGGCCGGTGCCGAAGTGCTGACGCTGGCCGAAGTCGCGGCGCTGGGCCTGATCGCGCTGTCGCCCGCGCTGCCCGCGGGGCGGGCGACGCAGCAGGCGTTCGAACACAACGGCCTAGACTACCGCCCGCTGATGGAGGTCGCGCAATCGTTCACGGCCTGCGAACTCGCGGGCGAACAGCTGGGCGTGGCCGTGGTGGAATCATTGGGCGCGCGCTATGCGCAGCGCATGGGGCTGGTCGCCAGGCATCTGCTGACCATGGAGGACTCGGCGCTGTCGCTGGTGAGCCCCAGGGACAGACCGCTCGAAGGGCCGGGCCAATGCCTGCGCGAGGCGCTGCGCGCGGCGGTGGGGGGCTTGCTGCCCGCGAACTAGCGCTTCAAGCCCATGGCTTCGAGCATCTGCTCGGTCTGCTTTTGCATCTGCTCCTGCATCTGCGTGAGCATGTTCTGCGACTGGCCCAGGTAGTTGCCGACCATGCCCTGCATCAGCGCCGGCTGCATGCGCACGAACTGGTTCCACATTTCAGGCGTCGCGCCCTGCTCCACCATGCGCGCCTGGAAGTCGCTGAACATCTGCACGTTCTTCTCGAGGCTGGCGCCCATGCTGCCCTGCATCGCATGGCCGTAGAAACGGATGATGTTGGCCAGCACGGCTTCGGTGAACATCGGCGCGCCACCGGCTTCTTCCTCGAGAATGATCTGCAGCAGGATGCTGCGCGTGAGGTCGTCGCCGGTCTTGGCGTCGCGCACCACGAGCTGCTCGTTGGCCATGACCAGCGCCTTGACTTCGGACAGCGTGATGTAAGTGGAGGTGTCTGTGTCGTACAGCCGGCGATTCGGGTATTTCTTGATGACGCGCGGCCGGGGCTTGGCTTGGGCGTTCGATGTCTGGTTCTCTTGCACGGCTGACTCCTCTGGGGCATGGCGCCCCGGCTTGCACTGCAGCAGGGATTTTAGACATACGCCATGCGAAGCTTGCGCAGAACTTACCCTGAGCGCTCAAAAGCCCGCAAAACCCGGCGCAGCCCATGGCCGCGCTGCCGTGATCGGCCGCTTGGCTAGCCTGGCGGCGGCGGCACCGAGTGCACCAGCACGGGCGACTCGCCGTCGGCATTGACGCTTTCGAGCTGCACGCCAAAGCCCCACAGCCGCGCCGCGTGCTTGAGCACCTCCTGCACATCGTCGTTCAGCGGCCGGCCCTGGTGGCGCGTGTGGCGCAGAGTGAGGCCGCGGTCGCCGCGCAGATTCACGTTCCAGACCTGGATATTGGGCTCGCGCGCGCCCAGGTCGTATTGCTGCGACAGCGTCTGGCGCAGCGAACGGTAGCCCTCGTCGTTGTGGATGGCGCTGACCAGCAGCTCGCGCTGACTCGAATCATCGTGGATGGAGAACAGCCGCATGTCGCGCATCAACTGCGGGCTCAGGTACTGGCCCACGAAGCTCTCGTCCTTGAAGTTCTGCATCGCGTGGTGCAGCGCGGGCAGCCAGGGCGTGCCCGCGATGTCGGGGAACCAGCGCCGGTCTTCCTCGGTCGGCTCCTGGCAGATGCGCCGTATGTCGCGGTACATCGCAAAGCCCAGCGCATAGGGGTTGATTCCGCTGTAGGCGCGGTGGCCGGCCGGCGGCTGGTAGATCACATTGGTGTGCGACGCCAGCCACTCGATCATCACGCCGTCGGTGAGCCAGCCTTCGTCGTACATGGTGTTGAGCAGCGTGTAGTGCCAGAACGTGGCCCAGCCTTCGTTCATCACCTGGGTCTGGCGCTGGGGGTAGAAGTATTGGGCGATCTTGCGCACGATGCGCACGATTTCGCGCTGCCAGGGCTCCATCAGCGGCGCGTTCTTCTCGACGAAGTACAGCAGGTTCTCCTCGGGCTCCTTGGGAAAGCGCTCGTTTTCCTGCGCCGCATTTTCCCGCCCCGGGCGCGTGGGCAGCGTGCGCCACAGCACATTCACCTGCTGCTGGGCATAGGCTTCGCGCTGCTCGCGCTCGGCGCGCTCGCGCGCCAGGCTCTTCTTGCTCGGACGGCGGTAGCGGTCCACGCCCAGATTGGACAGCGCATGGCAGGAATCGAGCCATTGCTCCACGGTCTCTATGCCATGGCGCTCCTCGCACTGGGCGACAAAATCGCGCGCATAGACCAGATAGTCGATGATGCCGCCCGCATCGGTCCACATGCCGAAGAGGTAGTTGTTCTTGAAGAAGCTGTTGTGCCCGTAGGCCGCGTGGGCGATCACCAGCGCCTGCATGGCGGTGGTGTTCTCCTCCATCAGATAGCTGATGCAGGGGTTGGAATTGATCACGATCTCGTAGGCCAGGCCCATGTGGCCGCGGCGGTAGCGGCGCTCGGTCGCGAGGAAATCCTTGCCATAGCTCCAGTGGCGGTAGCCCACGGGCATGCCGGCGCTGGAATATGCGTCCATCATCTGCTCGGCCGAGATCACTTCGAGCTGGTTGGGATAGGTGTCCAGGCCAAAGCGTCGCGCGGTATCGGCAATCGCCGCGTGGTAGCGCTCGATCAGCTCGAACGTCCAGTCGCTGGGGTCGGGCAACGGCTGAGCCGGGCGCTGGGCCGCGGGCAGCGGCGTTGTGGGCACGCCGCGCTGTGTGCGTTCGGCCGCGGCCGTGGGACGCCAGACTTGCGGGCCGGCGCGCGGCGCCAGCACCGGGTATTGAGAAAGGTTCATACAGCGACCCCCTCTTTCTTGAACAGATCGCGAAACACCGGGTAGATATCGCCGGGCACCGACACCTTGCGCAGCGCGAAATGCGAGAACTGGCGCGCAATCTGGCTGTATTCCTGCCACAGGCTCTGCTCTTCCTGCACCACCTGCACATATGCGTAGTAGCGCACCAGCGGCAGGATCTTCTCGACCAGCAGGCTGCGGCAGTTGCCGGTGTCGTCGTTGAAGTTGTCACCGTCGCTGGCCTGGGCCACGTAGATGTTCCAGTCGGCCGCGGGGTAGCGCGCGCGCATGATCTGGTCGAGCAGCACCAGCGCGCTGCTCACTATCGTGCCGCCGGTTTCCTGCGAATGGAAGAATTCGTCCTCGCTGACTTCGGTGGCCTGGGTGTGGTGGCGTATGAAGACAATCTCTATCTTCTCGTAGTGGCGCGTGAGGAACAGGTACAGCAGGATGAAGAAGCGCTTGGCGAGCTCCTTGCGCGCCTGGTCCATGGAGCCCGAGACATCCATCAGGCAGAACATCACGGCCTGGGTGCTGGGCTCGGGAACGCGCGTGCGGCTGCGAAAGCGCAGGTCTATGGGATCGAGGAACGCGACCTTGCCGATGCGCGCCTTGAGCGCATCGATGCGCTGCTGCAGCTCGGCCAGCACCTCGCTGGTGCCATCGTCCTGCGCCAGCAGCGCCTCGAGCTGGGCCTGCAGGGCCTTGAGTTCGCGCTGCGGCGCCTTGGTCAGCGCGATGCGCCGGCCCAGCGCCCCGCCCATGGTGCGCAGCAATGCGAGGTTCTGCGGCGTGCCGTCGTGGCTGTAGCCCGCGCGCCGCAGCCGATACTGCTGGGTGCTGGCGATATGGGTGCGCAGCAGCCGCGGCAGCGCCAGGTCTTCAAAGAACAGTTCCATGAACTCTTCCTTGGACAGCGTGAAAGTGAAGTCGTCCTCACCCTCGCCGCTGTCGCTGGCCTGCGAGCCCGAGCCGCTGCCCGCGCCGCCCTGGGGGCGCGCAATGCGGTCGCCGCGCACATGGTCGCTGTTGCCCGGGTGCACGGTGTCCGAGATGCCGCCCTGGCCGTGGCGAAACAGCGGCTCGCGTATGTCCTTGCGCGGGATGGTGATGCTCTCGGCCTGCTCGATATGGCGGATGTCGCGCTTGCCCACGGCGCGCTGCACCGCCTCGGCAATCTGCTGCTTGTAGCGGCGCACGAAGCGCTCACGGTTGCCCACCGACTTGTTCTTGCCGGAAAGCCTGCGGTCAATGATATGCAATGCCATCTTTGCCCCCCTCCATGGTCGGACGCGCGCGCAGCGCGCGCCGCGCTCAGCTGCTCTTGCGCACGCGCAGGTACCACTCGCACAGCAGGCGCACCTGCTTGGGCGTGTAGCCCTTGGCTTCCATGCGCATCACGAAATCCTCGTGCTTGCGCGCGTCCTCGGCGTTGGCCTTGGCGTTGAAGCTGATCACGGGCAGCAGCTCCTCGGTGTTGGAGAACATCTTCTTCTCTATCACCAGGCGCAGCTTCTCGTAGCTGGTCCAGGCCGGGTTCTTGCCCTGGTTGTTGGCGCGCGCGCGCAGCACGAAGTTGACGATCTCGTTGCGGAAGTCCTTGGGGTTGGCCACGCCCGCGGGCTTCTCTATCTTCTCGAGTTCGGCATTGAGCGCGGCGCGGTCGAAGGCTTCGCCGGTGTCGTTGTCGCGGTACTCGTTGTCCTGTATCCAGTAATCGGCGTAGGTGACATAGCGGTCGAAGATGTTCTGGCCGTACTCGCTGTAGCTTTCGAGGTACGCGGTCTGTATCTCCTTGCCTATGAACTCGGCGTAGTGCGGCGACAGGAATTCCTTGATGTAGCCGGTGTACTTGGTCTCGAGTTCGGCGGGAAACTGCTCGCGCTCGATCTGCTGCTCGAGCACATACATCAGGTGCACCGGGTTGGCCGCGACTTCGGTGCTGTCGTAGTTGAACACCCGCGACAGGATCTTGAACGCAAAGCGCGTGGAGATCCCCGACATGCCTTCGTCCACGCCCGCGAAGTCGCGGTATTCCTGGTAGCTCTTGGCGCGCGGGTCGGTGTCCTTGAGGCTTTCGCCGTCATAGACCTGCATCTTGCTGAAGATGCTCGAGTTCTCGGGCTCGACCAGGCGCGTGAGCACCGCGAACTGCGCCATCATCTTGAGCGTGCCCGGAGCGCATACGGCATTGGCCAGCGAAGACTCGCGGATCAGCTTCTCGTAGATCTTCACTTCCTCGGACACGCGCAGGCAGTACGGCACCTTGACGATGTAGATGCGGTCCAGAAACGCCTCGTTGTTGCGGTTGTTGCGGAATGCCTTCCACTCGCTTTCATTGCTGTGCGCCAGCACCATGCCGTCGAAAGGAATCGCGCCGAAGCCTTCGGTGCCCTTGTAGTTGCCTTCCTGCGTCGCGGTGAGCAGCGGGTGCAGCACCTTGATGGGCGCCTTGAACATTTCGACGAATTCGAGCAGGCCCTGGTTGGCCAGGCACAGCCCGCCCGAATAGCTGTAGGCGTCGGTGTCGTCCTGGGCGAAGTTCTCGAGCTTGCGGATGTCGACCTTGCCCACGAGGCTGGAAATATCCTGGTTGTTCTCGTCGCCGGGCTCGGTCTTGGCAATCGCCACCTGCTTGAGGATGCTGGGGAAGCGCTTGACCACACGGAACTGGCGGATGTCGCCGCCGAGCTCCTCCAGACGCTTGACCGCCCAGGGAGACAGCACATGCTGCAGCGCGCGCCGCGGAATGCCGAACTGTTCTTCCAGCACGGGTCCGTCCTCGATGGGGTCGAACAGGCCCAGCGGCGACTCGTTGACGGGCGAGCCCTTGAGCGCGTAGAACGGCACTTTCTGCATCAGGTACTTGAGGCGCTCGGCAATGGAGCTCTTGCCGCCGCCCACCGGGCCCAGCAGGTAGAGGATCTGCTTGCGTTCTTCAAGCCCCTGGCCCGCATGGCGGAAGAAGCTCACCACCTGCTCTATGGAGTCCTCCATGCCGTAGAACTCGGCAAACGCGGGGTAGCGGCGTATCAGTTTGTTGGCGAAAAGGCGCGACAGCCGCGGGTCGTTTCGCGTGTCAACCATGACCGGCTCCCCCATGGCCAGCAACATGCGCTGGGCGGCGCTTTCATACGCGCTCGGATCGCGCAGGCACAGCGCCAAGTATTCGTCGACCGACATCTCCTCTTCGCGCAGCCTCATGTGCCGCGCAGCCGAATTGCTGATGACATCCATACGACCTCCCGTGGCAACACCCAAAGACGAAAAGTGCCGCTAAGTTGCAAGGCATTCGCTTGCCGTATGGTGCTGTTGTAGCACCTGGAAGGCGCTTTGAATAGACCATTTAGTGCATAACGCTGCAAGCTGCTGTTTGGTCGACAGAGGTTCCCGATCTTGACCCACAAGCTGGGCCGGCGCCGCGGCCGGCCCAGCCTGGACTCAGCGGTAAAAGAACTTCGCCGGGCCGGTCACAAGCCAGGGAAACAACACCATGGCGAACATCATCGCGAACTGCGCGAGCATGAACGGAATGACGCCGCGCGTGACATCGTCCATCGACATCTTGCCCACGCCCGCGACCACGTTGAGCACCGTGCCCACGGGCGGCGTCACCAGCCCTATCGAGTTGTTGATGATGAACATCACGCCGAAGTACACCGGGTCTATGCCGGCGGCGTTCACCACCGGCATCAGCACCGGGGTCAGGATCAGAATGGTCGGCGTCATGTCCATCGCCGTGCCCACCAGCATCACCAGCACCATGATGGCCATCATCAGCAGGATCTTGTTGTCCATGAACGGCTGCAGCAGCGCCACGACCTTGGACGGCAGGTCGGCGACGGTGATCAGCCAGGCGCTGACCATGGCCGCCGCGATCAGGAACATCACGATGGCGCTGGTCTTGGCCGCAGCGACAAAGATCGCGTAGAGCTTGGCCCAGGTGATCTCGCGGTAGACGACCGATGCCACGAACAGTGCATAGACCGCGGCCACGACCGCCGCCTCGGTGGGCGTGAACACGCCCATGCGCAGGCCCACCAGAATGATCACCGGCAGCAGCAGCGCCCAGAACGCCTTGCGTGCGGCCAGCAGTATCTCGGCGCCCGACTTGCGCGGCGGCGGCACGAGCTTTTCCTTGCGCACCAGGTAGGCCCAGGTGACCCACAGCGCGCCGCCTATCAGCAGACCCGGAACGATGGCCGCGAGAAACAGCTTGGAGATCGACACATTGGCCGCGACGCCGAAGATCACCAGGCCTATGCTCGGCGGAATCACCGGGCCGATCACGCCGGTCGCGGCGATCAGGCCGCCGGCGCGCGCCTTGTCGTGACCGGCCTTGGTCATCATGGGCAGCAGCAGCGCCGTGAGCGCCGCGGCATCGGCCACGGCCGAACCCGACAGCGCCGACAGCAGGCAGCCGGCCATGATGGTCACGTAGCCCAGGCCACCCTTGACGTGGCCGACCAGGGCCAGCGCGAAGTCGACGATGCGCCGCGACAGCCCGCCGACGTTCATGATCTCGCCGGCCAGCATGAAGAACGGCACGGCCAGCAGCGGAAAGCTGTCGGCGCCGCCGATCAGGTTCTGCGCGAGGATCTGCGGATCGAACAGATCGAGATGCCACATCAGCGCCACGCCGCTGGCCAGCAGCGAGAACGCGATCGGAATGCCCATGGCCATGGCCAGCAGCAGCGCGCCCACAAATACGAAGATCGTCATTTCTCGCCTTTCCGGGCCGCGGGCGCATCGCCCTCCTGGGCCGCCAAAATCTGCTGCAACTGCACCGCTTCCTCCGATTCCTGCACCATCACCAGTTCCGCCTCGCTGATCTTTCCGGTGACCAGCCGCAGCAGATCGAGCAGCATCAGAAAGCCCGCGCAGACCGCGAACACCACGCAGGAGAGATAGACGATGGCCATGGACGCGCCGGTCGTGGGCGCAGTGACGTCCCAGTTGATGCGCGCCTGGGCGATGCTGCCCTGCAGCAGCAGCCACAGGATGTAGAGCATCAGCAGATGGCCCAGGCCCAGGCAGATCTTCTTGGCCCAGGCCGGCAGGCGCTGCACCACCATGTCGACGCCCAGGTGGCCGTGCTCGCGCAAGGCCACGATGGCGCCGAGAAACGTCATCCAGATGAAGAGCCAGCGCGACACTTCCTCGGAGACCGTGATGCCGGAATTGAACAGATAGCGCAACACCACGTTGCCGAACACCAGCACCACCATCGCGGCGAGCATGGCGGCTATCACCCCTTCGAGTCCGCGGCAGGCGCGGTCTATCCAACGATTCATGTCATTCCCCTTGCTTGATTGGGCAACGGCCCCGCAGCGCGTCTGGGCGCTGCGGGGCCGCGGCGTCAGGCCTTGGCTTCGCGCAGGCTGTCGACCAGCGCGCGCAGGCCGGCGAAGTAGGAATGCGGGCCGAACCCCTGCACCGTGGCCTTGACCGCGGGCGAGATGATCGAATGCACGCGCCAGGCTTCACGCGCGGCGATGTTCGACATGTGCACTTCGATCACCGGGAACGGCATGGCCTTGATCGCATCGTGCAGCGGCACGCCGTGCTGCGTGAGCCCGGCGGGGTTCACCAGCGCGCCCTGCGCGCTGTCGATGTTGGCGTGCAGGAAGTCGATCAGCGCGCCTTCGTGGTTGGACTGCATGATGTCCAGCGTCACGCCCAGCTCCTGGGCCAGCTTTTCCAGCCGCTCGTTGATCTGCACCAGCGTGGTCGTGCCGTAGATATGCGGTTCGCGCCGCCCGAACAGGTTCAGGTTGGGACCGTTGAGAACAAGAATTTTCATGTTGCGCTGCCTGGAATCACTTGCGGATGCGGGCCAGTTCGTCGTTGTAGAGCTTGACGATGGCGGGGTCGTAGGTGGCGGCGAAACGGTCGATCACGGGCTTGGCGATCTGCTGCATGCGCGTCTGCTCGGCGGGCGACACTTCGTTGTACTGCAGTCCCTTGGCCTGCAGTTCGCCCACGGCCTTCTGCGCGGCCGCACGGCTGACTTGGCGCTGGTAGCCGCGCGACTCGTTCGCGGCCTCGTTCATCATCTTCTGCTCGGCCGGCGTCAGCTGGTCCCAGAACTTCTTGCTGACCAGCACGATGTTGGCCGCATAGACATGGTTGGTGGCGCTGACGAACTTCTGCACTTCGTAGAACTTGTTCGACAGGATCACGGCAAACGGGTTTTCCTGGCCATCGACGGCCTTGGCTTCCAGCGCGCCGTACAGTTCCGCGAACGGCATGGGCACGGGATTGGCCTTGAACGCCTTGAACGTGTCCAGGAACACCGGGTTGGGAATCACGCGCAGCTTGAGGCCGTCGAAGTCCTCGGGCTTGGTGATCGCGCGCTTGCTGTTGGTGACATTGCGAAAGCCCAGGTCCCAGTAGCCCAGCGCGACCAGGCCTTTTTCGGGCAGCTTGGCGATCAGCGCCTGGCCCAGCGGGCCGTCGAGCAGCGCGTCGGCCTGGGCATAGTTGGCGACCGAGAAAGGGAAGTCGACCAGGCCGAACTCCTTGATGATGCCGGCCAGCGAGGTGGTCGCTGGCGCCGACATCTGCTGCACGCCGCCCTGCAGCGCCGATTGCTGCTGCATCTCGTTGCCCAGCTGCGAGGCCGGGAACTCCATGACCTTCATCTTGCCGCCGCTCTTGGTGGCGAGGATTTCGCCAAAGCGCTTGACGCCGAAGCTCACCGGATGATCGGCATTGTTCAAGTGACCGAAGCGGATCACGCGCTCTTGCTGCGCGCTCGCAGGCAAGGCAAAAAGCAGGGACAGGCCAGCGGCCAGGGCG
>Ga0308165_1000836_pt1 | contig 48147 bp, 50 predicted proteins | sample PhyWR2_FD_201032 | JGI IMG/M metagenome (GOLD analysis project Ga0308165, IMG submission 201032) | Phyllosphere microbial communities from UC Gill Tract Community Farm, Albany, California, United States - DLSLW.R2 | ecosystem: Host-associated > Plants > Phyllosphere > Unclassified | place: USA... | reverse complement strand
CAGCGTCAAATAAGCTGAACGCGGCTGGGTGGGCAATTCCACTGGAGACCCCAGGTATTGATAGGTCTCGAAGACCGTGCGACCCGTCAAATTGACCGCCGAGACTGAGAGCGTGTAACGGTCGAAATCGTAGGAGGCCTGTGCATCAAGCAGCGCGTACCCCGGCACAGAGACGGTATTCGGCAGGGTTAGCTCACGCGCACTGAGCGCAGTGACGCCGGCACCAAATCCCAGCCCCTTGGCGGCACCATCAAGTATCCGATAGCGAGCGGCAAAGCGACCGCTGTGCCAAGGCACGCGCGGCAATCCGTCACCCACCGGAATCGAATTGTCGTCTGTCACGTCAGCCTGGGTGTAGGCGTAGTTGGCCAGCAATGAAAGGGCCTGAGTCGGCTCCCAAACCAGGTCTGCTTCTACACCGCGAGCGCGTTGCTCACCGCTCTGTACTGAATACCCCAAGATCGCGTTTGTAGGATCGGGATCAGGGGTGGAAACGTTGCGGCGTCACTGCTCGAACGCTGCGAGAGTGCCGGTTAGGCCAAGATCTTTGAAGGCCAGTTTGACGCCAGCCTCATGGTTGCGAGAAAGCTCAGGCTTAGGTGTCTCCCGGCCGTTGAAGTTGAACGCCCCCCTGAAACCGGTGGAATATGCGGCAAAGAGTGCAAGGCTCTGGGTCAGGTCATAGGTGATTCCCAGCCGTGGTGTCACACGGTGATAGGAGGTATCAACGCCCTGCTCTTGTTGCTTAAGGTTGAGCTGGGTGAGACGCAATGACCCCAACAGGTGGAAGCCGCCATAGGCCGCCTGATCCTGAAGATAGAGGGCTTTCGTCTCGTAGCGGTTGGTCTGGGTCACAATCGTTTCTGGCGTCGCTCCGTAAGAAAGCCCATAACTGGGACTGGCCAGGTCAAGCTCGCCGATCAGCTCGGCATTGGAAACACCTGAGGTGAAGTCGGTACGGTCATAGCTGGCGCCCACCAACAGTTCGTGGGTGCCACCCAACGCTTCGAATCTGGAGCCCAGGTTGGTATCCAGCGTGCTCTCCCGGATGTTTGTTGGCAGGTAAAGCTTGAATATTGGGTACACCGTGGGTGTCGCAGGGTTCGCCCCAAGAAGCTCAGGAAATATGAAGGCGCCGTTGTCGCGCATTTTGCCTTCGTAATACTGGGCGGTGACGGTCATTCGCGTGTCGTCGCTAAACTCATGCTTGAGTTCGGCGGTGGTGGTCGATTCTCGATGGTGGTCTGAGGCTGCCCTCTGGTCGAGCCTGGGAACGCGTTGCGATCAATCTGACCACTCAATGCCTGGGCGGCTGGCAGGCCGGAAAATTCGAGCTGGCTGCGATCCTCATATTGGCCGCGCAATACAGCTCGGTTTCTTCTGATAGCTGAAACGCGATGCTCGGCTGTATGGACCACTGGTGGCCATTGACGTGGTCAATCCAGCTGTCGTTTTCCTGATAGTCGGCTGATATTCGCGCCGCGACCTTGTCCCCGATTGGTGTATTCAGATCAATTGCAGGACTTATCGTGCCAAAACTGCCGGCGCGAATCGAGAGCAAAGCGCTTGGCTCAGGCTCTGGGCGTTTGGATATGACGTTGATCAAGCCACCTAACGGCGCACCAATTCCCCCGCCGTATAGTACAGATGTAGGCCTTTAAGCACCTCAATACGCTCGGTACCGATGAGACTCGTCGGGTCAATGCTCGCCGCAGTGCCGCCGAAGGCCGGCAGCCCGTAAATCTCCGCCGGAAAACCGCGCACGATAGGCTGCGTGAACAGCGCCTCTTGAGGCTTGGTTGCCCTTACACCCGAGACGTTTACCAGAGCGTCGGCAAGCGAATGACTGCCCTGCTCCCTGAGCATCGCACGAGTAACGACTTGCACAGATTGCGGAACTTCGATCAAGGGAGTTTCAGTCCGTGTGGCCGAAGCAGAACTGGGCGCGCTATAGCTCTCACCAGTACCGGAAACGTTGATCGGCTCCAAGGTCCAGCTCAACGACCGAAGCGAAGGATCAGATACTGCATCAGGTTGCGCGTAGGCGCCGTTATGCAAGCAAAAACCTGCGGCAAGGCAGACGAAATGTCGCAGAGGGTGAAGGCGAATGAAACCTAACGAGCTGATCATGAGGGGCGTCTTTTCGGTCAGTGGTGCGTCCAGAGGCAGACGACCAGACTCTATAGCCCTGAGTTCCAACGCCGAAACTGCGACAGTTTGACACGCCCATGCGCTCGCCCGGATAAGTTCAGCCTACCACCCTCACACCTGACGCTTTTATTTGAAGATGGTCGCCCGCCTCTACCTACAGACCGCGTCAACCTGTCGCACTTGGTGCCTAACTGCGCGCTCATTATGCTACTTGGGAAATGGTGTCATGGATAAGTTCGGCTAGTTCCGCCAACACCTAAACATAAAAAATAATAGGTGAATCATGAAAAAGATTGTCGCTGCTGCCTGTTTTTTTCTACTTGGCTCTGTAGAAGCCGCTCAGGAACCCGAGGCCATATTCAAGCGTAGTTGTATGATGTGCCACAGTGGCCAATTAGCCATGGCTCCGAAAAAAGGCGATCAGACTGCCTGGAAACCACGCTTGGATAAAGGCATGGACACACTTGTGAAACACGTGACAGAAGGCTTTGGTGCTATGCCGCCGCGAGGCCTTTGCATGGATTGCAGCGCGAAAGATTATCAAGCCGTGATTAACTGGATGTCAAAATAGTTATCCACTTGGCAGACTTTTTTGAACTATATTTAACTTAGTCTTGAACATAATAATTCTTAATACCTAAAAGCATTCTAATAAGCGAGTTGCCTTGTACGTGAGCTAACGAAAATCTCACGTAACTGGGGTGGCTGGTTAAACGTCCTTAAAGTGTTTCGGTTTCAGGAAATGTATGTCATGCCTTCTCCCCTAATTTTGCCTAGCGCAAAGCGTAAACCCATGTCCCGCTCTATCTCTATATGGCCCCTACTGTCGGTTAGTCTTTTCTCCCTCAATCCATTGCCCTCAGCATTGGCTGAAGCCAAAAAATCAGAAGACTCGATACTGACCCTGGGTACCGTGACAGTGCAGGGCAACAGCGCGGGCAGTGGTCCGCTGAGCACCAGCAGTGTGCTCAGCTCAGTGGATATTCTTGGCGCGGACATGCTGGAAAAAATGCCGGTCAACTACAGCTGGGAACTGTTCAGTCGGGCTCCCGGGGTGATGCTCACCGAATTCAATCAAGGCACCACCTCGGGCAAAATTTCCTTTCGCGGTTTTAATGGTGAAGGCGAAGTTAACGCGGTCAAGTTGTTGATCGATGGCATTCCCAGCAACAGCAATGACGGCAATATGCCGTTTATGGACATGATTTTTCCGATGGAGCTGGACAGTATCGAGGTGGTACGCGGTACCAGCGATGCCCGCTATGGCCTTAACAATATCGCCGGCAATGTCAATATGCTCACACGTACAGGGGGTGATTACCGCAAGGCGCGAATTCGCTATGGCAGCTACAACACGCGGGAAACTCAGCTCGCCGCCGGCATCGAAAGCAGCAACTGGACGCAGAACTACTTCTTCGCCTACCAAAAATCCGGCGGTTACCGCGATCACTCCGAGGCTGACAAATTTTCGATGTCCGGAAAATGGTTCTATACCCCGGACGACAACAGCTATCGCATCGGCCTGATCGCGCGTCACTATGAAACCGAGGCGCAGGAGCCTGGTTATCTCAGTGAAGAGGATGCTCGCCACCACCCATCCATGACCAACAGCTATAACGCCACCGACAAAGGCACTCGGCGGATGAACCAGGTCAGCGTGCACTTCGATACCGAAGTGTCCGAGACACTCGCTTGGTCTGCAAAAACCTACCTCAACACCTTTGATGACCGGCGCTGGACGCAATACTGGCGCACCAGTTCTCAACAGGAGCGTGACGCTTACGAAACCCAATATGGCGCTCTCACCTCCCTGACTTGGCGCCCCGAAGTGAGCTGGCTGTACAACTTCGCTTTGGAAGGTGGCGCAGACATCCAACGCCAACAAAACCAAAGCGAACGTTACCGAACCAAGGACCGCGCACGCCAAGCTCAAACCCGTGACCAGCAATTTGATTTCGACACCTACGGCGCTTACGCCCAGGCAGAGATCAAACCGTTTGAATCGCTCAAAATCATCCCGGCGTATCGCGTCGACAAGATCCAGGGCGATTTCACCAATGAAATGACTGGCCTAGACTACGACATCAATGACTATGGGTTAATCAAACAACCCAAGCTCAGCGTGGTGTATTCCCCGTGGGACGTGGCCAGCATCTACGCAAACTGGGGGCGCACGTTCCAGGTGGGTACCGGTGCTGCGGCCTATAAGATTCCACCGAGGGATACGGACCTTGCACCGTCCATCAACGAAGGTTGGGAAACGGGAATTAAGTTCACACCGACGGACTGGGTCGACGGCCGTGTAGCCTACTGGCAACAAGAAGCGAGCGGTGAAGTCAGTCGGCGCCTAAACGACCCCAGTGGCGAGTCGGATAACGTCGGCGAAACCCGGCGCTGGGGTTATGACCTGCAGTTGAACCTACGCCCAGATGAACGCACAGATATCTGGCTGGCCTACTCCTGGCAGTATTCGAAAATACTCCAGCCAAGCTCGTCTCTGCCCAACAGTAAAGGCCAGGAAATCGACCATATCCCACATCATCTGTACACCGCAGGTGTGAGCCACAAGGTTACCCCGGCGCTGCAGTTGACGGCATGGATGAACGGCCAGACCAGCTATTACCTGGAACGTGAGAACACCAAGGGTACTTACGGCGGCTATGTTCTGATGAACCTCGGCGCTACGTACCAAGTGACTGAGGCCGTTAGCGTTGACCTGCAATTGAAAAACCTCACCAACCGTTACTACGAATATGCCTGGTACGACCCGGACGGAGCTCGAGCCTCTCTCCACTCACCAGGTGATGGGCGTGCGGTATATACAGGCGTTAGCGTGGATTTTTGATCAAACCACCTGCCGGGGCTTGATAGGCCCCGGCAACAGCGCCAACCATGACTGAAATCTAATGCTGCGCGATCTGCACGCTATAACCCATATCAAGTCTTGCGATGGCGCCGATTGAAAATGAGTGCGCATTGATTCTTCATCCGGCCAATTGCACTCGACCATTCAGCCATTGAATCCCTCAGCCTTTCTCAACTAACATCTTGCACAACCACGAGATTGGTACTCTATCAAGCTGAGCAATACCGATATTTCAGCCTTAAGAAAAAGGTCCATTCTGGTTTCGAATTCCATCACGTTTCTTATAAGACCTGACATAACGTCAACTCCATACAGGAGAGCAGAAAAGACGACAAGGCCCATAAAAAATTCTACTGAGGCAGCACTTGCACCTAAGCCAATACTGAACATTCTGACTTGCGCTACTCGCTATGAGTTTAAGAAAGTAAGATAACCGAAATGCTAAATACGAAACGACAAAACATTGACGATCTCAGCCAAAATGATCAGAATCTCAGCCAATGGTCTTTAGGGATAATCGAGATATGCTTGCTAAATCCATACAATTTATTACATACCCTCAGGTAAGCCTATTGGATTTGGCTGGCCCATTGGATGTGTTTATCGCAGCTAATCATCTTTCGCCCCCTGATCAGAAGCCGTATTCGATCTCTATTCATGCGTTAAACCCGACTAATGAAATTCTTTCAAGCTTTTCAGTTAGTGCCGAAACGTTACAACCGGAAACGCTATCAGCGCATACCTTGATCGTGCCCGGCGGGCCCGGCATTCATAAGTTTTGCAAGGATCCGAAGTTTTTTTCACATTTTGTAAACCATGCTGACAAAGCTACCCGCTTGGTTTCAGTTTGTACGGGGGTGTTCGCACTAGCGGCTGCCGGAAAGCTAGATGATCGAGAAGCCACTACACATTGGTCTTCATATGATGAGCTTGAGCATAACTTCCCCTTAATTAAGATCAGGCGCGGCCCTATATTTATTAATGATGGAAACATATGGACGTCGGCCGGTGTCACTTCTGGAATTGACTTGGCGCTGTCAATAGTTGAAGAAGACCTCGGACACTCTGCTGCACTGGAAATCGCACGTCATCTGATAGTATTTTTAAAGCGTCCTGGAGATCAAAATCAATTCAGTTCATCCTTGACGTTGCAATCAAAAAGTAGCCAGTTTTCAGATCTTCACGCTTGGATAAACAACAACCTTAATGCTGACCTGTCGATTCCTGCGCTAGCGAATTTCATGAACATGAGCGAGAGAACATTCACACGCAAATACAGTGAAAACACTGGGAAAACTCCCAGCAAGACGGTTGAACTGCTCCGCCTGGAAGCCGCACGGCATTTACTCGCCACATCCAACAGCCCGCTCAAAAAAGTAGCCCAAAGCTGCGGACTGGGCAATGAGTCGACTTTCATAAGGAGTTTCATAAAAAAATTCGCTGTTACCCCCAAGGAATATCGTGCACGGTTTAACTCACAACGATAAGCAGTCGATACCTCATTTACTCGTGTTCACCTCCCGACCCGGATTCATTTCGCGAAAAAACGTTCGTCGATACTCAGAAGGTGACGTACCGAGATGAATGCCGAACTGTTGCCTTAGCGATAAGGGCGTTCCAAAACCTGCCTCATCGGCAACACATTCGATAGGTAAGTCCGTCGTTTCCAGCAGTTCTTGTGCTCTGACAACGCGCTCTGCGTTCAACCATTTTGAGACGGTACTGCCAGTTGCTTCCCTGAAGCGCCGAGTAAACGTGCGTCTACTCATTTTCGCCATGTCCGCCAGCACGTCGAGCGACAGGTCATTGCTCAGGTTCATTCGAGCCCACGCCAGTACTTCAGATAAATGAGTCTCGCTGGACAGCTGCGGCACAGGACGCTCAACGTACTGCGCCTGGCCTCCCTGCCTATGTGGGGGGGTCACCAGCACCTTCGCGGTGCGATTCGCCACATCCGCACCGAGTCGTTGGCGGATCAGATGCAGGCAACAATCGATTGCCGCCACGGTTCCTGCAGAGGTCATAATATTGTCGGCACTGACATAGAGCACCTCGGGCCTGAAGCGAACCTCAGGAAAACGTCGTGCGAACTCATCACGAGCCGACCAGTGAGTGGTTGCTTCTTTCCCATCAAGTAGCCCGGCATCTCCGAGCACAAATGCGCCTAAACATAAGCCAACGATGAGCTTGCCTTGGGCATTGGCGACTTGCAAAGCGCTCACGAGTCGTGCAGATGCAGCGACCGATTGATCGCCCCACGCGGGAATGATGATTACGTCAGACACCTCCATCAGCTCCAGACCTTGAGTTACCGCAAGCCCGATGCCTTGGTCGCTATTCACCATTCCCGGTACTTCTGCGCAGTAACTGACCTCGTATTGAGGTTCACTTGGTGCGGATTGAACCGCACCCAGCACCACACCCGGCACAGAAAGATGGAACAGGCTTACGCCGTTAAAAGCTAGAACAGCAACGCGTATGGATGGCATCAGGCAACCTCGGATTAGCCCTGTTTTGGCTCATATCTATCGCCTACTGGGATTATGGTCGATCGCTCAGGCGTACGAACTCACCGAAGAAAGGCATACATCACCCTCCTCCACATCCCTTAAACCCCCTGGCCGCTTGGCCCAATTATATCGAAATATGTCATTCAGGCCACTGTCAGGCCCCAGAGCATTCGGCAAGAATAGAGTCCTCGATCTATCAGCTGGATTAATCCGATGAAATTTAGAACTCTTCCTTTTGCCCTCAGCATTGCTTGCACTATGGCAGCCACATCAGCATGTGCGGGTTCAAACACCCCCAACGCAGCGGACGCCTCCCATAAAGTAGACTTGCAGCAAGTTCGTAACGCAACGGTGAAAATCTCCTACGGCGGCACGACCTTCCTGATCGACCCGATGCTGGCCGAAAAGGGAACCTACCCAGGGTTTGAAAATACTTACCGTAGCAACCTGCGTAATCCCCTGGTCGATCTAACTGAGTCGCCCACTAAAGTGATCGCAGGGGTCGACGCAGTCATCGTCACTCACACCCATCTTGACCATTGGGACGATGCCGCACAAAAAGCGCTACCTAAAGACATCCCTTTGTTCACTCAGCACGAAGAGGATGCGCAGCTGATTCGCTCCCAAGGTTTTAAAAATGTGCGCGTGCTGACGGATGAAGCTGAATTCGGTGGCGTCAAAATCACCAAAGCCGGTGGTCAGCATGGCACAGACGAAATGTATGCTGCGCCCCCGCTCGCAAAGCTTCTGGGCGAAGCCATGGGCGTTGTGTTTCAGGCTCCAGGCTACAAGACCCTCTACCTTGCCGGTGACACTATTTGGCGTAAAGAAGTAGACCAGACCATTGAGAAATATCACCCTGAAGTCATCGTGCTCAACGCAGGGAAAGCAAAAGTGAACGGGTTCGAGGGTGCAATCATCATGGGTGAGGAAGACGTTCTACGCGCTTCACAGGCCGCGAAAAACGCGAAAATCGTCGCGGTACACATGGACGCAGTCAATCACATGTCCCTGACACGTGAAGAGTTGCGCACCTATGTCAAGAAGCAAGGTATAGAGACTCGCGTCGATATTCCAGAAGACGGCGCCTCACTGGAATTCTGATTCAACCCCCCCCTGCGCCATGGCAGAAGACAGCTTGCTGACCCAAAAGCCGTTTCAGCCTTCAGGACAGCATCACTTTGATAAGTTAATTGGAGATCGATCATGAAACAAGGTCTTGTAGTAGTTGATCTGCAAAACGAATACCTGCCCACTGGCAAATTGCCTTTGACCGGCATCGAAGCGGCTGTGGCGAATGCTAGCCGGGTGATCAGTCACGCGCGAAATGAAGGTATTCCAGTTTTTCACATACGGCATGAATCCGATGATGAGGGGGCTCCATTCTTCGCCAAGGGAACTACCGGAGCAGAAACTCAGGCAGCTGTCGCCTCTGATGCTCAAGAACCCGTGATTGTAAAAAAACACATCAACGCATTCAGAGATACTGATCTCAAACAGCAGTTGGATACTTTGAATGTCCAAGAAATCGTCGTCATAGGTGCAATGAGCCACATGTGCATCGACGCGGTGGTACGCGCTGCAGCAGACATGGGCTATCCAGTAACCGTACTGCATGACGCTTGCGCCACCCTGGATCTTACCTTTGGCGGCGTGACCGTGCCCGCAGCTTATGCGCATGCGACGATGATGGCAGCATTTGAGTTCGGCTACGCCACCGTTAAAGCGGTAGACGAGTACCTCTCGGCATAAGCTCATGAGACTCAGTTTGTGCTTCATCTGAATGTTCAGGCGATTAGACACATCGCCAAGGGCCTTAGGCAGAAGGTGTGATAACGCACCGAGAGTGAGCCGAACAAGCGCCCCTACTGCTTCAGGGCGCTTGTTTTTTATACCACCAGCCGATTCTTGAAAGGTCTTCACCAATCCGGATCGTTTGATCGTCCTGTACCAGTTTTGTCTGCGCGAGTGGGAGCATACCTCGCATCACCAACCCTGCTGCCCTAATAAGGCTCCAAAACCCGCATCAACAGTCTTGCGCGGAACAACCTAATGACAATTGACTGGATTCACTTCACACCTTGGTCATCCCTTGCCGGCGGCGCTTTGATTGGCCTGGCAGCCGGCCTGTGGGCGGTCGCCAATGGGCGGATCGCAGGCATCAGCGGTCTGATTGGCAGCCTTCTGCAACGTCATAGCGAAGGAAAGAGTGAGAAGGCATTGTTTCTTTTTGGCCTGCTCGCCGCGCCACTGCTATGGGGCCTGTTTGTCACGTTGCCACTAATCGAGTTCCAAGGTGGAGGGTTCGAACTCATCGTCGCCGGCGTATTGGTCGGGATGGGAACACGGTATGGTTCAGGATGTACGAGTGGACATGGAGTCTGCGGTATATCGCGCCTTTCGCCGCGCTCAATGGTTGCCACTGCGTGTTTCATGCTCAGCGGCTTCATGACGGTGTACGTCCTGCGTCATGTGCTGGAGGGATGAACATGATCAAAGTATCTTCCTTCATCGCTGGCCTGCTGTTCGGCGTTGGCCTGCTTTTGGCTGGCATGGTCAACCCAGGAAAAGTACTGGCATTCCTGGATTTGTCTGGCGCCTGGGACCCCTCACTGGGGCTAGTCATGATAGGTGCGATTGCCGTCGCCATAGGCCCGTTTACCTGGGCACGCCAACAATCTCGTTCGTTGCTGGAAAGAACAATACAGTTACCAACCCAACGTAAGTTGGACCCGCGCTTGATTGGCGGCAACCTGCTGTTTGGCACGGGCTGGGGATTGGCAGGCATTTGCCCTGGCCCTGCGATGGTCATACTTCTGGCAGGCCGCTGGCAAGCAATCGTGTTCATGTTGGCGATGCTGGCCGGAATGTTGTTGTTTACCGCTCTGGAGGCCAAGCCTATCCATTGATCGAGATATTTGCATAAAAACCACTCTCGGAGCAACTGACTGAATCGACCCAGATTTGGGGCCATTAACGCCACCTACCCTACTCACCTGAAGACCTGCCCTACGGTTGCAGATTAACCCCGGGCAGGCGTGTGAGGCGGTTGAGGCAGGAAGCTGCGGTCAGCTATTGCACCTGCAGCAGCATCAGGTAGCCCCCGACCAACAAGAACCAACTTAGTAGCGGATAGGTCAGCCAGCGCGCCCAATGCGACGTGACGCTGAAACCTACGCCGTGCACAAACCCCGTGCAAATCCCCAGCATCACCAGCATAAGCACGCCATGGCTGTAACGCCCATCGGGCCCGACCATAGAGCCCGGATGAATCAGCAGTAACAGCCCCATCGGCGCCGCCAGCGCCAAGGACACAACCCGGCAGGCGCCATGCTGTGTCCATCCGTTCAGGTCAGGCATCGGCCTCGGGCTCCGCGTCCAAGTCCATGTAGTTTTCCAACCACAATGCGTTGATGATTCCCACGCTGCAGGCCAGCAATACACCGAGAATCCAAGCGAAATACCACATAACAGTCGTCTCCTCTGCGGCTCAGTAAAGGCCATGTTCATTGGCTTTGATGTGATCAGCGTTGAGGGTGCCCCACATTTTGAAGTAACCCCACAGCGTGTAGCAGAGGATCAAGGGCACAAAAATGCTCGCGGCCACCAACATGATGCCCAGTGTTTTTTGACTCGACACCGCATCCCATACCGTCAGGCTCGAAGTTAGATCCAGGCTGGACGGCAGGATAAACGGGAACAGGGCAAAACCGGCGGTGCACAGGGTGCCGACCACTACCAGGGCGGAGCCGAGAAAGGCAAGCCCGGAACGACGCGCCGCCGCGGCAACAAAGGCCAACGCAGCGCCCAGCAAAGAAATAACAGGCGCCAGTTGAGTCAACGGATACCGCGAATAATTGACCAACCAACCATGATTGCTCTGTTCAACGGTTTTCCCCAGGGGATTGAGAACCGCTCCCGGATCAAACGCTGAGCGAATGGCAAACCCCTCAATATTGCCAACAGCTAGCCAGATGCCGGCCGCGATAAAGCTCGCCACATAAACCAGCAACACCCATTGCACGGCCCGTCGGGCCCGCTGCGCCAAAGCCTCCTCGGTACGCATCATTAACCAAGTACCGCCATGCAGGCACAACATGCTCAGGCTGACCACTCCGCAGAGCAACGCAAAGGGGCTGAGTAAATGCCAGAAATTGCCTTGGAACGTTAACCGCAAGTCGCCATCGAAGTGAAACGGCACCCCCAGAAACAGGTTGCCAAACGCCACGCCGAACACCAGCGAAGGCACGATCGCCCCTGTACACAGGGCCCAATCCCAACTGGCGCGCCAGCGGGGGTTTTGTAGCTTGCTGCGGTAATCGAACCCCACGGGCCGTACGAAAAGAGCGAACAACACCAACAGCAACGCCCAGTAAAAACCAGAAAATGCGGTGGCGTACACCATGGGCCAAGCGGCGAACAACGCCCCGCCTGCCGTGACGAACCACACCTGGTTGCCATCCCAATGCGGTGCAATGGTATTGATAACTACGCGCCGCTCGTCGTCGCTCCTGCCCACATAGGGCATGAGTGCGGCAGCGCCCAGATCAAAACCGTCGGTGAGGGCAAAGCCGATCAGCAGCACGCCTATCAGTACCCACCAGATCAGCTTCAGTGTTTCGTAATCAAACATGCTTATTTCCTCAAGCGTGGGCCGGCTGTGGGATCAGCGTCTGTTCAAAGTGGTAGCGCCCCGTGTGCAAACTACTTGGGCCAAGCCGGGCAAACTTGATCATCAGATACATTTCGATAACCAGCAGCACGCTGTAGAACGCCACCAGCGCCAGCAGCGAGCCCCAGACATCCGAACTGGGCACGCTGGAGGCGGACAAATGGGTCGGCAGCACTTCGGCAATCGACCAGGGTTGCCGACCGTGCTCAGCCACAAACCAGCCGGTCTGAGTCGCTACCCATGGCAGCGGCAGACTCCACAGGGCCCACTTCAGCAACCAGGGTTTGCGCTCTTCGCTTTTGCGCGCCGAGGCCCAGAACGCGCAGACAAACAGGCCCAGCATCAGCACGCCAGAGAGAACCATCAGGCGAAAACTCCAGAACAGGCTGAACACATTAGGGATGGTGTCCTGCGCTGCCTGCCGAATCTGTTCAGCATTGGCATCCACCACACGGGTGGTGTATTTCTTCAGCAGCAGGCCGTAACCCAGGTCCTGCTTGACCGCATCAAACGCAGCCAAGGTGGTTGCTGACTTGTCGCCACCACGAACTTGTTCCAACAATCCGTAAGCGATCATGCCGTTACGAATCCGCACCTCGTGCTGCACCAACAAATCGCTGATACCGGTGACATGTTTATCCAGCGAGCGGGTAGCAATCAGCCCCAACAGATACGGTACTTTTACCGCGTAGTCTGTTTGCATGGTTTCGCGGTTGGGTAGCCCGAACAAGGTGAACGCTGCCGGTGCAGGTTCGGTGTGCCATTCGGCTTCAATGGCCGCCAGCTTGGTTTTTTGCACATCACCGATCTCGTAACCAGACTCATCGCCGAGCACTATCACCGATGCAATAGCCGCTAGGCCAAACGCCGATGCAATGGCAAATGAACGCCGGGCAAAACCCTGATCGCGCTTTTTCAGCAAATAAAAGCTAGAGATGGCCAACACGAACACAGCGCCCGTGACATAACCCGAAGCCACGGTGTGTACAAACTTGACCTGGGCCACAGGGTTGAACAGCAGTGCGCTGAAACTCACTAACTCCATGCGCATGGTTTCAATGTTGAATTCGGCCCCCACTGGGTTTTGCATCCAACCGTTGGCAATCAGAATCCACAACGCCGATAGATTTGAGCCCAGTGCCACCAACCAAGTTACCGCCAGGTGTTGACGTCGCGACAGCCGATCCCAGCCGAAGAAAAACAAGCCGATAAACGTCGACTCGAGAAAGAACGCCATCAAGCCCTCAATAGCGAGTGGCGCTCCGAAAATATCCCCGACGTAATGTGAGTAATACGCCCAGTTAGTGCCGAACTGAAACTCCATAGTCAGGCCAGTGGTCACGCCGAGGGCAAAGTTGATACCAAACAACTTGCCCCAGAACTTAACCATGTCTTTGTAGACTTCTTTTCCGGTCATTACGTAGACCGACTCCATAATTGCCAGGATCACTGACAACCCCAGCGTCAGCGGCACAAATAGAAAGTGATAGAGCGCGGTCATTGCAAATTGCAAGCGCGATAGATCAACAACGCTTTCCGAGATCATCTCGGCTCTCCTTCAGATGGTTTTTCACCAGAGCCCAACACACGCTCAACGATGGGTTGGGTATCGAGGGCTGGAAGTGTGGGGTGCGCAAACCAGATGAACTTGATGAGTAAAATTATGAACAGCTTGATCACCAAGATGGCGGTGATTTCCTTGCTCAGTGAATCCTTGAACATCATGTATCCCCTGTCTGCTGGACCCAATCACCTGCCCCTGTGATGCGCACAAGGCAAGCCGGTCATTTCATAAGAGCCAGGGTTAACCCTGGAGTGATGACCTGGTTTTTCAGATAAAAAAAAGCCCCCTGGGCAGAGGGCGGAGCAACCAGAACGTGCACTGGTTAAATTGCGAAGCCTCGAGCTACCGTGGAAGTGTCTGCCTCCGCTCAAAGCCCGCACACTTTATGTGGGCAGCCTGCAGGCAACAACTGCGACAAACGGACGCACAAACCTCTCTTTTCGGTCCGATCCACGCGCCTGGCGGCGCTTGTATAAAGGCCTGATCAGACGTGGTGTTTTGTCGCAGATCACCAGTCTCGGCGGACGGATTCCCAGGGTACGTTCCATCACGGAATCGGCAACCACCGGCGAAACCCGACACCGCCTTTTCCGGTTAAAGGGCACCAGGCAAAGTCCCAAGGTACTGGCGGAAGCTCCTCCAGATCAGATTCATACCCGGCCACAAGACGCGGCGCCAACTTCCAATCGAACACCCTCTCAGGCGAGTCTTGCCAGGCCAGTACCAACCCTCGTGCCTGGCTGTCATCGCTGTTGACCCAGCGTGCCGCGGCAGCACTCATAAAGGCCTCGATATGCTCCTCATTAATCCGTGCCTGATACTTGGAGCCCAGCAGCCAGCGACACACGCTCAGGTAATAGGTCCAGTTCAGCGGTGGGTGATTGCGATAGGCCCAGGTCATGAAACCGCGAAATATATTCAGGCCGTCGGGCGGATCGAGCTTGAGTAAGCCCGGGCACACATCGAACAAGGTATGCCAGTAAGGCAGCAGCCTGGTATCGAGGTGCACGAAGCTGCGCGCGTTGCCGGGGTAATCCGGAAAGGGCAGTAAAAGCTCGCCCTGAGTGCGTAGCCGCGAAGATTTGCTAAGCAATCGAGACACACCGGATGGAACGGCTAGCACGCGCATAGTGACCTCCAGCTAATCGGTTTCGCTGTTCGTGTCGAATTGCGTTTTAAGTCATCAGGCGCTGCAAAACCTGGCATTAACAGGCGATTCAGACTTTCACATACATGAGCCATTTTTGTGCTTCTCCAATGTCACCTTTAACCGTGGAGCCCCCCGGAATGCATCGACGATGCCTGCGTTACCACCGGCAAGAGAGGGCTTAGATAAACGCGGTCATACATAAGGTGCTGGAGAGGCTCTAGGGTTGATCGATGGCCAGCGGCTTCGGGGCGAGAGCCAGCGCAAGGGTTCGGTCGGCCGCAACACGAACGCGGCGATAAATTCTGGCACCGCGAGCGCTTGCGCCGGAATCGGTACTGCACCGACGGACTGGGAACAACAGCAATGGGCTTGATCCGCCTTGGCGGAGAGCGATGGCTCTTTTTTTTCCAGCGTGAGCGAGACTTGCTGCACGCCACCCGACGAGCAAAAGCTGCCCGTCAGCAACTGCTCCAGGCTCAGAGTGCCAAAGGCGCTGGCCATCGGCAGCGCCATGAGTTTGAGTACAATCGCCAAGAACGCTGCGACCCAGGCATTCTGATGGCTGGCGCGACTCATTCCACCCCAGCGCATCAGGCCAGCCCGCTCAGATAACACATTGCGCCAAGGCGCACTGTCAGCAGGCAACACAAGAAAGGCATACGGCAACGCTCTGAATAATCACTATTGAATAGCGACTGCCCGCTCACACCTGCATAGCAAGAGTAAAAAACGGGCGGCAGCAAACAAGCGGTGTTTAGCTAATTACAGCTAACCGTTTACATAGGTCAGATCAGAGGGGATGCACGAGGGTTGGCAGAGGGCCAGGAATAACGAGGGGGGGCTTTGCAGCGTTGTTCGCGGTCAGGCCGGCGTACTTGGCCAATGCGCAGTAACCAGCCAAGACAAAACAGCAAGGCAATGCTTAAGGTCAAGGCCGAGCAGATCGGACAGGAAAAACTACCTGACCAACCACTGACGGACAGATCGGTGAGATCCGTTTTCGATGCCGGTGCAGGGCTGCCTAGGGACGAGCAGAACTGCCCGCCTACACCATTGAGCTCCAGGCCCATCATCTGCCCATGAGCCAACCCGCAGGCGAACACATTGAACAGGACGCAAAAATATAACGTCCATGCAATGAGCGAGCGGTCTGAGCGGGTCAGTTTCATGGCGACGACTCTAACACCGAACAGCACGTGGATTGAAGCGCGATTAGGGTCGCGTAAACTGCTACACAAAGCATCGGCCATCAGGGGCGGCGCCCTATCAGGGCAACCCATCCTGCGACAACCTGCCACACCCCGACAACAGAGCCAACGCTCGCGAGCGGCACATCACAGGTGTGCCAGAATGTCGCAGGTTATTAAGAATAAATAGCGTCGTTAGACTTACGGCCCTTCCTGCGGCCCGGTCTTAAGCAATGCTCAAAAGGCACCTTTGGCATACTTTCCCAACAGCCTCGCCAACCACTCAAAAACCCTGGCGTGCCTCCAGCGGTGGCCTGCTGGCGTGTGCATTGTGGATCGCCCTAAGCGGCTGCCAGCCGTCAGAGGAGTTCGCCACCCCGGAGCCTGGTGAAAAGCTCTCTGGCGGTTCGACCAGTGTTGACAAAACAGACAGTAATGGGTTTTCCATGCCCTCTGCCAACCTGTCGCCCCTTAGGCGAATGGATTTTTTTGTCGGTAACGGCTTTTTCCGCAATCCCTGGAAGGTTGCGTCCACGCAACAGAACGCACGTGACGGCCTGGGCCCGCTGTTCAATACCGACACCTGTCAGAGCTGCCACATCAAGGATGGACGCGGCCACCCACCGACCGGTGCCAACGGCCCCGCGGTATCGATGTTGGTCCGGCTCTCGATCAAGCCCAGCGCCACGGACGCCTACCAGTTACAGCGTGGTGGCGTGGTGCCAGAGCCCACCTACGGCGGGCAACTGCAGGATGCCGCGATAGCAGGCTACTTGCCTGAAGGTAGCGTGCGGGTCGAATACACCGAGATCCCCATGGTTTTTTCCGACCGCAGCCCGATTAGCCTGCGTAAACCAGACATGCACATCGACTCGCTCGGCTATGGCCCGATGCATCCAGAGACCCAACTCTCAGCCCGCATCGCCCCACCGATGATCGGTCTGGGCTTGCTGGAGGCTATTAGCGACAACGACATCCGCGCCAATGCAGTGCAGCAAGCCGAAAGCTCACGACGCGTCAGCGGCAAGGTCAACCTGGTGTGGGATGACGTCCAGGGTAAAACCGTCATCGGGCGCTTTGGCTGGAAGGCCGGCCAACCCAATCTCAACCAGCAGAATGCCCATGCCTTTGCCGGCGACATGGGGCTGACCAGCCGTGTTTTGAACCAGGACGACTGCACGAAGTATCAGGTCGCCTGCCAGCAAGCCCTGAACGGTGGCACCCCTGAGGTCAGCGATAGCATCTTGGCCAGCATCCTGTTCTATACACGTAACCTCGCGGTGCCGATGCGCCGAGACGTGGATACGCCGCAAATACTGAGGGGCAAAGCCCTGTTTCACCAAGCCGGATGCGCGACCTGCCACGTGCCCTCCTATGTCACTGCAGAGGCGGCAGAACCCGAGTTGAGCCAACAGAAAATCTACCCTTACACCGACCTGTTATTGCACGACATGGGCGATGAGTTGGGCGACGGACGTGGCGAATACCTGGCTGACGGCAATGAGTGGCGTACGCCGCCTTTATGGGGCATCGGTCTGACGCAACAAGTCAGCGGGCATACCTTGTACCTGCATGACGGGCGCGCGCGAAATCTGATGGAAGCCATCATCTGGCACGGCGGGGAAGCAAGAGGCTCGCGTAACGCTGTACTGCAGTTTGACCAGGCGCAACGCGAAGCACTGATCAGTTTCTTGAACTCTTTGTAGAAAGGATGCCCCCATGAAATCGGTATTTTCACGGCGCGCAGTACTTGGCAGCCTGAGCGTGCTTGGACTGGGCCTGTTGACGGGATGTGACAGCAACAAGCCGTCCTTCAAATACGCAAAGGATCTCAGCAACACGATCATGGGCCGCTCTTTCAAGCTCAAGGATCCACAAGGTGAAACACGGATGCTCACCAACTATAGAGGCGTGGTGGTGATGATCTTCTTCGGCTTCACCCAGTGCCCGGCGGTCTGCCCTACCGCCTTGGCCAGGGCGGTAAAAATCAAGAAACTGATGGGCCGTGACGGTGACCGGCTGCAAGTGATCTTCATCACCCTGGATCCCGAACGGGATACGCCCAAGGTCTTGGATGCATACGTCAAAGCCTTCGACCCCAGCTTCCAGGCGCTCTATGGGACCTTGGAGCAAACTGCGGCCACGGCTAAAGAGTTCGGTGTGTTTTATGAAAAAATCCCAAGTGGAGACACCTACACCCTGTCTCATACTGCCACCAGTTATGTCTATGACTCCCTGGGCAGACTGCGCTTGAGTTTGTCCGCTTCACTGACCGCACAGGAATGTGCGGAAGATTTACTCACTGTCATGGAGGTTCGTTCATGAACCCTAATCATGCAAAAAAAATCAACAACCAACGCCTGAAACAGCTGTTCTTGAGCGTGTCCCTGCTGACGCTAGCAGGACAGGCCGCGGCGCAATCCCAGGTCAATATCAGCGAGCCCTGGGTTCGGGCAACGGTAGCCGGTCAGCAAGCGACCGGGGCGTTCATGACGCTCACCGCCACTAGCGACAGCAAGCTGATCAGCGCGACCTCGCCAGCGGCCAAGATCGTACAAATTCATGAGTCGAGCATGAAAAACGATGTGATGAGTATGCAACAAGTGGAGTCGGTGGAGCTGCCGACAGGCAAAGCGGTCAGCCTGAGCCCTCACGGTTACCATGTGATGCTGATCGATTTGGTGGCTCAGGTTAAGGAAGGCGACAAGGTACCGCTGACCCTGACCGTCGAAGACGCCAAGGGTGAAAAGCAGTCGATCCAGGTCGAGGCCCCGGCCCGAGCCTTGGGCGCCCCGGAACATAGCAAGATGCATTGACGAGTTGCTATTGAAGTAGTCCACACTCACCGCTCGCTGAGCGCCTGGGTGCTCTACGCCTGCATCCTGTTCAGTCCATTTGCAGTATTGGCAGATGACCGACCGAGCCTCAACGGCGTGGGCGGTCAGTTCTGCTCCGCGTCCAATGACGGAGTAGCCGCCCTCTCCGCGCGCCCTTTTAAATCACTCCCACTCCTGACGCTTACATTAGGCATCACTCCGAAACGCTATGAGCAAAAAGCCCAGGCAGAATCCGAATCAGCTCCTTCACCCTGAGCGGCGCTCTGACAAAACCGACCTGCCTGCCTGTTGGATCTATCAGCGCAAGGTTTCCGGTGTGTACGACTGTGTAGTCAGGCTGATCAATGTCCCCTGGCACAAATGGCAGACCAATGTCATTGGAGGCTTGCTGCACCGCTGCAAGATTGCCGGTCATGCCAGTGAAGCTTGGGTCGAAAAAACTCACGTACTGCTGGGTACGCTCGGGTGTATCTCGGTGCGGATCCACGCTGACCATTGTTACCCCCATGAGCTTGCGCGCATCAGGCGGCAGAGCGAGATACACCTGCCGCAATTCACTGAGGGCAGTAGGGCAAATGTCTGGGCAAAAGGTGTAGCCGAAAAGTACCAATGTCCACTTTCCGGCGAAGAATTCTGAGTCGAAAGCCTGGCCATCTACCGTTGCCAATCGCACATCTGGTAGCACATGCGGGCTGGGCAGCAGCACAATACCGGCGCTCGCCAGCGCCGACTCATCCAACAGTTCTGTCTTCATAACCCAATAGAAAAGTCCTGAGCCCACTGCACATACAGTGGTCACCAACATCAGCAAACGACGCATTTCCACTCCAGAAATTGCAATCAGAACTCGATGCGAGCTCGTTAGTGAGAATGCTATAAAATATGCGTTCAGGGCATGTCTCCACGCGACGCACATATTCTTGCGCGTTACAACGAGGGGGCTGCGCGGCACACCAAAAGCCCCCCCTGCCACCCTGAGTGTCAGTGTTGGTGGCCTTCGCTATGGCTATGGTCAGGTTGATGCTCCGTAGGGGCGTCCTTCTGTACGACGACGTCGACTTCTAGCGCACCGGCCTTTTCGAATATCAATGTAAGAGGAAAGTGCTCACCGGCTTTGGCTTGCTGTTTCAGATTGAGCAGCATCACGTGATAGCCCATGGGCTCGAATTTCACCTCACCGCCAGCAGGAATCTCTACGCTCATTACCTGCTGCATCTTCATCGCACCACCCGCATGTACATGCTCGTGCAACTCTGCTCTGCCAGCGACACGAGTAGTTGCAGAAAGCAGGCGATCAGCTTCGCTACCCTGATTTTTGAGAACGAAATACGCAGCAGCTGTTGGTGCCACCGCAGGGAGTTCACGTGACCACGGATGAACAATTGTAATGTCGCCGGACTGAAACTCGTGTGCATGAGCAATGTGCCCTAGAGACAGGAGCGAGAACGCCAGCAAGAATTTTTTCAGGAACATGGGGTTACCTATTCAGTTAGGCAGGCGGTACCTGAAATAGACGCCTACCGGGTTGGCTAAGTGGGGTAGCGTTAACGCTCACCCAGCGTTGTTACAGCATCAGTAACGCCACTGCACAGCCACTTCCAGGCTGCGTGGCTCACCCAGGTAATACTGGGTGTTGGTCTGATGAATGAAGCGCGCGTAGGTCTCATCGGTGAGGTTGCGCAGGCGCGCGCTCAGCTCGGTATGAGCGTCAAGGTCGTGCTTGATGGACAGTCCGTAAACGGTGTAAGACGGCACCCACATGGTGTTGGCCGTGTTGGCGTAGACCGAAGAGACGTAGCGCGCATCAGCCCCGACTTGCCACGCCGGAGTCAAATCGTAGGTCAGCCAGAAGTTCGCGACACGGTCCGGAATGTTCACCGGGTTCTTGCCTTTGCGTGAATGCACCACCCCGCCAACGGTTTCATTGAACTCGTCGTATTCGGCACGCACCCAGGCGTAGTTGCCGGCAGCCAGTAACTGCGGCGTTACCTTGAACGATGCCGCCAACTCGATACCGGTGGAGGTCTGTTGACCGGCCTGCTCCGTGGTGTTCTGCAGGGTGGAAGATGGTACGGAGATGTTCTTGCGCACGATCCGATAGGCCGCTGCCGTGGCCGATCCACGCCCCTCGAGAAAGTCGAGTTTGCTACCCACCTCGACCTGTCGGCTTGTGCTCAAGTCAAAGATACCGACTTGGCCGATGCTGGCGCTGGTCAGTGTTCCGCCTGGCGGCTCGGCGGACGTGCTGTATTGGGTGTAGACGCTGGCGGTATCGCTCACGTCATAGACTAATCCGGCCCGACCGGTGAAGGCGTCCCACCGGCGATTCAGCGTATTTCGAGCCGTATGATCAATCACTTCAAAATCGATATGGTCGTAGCGCAACGCAGTAACCAGCGCCAGGCGATCGGTCAGCCGCGTGCGGTTTTCCACAAATGTCGACGAAGTGTCCGTCCAGGTACTACGGCTCTTGGTACGGGGGGTATTCATGCCTGGAATGTCGAGAAAGTTACCTGGATCGAAGCCATTCGGATCTACCGCCGCCCCGAACTGGCTATTGATAGACAGCGGATAGATGAACTGTTTATTGCGGCTGTATTCCAAGCCGAAGGCCCAGTCACTGGCCTGACCGAACAACTCACCTGTATGCGTCAATTCCAGGCGATTACCGTTTACCTCTTGGTCATGTCGCTGGCGGTAGGCGCCAGAACGAGACACGGCAGTGTTGTCGCTATTGTAGCGATACACCTCCAGGTTTCGATAATCGCGCTGGCCATCGTAGTGATAGTAGGTATTGCGCAGTTGGGTGGCATCATCCAGACGGTAGTTGGTGATTGAGCGCAGCCAGCGAGTACGTTGTTCGTAACGCCCATCATCAACGTTGTAATTGTTGAAGCGGTTGTGTTTATCGATATGCAGCTTGCCAGTCAGCGGTTGCAACACCGGCGACCCCCAATACGGACTGTCTTCCTGCTCTTCCAGATACTCAATGGCGAGTGTGTGGGATAGCTGGTCGTTGACGTCGCTCAACAGCGAAAACGCGAGATTACCGGCTCCGTTCTCCTGACGATCGATGTAGCCATTGGTGTGAGTGCGGCTGTAGTCCAGGCGCGCATAGTGCCGAGGCCCATCTCCCTGGTTGAGGGCTTGATTAACGCCAATCGCAGTTTCCCAGGTGTCATAACGCGAATAGCTCATCCGCCCCTCGACACTATCCTTATCGCGGCTGGCCAGCCTTGTAATGAAGTTCAGGCTGCCGCCCACTGCCCCGCTGCCATTGAGAAAGGACGAGGGCCCGCCTAGCAGCTCTACTCGATCATAGATCCAAGCGCCGACAGGACGGACCGCGCCGCCAGATTGCAGATTGATACCGTTAAATAGCTGGCCGATCTGCCCACCGTTGAAACCTCGATAGGCTACATAACCTCCCCAGCCGGGGGGTGCAGAAGCATTCACCCCAGGCAACGCATTGGCCGCGTCCTGAAAGTTACGCGCCCCAATGCGCTCCATTGTCTGACGGTCGGCCACGCTAACTGATGCGGGGTTCTCGCGTGCACTCAGGTTGAGGCGCGAACCGCTGTCGATGGTCTTGTCCAGACTAAGAGCGGTTGCCTCTTTGGACTCGGCAGCAACAGCGGATATGTTGACGGCAGGCAGTTTCAGGGCGTCATCTTGCGCCCACGTAAGGGTGCTGCTACCGACGAGCAGCGTCAGAGTAGTCATGCGAAACATAGAGAACTTCCAGACTTTTTATTCGATAAATCCGCACGCTGCTTGGCATAACAGCCAAACTGGACGGGTAATTTCAGAGCGAGGGAAGTCGCAAGGGGATGCGCGAGGATTTGCCGCAGGCCAGCAATACCGATTTAGTCGCGAGAGTTGCACGTTGGGAAGAGGCCGTGTCTGGTCGGTAACAAGTAAGCCCCATAGACAAAAAAACGCGGCGAGAATAATGGCACTGAACAGGCTAACCAGCACGCAAATGGAGTCCGTGGCGATGATCGGCGTGACTAGGCCGGAATCATCAAACTGAGCATCCGCGTCGAAGTTGCCACCCATGGAACAAGACGGGCCATCAAGGCCAGCGAGTTGCAACCCGGCCATCTGACCATGACTGATGGCGCAGGTGAACGCGCTGAACAGGACGCATCCATAGAGAATCCATGCGACGAGAGAGCGTTCATTGCGCGCGATTTTCATAAGGCAAGACGTCACCACAGTAAGGTAAGACGCACAGTTCAGGTGGTATTAGTCTGCGCACCTAGCCCAAATCATGAACTTCGAACATAAGAACAAGCGCCAAGGTTTTTTCAAGCCTTGGCGCCTGATGACACCGCTTTAACCCTGCCAAGAGAAATCGCATGTCATGCACAAAGGTAGCACTCACCTATCGACGTTCTGCACTGCGACAACTTGCCACACCAAAAAGCATTCACCCGTATGACAGGGTGCACCAACGCCTAACTCGATGACTGAGGCAGATTGTCGCAGGCTCTGAGGTCAAAACCTTGAAGGCCGACTGATCAGTAGTAGCGAAACCGTTACGCATAGCAAAGAATAGGCCAAACATAAAAATCGTCAAAAATGGCGGAAATGATCAACGATTTGGCATTCCTAAGAACCCAGATTATTTTATAGTTATTTTACAGCCTGAAAAATACACACCCAACGAGTGAAGTCTTCATACAACTCGCAATAGATTCCGAGTTGATCTCATGTCATATCATTAATCTAGTTAGACACTCAACACTCATTCTGCGCGAGTAATTCCTCAGAGAACTTCACCATGGCAAAATTAGTACGCAGCATCATCGAGCTTGAAACTCAAATGGATGAGAGCCTACATCTTGAAATACTGTTGCTCTTGAATAATATTAAAAAGAATTCTCCTCGTTGTGTTGGCTGCAAATTTAAAAAAAACCCAAGCTCCCGCGAGTGGTTGATAGAGTTTGTTTGGTATGATGCGGCCTCCATGCTGGCTCATTTCTCCTCCAAGTCACTGCAGGTTCTGCTCAAACTCCTAGCATCCAGGTGTTCCAGACTATCTTTCGAAGAGTTTTCAAATACCACCGCATTAAGCTGCGCTGCCTCAGCGTAACCGTGAAAAAGGGTCTCCGGGCCACAACTCGCAAATAGATGCATCTTTCAACCATTTCACCCCATATCAATATTTGAGTACTGACATGTGTATCTCATACAACTATCCTCGCGTTCAATGTTCAAAAAAGCCACTCAACCTACTAAAGCCGATGTTATCGGCAATCTTGTTTTTGGTTATTTCAGGCTGTGCAAAAACACAACATCACGAAGAAACTGGCAATAAATTTTCGACCCCAACAAAATTGCCGTCCAGCCCCATTGCCCTTATCATCTCTGATTCAGCAACTGAAACGATCAAACAGTTGATTACCTACAATAACCATTATAAAAATAGCTGGACCGCGCGTTTTTACATGGACTCCATACGCCAAGCATATGTAGAGACTTCAGATCCTGCCTTGAGTTTAAACGGCGTCACCCAGTCACTTAAAAAACGCTTCGGCGAAGTGCGTAACTACCAATCAATTGAACAAGCTTCACGCAACAACTCGCCACTCATTGCAATATTAGATATAAAAACGCGACTTATTAACAACCGCTCTTCGGAACCGGAGTCATTTCTTTCACTGGAGTTCTATACACCAGATGGGCATTACTTGGGAACTGTTGAGTCCAACATCAAACTCTCATTAACACCCTTGTGGACAAACAATAAGCGTGCACAGGAAATCGTCGCCGAAATACGACAACAAGGAGAAATCCAACAACAAGCCCTTGAATTACTTGACCAGCGCTTGAGCAAAATACCCACAGAGTAGATGTGGCGCATTGTAAAAAATCAATAGCGGCCTAAGTCACTTTGCGTGGCAGCCACTTTACTTACACAAAAATAAAATCACCTAGATGGAGTCTTACTTTAAATACTGCCGCGCTCTGAATACATTGCATCGATGCGACCGATGACGCCGAGCGAAAGATAGTCGTCCACTGTGCCTGCTTCAATGTAGCCATACCCATGTGCTAAAACTCTAGTGTCCTTAGCGGTTAATTTATTTTCCTACAAGCGACGATATCCTAAGCGCCGAATGTCATGGATTGGTTATACATATGCCTCGGCCAGCTTCTCCCTTCGCTTTAACGCCTTCTGATCTCATTACCCTGCAAGATTGGATGAGGATGAGTACCCTGGGGAAGGCCCTTGTTGAACAGACTCGCATCCTACTTCTGTTGGGTGATGGAATGACACCCAAGGCCGTCATCGACCAGGTGCAGGTCACACGGCCGACGGTATTTAAGTGGCGAAAGCGCTATCTGGAAGCCGGAATTGAGGGGCTGGAGAATCTGCCGCGCAGCGGTCAACCACTCAAGCTTGTAGCCGGAAAAAAATCAACGAAATTCTCAGGCTGACGACCAAGCGCGTCCCTAAAAAGGCCACACATTGGAGCGTTCGCTTGATGGCCAAATATGCTGGGGTCAGCACGTGGCAGGTTCGACAGCTTTGGGCGGCTTCCGACCTCAAACCCCATCGTCTGAAGATCCTCAAAATCAGCAATGATCCCCATTTCTCGGACAAAGTCGGTCGACGTGGCTGGGCTCTATTTGAACCCGCCGGATAACGCGCTGGTGCTGTCGGTTGACGAGAAAACTGAGATCCAAGCTTTGGATCGTACTCAGCCGATGTTGCCGCTGCGCCCAGGTCAGATCGAACGCCGCACGTACGACTATAAGCGTCATGGGACAGCGAGCTTGTACGCAGCCCTCGACAGCATGACCGGCTAAGTCATCGGACGGATTACCCAGCGCCATCGCGCCAAGGAGTTTCTGGCCTCTCTGCACCAGATCGATCGCAACACACCAACTGGAATGGACTTGCATGCGCTTCTGGATAACAGCTCAACTTATAAAACTGCCTTCATCAAGTAGTGGCTGGAAAAGCATCCACGCTTCAAATTGCACTTCATCCCGACCAGCGCATCCTGGCTGAACGCCGTGGAGGGCTGGTTTGCACAAGTGGAAAGACGAGCGCTGTACAGGGGGCGCCTTCACCAGCGCGGCCGATTTGACAACAGCTATCCGTCAATTTATCGAAGCTCATAACGAGCATTCAGCCAAACCCTTCAAATGGAACAAAACGGCTGAGGCCATCATCAGTTACGCGCATAAGCAAAGCTGAGCGTGATAAAAAATAAGTTAATTGATTAACCGCTCAGGCCATTCGTTTCAAGCACTCCAGACTGCCCGATTGTTGAGTAACTGTTCGAACCTGCTGCCGGGGTTCACTCTGGCTGCTGCTCTTAGGCAGGCCAAGAAGCATTGGGGAAGAAGCTGCCATCGAAACCGAATAACGTAAAAACCTTGTAAAGGAATGTTGAGCGTCCGCTTACTAACGCAGGGTATTCAACGCAAAAAACGCTCCCTATGAACGACTGCTGATGAATCGTGGCGTGACAACTCATCACGCTTCGGAGCGCTGAACATAGACCCGATCAGCATAGAAGATCGTTGTTCTAAACGAGCTCAAATTTGGACAAGCATAGAACTTAATCAATATTTTCAGTGCTACTGCGTAATCACCTACCCAGTACGGTAAAATTTTGCTATTTACATGGTTTTTGGCAATAATCATAAATACAAACGCTGATCGAGGCCGTTCTAACCGCCCATGCTGGATATTCAGTGACTTATGTTCAATGGCATTTACGCCAAATTCAATTTTTTGTCGGCAGGCATTAATGGAGGGTCAAATCGATACCGAGTCGTTCACGGCGATACTGTTAGCCAGCGACGGCTTGTTTCTGCTTCTGATTTTGTTCGGCGCGGTGCAAGTCACAATGTTTACTTTATCCTGGACTCAAGGTGAACACTTCCAGAAGAACGTGGTAATCGGAATGCTGGTGGCAGCCTGCGGGTTGTTCGTGTTGTTGCTACCAAGCGCCAGTTCATCTCCCTTGGGTAGCCGCATTGCTAATGACGATTTCCGGCGTGGCGTAGGGCGCCTATTCAGTGTTCGGAAAATCAGCCGTGAATCCACTCGCGGAAACCGCTGACAATTTTGCGAGATGCCTCACCTTTCTGCTTTACTGGCTCCAGCAACCGTGTTCGGAGGTGGCCTTCACATGAGATTTCCCGGAGTGATGTACGCGCTTGCATCGGGTGTGTTGACATCAGGTTTTGGCTCTGCGCTGTGGTACCGCATCGTCAGACATATCAGTTCCCAGCAAGCCGCCATTCTTCAGTTAAGCGTTCCAATCATTGTGTTGTTGGCAGGCGTACGAATTTTGAACGAGCCGATATCGCTGTACCTATTGATGATATCAGCCGTCGTACTTGGCGGTGTCACGCTGGCCTTGTTGCCGTGCTATGCGACAACAGGTCGCTGATCAAGGAGAATGACTGCTAGCAGATCAGATCATCATTCGTGACGTGGCCCTCAATCCCATACCTCACATGGACGCAAACTTGCTGGGTGGCTGGATGATACCTGCTGGACAATGTAGCAAAACGAACAGCCATGCTTGGAACGCTCCAATAAGCTTACCAACGAGCTCCTGCCGCTGAGGTGTGCTTGCCGGCCGCAACACATGAGAGATCACTATGTCATTACGCGCGCTTCGTACCTTAATTGCTATCGCTCAGCACGGTTCATTTGCGCGAGCCGCAGACACAGTTCATCTCACACAATCAGCAGTGAGCCTGCACATAAAGTCACTTGAAGAGGAGTTCAACGCTTCGTTGTTTGACCGCTCGCGTCGATTGCCCGTATTAACCGACGCAGGCCACTTAGCGGTGGAGCGGGCGCGCGAGATCGTTGCACTTTACGACAGCATTGCTTCGGACATTGGAGGTGATCACGAGCTGCGGGGTCGACTGAAAATTGGTGCCATCCAGACTGCACTGGCCAGTGCGTTGCCTTTGGCCCTGGCCGCGCTAGCTGCCGAGCACCCACATCTACGCATAAACGTAGCCTCAGGCATGTCTGCCGAATTGGCCACGCGCGTAGAGGCTGGTGAGTTGGATGTCGCACTCACCACAGAACCTGTGAAACCGCACCCTTACGGTTTGGTTAGTACAACACTCTACGAAGAAGGCTTTTGGATCATTGCTCCGGGCTCATGCGCAGGTTTAGATTTTAGACAGCTACTTCAGCAACTACCGTTTATCCGCTTTGACCGCAGGGCATGGGCCGGGCGTACCATTGACCGGGAGCTTCGTCGGCTGCGCCTTCGCGTGCAAACCAGTATGGAGTTAGACAGTCAGGATGCGATCATCCAGATGGTTGCCAGTGGTCTGGGGGTGTCAGTGGTTCCACTTTCCAGCCAGAACCTCGAACAACTCAAACACCTGGAAGTCCAGCCATTCGGATCACCGCAAAAAACGCGTTGTGTTGTGCTTTTGGAGCAAGAAGAAAGGCCATTAGGTCGGCTGGCAGCGGCCCTGGCGGAGGCTGTCAAAAAGCACGCCCCCATGTAACGACTAATGAGTAAAACTTGTCGAAACATGAATTTTATATCGTTTTTACTTTAGGTATCGATTCCTTATCGTAGTGCCCATCCAATCGCATTTCGAAGGGCATCATGCACGGCAACGAAACTCCAACCAGTGCTTTCCAGTCACCCATTCTACTCATGGCCAAACGCGCTACCACCATGCGCGCTGAGGGGCGGGATGTTATTGACTTAACGCTTGGCGAACCTGATTTCAATGCGCCTGAGCACGTGCTGGATGCAGCGCACCTAGCGCTAGGCGCCCGTCTAACCTACTCCCCATCAAACGGTATTGAGCCGCTTCGCAAGGCTATCCGTATGCGGGCACGTGAAGACCGAGGATTAGATTTCGGTGATGATCAAATCGCGGTTGGGTGTGGCGCAAAACAGATCATCTTTAACGCCTTCCAAGCGACCCTTAAGCCCGGTAATGACGTTATTGTCCCCGCCCCTTACTGGGCCAGCTATCCCGCCATGATCAAGATGTGCGGTGCGCAACCGATCATTCTTCCGACTACCGCTTCGGAAGGATTCAGATTGACAGCGGAGCACTTGGCAGCAGGTCTGCGCCTGGCTAAATTGCCAAAGTGGGTAGTTCTCAATGCACCTGGTAATCCTTCCGGCTCTTTGTACTCTGAGACCGAGTTGCAAGCGATGGCTGAAGTTCTGCGCCATTACCCAGATGTGATGGTGCTGTCAGACGATATCTACGCGGAAATTCGATTCACCCAAGACCCTTATCTGACATTGGCATCGGTAGCGCCAGACCTGGCAGAACGTATCCTCATCGTCGATGGCGTATCTAAAGCCTATGCTATGACAGGTTGGCGTGTAGGTTGGGGGTGCGGCTCGAGGTCGCTGATTTCGGCGATCACTACCGTACAATCTCAAAACTGCACGCAGACCAGCACCTTGAGCCAACTCGCTGCGGTCGCAGCACTTGAAGGGCCACGAAACTTTCTTGCTGAGCGCAATGCGATCTATCGTCAGCGCCGAGATGCTGCACTTCATGTCCTCCGGTCGAGCGATAAACTGGAGGTATCGTGCCCAGAGGGTGCATTTTATTTACTTCCTCAGATCAAAACGGGTGTAGACGATCAAACTCTCGCGCTTGATCTGCTCGAAGTCGGCGTCGCAACGGTTCCCGGAAGTGCTTTTGGGCTGCCTGGCCACCTTCGGCTTTCTTTTGCTACGGACGAAGCTACGCTAGTTGAAGGGTGTAAACGGTTGGTTCGTGCGCTCGAGGCGTACTCGTGACTGCCGAACTTTTGATTGCCCTCGCGCCTATTGTCCTGCTGATTGCCATGGGCGCCTGGCTCAAGCGCAGTCGGTTTCTAGAAGACAGTTTCTGGGCACAGGCAGAGCGCCTAGGCTACTACGTTCTCCTACCCGCGCTATTTTTGCATGGTCTGGCGACCGCCAAATTGGACAACGTGCCAGTCCAAGGGATGATCATGGCGCTTGTACTCTCGACGATCATGGTCGCACTGCTGATGGTCGGCGCCCGTGGGATCATTAAGGGTAACGACGCAGCGTTCACTTCCGTCTTCCAGGGAGGGGTGCGTTTTAATAACTACGTGGGCGTCTCAGTGGTGGCCGGCTTGTTCGGTGCTCAGGGCATCGCTCTGGCTGCCGTAGCCAATGCGGCCATAGTGCCGACCGTGAACATTCTGTGCGTACTGGTGTTCGCGCGCTACGGCACAGGTGGCAGGATGTCTGCGGGCAATGTTGCCAAGCAGTTGGCACTGAACCCACTGTTACTCGCCTGTTTCGCAGGGATACTGCTTCAGGCACTAGGATTGGGCCTGCCTGCCGGCATTGAGCCGATGATTAAGGCTTTAGGGCAGGCATCCTTACCACTGGGCTTACTGTGTGTAGGGGCAGCACTTGAGTTGGGCTCTGTGCGCAGCTGGATTCGGCCCGTCGCATATTCATCGGTGGTCAAGTTCATGATCATGCCACTAACCACGCTGTGCGCATGTCATGTGTTTGGATTAGACGGCAAAGCAGCAATAGCGGCATTGCTCTTCCAGGCACTGCCTACAGCCTCGTCGTCCTACATCATGGCGAGACAGCTAGGTGGAGACGCACCTCTCATGGCGGGGATAATTGCCAGTCAAACTTTGCTTGCAGCACTAGCACTTCCCATTGCAGTGATCGTTTTGATTCCTTGGGTCTGATGTTCATGGTCTTCAGCCTGGAAAGCTGGAGTTGATGCGAAGACTGACCTAAAAATTTAACGCATCCGGTAAATTTGTAACGCTTGAGTCAGAGTAGTCGCGGTGAAGAGATAGCCATTCGATGGTGGCATCGGCACCCTAACATTGAACGGAGTAATGCCTACTCAACACAGACCGGCACCATACTCTCGAATGCCAGAAAGCAAACGTGTGTTCACTGGACGCTGACTCATAACATTCGCCGTGAATGAATGCTCACGGCGCGCCCCTGAAATGGAACGCGCAGTAAGTCTTGGAGATTCAACCTTTCGTCATACCAGCAAGTGTTTCTGCACTCCTCGTGAAATCTACAGCCATCTGGATCATTGCCTTCTTCAGCGAACCGATATAGATCTCAACATGGCGAACAGACTCAGCCATGCTCCAATCCGGCGGCGGTTTCCCATCAGGCGATCACGGTGCGGTCAGACCTTGTCTTCAGCAAGCGCGACCGGGCTGCGCATGACGGTCAGCCATGCATCCCAAGCGACCAGCACCAACAGGCTGGAACCCAATACAGGCAGTGCGACACCCAGCAACAGCGCGACGCTGACTACCGCGACTTGCGCGCCGCGGCTCAACGTACGCCAAGCGCTGAGCAGCGTGGCAGCCCTCCCCCCGCTCAGTGCTCGTGTAGGCCGACGGCGCCACCACATCAGGTAACCCATGACGACCAGCACCACCAGCCCAGTGGCGAACACAATCAACACCAACTGATTCGCCAGCCCGAACAACACGCCCATGTGGGCATCGATGCCCCAGCGGGTCAGCTTGGCTGCCAGTGGGTACTGGGCAAACACAACCTTGTCGACGACGGCCAGGGTGGCGGCGTCAATCGCCACGGCGTCGACCTGGGTTGGCCAACGGCGGTCAATCTCGGTGACGGTCCAGGCTTTGTCCGGTGCCGAGGACGGGCGTATTTCGACTCGGGCGGCATCAATCCCCTCAGCGTGCGCCTTGGCCAGCACCGTATCAAACAGAGAGAGGTCCAGGGTCGATGTGAGCATCGTCACGCCGGCCATGTGGTGTCCTGCATGTTCATCCGACGGCCTGTTCGTCGCGTGAGTCTGCCCCAGCGTGGTAGACACGCTGGGAGTGGACCAACCCCAGTAGGCTCTCAGTATGCCGATGTTGTCGCCCGCCCACTGGGACCAGGTCAACCCGGTCGCCGAGAAGAACAGCAGCCCCAGCAGCAGGCAAAGTCCAAGCGTTGCATGAAGCTGGCGCAGGCCTTTTTTCGCTGGCCTCGTTGCAGGCATCTTTTTGCGGTGTTGTGCGAACCACAGCAGCAAACCGCCTAGTGCGGCGACCCACAACCAGGAGGCTGCCAGTTCGCTATAAATGCGGCCGATATCACCCAGCATCAGCCCACGATGGAACTGATCGATCCAGGTCCGCAGTGGCAGCACGCCACTGGTGCCATACACCTTCATGTCGCCACGCACCTGCCCACTGACGGGATCAACGAATATCGCACGGTATTCGGAAGGCCCCAGCTCAGGCATCGCAACTAACACGCGCGCAGTATCGCCCTGAGCAGGGGCAGGGCGCACCGCTGTCACCGCCACTGAAGGCCCCACCACTACCTGAGCTGACTGGACTATTTGCGCGAGGCTCAAGGACGGCCCTTGGGACTCGGTATGAAGAGCATGGTCGTAAAGGCGGCTTTCGATTTGCGGTGTGAGGGCATACAGCACGCCGCTGACCGCTGCCACCAGCAAAAACGGACCGACTAAAAAACCAATATAAAAATGCAGTCTTCTGATTAAAGCTTGCAGCGCACCTGGCGCTGGGTTTCCCGTTGGTTTGGACATCAGGACTCACCACGTAGACATGCTTGCACAGCGCAATCAATGAGTCGCGCACGCACTTCAGAATTCTGGGCTGTGGAACTACTCGCAGAGGCGAGCGCCAACAGCCCCGTCAAGGCGCGATGCGCCATGCCTGGCGCACCACAAAAAAACGCCTATCCCTTTTCAGGGCACAGGCGTTTGATAACAAGACTCTAACCCTGCCAAGAGAAATCATCGCGTCATCCTAAAATTTAGCACGCAGCCGATGACGGGCGAGGCTGCGACAATCTGCCACATATAAAAGCATCGCCGCCCAAACTCAATGGTATTCAAGCCCCATCCACACGCTGCGGCAGAACGTCGCACTTTGGCTGTTCAAAGCCTCTCAATAGACTTGGATCGCGGCTGCCGTGAGAGCAAGCGGCAGCACGTTTCATACGCCACGGAGGGCATGCGCCACTTCGAGTGCGAGCTTTCTTATTATAAAAATACTCGTTGAGGTCAACCGTGAAAAAAATATTGGCTGCGGCCTTGGTATTCGCATTTTCTACTGCCCATGCTGCACAGGATCCTGAGGCGGTCTTCAATCGCTCCTGCACGATGTGTCACAGCGGCCAACTGCCTATGGCGCCGAAAAAAGGCGATAAGGTGGCCTGGAAACAGCGCCTGGAGCAAGGCAATGATGTACTGGTCAAGCATGTGACCGAAGGGTTCAACGCCATGCCGGCGCGTGGCCTGTGCATGAACTGCACTGCTGAGGATTACAAGGCAGTGATCGACTGGATGTCGAAGTAAGTGTGGCGCTTGAAGCCGCCTCTGAACTGCCCAGTTTGGTGGCCAAGCAGTCCATCCGCTCAAGCCTGCGCGTGCGCTGCAAAAAGTAGTCGTGATGTGGCCTCCCCCCCTAATATCAGGTTCTTCAAGGATTACCGGGAAAGACGCTCTTAATCTTCATGCAAAAGAATTCGCTATCCCGGTAACCGTACGCCATCTGCTTGATGACCTTTATTCGATTGTTTATTCCTTCCAACTGAACGGTGTGCATCGGCCAACGAACCCGGCTCACCAGTCCCCGCCAGTAACCCTTTAGCCATTTGGCGAACTGGACCAGAGCTGGTATTTCGCTTTCGTGCGCATGGCGCAGCCATTGCTTCAAGGCCGATCGCCAACCGCATGCAGTACTCGGCGTCCAGAGTGTTTTGAGTTCAGCCTTCATCAAATAGACCGTCATCAACGCTTGGTTAGCCGCCAGCAGATCCTCCAGTCGGACCTGTTGTTTCGGCGTTTTCCAGTTCTGTGGATTGCGCAGCAACAGCCATCGCGCCTCCTTGATGACCTTGCGGGCAGGCTTGTCGTGACGCAACCGGTTAGCCTCGTCGACGCGAACCCGATCAATCACCTCTCGGCCATATTTTTGGCCACCACATGGAACAGATCGTAGGCCACTCGCGCGTTAGGACATTGCTGACGAACCTCCAGGTCAAAAGCGGTGTTCATGTCCATCGCCACCGCTTCTATTCGAGCGCAACCCTCTTGCCCCAGTTGCTCGAAGAAAGGCCTGACCACTGCTCGGCTGCGGCCTTCACCGCCCCACAGCACGCGTCGTGCATCCGCATCCAGGACCACGCTGGCGTAACGATGACCTTTGAACAGGGCGAATTCGTCCATCACCAGACGTCGCGGTCGCCTTTGGCAAAACGCTCAACGCCGCTTGCAAGGCTCGACGCTACAGCAACCGAACGGTGCCCCAGTGCAGCCGAAACAGTTGAGCCACGTGCAGTGTGGGAAGGCGCTCGCAGGCTTGAATGACCGCCTCGGCCAAACGCCGCGTCATGCGGGCATAGCGGTCCAGCCAACTGACGGCCTCCATACGTTTACCGCAGTCACGACAGCCAACACGCCTGAGTAACAGGCTGAGGCGCAGCGTCCGCCCGAGAATTGGTAAATCCCGGACAGTTCGCTCGCAATACTCAGGCGTGGTTGAACAGAGTTTTGGGCCGCCGCTACAGGAAGGGAAACGGGTGGCGTGGGGAATCAGGTCGTTCTGAATCGCGTCGCCATCAGGCTTGATCGTGACAACAGAAAAGCCCTCCCAAAAAGGAACGACCGTATTAATATCGTGCATAAGAACGCCGGTTTTTTAGATGTGTTTGCTCGCACGAACATCATCAATCAAATCGGCGTTCTTGTTTCTGTGTTTCTCGAGATTCCGTGAAGAACCAAAAAAAGCCCCGCTACCGAATAGGGCACGGGGCAAAACATTGGTTGGATGCGGCCAACCAAAGGAGCTCTGTTGGTTACTTGCTGGCGACTGTTTCCGGTGACCATCCGCCACCCAGCGCCTTGTAGATCGCGACAATGCCGCGGTACAGATCGACTTCGGCCTGGGCCTGGGAGTCTTCAGCCGCCAGGCGTTCGCGCTGGGCGTCGAGCAGCACCAGGAAATCCACCCTGCCTTCGCGGTAGCGAATGTCGGCCAGGTCGGCGGCGGCGCGGCTTGATTCACTTTGGCGAATCAACGAGATCAGCCGTTGCTGGCGTTTGCCGTAGTCGCTGAAGGCGTTTTCTGACTCTTCCAGGGCCAGCAGCACTTGCTGTTCGTAGGTCGCCAGGGCGCCATCCGCCTCAGCATCGGCGCCGCGCAAGCGGGCCCGCACGCTGCCCAGGTCAAACGCGGCCCAAGTGATGCTTGGCCCCAGCGCCCAGGCGTTGGCAGCCGAGGAACCGATCTGCGAACCGCGCCCGGCGGTAAAGCCGAGGAAGCCGCTGAGACTGACCCGAGGGAACAGGTCGGCCTTGGCCACGCCGATGCGCGCAGTGGCGGCGGCCAGTTTGCGTTCGGCGCTGAAAATGTCCGGGCGCCGTTGCAGCAGTTCGCCCGGGTCACCAATCGGTAAGGCCTTGGCAATTGCAGGCAATTGCGCCGGGCTCAGGTCCACCGTGAGTGTGTCCGGGCGTTCGCCGAGCAGGGTAGCAATGCGGTTGCGCTGACGTGCCTGTTCGGCTTGCAGTTGCGGCACACTGGCTTCAACCGAGGCCAGGCGCGCACCACGTCGAGTTGATCGCCGACCCCGGCATCACGCAGGCTTTCGGTGATCTTGCGTGACTCCTGCTGGTTGTTCAGGTTTGCCAGGGCGATTTTTTCCCGCAGTTGGGCGCCGCGCAGTTGGCCGTAGGCGTCCACCAGTTCGGCAATCAGGCTGACTTGCAGTTGGTAGAGGTCGGCATCGGCAGCCTGCTGGTCGGCATCGCTGGCTTCTAGGTTGCGCTGGATACGCCCAAACAGGTCCAGCTCCCAGGCCATGTCCAGGCCCAGGTCGTAACGTTCACTTTTCACGCGCTGGGTGCTTTGCCCTGGGATCTGGCCCTTGGCCTGGTCACTGCTGGCGCGGCTGGTGATGGTGGGCATGGCGTCATTGCTGGCGTCATCGTGAATTGCCCGGGCCGCCCGCAGCCGGGCAAAGGCGACCCGCAGTTCGCGGTTGCCCTGCAACGACTGGGTCACCAGTTGGTTGAGGATCGGGTCCTCAAATTGCTGCCACCAGATGCCTTCAAAGCGTGCCTGGTCAAAATTCTTTTGCCCGGCGGCGCCATCGGTGGCGGCCGTGATATGGACCGCCTCCAGGTTCTGGGGCTTGTAGTCCGGGCCCACGGCGCAGGCGCTAAGCGCCACGGCCAACAGACTCGGGAGGAAGACTTTCAGGCTCATTGTTGCGCCTCCAACTTCGGGGCGCGAGCGGCTTTGCGAGCCTCACCGCGTTGCACATAGTTGCGGATCAGGACGTAGAACACCGGGGTCAGCAGCAGGCCGAAGAAGGTCACCCCGAGCATCCCGGAGAACACCGCGACACCCATGGCGTGTCGCATTTCAGCACCGGCACCGCTGGAGAACACCAGGGGCACCACACCCATGATGAAGGCAAACGAGGTCATCAGGATCGGCCGCAGACGCAGGCGGCAGGCTTCCAGCACCGCAGCCAGCGGGTCGAGGCCTTCCTCTTGTTTGTCCTTGGCAAACTCGACGATCAGAATCGCGTTCTTACACGCCAGGCCCACCAGTACGATCAAGCCGATCTGGGTGAAGATGTTGTTGTCACCCCCCGACAGGATCACCCCGGTAATGGCCGAGAGCAGGGTCATCGGCACGATCAGGATCACCGCCAGTGGCAGGCTCCAGCTTTCGTACTGGGCGGCGAGCACCAGGAACGCCAGCAATACGCAGAGCGGGAACACGAACAGCGCGGTATTGCCCGAGAGAATCTGCTGGTAGGTCAGGTCGGTCCACTCGTAGGTCATGCCGTTGGGCAGTTCCTCCTTGAGCAGTTTCTCGATGGCTTTTTCGGCCTGGCCAGAGCTGTAGCCGGGCGCGGCGGCGCCGTTGATTTCAGCTGTGATAAAGCCGTTGTAGTGCATCACGCGGTCCGGGCCCGCGGTGTCGCTGACCTTGATGAAGGTCGCCAGCGGGATCATTTCGCCTTTGTTGTTGCGCACTTTGAGCTGGCCGATCTGGTCCGGTTCAAGGCGGAACTGCTGCTCGGCCTGGACGTTGACCTGATAGGTGCGACCGAAGCGGTTGAAGTCGTTGGCATACAGCGAACCTAGGTAGATCTGCAGGGTGTCGAAGATGTCGCTGACGGCCACGCCGTGGGTCTTGGCTTTTTCGCGGTCGATGGCGGCATCGACCTGAGGCACGTTCACCGTGTAGCTGGTGAACAGCCCAGCCAGTTCCGGCACGCCGTGGCTTTTATTGATGATGTTCATGGTTTCTTTGTACAGCTCGTCGTAGCCCAGGTTGCCCCGGTCTTCGATCTGCAGGCGGAACCCGCCAATGGTGCCCAGGCCCTGTACCGGCGGCGGCGGGAAGATCGCCATGTAGGCTTCCTGGATTTCGCCGAATTTTCCGTTCAACGCACCGGCAATCGCGCCGGCGGACATGCTTGGGTCTTTACGCTCGTCGAACGGCTTCAAGGTGACAAATATCACACCGTTGTTCGTGCTGTTGGTGAAGCCGTTGATCGACAAGCCTGGGAGCGCCGCGGTGCTTTCCACTCCCGGCTGTTTCAAGGCAATGTCGGACATGCGCTTGATCACGTCTTCGGTGCGATCAAGGCTCGCCGCATCCGGCAGTTGAGCGAAGGCCACGAGGTATTGCTTGTCCTGGCCAGGTACGAAACCGGTCGGGGTGTTGGAAAAACCAAAGAAGGTTAGGACCATCAGCCCCGCGTACAGCACCAAGGCAATACCGCTGCTGCGGATTACACGCGCCACGGCGTCGACGTAGCCATGGCTGGCTTTCTCGAAAAAGCGATTGAACGGACGGAATAACCAGCCACCAAACAGTTTGTCGAGCGCTTTTGAGACACGATCCTTCGGCGTGTTATGGCTACGCAGCAACACGGCGGCCAGAGCAGGGGACAAGGTCAGCGAGTTGAACGCCGAAATCACCGTGGAAATCGCAATGGTCAGGGCGAACTGTTTGTAAAACTGCCCGGTCAAGCCGCTTATAAAGGCCGCTGGAATGAACACCGCACACAGCACCAGTGCCGTGGCAATGATCGGACCAGTGACTTCGCTCATGGCCTTTTGAGTGGCCGGGAGGGGCTCCAGGCCCAGCTCAATGTTGCGCTCAACGTTCTCCACCACCACGATGGCGTCGTCCACCACGATACCGATAGCGAGTACCAAACCGAACAATGACAGCGCGTTAAGCGAGAAACCGAACATGTGCATGACCGCAAAGGTACCAATCAGCGACACCGGCACGGCCACCAACGGAATGATCGAGGCGCGCCAGGTTTGCAGAAAAAGGATCACCACCAGCACCACTAGAATCAAGGCTTCAAACAGAGTGTGGACCACCGCCTCGATAGAGCCACGCACGAAGACGGTTGGATCGTAGGCGATGGCGAAATCCATACCTTGCGGAAAGTTTTTCTTCAACTCAGCCATTTTTTCACGAACGTCGTTTGATATCTGGATCGCATTGGAGCCAGGACGCTGGAAGATCGGCAATCCCACCGCCGGCTGGTTGTTAAGCAAGGAGCGCAACGCGTATTGGCTGGAGCCCAGCTCGACCCGCGCAATGTCCTTCAGCCGAGTGATTTCACCGTTATCGCCGGAACGAATGATGACATTCTCGAACTCTTCTTCAGTGACCAGACGGCCCTGGGTATTGACCGACAACTGGAAGGCGGTCGCGTTCGGGGCTGGTTGGGCGCCCAAGGCACCAGCGGCCACTTGACGGTTCTGCTCGCGAATGGCGGTCACCACATCGGTAGCGGTCAGGTTACGCGACGCGATCTTGTTCGGGTCCAACCAGACGCGCAGGGAGTAGTCGCCCATGCCGAACAACTGCACATCACCCACACCGCTAAGGCGGGCCAACTCATCCTTGATGTTGAGAATCGCGTAGTTGGACAGGTAGAGCATGTCGTAGCGTTTGTCCGGCGAGGTCAAGTGCACCACCATGGTCAGGTTCGGGGAGGCCTTGTCCACAGTGATACCGATGCGACTCACTTCCTCAGGCAGTTTCGGCTGGGTCCGTGTTACACGGTTTTGTACCTGCACCTGAGCGTTGTCCAGGTCGGTGCCCAGGGCGAAGGTGATGGTCAGGGTCAGCTTGCCGTCGGCGGTCGACTGTGAGGACATGTACAGCATGTTCTCAACGCCGGTGATGGCCTGCTCCAGCGGAGCCGCCACGGTTTCACCAATGACTTTGGGGTTGGCCCCAGGGAAGTTGGCGCGTACCACCACGGTGGGCGGAACCACTTCCGGGTATTCGCTGATCGGCAGTTGGAACAGCGAAATTGCGCCGGCGATCAAAATCAGCAGCGAAAGCACCGCGGCGAAAATCGGCCGTGAAATGAAGAATTGGGAGAAATTCATCGGAGTTGTAGTCTCTTAGCCGCGTGGAGTCGCAGTGTTGGTCAGTATCGCTGCTGTACCAGGCGCACTTTTGGCGGATTTGACCTGAGGCAAGTTGTTGGCTTCCAGTGCTTGTCGTTGTAGTGCCAGAGCGGCAAGGGCTTCTTTGCTGGCCATGGGGATGACTTCAGGGGTGACCGGCGAACCTGGACGCACCCGCTGCAAGCCTTTGACGATAATGGTGTCGCCCTTGTTAAGGCCGCTGCGCACGATGCGCAAACCTTCGATCTTCGGCCCCAGTTCGACGGAGCGGTACACGGAGTTGTTGTCGGCATCCATCACCAGCACGAACTTCTTGCCCAGATCGGTACCCACGGCTTCGTCGTTGATCAGCACGGCGGAGTAGGTGCCGCTGCCCACTAGCTTCAGGCGAGCATAGAGACCTGGGGTGTAGGTGCCGTCGCTGTTGTCGAACACCGCACGGCCGCGGATGGTGCCGGTTTTCGGGTTGACCTGGTTGTCGACAAAGTTCATCTGGCCCAAGTGCGGGTTGCCGTCTTCATTGGACAGGCCGAGGTACACCGGGGTGGTGGCACCGCGTTGGCCTTGGCGCGCGAGCTGGGTGTATTTGAGGAACACACGCTCGTCGGCATCGAAGTAGGCGTAGACCTTGTCGGTGGAAACCACGCTGGTCAGGGCCGTGGTATCGGCGGTGACCAAGTTGCCGGCGGTGATTTCCGCACGGCTGACGCGGCCACTGATCGGCGAGGTGACGCGGGTGAAGCTCAGGTTGAGTTTGGCCAGGTCCAGTTGCGCCTGGACTGCGCCAACGGCGGCGCGGGCTTCCTGGGACGCACTGGTACGCGAGTCAGCCAGTTCGGCGGAGATCGCGTTGCTGGTGCGCAGACGCTCACCGCGCTGGGCTTCGTTTTCACTGCGGGTGGCGTTGGCTCGGCCTTGGGCGACTAGGGCTTCAAGGCGGCGCACTTCAGCCTGGAATGGACGTGGGTCGATCTGGAACAACAAATCGCCCTTTTTCACCAGGGCGCCTTCGGTGAAGGCCACTTGATCGATCTGACCGGAAACCCGTGGTCGGATTTCAACGGTTTCCGGGGCTTCGAGGCGCCCGGTGAATTCGTCCCATTCATTCACCGGTTGTTCCAGCACCTTGGCCACGCAGACTTTGGCGGCCTGCATGCTGGCGGCGGTTTCCGGGGCTTTACCGCAAGCGCTCATCACCAGCACGGCAAGGGCCGCGAGTGGATACCGCAAGAGTTTGAGTGACTGGTCCATGGTTCATAAGCCCCTGTAATTGTATTAGTTGAACATGATCATCCTTGAACTTTTTATCAATCCAGCAACACTCAATCAGCCAACCATTTGTAACTCCTGCCCCCTCAACCCCCACTTTGCAGAGCTCTGGTGGTGATATTCCAGGAGATCAAGAAAACCTATAACTGCAGAATTAAAAGTGCCATCCATTTCCTCCTCAAACTCCATGACACTTTTTATGGCGCCCGACATATAGTCAACTCCGAACCCGTCAAAAAAAATAAAGACGACACCCTATAACCAAAACCTTTTTAGACATTCCCCACAGCCAACAAACTAATGCGTCAAGCAGCGCATCCACTTACGAAAATACTGTAACTGAACGCTCAAAATAAAAAGAGACAAAACGTTGACGATTTCAGCCAAACTGATCAGCCCCTCCTCCAACTGTCAATAAGAAAAAGCCGAACACGCAGCGAAAAGACCGAACACACTCTAAGCACGACGAATGAATCTAAATTATTAGGAGCCTAATAATAAATTCTTTCTTACGCTTATAAAATATCGTGTTTTTCTTTAAAGCAAGCTGAAATAAACCTAATGCTGGCGAATTCTTGAATCCAAACAAAGAAACTTGATTGTTCTAATACCCGAAGAAGAAAGGCGTTCTATCTTTCCAGTAGCCTCACGCACCAGTGTCGATAGGTCTCGCTCACTTTTACGGTACTTAGAAGTTCTCACTGAAATTAAACCTCGAATTTTTCCGTCTACGAAAAAGAGAACTGCCAAGCCAAAGCCTCCCAATACGTGCCCCTATCAACAGGAGCCCAACCACTTCCATTCCAGATCTTCTTTTTGCAACTACGAAGAAGTAAATGCTGTATCAATTATCCTTTCAAGATTTAGAGACGCGACCACGCGTAGAACGCAGAAGGCTAATAAAGTTTTGCCCGCAGCACCGGCCTACAGGGAACATTTACGTTCATCTTGAGTTTGTACTGAATAGGTCTCCAGACTTTTATCACGCCCAGCAATTCGGACTTTCTTATTACTCTCGTCGTATGAAAGTAGCGAACCAGTGAGAGTCAAGTTTTCTCGTCCCAAATGTAAAAATATTCAGTCTCCAATCCCGCCGCCTTTGATCTGATCCGCCGTCAGTCATGCAAGAAATATTAGCCGTTGGATGACTCCTTAAAAGGTTTCCTCACTATTAGATTTCTCGATCGGCTAGTATACGCCGATAACATTTCCCTAATACCCGCCAAAAACGTTGGCACCTGCAGCCTCGCCAAACGAGGAAACGGGTTGTATATCAAACTCTTCCGGCGTCAGGCTGTTATTAGCTGCTGAGCGAAAACGGACGCAGTAAGACCGTTATGACGATTGAAAACTGCTCTAGGTGTTCAACTGCTTCAACTCACTTTCAGAGCATGAAAATATAGGTTGATCGCTTGACAGCAGAGAAATTATCAACTACGTATGAGCCTCCAACGGTCAATCAGCAAAAATTGGCGGAAATCATCAACTTTTTGTCATTTTTTTTCAGCCGATCTGAATTAAGCTCGCTCAGCAGTTAAAGCCGTTGGTTCCATCAAAGCTCGTTTGGATGCCCCCTAAATTTAGTAAGCCTAAATTTTTCAAGAAAACACTCAAAAATAAACTCTTCAGGAGCAACGGATTTCAAGGAGGAGAAACTGTTATGTACGCAACTCGAAGCTGCCATCCCAACGCGAAGATTTTTTATCGGCCCATTGATGCGGCCTTACGTTGGTGTAACTTAATGGCCTTCGAGAGGGAAATTCTTGAGGCAGGGCGGCATTGCACCACCATGCTCAAAATCGCCTTCCCACAGTGGCCATGTCTGCATGCAAATACCGAAAAAATTTTGGATGGGATTCAACATGGAGAACTCGCCTACGGTTGCTTCGGCGTGCCAGTCGCAACTGGAACACCCATTGACTGCAACCAAATAACCGTGCGCCATACTGATCTTAGGTTCTGGATGTCGCGATACTATCCTGACCAGCGACCGGCGTTTCTTTTTGAAGGTTCACTCAAGCAGCAGAATACTATAAGTATAGGTGCATATTTAACCTTACAATGTGATCGGGACGCCTTGCAACTACAGTTAAAAAATATAGAAACAGCCTATCAGCAACTGTTAAATGAACTTGAAAGTATCGGATTGGAAAAGGAGAACATACATCACCTGCTCAAGACCAATAGTAAGGTTAGCGACCGGAGCGAAACCGCGTACCTCCACATCATCGGTGCAATGGTCAGCCTTTTCCTAGATCACTCCCCCTCGGGAAAACCTCATTCAGTTTTCAGATCCCAAGCTGCCATTGTCGACGCGCTGACCGCTCACCATAAAAACCTGTCTGGCATTTCCAAGCGCACCTTGGATGAAAAATTCGCTGCTGCCAAACGAAGTCTCTCGAAGCGCTGAGTCCCATTGCACCGCAATCATCCCAATTGCAGTGCAATGACTCTCTACCGTTTCTGCTATTCAATTCAGGTCACTTCCCACTACGCGCCAATCGACGCCAGGAGTGACCATCATGTTCAATCAGCTTTCACCTATTGCAGACTTGCTCCAACCGCCGCTCGAACGTCACATCATGCGGCGTGAGGAGGTGGAGCGTAAAACCGGCTTCAAGCGTGCACACATCTATAACCTGATGAAGGAAGGTAAATTCCCTCAAGCCAAACGCATAGGGTTGCGTGCGGTTGGCTGGGACTCGCTAGAAATCGAGCAGTGGGTCGTTGAGCGCTTAGGCCAACAGGTCTGATGCCATGCATGTGCTATCGGTGGTTTCAACGAAAGGTGGCGTAGGCAAAACCACAGTATCCGCCAATCTCGGCGGTCTGCTGGCGGATGCTGGTCTACGTGTTCTACTGCTCGATCTGGATAGCCAACCCACCCTCTCCAGCTATTACGCCTTGAGCCAGAAAGCTATTGCTGGCGCTCACGAGCTCATTGCACTCAAGTTAACAACGCCTGCACAGATTATTTCCAGGACCGTGATTGCAGGGCTCGACCTCATCATCTCCAACGACGCTCAGGGCCAGTTGAGAACATTACTGCTGCACGCCCCTGACGGGAGATTACGGCTGCGCAATTTGCTCGACGATTTTCGCCCCCGTTATGACCTGCTTTTGATCGACACCCAAGGCGCACGTAGCGTGCTAGTAGAGATGGCCATCCTCGCCTGCGATATCGCCCTCTCCCCCATCACACCGGAAATGCTAGCCGCCCGCGAACTACGCCGCGGCACTTTGAGGCTGTTCAGTGATCTCGAATCATTTCGTCACCTGGGTATTACGCCGCCACCGTTGCGACTGCTGCTGAACCAGGTAAATAGCATCCGAGTAGACACGCGAATGATCATCCGAGACCTGCGCGAGACCTTCGCTGGGGCTACCAACATCTCGGTTCTAGAAACCATAGTTCCAGACCGAGTGGCGTATCTCAATGCCGCCTCCCTCGGCCTACCAGTCCACCGAATCGAGACGCGCCGGTCACGCGAACGACGCTCGCCACCAGCATTGGAAACTATGCAAGCGCTGGCCATTGAGTTGTTTCCGGAATGGCGCGAGGCGATATCTACGGTGAACAGATGCGCGGATGTTCAATGAGACAAATCACCCAACTGGCATTTCTCACCCCGTCATTGAGTTTGATCGACCTTGAGACCAACCATGTTTGGCTAGGAGTCTTCTGATGTTGGATCAACTGCCCATCATCGTTCCACCCTCCATTCAACCCCACCACCGACCTTGTGAGGAGTACTGCACTGTGGTCTTTCGCCTGCAGGGTGGGCGCTCGGCCATGAACTGGTTCCTCGCAGAACTTTCCCGACACTTCGAAGGTTCAGGGACTGCCGAGATCGTCAAGTTCGAGGTCGGTGATCATTTGCACAACCGCCGTTAACTGAGGTTATTCAGATGAAAAAGCTCAGTCAGGAGGAAGTCACCGACAAGCTGCATCAGGACCATTTTCCTCGAGCTTCAGAACTGGAGCGGCTGTCCGATCCACTTGCTGACACGCCTATGTTGGTGACGCTGGAGCAGTTGCGGCCGTACGAACACAACCCGCGCTTCATCCGTAATCCTCTATACGACGATATCAAAGCTTCGATCCGTGAACGCGGGCTGGATCAACCGCCACCGATTACCCGCCGCCCCGGAGAAACCTATTTCATCATCCGCAACGGCGGTAATACGCGATTGGCGATTCTCGGCGAGCTGTGGCAGGAAACCCGCGACGAGCGCTTCTTTCGCATTCATTGCCTGTTCCGGCCTTGGAGCAATGAAATCACCGCCCTACTCGGCCATCTGGCTGAAAGCGATCTACATGGCCAACTCACGTTCATCGAACGGGCTCTGGCGGTAGCCAAACTCAAAGCCATGCTCGAACGAGAGGGAGCTGTGCTATCACAACGTGAGCTGGCACGACGTCTTGCCGCTGGAGGCTATCCGATTTCGCAATCACACATCAGCCGCATGTTGGACACCCTTGAACACGTACTGCCCGCCATTCCACAAACCCTGTATGCCGGATTGGGTAAACCACAGATCGAACGACTAATCGGTCTGCGTAGCCAGGCCGAACGAACCTGGAACCATTATCCAACCGTCACTGTTGCGTTCGCCGAGTTTTGGCTCGATACCCTGGGCGACTTTGACACCGACCCCGAGTCATTCGATCTTGAGCAGCTCCAGGATGAACTGCTTGAACGCATGAGCCGTTTACTCGGACAGTCCTACCGTATGTTGGCCCTGGAGCTGAGCGATACCCAACGAGTCATCTCGACGCCTGGCATTGTCATCACCACGCCCTCAGAGAACACCCCTCTGCCGAGCGTTAATGAAGCCGCGGCAGAACCTCTCTCCTCCGATCCTCATCCCAAATCAACTGAGACCAAGTCCCTGACCGAAACAGCGCGAGAGGAACGGCTCACACCGCACGAAACGAATGTCGTTTCAGAGGTCAGCCCTCCGTCACGTGTTCAACAGATTCGTGAACAGATCGAGCGCGAGATCTCAATCGATACAGCACCGACCGTCGAGGCATGCGCGATCGACGACATCTGGATCATCGCACCCACACTGGATAGCCCCGAAGAACTGCGTTTAGCCATTGCCGGACTGGCGCGGGAAATGGCGACCTATGCCGGACATCCCGAGAGCATCATCGATCAGACGCATGGCTTGGGTTTTGCCCTCAACATCGAGCCACTTGATCTTGCAGCGCCTCGCGCGACCGGCGTTCACCTACTGCTCCTGGCCCTGCTACGCGCTCAAGACGACGTTAACTGGGAAGACCGCAAGCAACTGCCCTCAGCCCTGTTCGGCCAGTTGTTGTTGGGGGTCTACCAAATCCCGCTGACAGATCGTCCCGCCGTGGATGTGGGACTGGAGCGACTGCCCGACGGCTTGCTCATCAAACTGTATCGCCTGATCCGCCTAGCCCGTCGCCTGATCGACTTAACGCTTCCCCATGAAGTCAACTCACCGAAGGAATTGCCATGAGCTTATCCTTCAATGTGCTCAACCAGGCCATGCTGACCCAGGTCCTTCACGAGTTGCGCCTGGGTAACCTGCATCGCTGCAAAGCACTCGGCTTGGGTGAGGACGACATCTACCTGTTGCAATCCTTACCGCCCACCACGCTGTCGCGCCTGGCCCATGCCACTGTACCTTGGGTTGAGGTCAAGATTGACTCGCCGGTGCTACATCGGTTGATCGAGCAAGCCGAACGCGACGAGCAGAACGAACGGCTGATCAATCGAGCGCTCAAGCTGGGCGCCAGCAGCACCATCATGTATCGCTGCTTCGGCTTGGCGCATTCGGAAACCGCCCTGCGTCGACGCCTGCTCAAGATAGAAACCCGTAAGGGCCGTCCTCAGCATTTGAGCGAAGCCCAGGAACATGCGCTCTGGCAGCGATGGTGCCAGCTACGCGCGCAGGACGGTACCGAGGATCAGCTCGACGCCATGATGATGCTGGCCGAAGAACAACAGATCAGCTTGACCATCGTGTGGCAGCAGATTGACCATTACAGCAACGAAATATGAACACCGCCCCTTCCAGTCGCTGGCAGCGTGTCCTGCAGCAATGCACCCAACAGCTGAGTGAACGCTGGCCAGCACGCCCTACCACTGAACAGCCCTCTTACCAGGCTCTGCAAGCTGGTTTTCTGTTCAGTGGTCAATCACACGAAGTCGTGCCGCGTCGACTGCTGCTGGATAGTCGGTTGACTCCGTTGGAACGTAATGCCTGGCAAGTATTTCGACTCATGTTGCAAGACCAGGGCGTGGTCACGCCGCGCTATGAAGATTTGCAGCCGTACCTTTCGAGCGTGCCCTACGGTGCATCAGCTTCCCGTGAAACCATCGCCCGCGTCTTGACGATGCTCAGACTGACCCGCTGGCTCAGCTTGGTGAGTCGCGCCCGCGATCAGATCAGCGGACGTCATCAAGGTTCTCTGTATGTTCTACACGATGAGCCGTTAACCCCCGCAGAGGCCATGGAACTGGATCAGGATTACCTGGAGCTGGTCGGACATGCCCTCGCTCATGCCACCAAAGCGGTGCGTATTGTCGCCCAGCACGTAGTGGAGGAGGTCCGCCAGGACACGAATATCGATCGGGATCGGTTACCGACGCGGCTCGACAGTTGGGGAGAACATTGGACACAGCAAGGATTGGATCGGGCAACCGCTGACGCGTTACGCGACTCCGAACGGGGTGGCGATCACCGCGTTCGGAATCGTGCAGACCTTCGTTCGGAATCCGAACCAGGCTTGAACACCAGCGTTTCCGGCACCGTTCGGAATCCGAACGCCGCCTGTACTGTATTAAAAGAAAGTATTTTTACTGTACCGCGCGCGACCCCGGCGGTGGATAACCTGCTCTGGCCCACCCCACTGCACCTGAGCCCAAGCGAGCATCAGGCCGTCACCGTGGCGTTGAACAAACTTAAACCAGCGGATCGGCAGGCGGTGCTCAACGAAGCGGGGGCACGCTGTGCGGCCGGTGGAATCCGCAAGCCAGCGGCCTATCTGATGGGTCTAATCCAGCGTGCGCTGAAAGGCGATTTTCGTCCTTGGGCAGGTCAGGCAGAACCTTTACCCATTGCAGAACCGCCCCTACCGGCCACCTCGCGATCAACTCGACAACAGGGCGAACCCGCATCCGCCCTCGCACTAGCGTGCCTGAATGAGCTACGCCAACTGCGTGGCAAACGCGGTGGACGTCAGTAGATTTGATGCCACTGGCATCAAATCTACTGACGTCTACATAGTTAGCACTCTTAAACCAAACCGAACAGACCGCATTCAGCTTTTTGGCTGTCTTTACCCCTCATCTGTCGCAACGTTCCCCTCCAAGCGAATGCGAGGACATCACCATGGCCGATCACTATCAACTCAATCTGGGTTCATTGCGCAGCAGCATTACCCTGACCCTGCACACTCACCACGCTGCCCGTATCTGGCAAGGTCGGACCGCACGCGAAGGCGTCCACTCGATCAC
>Ga0308165_1000835_pt1 | contig 48230 bp, 44 predicted proteins | sample PhyWR2_FD_201032 | JGI IMG/M metagenome (GOLD analysis project Ga0308165, IMG submission 201032) | Phyllosphere microbial communities from UC Gill Tract Community Farm, Albany, California, United States - DLSLW.R2 | ecosystem: Host-associated > Plants > Phyllosphere > Unclassified | place: USA... | reverse complement strand
ATTCCTCCTTTCCCTACCAGATATTCTTGAACAATTTTTAGTTTAAGTTCAAAGCTATATTTAGACATAAAAATACCGACCTCCAAAAAATTAGATTTTTGGTCTAACTTTTTGGGGTCGGTTCAAAGACTTTATCTCTTTTAAGTTCTATTCAATCAATGCTTTATTCTGGTTTTTCACCAATCACAGTAGGCTCAGCTGCTTCGCCAGTAGATTCTTCTTCAGCTGCTTTAGCTTCTACAACGGCTGCAATTTGTTCTTCACCATCAGTAATAATATCGTAATCTTTATTTTTGGGTAGATCAGCCACAGTGATGGCATCGCCAATAGCAAGTTTGGTAATGTCAACTTCTACACGCTCTGGTAATTTATCTGGTGTAGCGGAAACAAGCACATTATATAAGTTTTGGTTTAATTCTCCACCAACTTTGACTCCAGCAGATTCACCAACAAGAACGATTTCAGCTTCAACTTCAGTTGTTTCTTTCATGTTTACAGCAAGAAACTCGACGTGCTTCATTTGGCTGGTGAATGTATCTAATTGTGCTTTAAACATCAATGTATTGATTTTTTTTCCACCAATAGTCATTGTGATTACAGCGTTGGCGCCATTATCTCGTAAAATTTTTGTTAATTCTTTTTGATCAACTGAAATAGGCGTACTTTCAATTTCAAATCCATAAACAACGGCGGGAACTTGACCAGTGTGACGTAGTTGATTTCTTAGGGAACGTGGACGGACAGCTCTTTCTTTAACTTCTAATGATACTGACATAACCAAAATCCTCCTTAAATTTAAAGCGTAATGGGGCTCATTGAGTTCTAAAGAACTAGCCCAATAGCTTGATAAATCAAAATGAATTTATATTTGGTTATCTGCAAAAAGCAAAATAATGTAAAAAAGGAGTTTTACTGACGCTTCGTGTAAATGGATAAAAGTTGGAACTTAGCTAAAGCTCTTCGGTTCATTTATGAGACGAACAAGCAACTTCTATCAAGAGGACAGCAAAGACAAAAAAATCCCGAATAATTGTGCACAATTATCCAGGGGAAAATTCCATATGATATCTTATTCTCTCCCAGGTCATTACGCTGTTTTTGAGAAACCTTATTCACTTTCTACATCAACCATAACGCGAATTCAAATTTAAGTCAAGGGAAGAGAGCGAATAGCGGGTGTCTTTTAATTTTTACTTAAAGATTGTTTTGTTACTTGTAAAATAAAATTAGTCGTGTTTTCTTTCCATTCGTTGCACTTTGTACTAAACTATTAAGTGAAATGAGGAAAGTACATGCGTTTAGATAAATTAATGGAACAGGAAAATTTTGGTTCTCGAAGGAAAGTCAAAGCCCTGATTCGTAGTAAGCAAGTGAGAGTTGACGGACATATCATTATGGATGAAAGTTTAAATGTAGATGCAGCTTTGCATGAAATTTTTGTTGGGGAGCGGCAAATACTGCAAAAAACACATGTCTATTATATGCTGAATAAGCCTCAAGGTGTTGTGACCGCCGTCAGGGATGTCAAACACCAAACGGTTATCGATTTAATCGAGAAAAAAGATCAAAGAGCAGGATTATATCCTATTGGCAGACTAGACAGAGATACAGAAGGACTATTACTGCTCACAGATAATGGTCAACTGGGTTACCAGCTTTTGCAACCACAAAAAAAAGTACTAAAACGCTACGAAGTGATCGTTAATGAACGACTGACGAAGGAAGATTGCGTAGCATTTGCACAAGGAATTGTGTTTTCGGATGGCAAAAAGTGCCTAGCAGCTAAACTTCAGATTTTGTCCGCTGAAGAACATCAAAGTCAGGCTTATCTGGATATTACAGAAGGAAAATTCCATCAAGTGAAAAAAATGTTTTTAGCTGTGGGCAAAAAGGTGATTTACTTGAAACGGTTATCAATGGGACCAGTCGTATTGGATCCAATGCTTAGCTCAGGTGAGTATCGTTCTTTAAATCCAGAAGAATTACAGGCATTGTTGCCTTATTTCACTATACATAAAAAAGAAACGAGTGTGAAGCATGAAATTTACAACACTACTATTTGATGTTGATGATACATTATTGGATTTTCAATTAACGGAGAGAAAGGCGTTAAAAGCGCTATTTCAAGAAGAAGAATTGACGTTGATAGATGAGATAGAAGCGATTTACAAGAAAATTAATAGCCGATTATGGCGAGAGTTTGAGCAAGGAAAAACAGACAAAGCCACTGTGACAGATACCCGTTTTAGTTTATTGTTTCAACAATTGAACAAAAAAGTCGATGGCAAAAAGATGGGGGAGCAATATCGCTATCATTTAAGCCAAGGACATGACTTGTTAGGGAATAGCAAAGCTGTCATCGAAAAACTTAATTTCGATTACGAGTTGTATATTGTCACAAATGGGGTGGCAAAAACCCAGTATCAACGCTTAAATGATTCTCAAATGACGAAATTTTTTAATGATATCTTTGTTTCAGAAGAAGTTGGTTATCAAAAACCGATGAAAGAATATTTTGATTATGTGTTCGAACGAATTCCTAATTTTGAAAGGGAAAAAACAATGATCATTGGGGATTCGTTAGCCTCGGACATTCAAGGCGGGCAGTTAGCTGGAATTCAAACGCTTTGGCTTAATCCAACAAAACAAGCAGCATCAGCAACAATTCAACCTAATTATGAAATCAGCCGGTTAGATGACATTTTTGATATATTAGATTAAAAAAGAGGTAGAGGCAAAATTGTGTAGCACTGAGAAATAAGAAGGAGTTACCTTCCACTCCATACTAGGGTTAGAGGGTAAACTTATCGACAGATGAGTTTACCCTCTAATCTTAGTATGTTTTATACGTCTTGGCTTAAACGAACCATATCTTTCAAAATTAGCTTGTTTTCAACAATTTCATCTTTGTAGTGACGAACAAAAAAATCGCGATCAATACCACTCATACGAAATCCACATTTTTGATAGAGATACAATTGGCCTAAGCTAGTGCTGCCAGTTCCGATTTCTACTGTTTTATAGTGATTTTGTTTGGCATGATCTAGTGCAAAATGTATCATTGTTTCACCAATTCCTTGCCCCTGGTAGTGATCAGAGACGGCGATATTAATGATTTCCAGAGTTTCTGGGCGTGTCGGCAATAAGACTAAGATACCTACAATCTGCTCATTTAAAATAACCTCAAAACATACTCCGCGTTTTACATACTCTGCGACTAAACGATGATCTGGATCAGCTGATTGCAATAAGTCATAGTGAAGTGACTGGATTTCTTGAATTTTTCTAATCATCATCTGGATTTTTCCTCTCTAGGTGAAGTGAATGAATGAAAGAATAGTTTATCAAAAATGACAGTTTAGAGCAATAAAGGAAAAGAGGTCTTTTCAGAGTGTGTTGACAGAATCTGAAAATATATGATTAAATAAATAGGTTCAAAATTAAGGAGGAAATTAACAGTGAGAGAAAATTTAAAGGGTGCAAAACAAGAAATGAAAGATAAGGTTAGGCCGTATCAAACTTATGGGTATTATTTTTCAATACCAATCATTATTATTGCTGTGTTTATATTGCCTTTTTTAGGCATAAATGTAAGATCCATAGGGACGATTATTTTTGTTTTTATAATTTTTGCACATATTGGCGCAAGTAAGTTAGAATTGGTCTCTAAAAGAAAGTATGTTGCCCCAATATTAATGTATGTTGCAGATCTAATTGGTCTTATAATGGGAATTTTAATGATTTCTGAAATTTCAAATGGGGGAACTGGTGATGTAGCGTTGGGCTTAATGGGGTTGATCGTTTTTCCGCTTGAGATTATAGCTATTATTTTCTTTTTCATTACGGCAAATGATATAAAAAAAGCCTACCCAACGATGAAACAAGCATCAAAAGAGGCTCGTGAAGAGTATTTATCTCTTAAAAAAAATAGTCAATAGATCAGAATGTGGTTGAGACTGCTTTGAAATGAATTAAAGCAATCAATCGTGAGAGTCTGCAATCTCTACAGAGAATTAGGCTATAGAGTTGCCTAAAACCATAACGAAACTCATAATTTTAAAAAAATAGAAAAAATTGTAGCTTTCTTTCGAGTTTCTATTATAATAGAAAAAGGTTATTAAGACTTTTAGACTTATAAGAGAGAGGTTACCTTGAATGAAAAATACTCAACCAATCGTGATTGGTGTTACTGGCGGTTCCGGCAGTGGAAAAACCAGTGTTAGTCGGGCGATTTTCAATCACTTTCCAAATCATTCGATCATGATGCTGGAACAAGATTCTTATTATAAAGATCAAAGCAACCTGAGTTTTGAAGAGCGCTTGAAGACAAATTATGATCATCCGTTCGCTTTTGATACGGACTTGTTGATTGCTCATTTACAACAACTGATAAACTATCAGACAATCGAAAAACCAGTGTATGATTATGTGGCTCATACGAGAAGCTCGGATGTTTTGATTCAAGAGCCAAAAGAAGTTATCATTTTAGAAGGTATCTTGATTTTGGAAGATAGCCGCCTAAGAGAGCTGATGGATATCAAGCTTTATGTGGATACAGATGATGATATCCGTATCATTCGTAGAATCAAGCGAGATATGGAAGAACGTGGCAGAACGCTAGATTCTGTTATTGAACAATATTTAACGGTGGTTAAACCCATGTATCATCAATTTATTGAGCCAACGAAACGCTATGCCGATGTGATTGTTCCAGAAGGTGGCGAAAATCATGTGGCGATTGATTTGATCACTACTAAAGTAGCGAGTATTTTACGTGAACTTTAAAAATAGTCAAGAATAAAAAGAACAACAGCCCTATTTGTGAGTAGCAATGTGGGCTTTTTTTTTGTATTAAAAAAATGAAACATGGACAAATCAAGCATAGTTATAGTATCTTAGTGAGATAACTATTGTTCACAATGACAGTGATTTTGAGAGGAACGATCAGATGAGAATTTTAATTATTGAAGATAATCGTGAATTGGCAATGTCTGTACAAAAAGGATTGGAACGAGAAAATTTTTCAGTCGATCTCGCTTTTTCCGGTCTAGTTGGTGAAGAAAAAGCCTATGTGAATGCGTATGATGCTATTTTATTAGATTTGAATTTACCGGATAGAGATGGTTTATCGATATTAAATTTTTTAAGAGAATCAACCATTGACACGCCGATCATTATTACTACCGCTAGAGATGAAATCGAAGAGCGCGCGAAAGGACTTGATTTTGGTGCGGATGATTATTTAGTCAAACCATTTGAATTGCTAGAATTAGTGGCCCGTATTCGCGCAGTTATTCGACGTTTTCATGGACGGACAACGCCTTTTATCAAGATCAATCAATTGATGATCGATCCAGTAAAACGGTTTGTCAGCTATGGCGATACGGAAGTGTTTTTAAAACCAAAAGAATTTGATATTTTGTTATGTATTGCTCAGCAGCATCCAGCAGTTGTTTCAACGGAAAAAATAGCTGAACATGTTTATGATGAAAATTTCGATCCATTTTCTTCTGTTTTGCGGGTCCATTTGGCTCGATTAAAGAAACAGCTTGCTCAAGCTTCCGGAAAAGAATTACTTAAAACGATTCGAGCGAAAGGATATCAATTATGCGAATAAATTTTAAAATCAGTTTAACCGTTTTAACCTTTGCTTTTTTTGTCATCTTGATCATCGGTGGCGGTTTTTTTGCTGTAAAAAGTAATTGGCGTGCACAAAATATCGGTCAGTCGATTGGTTCAGCTATTTATGTCGTGAATGATGCTAGTGAACCAATCTCACCAGCGACTGCAACAGTTGAACTAAAAGCCTCGGAGTTAGTCAGTACCGAAGCGTTAGATGACATTTATTTGAATAGTCTATTAAAATATTTGCCAATGATCATTTTAGTTGTATGCTCAGCTTTGTTAGTGTTAACCATGAGCTTATGGTATGTTTTGAGACGAATCTATACCAAACAAATGGTGTCGATCATTCATGATTTACAGTTTTTAGAAAAATTTTCTGAAGAAAAAGTTGAAGATAAAGCGGTTGCTACAGCCTTTAAACAACTTAGAGATAAATTTGATGGAAACCTGGATGATTATAAACGGCTCAGTAGCTACCTTACTCATGAACAGAAGAATGCAATCGCCATTTTAAGAGCTAATTTGGAATTAGAACAAAATGAAAGTGGGAATCTCCAGATTTTAGATCGTTTGACAGACAGTATCGATGATATCTTAACCTTGTCCAACAGCACTGAAGAGGCGATGAGTGAACAGGTCGATGTTTCATTAATTTGTGCGGAAGTTTGCGATACCTATCGAAAAAGCTATCCCAATCTCACGTTTTCTTTTAATGAAATTGAATCGACCTTGATCTTAGGCAAAAACCGTTGGATTTATCGGGCAGTATCGAATTTAGTAGACAATGCCATCAAATATGGTGAGAACAAACCTATTGAAGTTTCTGTCAATAACCGAAAAGGCAGCATTATAGTTGAAATAAAAGACCATGGCAAAGGGATCGAACCACAAGTGCATACGAATATTTTTAATCATAATTATCGAATCAATGGACTAAAACAAGATGGTTACGGGATTGGTTTATCAGTGGTTTCTCATGTTTGTGATTTATGTCAAGGCTTTGTCTATGTCGAAAGTAAAGAGAATCAAGGATCCACATTTTATTTATCATTTCCGCAAATTGCTGAAAGTTAACATTCAGTTAACAATTGATTTGGTATTGTAGTACCAAGAAAGGAGGAGAGCTAGATCATGTTCGTCTTTAAACATGCTTGCTTAAATCTTAGAAGACACATCTGGAGTCATATACTAGTCGGTATCATTTTATTTCTTTTGATTTTGGTCACCATGATCACAAACACTATGTACACTTCGGCTAAATTATTCACTAAAAATTATAGTAAACAGTTTATGACCTTAGTGACGATTCTAGAACCAGATTTAAGTAATTCAACGCATGAAAAAAAACTAACAAAAGAACAATATCTCAAATTTGGAGCATCTGACTATGTAAAAGGAATAAAAATGGTCGGCAGTCTGCCCGTTTCATTTCCAAAATTAAACACAAGCGCCCTGCCTATACCTGCTCAATTTCAAAAATTAGAAGATGACGAGAGTACGCTCTACTCTTATCAAACAGCTGCTACATGGTTTGGTGTTGATCCAAAAGATCTGATGAGTGAGCTTGCTGAAAGTAATATGGAAATTCGTTCTGGAAGTCCCAATCTAAAAATGGATGAGTGTTTGATCAGTAATGAGTTTGCGCAGTTAAATAAGCTTAAAATTGGTGATTCAATTCAGGTCATAGTCCCTGTCAATGAAAAGAATGAGGGGAAAAAGCTAATTGTTGCGGGAATCTATCAACCCAAAAAAACATCGCAATCAAATGAGGCATCTATGGTGATGAAGATTCTCGGAAATGATATCTTTACGAATTGGGAAACGATACGTACTATGAACGAGTTTGATTCTCTAGGAGATAACAGTGTATCCTATGAATTAACAACTAGGGCTGCTTTTGACAATTTTTTAAAAGAAGTAAAAGCAAAGGGATTACCTAGTGAATATCAAGTTGTCACCAATGAAGTCAATATGAACATGCTTTTAAGTCCTGTTAATGGAGTAGTAACCCTAGCTGGGACGGTTTTATTAGGCTTTTTAATTTTTGGAAACTTTGGTTTGATATTATTTTCAATTCATATGTTTAAAAAAAAGCAAGCTGAAATTTGTGTGTTGCGCAATATTGGGATAACTAAGGCACAACTTATCAAAAGTAGGACAATTGAATTATTATTTGTGACCATGGTTAGTTTTGCTTTCGCTTTTTTGACAGCAAGCTGGATCGTACAACCAATTGCAGATTGGCAATTAATGAATCAAAGAGTAGTGATGGGAAATGTCGATCAGCTATTTAGTGTTGTTTCTAATGGAACAAATGAAACAATCACATCGATTCCTATGAAATTCAATCATGTATCGTTCATCTTTATGATTGGAATCATTAGCTTATATTTCATTACGATCATCACTGTTGATAGTTATAAGCTTTTCAAATTTGAGACAATTGAATTTTTGTTAGAAAGGAATCTAGACGAATGACGATTCTCTCTCTTAAAAATATAGTATATACGCATAAGAAAAACCAATTGACTGTGCTAGAGGATGTCACAATCAATTTTTCAATGGGGAAGGTTTACGGTATTCTAGGAAAAAGCGGAGTAGGGAAAACAACATTACTAGCGTTACTTGCAGGGATTAGCACAGTTGATTCTGGTAGTATTCTTTTTAAGGAGCAAAACCTTGAATTAATTGATCGAAATCAGTATCGTCAAAAGGAAATCGGAACAATCTTTCAACAATACAATGTATTATCGCAAGTAAGTGCTTTAAGATTTCTTAAGTTATGTGCGATTTCCTCTGCTAAACAAAGTTATGACGATTGTTATTTCTACGAACTATTGAAAAAAGTTGGACTAGATAAAAAACTGGCTAACCAACCAATCCAAAAATTGTCTGTTTCTAATCAGCAGCGTGTCTATTTAGCCAAAGCAGTTGTAAATGATCCGCAGATTATTTTACTGGATGACCCTACAAAGTCACTAAGCGAACTATCATTAGCAATGGTTATGAGTTATTTACGTATATACGCAAAAAATGAAAAGAAGTGTATCATTGTCAGTTCAGAATCGAAAGAGATCGCTGACTATGTGGATGAATTATGGGGGTTGAATGGTAGAAAACTATCATTTATCAAAGACGTTTTAGAAAACTAAGCCGCATTAATGTTGTGGCTTAAGGGTTCTTGATCGTTTTGAAGTGGAAAGGAATAATGTATGAACTATTGGAATCGGGCAATATGCAGCGTGACAAGAAGAAAAGGAAAATCAGTAATCTTATTTGCCGTTATTTTTATATTAGGAAACGTTATAGCAGGATCGATTGCTATTCAGCAATCCACTGCGAATGTAGAAAAGAAAATCAAGCATGATCTAGGTGCGACTGTAAGTGTTGATTTTGACTATCAAAAAATGATGGATGAAGGGGAAACAGTATCGCCAACCTCTTTAAAAGTAGAGGATATGAAAAAACTAGGTGAGTCTACCTATGTGAAGGAATTTGATTATAATGTGAAATCCAGCTTAATCGTCAAAAAAATCAAAACTTATGAGATGAAAAATACAGCTGACTTTGGCGGAATGCCTAAAGTATTAAATCTTAAGGGAAATAACCTACTAGAGCCGTTAGATTTTAAAGACAAGAAAGTCAAACTTGTGGAAGGGCGGACCTTTAAGCAAGAGGAAATCAACAATGGGAAAGATGTCGCTATCATGTCAAAAAAGGTGGCAGAAGAAAATGGGTTTAATGTTGGGGACAAAGTCGTTTTAGATAGTTTAGTTGTGGATTACAAACAGGATGGTTCACAAGAAGAACTAGCGAGCCAAGACCATCCTGTTGAAATTATTGGTCTGTTTGATCCGATTAGTGTTGAAAAGAAAAAGTCAGATGGAAAAGAGCAACAAGGAATGAATGAGCAGTTTATGGAAACTGAACAATTCAATACGCTCTATATGCCAAATGACGCTGTGATCAATATCAATCAAGCTGAATTTGATAAAGGGAAAGAATTACTACCAGATCGGTATAAAAATACGGATGGAACTGAAGCAACAGTGGACGATATGAATCAAATCGTACCTGTCTATGTCCTTAAAACACCAGAAGATGTCGAAGCTTTTAAAGAAGAAGCCAAGCCATTGATTCCAGAAGGCTACAAGTTAACAGCTTCGACCGATCAATACGATCAAGTTGGAGGGACATTCAAAAAAATGTCGCAAATTTCTGGTTATGTTGTTCTTTTGGCGATTGGTGCCACATTATTGATTATTTCTTTAGTGGTCATTCTCTTTTTACGTGATCGTAAACATGAATTAGGTATCTATCTTTCATTAGGGGAAACAAGAGCGAAAGTCATGCAGCAAATCGTCATAGAATTGTTGCTGATTAGTCTAGTTGCAATGTGTGTCTCACTAATTACAGGAAATGTTCTTGGGAAAATGGTTTCAGAATCTTTGATTGCTAGCGATGCATTTTCACAAACAGGTGATGCAGCAAGTTCTGGTGGCGCAATGATGATCGGTGGCGGTTCTAGTTTGCCAACCTTGACTACAGAAGATGTCGCTAGTGCTTATGAAGTGAAATTTTCAATGAGCTATATCATGACCTTCTTGATTGCAGGATTAAGTACAGTTTTATTATCTGCGATTTTACCTTTGACATATGTCTTACGGTTGAATCCAAAAAAAATCATGATGTAGGAGGAAACCAATATGACAATTTTACAAACAAAAAACGTGAGCTATTTTTATCAAGATGGCGACAAACGGCGGATGATTTTACAAGATACGTCCATTAATTTTGAACAAGGACAATTTTACACGATTTTAGGACAATCTGGTTCAGGAAAAACAACCTTTCTTTCGTTGATCAGTGCATTGGATGAACCCAAATCTGGTGAAGTCATGTATAAAGGTCAAAATATCAAAAGTATCGGGTTGGAAAAGTATCGTAGAGATGATATCAGTATTATTTTTCAAAGTTACAATTTGGTCCCGTATCTGACTGCTTTGGAAAATGTTTTAGTTGCGATGTCGATTACAGACAATGATATGCCCAAAGACCATCGTGAAGTAGCCTATAATTTATTAGATTATATTGGCATCAATAAAACCAAAGCGGATCGGTTAGTCGGTCAATTATCAGGTGGGGAACAGCAGCGGGTAGCAATTGCGAGAGCTCTGGCAACGAATGTGGATATCATCCTTGCAGATGAACCGACAGGAAACTTAGACGAAGGAATGGAACAAGAAATCGTTGATATTTTCAAAGACTTAGCTGAAACACATAATAAATGTGTAATTGTTGTAACGCACTCAAACGAGATAGCGAAGCAATCAGACAAAACTTATTTTCTTAAGCAAGGTGAGTTGATAGTCAATGAGTGACTTTTTATCTAACTTCAATAAATCGAATTACGAAGATACGAAAGAAAAAAAACTTCGTGATAAAGCAGAATTACCAAAACAGGAATCAGAGGTACAACCGTCAAAAGAGCCAGTCAACGAAAGAACCACTAAAATCGGACCAAACAATCGGACTGAATCTAAAAAAACGGACATTGAAACAGAGCAAGAAATTCCGATTCAATCACGAAGCACTCAGTTAGATGATGGGACAGAAATAGATCCAACGTATCATAAGAAAAGAAAACAAAAAATGATATTAAGTGGCATACTAAGTGTGCTTGTACTTTGTTTAGTATATTTTGCTTACTATCAAATGACTCACGTTAAGCTACCTGATTTTACAGGAAAAGATTTGGCTGAAGCACGAGCTTGGGCAACCGAAAACAAACTGAAATTAACTGTCGAGCAAACGTACAATAAAGAAATAGACATAAACAAAGTCATTTCACAAAATTCAAAACAAGGCAGTAAACTCAAAAAAGGTGCTGAATTGACTGTCAAATCAAGCTTAGGCGCAGATCCAGAAGAAAAAGTGGCATTGCCTGATTTTATGACGATGAAAAAATCAGAAGCAGAAAAATGGATAAAAGACAATCAAGCAGATAATGTATCCTTAATCGATGAATACAGTGATTCGATAGAAAAAGGGAAAGCAATCCGCTTTGAAATTGTGAACAAAGAAGTGAATAAGGACAATTATAAACGAAAAGATAAAGCAAATATGTATTATTCTAAAGGCAAAGAAACCTTTGAAAAAAATATTTCTGTTCCTGACTTCACCAAAAAAATGAAGAGTGAAGTTGAAAGCTGGGCAAAAACGAATGATATCAAAGTAACTTATGAGGAAGCAAGTTCAGCGGAGGTTCCAGCAGAAAGTATTATTTCTCAAAGCATTGCTAAGGATCAAAAAGTGGCTAAAAAAGACAGTATGACTGTGACCGTGTCATTAGGTAAAGGTTATGTTGTTCCAAATTTTGCTGAGTATACGCAAGAAGAAGCAGCGACAGCTGTAGAAGGTTTAACAGTTCAAGCCAAAAGTGTTTTTACCAACAATGTACCATATGGACAATTGATTTCTCAAAGTGTTGAGGCGGGTACTCAACTGACGAGTAAAGATGAGTTGAAATTAAAAGTATATTATTCTGCTGGGCAGCCATATTTAAAGGATCTCAGGGGAAGTACGTTGGAAGGGGATCTTCAAAAGCAATTCTATGATGACTTCCAATCAAAAGGAGCGAATATTCAGTACACAATAAAATATGTTGATTCAGCTGAACCCAAAGGGACCGTGGTTGGAATGAGTGCGTATAATCTTTATGTACCGTTGGATTATACGGTAACTTTAGATATTAGCTTAGGTAACTTAGAGGGAGCTTCAAATTATACGCCTAAGTCTCCTGAAAAAGAGTCTGATGAGAAGCAAGAACAACTTCAGTAAAAAAAGCATCCAAAAGTAGGGAGCACTTGACGGGAATGCTCCTAGCTCTGAAAATTTCAGTATATTTCTAAAGGGACCGATTTTTATCACTGTTTATTGGATTATAAAGAGCATGGATATAACTCTTCGAGTTATATCCATGCTCTTTTTTGGTTTGCAAGAAAAATTATAGCTCAAAGTAATAATTTGATGAGAATAAAAATTTTCTTTTATAGAAAAAAATGAATACGTCGATTGAAGTAATTTCTTTGTTAAAAAATTAATTTTGATAGAAATATTGAAATAAGAAAATGTTTTTTTATAATAAAAATTTATTAATTCGTTTTTAGCGAAGTTTATCGTGTAGGTGTTTTACGGCATAAGTTCCTGTTTTTGTTGTATTTTTTATAAATTATATTTTAAAAAATGAAAATATAATGTTTTATAACAGTTAAGTTAATGTCGAATAAATGGTTTGATTTTGCCTAAAATGAACCTTCTTTTTTCTCATAAAGGTCTCTTTTTACTAGAGTTTATCAAAGTTTTAAGGGGTTGGTACAAAATATTGAAAAATATTACTATAAAAGCATGATATAATTTACACAAACAGTTTTTTGTTAGGTAGGGGTGATAAACTATTATGATGAGAAGGGGAGAAATCTTTTATGCAAATCTTTCACCAGTTGTTGGTTCAGAACAAGGGGGGATTAGACCGGTCTTGATTATTCAAAATAATAAGGGCAACTTATTTAGTCCAACATTGATTGTGGCGCCAATCACTAGGAACGTGAATAAAAAAATGCAACCGACACAGGTTAAGGTGGATATACCACATGAAGATCGTATGACGCCATCATTGGTATTACTTGAACAAATCCGAACATTAGATAAAGAGCGAATTCTTCACAAGATATGTCACTTACAGGAAGATGATATGCTAAAGGTTAACCAAGCACTGAAAATAAGCATTGGGATTCGTTAATCCGGAGTAGTACATAGGTAAGATATACATAAATATTCGCAGACAATGGATTGCACGTATTACGATAACAGATCAAGTAATTCGCGAATATGCTTTTTTAAGGAACATGAGTAAGTGATTGTGGGAAAAGTCGTTTAGGAACTTACTGAAAATATCGGCTTTTCACACTGTTTATCAAGAATCTAAGTGATTAGGTTGTCACTCGTAGAGAGGATCTAGCCACTATTTTTCTGTAGAGATCTATTGTGATAAAAGTATCCTTTTGTCTTTTTCAAGATATACAGCTATAGTAGGAACAAAAGGAGTCGATCAGGATGAGGGAAATTCGTTATGGTATTTTAAGTACCGCACAAATCGTGCCCCGATTTGTTGAAGGAATCAAAAAAAGTAAAGCTGGAAAGGCTGTTGCCATCGCTTCAAGAACTTTGGATAAAGCGGAGAAAATGGCGGAAGCGTTGGCTATTCCCAAAGCGTATGGTAGCTATGAAGAATTATGTCAGGATCATGAAATCGAAATCGTTTATGTTGCGACCTATAACAAAGGGCATTACGAAGCAGCAAAAATGGCCTTGAGCCATCATAAACATGTTTTGGTTGAAAAACCTTTTACGCTTTCAATAGTTCAGGCAGAGGAACTGTTTGCATTAGCAGAACAAAATGGGTGCTTTTTGATGGAAGCCCAAAAGTCAGTCTTTTTACCAATCAGTTTACAAGTGAAAAAAAACATTAAAGATAATAAAATTGGTGCCATCCGTTGGCTCCAATCAGTGACGACGTATCCTAATGTAGAGCATATCAGCTGGTTTCACTCATTAGATGCTGGCGGGGGAGCACTTCACGGATCGGGAAGTTATCCTATTCAATATATGCAGTTTTTATTGGATCAATCAATTGAAGAGTACAATGGCAGTGTGACCAGAAAAAAAGGATTGACGGATGATCAAGTAAATGTGGGATTAAGGTTTCAAAATCAAGTGTTAGCCTCTATTTTCATTTCAGTAAAAATAGACATCCCGAGTGTTATGACGATCTACGGTGAAAAAGGCCGTATAGAAATCCCTTACTTTTGGAAAGGCCAACATGCGACTATTTATTATGAAGATGGCAGTCAAGAAAAACTAGTTGGCGAGTTTGACAGTGAATTTGTATTTGAAGTGGAGCATGTGAATGAATGCTTACAAAAACAGTTGTTAGAAAGTCCTGTAATGACTAAAAAAATGACTCTGGATACAGTTCGTTTAGTAGATCAATTGTATACTACTTGGTTGACAGAAGATGAAAAGTGAAAAAGCCATTGCAATCAAGAGCTATCTGTGTTAAAGTAATCCTCATGCGACGAGTTGACTCAATCAGACAGTTTCGGCTGTTCCGTTTTGACGGCTAGTGATTGACAAAACAACAGAGGCACATATGTTTAATCATACCTACCGGATGTAGGCGTGTCGGATAAATATTTTTGTGGAGAAGATTTTATCTATTTATTTTTATAAGTACTGTGGCGAAAAGAAGACTTCGGTCTTCTTTTTTGCTGTGAAGAGAAACAGAACGACTAGCGATGTTTAATGCCTGTAACTCTTGCTTACGTTCATGCGAGATCTAGTTATAAAAAAATCTTGTGTTGGTGCAAAAAAATTTAATAATAGATAACTTTAATTGCACTAAGAAGAAAGTACAATAAAACTTGTGTTTCCTAACAAAAAAACTGATAGAACGAAAAATAAAATAACGGATAAGAGAATTTAAATCAGCGAAGAAGAATAGTATACTAAGAAAGTTGCACTTTTGTAAGTGCAACTTTTTTGTGTTGTTGTGTTATAAAAATCAAGCTATAGTCCAAGTGTAAGGAAAGAGAGTTGGTGAGTAAATGTCACTGCACTTATCAAAACGGGAAATAAAAATCTTGTTGCTGCTTTTGGATTTAGAAGAAAGTGTAACGACAAAGGAATTAGCTGAAACATTCAAAGTTAGTGTACGGACGATCAAATATGATTTAGATAATGTACGTGTTTGGTTCAAAGAGCAAAATGTTTTACTGCAGTCCCGCCGTAATAAAGGCATATGGTTGGAGATACCAGATTCAGAACGTTTGACCTTGAAAAATGAAATTATCGAAGTTGAACGATTCGAAACCTATCCCGATCAGGAATTGCGAGTCAATCAATTGATTTTTCGCCTATTATTAGCATCGAAGTGTTTGACCTCACAAGAGTTGGCAGATGAGCTGCAAGTCAGTAGAAATACGATCATCAGTGACTTGGATCGAGTCGAAGAACAAATTCAGCTCTACAACTTGGCGTTAAAACGTCAGAGTCGTCAGGGATTTTCGATTACAGGGAATGAAAGCAAAATTCGCTTGTTGATGGAGTATATCACGCAAAAAGAAATAACTGAATATGATATCTATCAAATCATGAGCTATTTTGTCCAGTCTGGTCAGCAGAAGAAAATGCAAGAAGTTCATGTTGGAGTCAACACGATTTTTCAAAAAATTTATCAAATTGCCTTGAAAGAAATGACCCGTCTTTTAGATCCATCTTTGTTTGATCAATTCAACTATGCTGAAATTCTTTCGATCACATTACGAGTCGCCATCGCAGCGGCAAGAATGCAGCTCCATCATACTGTTGGTGGCTATAAGATGTTGACCAATCAAAAAGTATTGGAGCAAAAACAGGAATTACCCTTTTTATTGATGAAACAAGTTTTTGATCATTATGACCTACCGCTTTTAGCAGATGAGTATTTTTATATTTATAGTGATGTATTTGTTGCGAATAATCAGCAGGATATTGTGGGACTAACAGAAGAGTTAATTAAAGATGTATCACAAGAGATTGATTTTCCTTTTTATCGAGACCGCCAATTATTTACGAATCTGTTTGCCCATCTATCTCTGCGTTTGACTAAGAAACATCTATTTATAAATGAATATAATCCGTTTGTTGATGACATCAAAGCGAAGTATCCACAGTTATTTTCAGCGATCCAGCTTGCCAGTCAAAGTGATATCGTAGGTTCTGCCTTATTAATCAATGATTCATTTATCGCCTATATTGCACTGCACTTTTTAGTGGCATATGAAAAAAATCTGCATGAGGTCAATGTAGTAAGAATCGTTTATGTATGTTCCACAGGCTTAGGTGTGACTAGTTTGATTGAACAAAAAATTCTTGAAGAAGTCTCTAATGTTGACATCGCAGGATTTGCTTCAGTTTTGAATGCAGTAGATGTAATAGAAGAAAAGAATCCAGACTTAGTTCTGAGTATTTTCCCAATCGAAATCTTGAATCGCCCGTTTGTTAAAGTTAACCCACTACCTACAGAAGCAGATCTTCATAGTATTCAAGAAGAGGTCAACAAAATTTTAATACACACGAAAAGCGGTAAAGTTCCTCGGCTGATACCTCGTCAGCAGGTGAAAGAAAAACAAGGAATCGAAGCAGAAAGTCGCGATATTCTGGTTCGAACATATGTGATCTATGAAGAGTTATTGAAAGCATTTGCTGACAAACTGACGCAAGAGTACAAAGAAGCGTTTTTATTACATGTCATGTTGATGGTCCATCGAATCACATTCGATGGTCAGTATGAAAACGAAGGAAACATTGTAAAAGAAACGCTGTTGGCGCAGCAAGTCTTAGTGGGAGAAATCGAGCAGATTTTTGCCAAAAACGATTTAATGGTTAATCAAGCAGAAATTACTGCTTTATTGAATTATATAAGAGAGGAGTAGTATGTATGAAAATAAGTGACGAGGCACAAATAATAATTGATGAAAGTCCTAATAAAGTCGAATTAGAAGCGGCACTAGAAAAAATTAATGGGTTATTGAGGGCGCAAAAGATTCAACCAACTGAATTACAATGGACGATTTTGATCAATCATATAAATGAAATGATTAAAAGGTCTAAAGCAGGTGAAAAAATGGCTGTGGTCGATCCAGCAATGTTTGAAGAAGTATCGAAAGAAGCGCTGAGGATGGCTGATAAAGTGGTTCAACTAATTGGCAATTTACCTCAAGATGAAATGTATGTATTATCGATTCATTTTGAAGCCGCTAGACAAAATGAAGAATAGAGAATAGACAGTGAACAAAAGAACTAAATTAAATTATCTAGCTTTTCAAGCTTATATTTTTAAAAATCAGGAGGAATTAAGATGATAACAGTAGTAATCGCAGATCGTTTAGGTAAAGGGCAAAATGTTGCAAAAGGGGTAGAGTCAGCTGGAGGCAAAGCTATTGTTGTTCCAGGAATGGGAGCAGATATGCGTTTAGGGGATGTCATGCAACTAGAAAATGCTGATTTAGGCATTTCATTTTGTGGTAGTGGTGGTGCAGGTGCTTTAACAGCAGCGACCAAGTATGGCTATAAAGAGCGGCATGGAATGCGCTCAATCGACGAAGGAGTAACGGCAATCAATGATGGTAAAACAGTTTTAGGTTTTGGTTTTATGGATCAAGAAGAATTGGGGAAACGAATTGTTGAAGCCTATATAAAAAAGAATGGCTAATCATTAAAGCATAGCGCACAGAAAAAGAGGGGGAACTGAATAAGGAGTAGTGCAGTCATTGTTTTCATTTGTTAAAACCGTGAAGAGAAACGATTCAGTTTTAAAACAAGAGGAGGAAAACCAATGGGAAACGTAACGGCTAAAAAGCGTCAAGTTATTCAGGTTGAAGGTACAGGCAAAGAACAGAATCTAGCCTTTGCTAATGCATTGAACCAAATCCATAATCGTGTATTGAAGGAAAAAGATGATGTGATTGTTCGGATCGAACCTGTAGCTATTCAAATTATCAAAGCAGAACAAGAAACCTATACAGAACGTTTTTTCTTTTTCTTTTTACCTCGAAAGCGAGCGGATTATCGTGTATTACTGAATGTTGAGGTAGAGATTACCTTGATTGAAATGGAGACGATTTCATTTGTAGAAAAAAAAGTTGCTGATCCAAATGGTCTTTCTATTCCTTTTGGGCAGAAAAAAAGAATACAGAAGGAGGCAAATTAAATGGATGTTGTAGTCGTTTTACTCAAATCGTTATTGATTGGAGGATTAGTCGGGTTTGCAGCAGGAGCAGGAGCCGCGAGAATGTTTCATGCACCAAGTACGCAAGGTTTAGGTGCTTTTAGAACTTTAGGGGAAATGAACGCTTGTGAAGGAGATGCAGCTAGTCATTTTTCTTTTGGATTAGGCTTCTTCTTTAATGCGTGGGCTTCAACTGTTGGTGCGGGTGCATTTACACAAGATGTAGATCATCGTGTGATTCCAAACTGGGCTGCTGCGGCTTTATTAGTCAAAAATAAAAATGTTGCTGAAACAATGCATAACCCTAAAAAAATGGGGATCTCCGGTGCAATTGTCGGAATGGTAGTGGTTGCTTTCTTGAATACGACAGCATCAGCAATTCCAGAATCACTACAGGTAACAGCGGTAGCTGTTTTAGTGCCAGCAGCAAATCTTTTGATCAACACTGTCATGCCTGTTTTATTCTGGCTAGCAGCAATCGATGCTGGTAAGCGTTCTGGTCTTTGGGCAACAATATTCGGCGGTCTTGCGACGATGATCATGGGCAACGCAGTACCAGGAGTTGTTTTAGGAATTTTGATTGGAAAAGGTGTCGATGAAATCGGCTGGAATAAAGTAACGAAAAGTATGATGGCAGCTGTTATTTTATTATTTGTATTTAGTGCATTTTTCCGTGGCTTCGATTTACAAATGATCGAAAGTTTCCGTTTACAGATTCCAGGTTGGTTACAAAATATGCATGATGTTTTTAGTATCGGTAAATAAGTAAATGGAAAGTGAGGAAGCAGGATGAATGAAATAGTAGAGTTGGAAAAAAAGAATTTTTGGTTTGCTGATTGGTCATTTCCTATTTTAGTTGGGTTATTGTCAGCTGGTGTATTCGCTGGAACGCATATGTATATTGAACATGGTGTAGGGGCCTTTAATGAAGTAGCCATCGTAGCGATGTTGAAAGCAGGAATGGATGGCGGTTCATATGGTGCTGCCGCTGCCTTTGGTGCTAGTTTCTTGTTTGCTCGTATTTTGGAGGGGTCACTAGTTGGAATATTGGATATTGGTGGTGCGATTTTAACGGGTGTTGGAATTGGTGTTCCTGCGATTTTGTTAAGTATGGATATTACAGCTCCAGTTGAAAATTTTAGTCTTTCATTATTAACAGGTATGCTACTTGGCTTAATCATTGGTGGTATTATTATCATGATTCGTAAATTTACCATTAATCAGTCAAATTCAACGTTTGGTGCAGATGTGATGATGGGGGCAGGGAATGCTTCTGGTCGTTTCTTAGGGCCATTGATTATTATTAGTGCATGTGGCGCGTCTGCGCCAATAGGCATTGGCTCAATTATTGGTGCTGTAATTTTCTATGTTTGGAAAAAACCAATTGCTGGTGGTGCGATTTTAGGAGCGATGATCTTTGGTGCACTATTTCCAGTAGATTTACCTAGTTAAAAAAAGGGCAAAATTGCACTTTTTCTTTTGAAAATCGTTTACATTATAATATTACCATGTTATTGTGAAGAGGAAATAATTTGATTGTTGGCATTCTAATTGGACAACCATTATTCCTAGTGGGATCGGTCACTATTTTTTGCAGTTCAGTCATTTTATGGAAGTATAGACATAAATTCGACTATCTAGAGCGGGGGAAAAGTGAATGAAACGAGCATTAGGCGTATCCGTGTATCCGGATCACAGTGAGATAGAAAAAGATAAAGCCTATTTGAAAAAGGCTAGTGAATGTGGCTTTTCGCGAATCTTCATGAGTATGTTGGAAGTAACGCAAGGGAAAGAAGTTGTTAAGGAAAAGTTCAAGTCGTTGATTTCTTATGCAAAAAGTTTAGGCTATGAGACGATTTTAGATGTTGCACCAACTATTTTTGATGAACTACAGATTTCATACGATGATCTAACATTCTTTTATGAGATGGGTGCTGATGGGATTCGGTTAGATGTTGGATTTGATGGAAATAAAGAAGCTAGATTGACGTTTAATCCATTTGATTTAGCGATTGAATTGAACATGAGTAATGATGTTGCTTATCTTGATACTATTTTGACCTATGAAGCAAATGTTCCATTTCTTTATGGTTGTCACAATTTTTATCCTCAGGAAGGAACAGCATTACCGTATGATTTCTTTGAGCGTTGTAGTGTTCGTTTTAAAAAACATGGGATTCGCACAGCAGCATTCATCAATTCCCAGGCAGGTAAAATTGGCCCTTGGGATGTCAACGATGGCTTACCTACGTTAGAGATGCATCGGCATTTACCTGTAGATATTCAAACAAAACACTTATTTGCAACAGGTCTGATTGATGATGTGATTATTGGGAATGCTTACGCATCAGATGAAGAATTAGAGTTACTAGGCAGTTTAAATCGTTATCAATTGGAATTAACAGTTGAGTTTACCAAAGAAGCCAGTGATGTTGAAAAAATAATCACATTAAAGGAGCAACACTTCCGTCGCGGCGATATCACAGATCAAGTCGTACGTTCAACAGAAGTTCGTAAAAAATATAACGATGACGCTAATCCTGCTCATGATAATACCAAAGAGTTTCAAATCGGAGATATTGTAATCGGAAATGATGCATTTGGGAAATACAAAAATGAATTGCAAATTGTTCTACAACCGCATTCAGATGACCGTAAAAATAAAGTAGGTCAAATCACAGAAGAAGAATTGTTGTTGTTGGATTTTGTAAAGCCCTGGACAAAATTTAGATTTAAAGAAAAGTAGGGGATAAAATGAGTTATGATTTGATCATTAAAAATGGGAAAACCATTACTGGTCAGCCCATAGAAATAGCAATCAACGCTGGGGAAATCGTGAAAGTTGCAGATGAAATCAATGAAAAGGGTGAGGAATTGATTGAGTTAAACGGTGATGCGTATGTATCCGCTGGCTGGATTGATGATCATGTTCATTGTTTTGAAAAAATGACTCTTTACTATGATTTTCCAGATGAAATTGGTGTTAAAAAAGGTGTAACAACCGTCATAGATGCTGGTACTACAGGGGCCGAGAATATCCATGAATTTTATGATTTAGTGAAAAAAGCGAAAACAAATGTATATGCCCTAGTGAATATCTCAAAATGGGGCATTGTTGAACAAGATGAATTGGCTGATCTGAGTAAGGTTAAAGAGGAACTAGTTCATAAGGCATTAACTGAGATGCCAGATTTTGTTGTAGGGTTCAAAGCTCGTATGAGTAAAACGGTGATTGGGGACAACGGGATCAGGCCGTTAGAAATGGCGAAAAAAATTCAAAAAGCCAATAATGGATTACCATTAATGATACATATTGGTTCAGCTCCGCCAAAGCTAGATGAAATTTTAGCCCATATGTCAAAAGGCGATATTTTAACTCATTGTTTCAATGGCAAACCAAATGGCATCTTAAACCAAGCAACTAGTCAAATCAAAGACTTTGCTTGGGCTGCTTACGATAAAGGGATTGTATTTGATATTGGTCATGGAACGGACAGCTTCAATTTTGAGGTTGCTGAAACGGCTTTAAAAGAAGGCATGAAAGCAACCTCGATCAGCACAGATATTTATATCCGCAATCGAGAAAAAGGTCCAGTTCATGATTTGGCAACTACGATGGAAAAATTACGCGTGGTAGGCTATGATTGGCCTGAGATTATTGAAAAAGTTACATCAGTTCCAGCTGGAAATTTCCATTTTGAGACGAAAGGTCACTTAAAAGAAGGCTATGATGCTGATATTACAATTTTTACGATTGAAACAGGTCAAAAGACTTTGACTGATTCGAATGGATTTAAAAGAGAAGCAACAGAATTGATCAAACCTGTAAAAACCATTATTGGAGGAACAGTTTATGACAATTAATTATGAAAAATTCAATTTAAAAGAAGTGATCAATGCATCGGGTAGAATGACGATTTTAGGTGTGTCAAAAGTTTCTGAAACTGTTTTAGCTGCACAAAAATTTGGTGGAGAACATTTTTTTGAAATGAGCGAATTAAGTATTCAAACTGGTGCGTATCTAGCACAATTATTAAAGGTTGAAGATGCCCAAATCGTTTCTTGTGCATCAGCGGGAATCGCTCAAAGTGTTGCCGCTTTGATTGGTGAAGGATCTGTTTATCATGCCTATCATCCTTATACTGATAAAATCGCAAAACGTGAAGTTATTTTGCCAAAGGGCCATAATGTAGAGTATGGGACACCGGTTGAAGTTATGGTGGAACAAGGTGGCGGACAAGTGATTGAAGCTGGTTACGCAAATATGTGTACACCGGAACATATTGAAATGATGATCACAGATCAGACTGCAGCCCTTTTGTATATCAAAAGTCACCACACAGTTCAAAAGAGTATGTTAAGTGTGGTAGAGGCTGCAATTGTAGCAAAAGCTCACAACATACCATTGATTGTTGATGCCGCAGCGGAAGAAGACTTAGTTAAATACAGCGAAGCAGGTGCTGATTTGGTAATCTATAGCGGTGCCAAAGCAATTGAAGGCCCGAGCGCTGGTTTAGTGATTGGCAAAAAACAATACATTGAATGGATCCGTCTGCAAGGTAAAGGGATTGGGCGTGCTATGAAGATTGGTAAAGATAATATTTTAGGATTTACACAAGCAGTGGAAGATTATGTGAACAATGGGAGTGAATCAGGGGCCCTGATGCAAGCTCGTTTAGCACCTTTTATTACAGCTTTGAACGCAATCCAAAATATTGAAGCTAAAATTGTCCAAGATGGTGCAGGGCGAGATATTTATCGTGCCAGTATTAAAGTCAAGGGTGCAAAATCAGCGAAAGAAGTCATTCAAGAATTAAGAGCTGAAAGTCCAGCAGTCTATACGCGTGAGTACCAAGCAAATAATGGAATTATTGAATTTGATATTCGTTCAGTAAATGAAGAAGAAATGAATAAAATCGTAACCCGTTTAACAACGATCATGCATTAAAAACTATCATACTAAATTAGGAGTGAAACATTATGCCATTAACACCGAACTATCTAGAAAACCGTATTTGTTTAAATGTTTTAGCGAATTCCGTAGAGAATGCTAAAGACTGTTATGAAGCCGCAGAAGGGCATATTGTTTTAGGGGTACTATCAAAAAACTATGCGACTGATGAAGCTGCAATCGAAGAGATGAAAAAATATGCTGATGAAACGAATAATGCTTTATCTGTTGGACTAGGTGCAGGGGACCCGAATCAAAGCCAGATGGTCTCAAGACTGTCCAAAGAACTACAACCTCAACATGTTAACCAAGTCTTTACAGGCGTGGGCACTTCACGTGCTTTACTAGGTCAAAACGAAACGGTTGTCAACGGCTTGGTGTCGCCGACAGGTAAAGTTGGGATCGTCAATATTGCTACAGGACCATTAAGTTCGCAAGCACCAGTTGGTGAAGTAACGATCGAAACCGCGATTCGTTTATTGCAAGATATGGGTGGTAGCTCAATCAAATTTTTCCCGATGAAAGGTTTAGCGCACATCGAAGAATACAAAGCTGTAGCTGAAGCTTGCGCAAAATATGATTTTTACCTAGAGCCAACTGGTGGAATCGATTTAGAAAACTTTGAAGAAATCGTACAGATCGCAGTAGATGCTGGCGTGAAAAAAATCATTCCCCATGTTTATAGCTCGATCATTGACTCAGAAACAGGAGACACAAGACCAGAAGATGTTAAATCGTTACTAGGTATGATCAAAAATACGTTGAAAAAATAAAAGCTGAACATGCTCGTTCAGGACTTCGGAAAAAATAGAAAAACTGAGCCTCAGGCAATTTTTATCTTTTTTCCGAAGTCTTAGCTTGTAAAGCTAGGAAGTAGGCAGGGATCGAGATGAGAATTGCGGCCTTTGGTGAAATAATGATGCGTTTGACACCACCAGAATATTTGATGTTGGAGCAAACGAAGGAATTACGGTTAGATTTTACAGGTACAGGAGTCAATATTTTAAGCAATCTTGCTCATTTCGGCACTCAGACAAGCCTGCTGACGAACCTTCCAGATAATCGGTTAGGTGAAGCAGCCAAAGCCAGTGTTCGCCAATTAGGTATTCAAGATTGCTGGATCGGCAGTTTGGGGGATCATATTGGTTCCTATTTTGCAGAAATGGGGTTTGGTCCAAGACCAACGCAGGTGACGTATCAAAATCGTCGAAATAGTTCGTTTGGGATCAGTGGTGCTTCTGATTATGATCTTGACGCTTTTTTGGAGGAAATAGATTTAATTCATATTTGTGGGATCTCGTTAAGTTTGACGGAGAAAACGCGAGAAGCAGCCCTTGTATTAGCTGAAAAGGCGCATAAGAAAGGGAAAAAAGTTTGTTTTGATTTTAATTTTCGTCCTAGTTTGAACGAAGCCCATGGTGTTTCGCTTATGCAAGAACAATATGAAAAGATGCTACCTTATTGTGATGTGGTTTTTGGTAGCCAACGTGATTTAACAGATTTACTGGGCATGGAGTTAGATCAAACATTGGATGTCTCTGAACAATTTGAAAGAGTTGTCCGCCAGTTTATGGCAAAATATCAGATTGAACATTTTGCTGGAACCATTCGCCAAGGTGAAGGTGACAGACGATATTTGACTGGCTTCCTATTTGATGCGGAAAACTATGTTCAAGCCGCTCCACGTCAAATTATCAATTTAGATCGAATCGGTGCAGGAGATGGTTATGCCGCAGGAATTTTATTGGGTTATAGTGAATCGTGGTCATTAGTGGAAACAGTAGAATTTGCTACGGCTAATGGAGTCTTAGCCCATACGATCCAAGGGGACGTACCGTTAACGACACGGAAACAGGTAAAACATTTAATGGAACAACCCACTGTTGATTTGATTAGATAAGAAAAAGAGTAGAATGAATTAGTGTAAATGCGTTTATACTACTTTCGTTCTAGTCTTTTTTTCATTATAATGAGGATAAACAATGAATTTAGCGAAACCATTTACGTAGTTAAGATAAATTGGTATGCTAAGGGTCAGTGGCTATTATTATTCGTTGCATTTATATAGAACAGTCTGTTTACAGGAGGAGATCGACATGACCGATGAAAATATTTGGAAAGCACTAGACGATAATGTTTTGAAAGATAGTATTCGCAAACGACCAGGTATGTACATTGGTGGAATTGGTCCCACTGGCTTAGAAAGTATGGTCTTACAAGTGCTGGATCATTTACTGCAATTAGCAGTTGATCTAAAGCAGGCAGAGCTTTCAATCGAACTATCAGATCAACAATTTATTTTTTCTTTTTTCAGTAAAAAAGGCTTACTTCTAGATGAAATTCCAAAAGAACAGTATACACCACCGTATCTTTTTCTTTCTGTTGTTAATGCACTATCGGAGCAATTGGGCTTTGGTGTAGAAAAATCAGGAAAACGAACGATCCAAATTTATCAACATGGACTGTTGAATAAAAAAGCGTTGATTCCTTCAGAAGATGAAGGGCAAAGAATCGAATTGGCATTCACGCCTGATGCAAGTTTATTTGGTCACGCACCGTTATCTTATTTTGTTTTACTGAATCGTTGTCAGGAATTGGCGATGCTACACAGCGGATTGACGATTTCGTTGACTGATGGAAAAAAACAAAAAAATTATTTTCATTACAAGCAAGGACTTGTTGACTATATTTTTCAAAAAGATGATAGCATCACGCGTAGCGGGCAGCCGTTGATCATTAATACGATCAGTGAAGGTGTCACAATTCAAGCAGTTATTTCAAAAAATGGCTCTACGAGTATTAAAGATAGCTTTGTTAATGGACACCTACCAGCTGATGGCGGTACGCATCTGGATGGATTTATTCAAGGAACGGTGGATGGAATTAATCAATTTTTGGAAGAAACGAATCGTTTGAAATACCTCACAGTAGATAATTTTTCTGAACGTTTTGATATGGTTCTTTCAATCAAAGTCAAACGACCAAGATACACTGGGGCAATTAAAAAGAAAATCAGAAATCCCGAGCTATATAAAATCGTGAGAGAAGCGGTTTTTTCGGAAGTATCATTCTTTTTAAAACGCCATCCTGCGTGGTATTTAAATTAAAATGAGCGATAATCATTGAAAGGTGCGACTATGAAAATTTTTATTGATGGTGATGGTTCACCAGTGAAAGAAACTACGATCGAAATAGCATTAAGTTATTCGATCGCAGTTGTGATTGTGACAAGTATTGACCATTACTCTCTGAAAGAATATCCTGAGAATGTTTCTTTTGTTTATGTTGATAAAGGCGCAGATGCAGCAGATTATAAAATTGTTCAATTGATTAGACAAGGTGATATTTTGGTGACGCAAGATTATGGCTTGGCTTCATTGGTGTTGCCAAAGGGTGTGCGCGTGTTACATCAGTTAGGGTATGAGTATACAGGCGGAAATATTGATGGATTGCTGGAACAACGGTATTTTAGTGCGAAAGTTCGTAAAAGTGGCGGACATACGAAAGGACCAAAAGCTTTTACACAAGCCGATCGCGATAAATTCAAAAAGACGCTTGTTGAGCTGATTGAACAGAAGAAGTAAGAACAGTTTCATTTTCATTCTAGCTCTATATGGGAATAAGAGCGCCTTTTATTTGTATGACAAGCAAAAAACTTTTTGATTGAATTCGCTATTTGTTTCTATTCCGAGGAATGGTTTTATGCTAAAATATGAAAGAGCAATTTTGAAATCTTTTTTTAGATAGAACCATAAATACAAGAAAATGATTTAGCTTGACGATAAGTTCTCCTAGCAATTAGAAACAAGAGATCAGCGTGAGTGGCTTAGGAACTAAACCTTTCGTTTAGCTTTAAAAATTAGGAGGAAAAGCATTTGAAGATAACTTTGTTATATGGTGGAAGAAGTGAGGAGCATGATGTCTCGATATTGTCTGCCTATTCCGTTTTAAATGCGATTTATTATAATTACTATCAAGTTCAGTTAGTTTTTATTAGTAAAGATGGGCAGTGGGTTAAAGGACCTCTTTTATCAGAAAAACCTACAAGTAAAGAGATCCTCAAGCTAACTTGGTCAGAAGATGGTGAGACAGATAAGTGGGGTGAGTTCACAGGTCGCGTAATCATGCCTTGTGAAATCAAAGAAGAAGATACGATTGTTTTTCCTGTATTACATGGACCTAATGGGGAAGACGGGACGATCCAAGGGTTCCTAGAAACATTAGGATTACCTTATGTTGGAGCTGGTGTGCTTGCAAGTGCCAATGCGATGGATAAAATCATGACCAAGTATTTATTGCAAACAGCTGGCATCCCGCAAGTGCCATTTGTACCTGTATTGAGAAGTGACTGGAAAGAAAATCCTAGAAAAGTCTTTGAACAATGTGAGGGTTCATTGATTTATCCGGTATTTGTTAAACCTGCTAACATGGGCTCAAGTGTGGGGATCAGTAAAGCTGAAAATCGTGAAGAGTTGCAAAATGCATTGGAAGAAGCGTATCGTTACGATTCAAGAGCAATTGTAGAACAAGGAATCGAAGCACGCGAAATCGAAGTGGCAATTTTAGGTAATGAGGATGTTCGGACAACATTACCGGGTGAAATCGTCAAAGATGTTGAATTCTATGATTACAATTCAAAATATATCGATAATCAAATCACGATGAAAATTCCAGCTGAAGTGCCTGATGAAGTTCATCAAAAAGCGCGAGAATTTGCAAAAAAAGCGTACACTATTTTAGACGGCAGTGGACTAAGTCGCTGCGATTTCTTTTTGACTAGTAAAAATGAGTTATTCTTAAATGAACTGAACACGATGCCTGGTTTCACAGAATTTAGTATGTACCCATTACTATGGGAAAATATGGGCTTAAAGTATAGTGATTTGATCGAAGAATTAATTCAGTTAGCATTAAATCGCTTCAAACAAAGACAAAGTTTTTACGAAAGATAAACCACAAAAAGGGAGGAAGCAAAACGCAGTGAGTTTTGTTTCAGCCCTTTTATAGTGAACTAGACAAATCATTTCTGATTAAAAAGGAGAGAAAACGATGCAATTAACTTTCTGGGAAGCGGCAAAAGCAGTCAACGCCACAAATGACTGGAAGAAGTGGAACGATTTTGATTTGACAGGTCTGGAATTTGATAGCAGATTAATTACCAAAGGCAATCTTTTTGTTCCGCTAAAAGGTGAAAATGATGGGCATTCATTTATAAAGAATGCTATAGATAAAGGTGCAGGTGCATCATTTTGGAGTACTTCAGAATCTGCCCCAGATCAATTGCCAGTTTTACAGGTAGCAGATACTCTAAGAGCAATGCAAGATTTAGCTATTTATTATTTAAAAAAAATGGCGCCGACAGTCGTTGCCATCACAGGAAGCAATGGCAAAACAACAACGAAAGATATGACAGAAGCGGTCTTAGCGCAACAATTTCAAACTTATAAAACCCAAGGAAATTATAATAATGATATCGGCTTGCCGTACACTATTTTACAGATGCCTGATAAAACGGAGCAATTGATTTTAGAAATGGGGATGGATCATGCTGATGAGATCGATTTTTTATCAAGATTAGCTCAACCTGATGTAGCTGCGATTACCATGATCGGTGAGGCGCACATTGAAAATCTTGGATCGAGAGAAGGGATTGCCAAAGCAAAAATGGAAATTACGTCTGGGCTGGCTGCTAAGGGATTATTGATTATTCCGGCAGAGGAACCACTGCTATCTCCTCTGACAAAAGGATTAACGCAAACAATTAAAACATTTGGGTTTGGGAAAGCTGATTGTCAAGCAGAGATCATTGAAGCGCAAAAAGAATATACTTCTTTTAAAATCAATGGCTCACCTATTTTATATACCATTCCTGTTCCTGGAAAGTATAATGTGGGGAACGCTTTGATTGCGATTAGCATTGGTCAATGGTTTCAGCTATCAGAAGAAAAAATCCAAGCGGGCTTAGCCAAGTTTCAGTTAACTAAAAACCGAACACAGTGGCTAAAAAGCAAGACGGGAATCGAAATTCTAAGTGATGTTTACAATGCGAATCCAACTGCTATGAATTTGGTCTTAGATAGCTTTAGTCAAATGCCAACAAAGGGAAAACGAATAGCGGTTCTAGGAGATATGCTTGAATTAGGGCCAGACTCAGCTGCAATGCATGCATCTGTGGAGGAACATCTAAATCCGGCTGAAATAACAGAAGTTGTCCTCTATGGTGAGCAAATGAAGGTCCTGTACGAAGAATTAGTGAAAAAGTATCAAGAAAACAAAATCCACTATTTCCACAAAGAAGAAAAGGATCAATTAACAAGCACATTAAAATCAATTTTAGAACCAAAAGATACGGTTGTTTTAAAAGCCAGCAACGGAATGGGTTTAAGTGAGGTCGTTAATTCCCTTCTAGAAAGTTAGCAAGCTTTCATAAAACTTGCTGAAAATATAAATATATGCTAAAATAACCTATTGCCGAAAGATCGAAGTAGATAAAACGAAAGTACCTATTGAAGATACTTTTCTATCATATAAAGATTAAAAAAGCTGAACGAACTCGTTTGGCTTTTCTAGTGCCTGTAGCTTCATAAGGTGGATTTTTCGGTAACACTAATGAGAAAATAAACTAGACCTATGTTGAAGGTTTACAGACTCCGTGAACATTTTCAAAATTAGTGAAAGTCAAATCACCTGTAACACCAATTTTAGAAGAAAAAATTTCTTCTGCAACAAACATTATTAGGAGGATATCATTTGAAATTTAAAGAACTAGGCTTAGAAACAGACTTATTGGCAGCAATCGAACGCTCAGGATTTGAAGAAGCAACACCAATCCAAGAGGAAACGATCCCTCTAGCATTAGAAGGAAAAGACGTTATCGGACAAGCACAAACAGGTACTGGTAAAACAGCTGCTTTTGGCTTACCGATGTTGCAAAAAATCGATACATCAAACCGTGTTGTACAAGGAATCGTTATTGCACCAACTCGTGAATTAGCGATCCAAACACAAGAAGAATTGTACCGTTTAGGTCGTGACAAAAAAATCCGTGTTCAAGCAGTCTATGGTGGCGCAGATATTGGCCGTCAAATTCGCGGACTAAAAGAAAATCCACATGTGGTTGTCGGAACACCAGGTCGTTTATTGGATCATATCAATCGTCGCACCTTGAAGTTAGATACGATCGAAACATTGGTTTTGGATGAAGCAGATGAAATGTTGAACATGGGATTCTTAGAGGATATCGAAAAAATCATCTCTAAAATTCCAGCAAAACGTCAAACATTACTATTTTCAGCAACAATGCCGCCAGCAATCAAAAATATCGGCGTGAAATTCATGAAAGAACCAGAACACGTAAAAATCAAAGCAAAAGAAATGACTGCTGATTTGATCGATCAATATTATGTGCGTTCAAAAGACTTCGAAAAATTCGATGTAATGACACGCTTACTAGATGTTCAAACACCAGAGCTAACAATTGTCTTTGGTCGTACAAAACGTCGTGTAGATGAATTAGCACGTGGATTAGAAGCACGTGGCTACAAAGCAGAAGGTATTCATGGAGACTTGTCACAACAAAAACGTATGAGCGTATTACGTTCATTTAAGAGTGGTAATTTGGACATCTTAGTAGCAACAGACGTTGCAGCTCGTGGATTAGACATTTCTGGTGTCACACACGTTTACAACTACGATATCCCGCAAGATCCAGAAAGCTATGTTCACCGTATCGGCCGTACTGGTCGTGCCGGAAAAGGCGGAATGTCAGTGACATTCGTTACACCAAATGAAATGGGTTACCTACATGTCATTGAGGAATTAACGAAAAAACGTATGACCCCACTACGTCCACCAAATGAACAAGAAGCATTTAAAGGACAATTGGGTGCAGCAATTGAAACAGTCGAAGAAAAATTAGCTGAAAATGGTCTAGAAAATTACTTGCCATCTGCTAAAAATCTTTTGGAAAAATATTCTGCTGAAGATTTAGCAGCATTACTACTAAAAACTATTTCTAAAGACCCATCAGATGCTGTACCAGTAAAAATTACACCAGAACGTCCATTACCATCTACGAAAAAAGGCTTCAACAAAAATAATCGTGGTGGTGGCGGTAACAGCCGTAACCGTAATAAAAATGGTGGCGGTGGCTATCGTGGCAATAAAAATAACAAAAGCACAGGTGGTAGCAGCAGTGGAAATGGCGGCGGCTACAATAAGAGCAAAGATAATCGTTCGGCCAAACGTCATAACGACAAAAAACGTAGCTTTGTTATTAGAGATAACTCAAATTAATAAATCAATAACAGTTGGAAATAAGAAATAACTATTTCCAATGTATGACTTATTGGATTTTAAAAGAGTGGAACAAAGCTTAGACTTTGTTCCACTCTTTTTCCTTTTTAGTAAAAGGATGCAATAAAGAAGAGATAAACTGTATTTCTACCCCTTTTTTCGCTCCTTAAAACCGAGTGTTATCAACACATAAAGCTTTTTATTAATTTTTTCAATTATTATGTGGAAAAATTGCTAAAATTTGATAGAATAAGAGTAATTTATAAAATAAAAAAAGAGGGCTTGAAAGAATGATAAAAGGAATTGGTATAGATATGGTTGAGCTTTCAAGAATCGAAAAAATCATCGAAAATAAATCTTCTTTTGTTCAGCGAGTTCTGACGAGTAATGAATATGAACTTTTTCAAAGATTACCTCACAAACGTCAGGTCGAGTTTTTAGCAGGCCGTTTTGCTTGTAAAGAAGCTTTCTCAAAAGCCTGGGGGACAGGGATTGGAAGTGTCGGATTACACGATATTGAAATCTTAAAAGAACAAAGTGGAGCGCCGAAAGTCACAAAATCACCTCATAAAGGAAATGTATTTGTATCTATTTCCCACACAGAAACCTCTGCGGTTGCTCAAATCATCTTGGAAGTTGGTTGATTAGCTACTAAATTTGAATACCGGTCGAGATAAAAGCGATTGATCAACGATCATGGGCTGTATTCCCACGAGGAACTGTATAAGCAAATGATTCGGCTGTTTCTGATCCGACCGTAAAAGAAAGAAGGACATATATGGCTGTAGGATGGCATCGTCCCACAAAGTTAGTGATCGATACACAAGCGATCAAAGAAAATGTTTCAAATGAAGTCAAACGAATGCCGCAAGGTACAGAGCTATTTGCTGTAGTCAAAGCAAACGGATATGGACACGGAGCTGTACAAACGGCTCAAGCAGCGATTGAAGGAGGTGCTACGGGCTTTTGTGTCGCAATCCTAGATGAGGCCATCGAACTAAGAGAAGCTGGCATTACAGAGCCAATACTGATTTTAAGTGTTGTAGATGTTTCTTACATAGACCTGTTGCTAAAATATGATCTATCCGTCACGGTAGCAACCCAAGAATGGTTAGTACAAGCAATTGATCAATTGAATCAGATAAAAACACAAGCACCATTAAAAATACATATAAAAGTCGATACAGGTATGGGGCGTATTGGTTTTACTACACCAATTGTTGTAAAACAAACAGTTGAATTAATTCAGTCAACGCAAGTAATCGCTTGGGAAGGCTTGTTCACGCACTTTTCTACAGCAGATGAAAAAAATACGAGTTACTTTAAAAAACAATCAGAGCGTTTCCAAGAAATTTTATCTGTTCTTTCAGAGTTACCCCAATATGTACATGTAAGTAATAGTGCAACTGCACTTTGGCATCCTAATAATGCGGGAAATATGATTCGATTTGGTATAGCAATGTATGGACTGAATCCATCGGGACATGCATTACCCGAAATTTATCCATTAAAACCAGCCTTGAGTTTAGTGTCAAAGTTGATTCAAGTGAAAGAACTAGCAGTGAATGAAGGAATTGGTTATGGAAATACGTATACGACTACAAAAAATGAATGGATCGGTACTGTCCCAATCGGGTATGCAGACGGCTGGCTCCGTCATCTACAAGGGTTTTCAGTATTAGTTAATGGTGAAAAATGTGAAATTGTTGGCAGAATCTGCATGGATCAATGTATGATTCGCTTGCCGAGAAAAACGAATGTAGGGACAACTGTCACATTGATAGGACACGACCATGGAGCAAATATCACATTGCAAATGGTGGCAGACAAACTAGAAACAATCCACTATGAAGTGGCATGTACATTTTCTGAACGTATGCCAAGGGAGTATAAATAGAATAGGAGGCTTCAAATGGTCAAAAGGGGTGACATATATTTTGCAGACTTATCCCCTGTTGTAGGATCAGAACAAGGGGGAGTGCGACCAGTACTCGTCATACAAAATAATTTAGGAAATCATTTTAGTCCAACCATTATTGTAGCCGCAATCACAGCAAAAATGGCTAAACCCAAATTACCTACACATATCGGCATCAATTCTGAAGAAACTGGAATCGAACGAGATTCAGTCATTTTACTAGAACAAATCCGCACCATTGATAAGATCCGTTTGAAAGAAAAGGTTTGTCATTTGGGAATAGATATCATGGAAGCGGTCGATCGTGCGTTAGGTGTCAGCGTAGGAATTTTGGAAGCAGAACTAGAAGAAGAGAATCTTGGTACATATCGTTAAAAGTATCGGACATTTGGCTGGAAAACATAAGACATATCCAGTTGTATTCCTATTAGGATAATTGTTTGAGACAACGTAATACGAAATGGAAACAGGAACACTGTGTTAATTACTTAGATCTTGTTATTATTAATTATTTAACACTTAATAATAAAACCACTCTTATCAATAGAATAAAACTGAAAATTAGACCTATAGAAACAACATTCGTTCACTGAATTAGTAAAAAAACACTAAAATTTATCACGTACCCTGCTGTTTTTATTGACTTTTAGTTGCGTTTATAAAAAAAAGTTGGCAATAGCGCAACGTAATGTTACAATAAACTATGTATAATTGGGTAGAAAGTGAATAACTTTCAAAAAAGTAGATATATTTAGTGTTTTTTTATTAAGGGATAAAGGAGTTTATATTTGATGACGATTTTCATGTTTGTATTAGTAGTAATACTGTTTCTTTTTTTCAGTTATCAGTTGTATGTTCGATTCCAACTGGAGAGCTTAGATTCTGATAGTCCAAAAATGAAACGCAAGATCAATTTTTATAAGTATCAAGAGAATAATCGATCATTATTATTTTTGATGATTGCAGCAATTATTTTTTGTTTAATCCTTTTTGGGATACTGTATAATCAAGATACTTTAAGAAAAGATAATAAAGAGTTAGAATTCAAGATAGAAGAGATCAAGGACGCCAGAGGAACAGCTTCTGGTGCTGAAATTGAGAGCTATAAAGAAAACACGCTAAAGTTAGCTGAATTTCCTTGGAAGAAAATTGTAGAAAGTCGAGATGCCCAAGCGCTAGACAACTACGAACTTCTACTGATAAGAGATTGGCAGCCCTTTTTTGGAGAAGCGAATGTCGCGATCATGATCAGTCAAAAAACGGGAACGTTGACAGTATCAGTTTTTCCTACGGCTTTAAGCTTTAATGATTTCCAGACTGCTGAAAAAAACATTGAGGCATTTATCAAAGAGTTACAGCCAGTAAAAGAAATCACAATGATCGATTTTAACTTTACATATCGAGATAAAACCAACAAACTCTCTAAACAGTCGTTCGTTTTCACAAGAGAGGCGAAAGACAGTAACTTAGAAAAAGTAAAACTAGATAAATAATGGAAGATAGAAATAAAAGACGGGGTGTAAACACATGGCAAAGAGGCGGTTAATTAAGAAAATTAACGAAGTTTCCGAGGAAGAATTAACGCAGGATGTAGATTTTAATTCGGAAGAACCACAACGACCAGCTACTGTAACAACTACGAACAATAGTAATTTATTAGCTGAACAAGAACAAGAGATCACTCGTTTAAGAGAATTGATCGAAGAATATAGATTACAAGAATCTGAATTTGAGAAAAACAAAGAAGAGAACTTTCGTTTATCTCAACAAAATAAACAATTAGTGATCAAAGTTGAGAGTAACCAAAATGAACTTGAACAGATGAAAGAAAAGAATGATGAACTAGCAACACAGCTCAACCAAAAAGAATCTGAGATCTTTGAATTAGAAGATGGGCTTGAGTCAGACGATTCTGCTGAAGAAATCAATCGTTTGAAAGCGGAAATCGAAGTACTGAAAAAAGAAAATACTAGTGGACAAGAACAAATTGCCTACTTAGAAACTGCACTTGTTGAAAAAGATAAAGCCTTAGAAATCCAAATTTCTGAAAAAGAAAAAGAAATCCAACAATTACAAACAGAGTTAGCTGCCCGAGGAACAATCGGAGAAAAACAAGAAGCATTGGAGACGGTGAAGATGGAATTAGAATCATTGAATGAAAAACTTCAAACTACTAATAAAGAAAATCAAGAGTTAACACAAAAACTTGCTGATCTTCAAGAACAAATGCACCGCTTACAACAAGAAAACCAAGAATTAAAAGACAAAGAGACCACTTTATCAACAAATAGTGATGTGTCTGTTGATAACAGTCGTGTTGAAGAATTGAAAAAAGAATTAGAAACAGTTCTTAAAGATAAGAGTGAACTAGAAGCAAGTCTTGGTCGCATCCAAGGTCTAAATGATAAATATTCTATTCAAAAAAATGTTTTCGAATCTGAATTAGCAGGATTAAGAAATAGCTACAAAGAAAAAGAAGAAGAGCTAGAAAACTTAAATGCTGAATTAGAAACAATGCGTAGCTTGTCTACTACAGGAGAAGCAACAGGGAATCAGCTAGCTGAATTATTACAAGCAAAACAACAAATCAATGACTTGTTGTTGAAAAACCAATCCTTACAAGAAGAAGCGTTGAAATCACAACAAGAGATCGGTGAAGTAATGGTTTCTGCTAAGAAGGAAGCAAATCGTATTATTAGTGAAGCGCAAGTTGAATCAAAACACATGATCAACTCAGCAGAACTTGAAATGTTGAACATAGGAAACCGTGCGAAAAATATTTCAAATGAAGTAGAAGAATCTAAAAATGAAGTAATGACGATTTACCGTGAATTGGAAGAACGTTTAAGCAAATTATCGCGTTTAGATAAAACTGGAAACTAAACCATTAGAAAACGAATGAAGGGAAGAACAATATGAAAAAACAAATCAATAAAAAATACCGCATACTGTTGATTTCTTCTGCAATATTGTTTAGTACTGTTGTTTACTTTATGTCTGATTCATTGATTTTAGGCGCATCAGCTGGTGGTGGGGGTACAGTATCTGCACCTGTAACAACAGATGATAGCGAAGCCCCTACATCTGCTTCAATACCACAGGCAGCTCAAACACAACAAGAAAGCAATTTAAGCAGTGATGTTGCTTCTGAAGATAAGAATAACGAAGTGCCTAAAGAAGTTTATGTGATAAAGGCTGGTCAGACATTATGGGAAATTGCTCAAGATTCAGGGTTATCAATTCAAACATTAATGAATAAAAATCAGCTTAGTAGTAGTGTTATTGTTGAGGGACAGGAATTAGTATTCGATTGATTATGAGTTTAGGGGGTGGAGCAAAACTTTTAGAGTTTTGCTCCACTTATTTTTTTACATAGGGAGACCTATTGCAGTATTTCTCTTAATTAGCGGGGTTTTATATATGGAAAAAACAGCAACACTCTGTTATCCTTAATTAAGAGTATTAATTGGTATGATTGAGGTGTATCATGGATGAACTAAGAATACGTTTTGAACGACTAAAAAGACAATTAAACCGTAAGTTTAATAAAAATAGAAAGTCAAAAAATAAGAATCGAAAGCGCCCGCACGCTGGCACTAAAAAGAAGCGTCCAAAACCTAGAGAACGAGCTGAAATAATAAGAGAAGAGCCGAGAGTTAAATCGAGACCTAAAGAAGAACGAATTCAAAAAGCTGCTTCAACCAATAAAAAGCGCAAAAAGAAAAAATTAACGAAAGAAGAATTTGAGAAAAGAAAAAAGAAAAAAAGAAAAGAGAATATCACTGAAATCATCAAATTCATGCTACCTATCGTATTATTTGCAGTTTTTGTATTTTTCTTTATTCTGAATACTTCCCCTCACATGGTTGATGGGGATTCAATGAAACCTACTTTATTAGATGGGGATCGAGTGATTGTTCGTCGGACAAAAGAGCCTAAAAGATATGAGGTCATAACATTTAGCCCACCTGTAAAAAGCGAGTTTCAATATGTGAAACGAATCATAGGGATGCCTGGGGATTTAGTATGGACAGAGGGTAATGATTTATTTATCAATCATCAAGCAGACTCTTTACCAAAAGCATCTGAATTATCTGCTGCAAATGAATTACCAGATGGGACAATCAAAGTGAATATATCAGAAGACAGTCTAGCTCAAATGTCACAGCTGAAAAAAATCCCTAAAGGTCATTATTTTGTATTGGGGGATAATCGAAATAATTCCAGTGATAGTAGAGCATTTGGTTTAGTTGATGGTCAAGCTATTGAGGGTGTTGTATCCTTCCGGTTTGCACCGTTTAATAATATTGGATGGATAAAATAAAAAAAACGATAAATTTATCGTTTTTTTATTTTTTATAAATCGATTCACTGATCATTATTTTTTATTATATTTTAAAAAATAAAAACAAATTATAGCGGAATCTATGTTAATCTATAATTATGGTTATTCTCACTAAATTTAATGTATACAAAGAAAACAGAGAACATAAAGAGAGCGTTCTCTGTTATAATTTCAATTAGTGATGTAACCAACAAGTTTGGCACTATCTTGTATCGATTAACTGAATAATCTGTTTTTCGATTTCAGTCATGTCATAACTATTACCAATATCTGAGAATATATAAACTAATTCTTGTTTTTCAGAAATCACTTCATTGTATATGTTAGAAAGAAGTATGTCATAATGACTGTCTTCTTTAAAAGCTTCAGCTTTGATTGGGTATTTGTGACCTAAAACATTGGTCAAATGCTGAATAACTAATTCACCAATAAAAGGATTCAGTGAATGATAGACACCGATCGCAATTTTTTCTTCATTTAATTCAGCAATATGATTTAGGATGATAGTGTAGTGGATTTCAGTGAATTTATTTTTATAGCTTCCTTTTTCACCATCTTGATCAAATTTTTTGGTCGCAATGTCCATCAGTTCAAAAACTTCATTACCAGAAAATGGATGACGGTGAGCATTGACGATCGATTTGATGGTCCAACTATCAAAGGGCAAGATAAATCCATCAAAATAATAAAGCTGAGAATGTAGCTGAAACAATAAATTTTCAATATACAGTAAGCGTGCAGATGAAGCGTAATTGGACAAGTAGCCTTGCTGTTTTAAATATTTTAATATTACTTTATTCATATAGTTTAAATAAGAGCTTTCTCTGCGCTGCTTTTCTGCCAACCTAAAGGCAAAAGATGAATTAGGCGAAAAATTATGCATGGAACAAAAGAAGTCATAAAACATGTATGCTTCATAAATAGTATATGGACGGTCGATCTTTTTCATATATGTATGTAAGGACAAATTAATTTCTTCAAAGAGCGGTCGATCAGGATAATCATAGTTAGGACTGATAACAGGATTATATTCAGTAGCCAGTCGTCTAAATGATATTTTCATCCACAATTTTATTTGCAAGACTTCAGTAGGATCAAAGACTACATTGAGAGACTCCCTTAAGATATCTACAAAGCCAAGATATTGATTAGCGGTTTCTTTTTCTAAACTGGTTTTATCCTCAAATAGAAACCAAAAGAAACTAAAAAAGAAATAGCGAATCTGTTTTTCTTCTCCGATCAACTTTCCACGTTTGATTTGTAGGCGAAATTCTTTTAAAAGATCGTTTAATTCGGTGATCTTTCGATAATAAGTCGCAGAGCTGATCGCATAATTCAATTGAAAATAGTCGCAAGTCAGTTCACCTTTAGAGAATAACTGGTTCACCATTTGAAATTTTATCGACTTTTCGAGAAAAAGTACAACAACGTTCTTCAAGGGAAAAGTCGGTTGCTTTTTTAAAGTAATATTTTCACCTTTTAACGTTAGTTCAACTTGCTCATTTACTTGATTCTCTTCAAGAAAACTTTGCAGGAAAGACAAATATTCATTTAAAGTCGGTAAGCTAATTTGAAATTCACTAACTAGCTCATTTTTTGTCGCCTTGCCTTGATTGTTGTATAAAAATAATAAGATATCATTCATATAATCGAAGGGCTTTTCTAAAAAATCTCGTTTTAGCATAATAGACACCTCACTTAAAGGATACTTGATTCATGAGAAAATGGCAATACGCAACTTATAAAAAGAAATTAGTCTCTATAATTATTTAAAAAAATCATTTTTTTATATATAATGAACTAGATTGTTACTTTTAAATTATATTTATATAGTTATAAAAATGACTTATTTGATTGAAGGGAGAAGAACCTTAGTGAAAGTAGTAATTATCGGAGCCTCACACGGTGGACTTCAAGCGGCATTAACGTTAAAGAAATTAGATCCTCAAACTGAGGTTGTTCTAATTGAAAAAAGAAGTGAGCTTAGCTTCGTTTCAAGCGGGATCATATTGAGAATGAATCAAATGGTTGATGAGCTGGATAATGTGAGATATCTTACAGCAGAAGAATTGAGTAAAAAAGGCATAGTTGTTTTACTTAATACAATGGTTACTACGATACAGCCGGAAAAAAGCACTATTATCTATGAGGATGATGCTAAAAAAACTTGTAAAGTAAGTTATGACAAGCTAATTCTCGCAACAGGTTCAAACCAATTTTCAACTAATCTGACACTACCAAGTAAAGATAAAGTGACCGTTTTCAAAAGTTACTCCAGTTCAGTGGAAGTATTGAGAAAATTGGAACAGGCAAGATCAATCTCGATTATTGGTGGCGGATATATCGGAGTGGAATTGTGTGATGCTTTGAAAGAAAAAGGCAAAGAAATCCACCTGATAGAAAGTGCAGGATCTGTTCTTTTCCGTTATTTGGATAAGGAACTGTCATCACTCATTGAACAAAAAATCGTTGATTCAGGTGTAAAACTTCATTTAAACGAAAGTGTTATTGGTTTTTCAGATATAGAAGAAGAGAGTTTTATCACCCAAACCACGAATGAAGAAATCAGAAACGATTATGTTATTGTGGCCGTAAATGCTCGTCCTGATACGACATTAGTGAAAGAATTTTTAGACTTAAATGCTAATGGAACAATTCGAGTCAATGAACATATGCAGACAAGTGATCCAAATATTTTCGCTTTAGGAGATGTGATTTCTTATCCTGTCCGCAATAGCTATCGTAAGTCGTTCATCCCTTTAGTGAATAATGTTGTTCGAAGTGCGACCGTTGCTGCTATGAACGTTTTAGGGCATCCGATGAAGTACAATATGACGCAAAAGACAACGGCCACTAAAATTTTCAACAACTATATTGCTACTACAGGGTTAACCGAAGTAGAAGCAAAGTTTGAAGGAATCGAAGTTGAAAGTATCTTTTTAACATTACCAAGTCAGTTGCCTTATCTTAAATTGCAGGAAGAGGTGCATATCAAACTGGTTTTCGAAAAAGGTACGCATAACTTGATTGGCGGACAATTGATGTCTGAAAAGGATATTACGCAATCGATCAACACGTTATCTTTAGCAATTGACAAAGAAACCACACTAGAAGAGTTAGTCACTATGGACTTTTATTTTAACCCTGGAATCAACCAACCAATGGGAATTATTAGCCGTGCTGCATATGAATTTTTGATTGAGAAGTATAGGGTATAAAAATCTTGTCTTTGTATAAGAGGGGTGAAGCATTTCTTTGGCCCTTTAATAGTTATTAAACTTTTTCTAATAGCAAGAGCAGCAAGACAAACATGTTTATGCTGTTTTTTTGTATAATTATTGTTTTTTGTAATAAAAGCGAATTGCTACTACTAATTGTTATTTAAGCGTATAATAAAATAAAAATATAGGAGGGGCATAGCCGATGAAAGCAGCAGAAAAAAATTTTTATGACTTCATCTTAGATCGTACAAAAGCAGATCATCAAGAAGACATGAAACATTTACTAGCAGAATTGCTGGAAAGAAAATCAACGGATAAGCTCGATAAGATGTATCTTATGGGTGTGGTTCCCAGAGCACTTTCTTATCTAGAGCCTGATTCAGTAAATGAAGTGAAAAAAGTAGTATCAGAGTTCTCAGCAAAACTATAGCAAAAAAATAAAGGCAAGCTGATTCATTTGGATGAGTTTGTCTTTTTTAGGTGTCATAAAATAAGAAATGTCCCATTGAACGTGAAGAAAATGGATATGAATGGTTCATAAATAACAATAGACTTGAATTCTCTACGACAATTCAAGAAACCTGTCGTAGAAATGGACAAAAATAGTTTTTTTCATTTGTTATTGATAAAAAAATTATGCTAAAGTAAATCAGTCATTAAAAAGAGTGGGTGAGCAGGATGAAACATATAAAGAACACATTAAAGTTATTTAAATTAGATTGGCAACGTATTTTTAAAAACCCGATCGCTACATTTTTGATTATTGCACTGATGATTATTCCATCACTTTATGCATGGTTCAATATCAAAGCCTTGTGGGATCCTTATGCAAATACAGGAGAATTGCCGATTGCAGTCTACAGTGACGACCAAGCTGTGACATTCAAGGATAAAGAAGTCGATATTGGAAAAGAAGTATTAAAAAATCTTCATAAAAATAAACAATTAGGTTGGCGTTTTGTTGATTCAAAACAAGAATTAGACAAAGGGGTAAAATCAGGAAAGTATTATGCCGGTATCTATCTGCCAAAAGATTTCTCAAAAGACCTATTAAGCTTTACTACAGGGGATATTAAAAAGCCTAAAATTGACTATTCAATCAATGAAAAGATCAATGCGATCGCACCAAAAATCGCTGAAAAAGGTGCAACCTCATTACAAGCGCAAATCACAGATGAGTTCACTAAAACAGCAAGTGGTACTTTGGTTCATGTATTTAATGATATTGGCTATAATTTAGATTCTAATCTGGTTAGTATAACGAAAGTGAAGGATATGATCCTTTCGACAGATGAAAATATTGGTCAAATCGATAAATATATGCAAGAAGTTGTTGCGCTTCATGGGAAAATGCCTGAGTTGAAAACAAAGCTAGCGAAAGCCAATGAATTTGCGGAGTATTTGCCTCAAGTTGATGCTTTAGGAACAAAGCTAGTTGATTTAAACGACAAGATGCCAACAATCAAAGAACAAGCTAAAGTTATTTTGACCTTACAGGAGAAAATCCCAGAAATTCAAAATGCTGGGAAACAATTAGCGATGATTGACGAAGATTTTGCTTCAGTTGAACAAACAATGACGGAAGGAATCGAAGAAGCTAAACAAGGTTTGACCATTATCCAACAAGTTCAAACGGCTTTGCCAGATATTGAAAAACTTGGAGAGCAAGCAGATCAATTAGCGACTGCAACCAGTGAAGGAGCAGTAAAATTACAAGAGGCGTTACCAAGCATTACAAGCAGTATCAAAGTAACGCTAGAGTCAGTTCAAACAATTGGATCAAATGTATCCGCAATTGCTGGTCAAATCGAGCAATTATTGACTGACAATGAATTGACACCAGAAGAACGTGAAACGCTGAAGCAAATGTTGCAACAATTTAGCGACAGCTTAGGGAAGCAGCAAGCAGCAATTGATCAATTGGCTGAAATGCTGACAAGTATTCAAAATTCTTCTGGTAATCAAGAACTTCAACCAATCATTGATAATTTAAATAATCTTAGTACGTTGATTGCAGGGCTAAAAAATCGAGTGGATAGTATTGATGCTGATGGGATTTCAGTGGATCAGTTGAAAGCTGTATTAGGAGAAATTGAAAACATGGCCAACAATATCGCTGGGATTGCTGGCAGTATCAATGTAGATGCAGTTGCAACAGATGTAAATAACATTTTAACAAAGCTCATCACTACGATTTCCAGCGCTCAAGGCTTGCTCGACAAAGCTAAACAAATCGATTTTGCTACATTATTAAATTCAACACAAGCAACTGTTTCTAATGCAATCAGCATCTTAGAAAAATACCAAGCAGAATTACCTGCAATCAAACAAGAAGTGCATGATGCCAATGTTTTACTGAATGGTCATATGGACACGATCGTAAATGGCATTAACAAAGGTGCAGAACTTTACAACAATGAATTGCCTGTCATTGAAGAAAAACTTGGCTTAGCTGCTGATTTTATTCAAAATGATTACCCAGGGATCAAAGAAAATATCACTGGTACTTTAAAAACAGTCAATGACAAAATGCCGGATTTAGAGTCTGCCTTGAACAAAGCAAATGACTTAGTTCAAAATGACTGGCCAAATATCAAGACAGGTCTCCATAAAGCCGCAGAAGCGATCCGAAATGGGGAGAAGGATGTTGACCTTGGACAAGTGATAAAGTTGCTTAAACTGGATGCTAACGCTGAAAGTGACTTCTTTGCTAAACCAGTTGAAGTGAAAGAAAATAAAATTTACCCAATTGCTAATAATGGCTCAGCTAGTACACCATTTTACACAGCTCTTTGTTTATGGGTTGGTGCCGTGTTATTTTCAAGTGTGGCAACAACTGATTTTTATTTAGATGAAAAAGACCGCGGCAACTATTCAAAACGGGAACAATTTTCTGCGAGGATGTTAACCTTTTTAGTAATGGGACTAGCGCAAGCGTTGATTGTGACGTTAGGAAATTATTTCTTGTTAGGAGTAGATGTTAGACAACCAGTATATAGTGTATTATTTGCTTTGTTGATCGCCTTTGCGTTTATGATGATGGTCTATGTACTAGTGGCACTATTTGGCAATGTCGGAAAAGGGGCTGCGATCATTATCCTGGTGCTTTCAATCTCGGGAGGTGGCGGAAACTATCCAATTCAAGTTTCTGGCAAATTCTTCCAGTTTATTAATCCATTTTTACCATTTACCCATGCGGTAAATCTATTAAGGGAATCAGCAGGAGGTATTTATTGGCCGAATGCTTGGAAGGCGATTCTCATTTTACTAGGAATTTCAATTGTGTTTTGTGTGTTGGGCATTCTCTTATATCCTTATGTTGAAGAAAAAACGAAGAAGTTAGAGAACGTTTCGCATGAAAGTCATATTTTCCATTAAAAATAAGAAATAAATGCTGGTGAAAGCTTGAATCAAGCCTATAATGGGAGTGATTCAAGTTTTTTTCCTTATTTGTTATCTTTCAAGGTGTCCCTAATAAAAAAACAAAGACATCCAATTGATCAATTAGGGGGATTCTAAACAATAAAAACTCACTAAAAAAAACAGCATTTAACTATACAAATGGCTGAAATCATTTTATAGTCTTAAGATATGCTAAAAATGAGGTAGGGATCACGATGATAAAATTTTTAATAGAGCGCTTTGAAAAAAGCCAACCAAAAAATTCAGATACTCGAACAGCTTTTGGGATTTTTGCGGGGATCGTAGGGTTACTATCTAACTTGCTGCTTTTTGTTGGAAAATTGTTGATTGGACTAATTTCTGGCAGTGTGTCGATTATGGCTGATGCAATGAATAATTTGTCGGATACGGTTTCTTCTGTGCTAACGCTCGTCGGTTTTTATATTTCAGGGAAACCAGCAGATAAAGAACATCCATACGGTCATGAACGTTTTGAATATATCAGCGGTATGTTAGTTTCGTTATTGATTACCTTTGTTGGGTTTCAATTTTTTATGACATCGATTGAACGAATCCGAGATCCTCAAAGTATCAAAGTAACACCAGTAATTCTGATTGTGTTAGTATTGTCGATTCTCATCAAAGTTTGGCAAAGTATTTTTTATCAACGAGTAGCCAAAAAAATTGATTCTAATACATTAGTTGCAACGGCTAAAGATAGTTTAAATGACGTATTTACGACGATGGCTGTACTCGTTTCAGCGACAGTAGAGGGCTTGACTGGCTTGAAAATTGATGGCTTTGTAGGGCTATTGATAGCGTGTTACATTATTTTTAGTGGTTTACAATTGATTCGAGAGTTTGTCAACGAGTTGATGGGGCTTAGACCTGATCAAGCAGCGATAGATGAAATGAAACGATATCTATCCTTAGTACCAGAAATCGTAGGGTATCATGATTTACTGATCCATCAATATGGACCCAATAAAACATTTGCCTCTGTTCATATTGAAATCGATGACCGCTGGAATCTGACTCAAGCCCATGAAAAGACGGATGATATCGAAAAGAAATTTAAAGAAGCGTTGGGGGTTGATCTTGTTTGTCACATCGATCCTGTGAACTTACATGATCAAAGACAACAGTTTATTCACCAAGAGCTGAAAAGAATCATCAAAGGGATCAATAGTGAATTAAAAGCCCACGATATACGCTTAGTAGATCATGGCAGTCAGCCTCGTATTTTATTTGATTTGGTTGTTCCAAACCATTTTAAAGCAACAGACCAGGAACTAAAGATTCGCATTCAAGAACAAGTATATCGAAATATTGGGGATTATTTAGTTGAAGTAACATTTGATCACAATTATTTACTTTAAATTTCTCTTTAATGATAAAAAAATAATAGCTATATAGTTGTTTTTCTCAAAAATATACATAAAAATGATTGTTTTAGCTAAAAAAATGAGAAAATATTGTTCTCTAACATGGTAACATAGGGATGAAATGTTAGGAGGAATAAAAAGGATGGATCGTAACTTATTAATCGTTCTCTATTTTTTTGTTGTTGTGATTGTTGTTTTAACATTAGTGATTGTCAGAGATAAACAATTTTTACGGAGTTTATTAGGAAAAAAAGAAGTACAGCAAGAAGAAATCACGGATTTGAAATTAGAGAAGATTCGTTTGAAACATATTATAAAAATGCAGGATGAGACGATTTCTCATATGCTGAGCTCAACTCAGTATATTAAACCGATGAAAATGGAGTATCCGAAAATAGAACCAAACGAAGCAAATCAAGAGACAGAATGGCATTTGGATGAATATACCAGTATGAATCGAGAGTACCACGAATTATAAGTAAATAGAAGAAGTTGAACTATAACTCTTAGAGTTTCCGGTTCAACTTCTTTTAGTTGCTATCCATTTGTCCTTGTATATGAATCGATAAAAACATATACTAGCCTTAAAAAGGAGGTTATTGAATGAATGCTCAATGGATCGTACTTGGTTTTGTGGGGCTGATTATATTGATTATCAGTGTAATGGAAATTTATAATCGCTTAAAATTACGAGCAATGGTCAAAAGTAAGTGGGGAACATTTCCTAATACACGTTTTTTTGATAAAGAGGAAAGCTTGAGGGATGCGTGGTATACAGCTAAAAAATATCGAAAGTATGATAGTGAAGTCGATGAGATCACTTGGTATGACCTAGACGGATTTACTCTGTTTGAAAGAATCAATGCAACCTATTCAAGTGTAGGCTCAGAAGCACTGTATCAGCGTTTACGCAATTTTAACTTCTCAGAAGATAGTCATGACCGTTTGGAAACATTGATTGAGTATTATGAGCAAAATCCTCAGATTAGAGAAGCGATTCAATTTCAGTTTGCCTGTTTAGGGAAACAAGATAAGAATAATGTTGAAAGCTATTTAAGTGAAACTAGAAACCAAGTGCTGCCAAATACAAAACTCTACTTGTTTTGTGGGAGTCTACCGATTGCCGCCGTCGCTTTATTACTGTTATTTCCGAATACCGTATCGATTGTCCTATTGTTAGGCTCGATTTTATTCAATGTGATTTATTACCAAATAAAAAAGGAAAAATTACAACGTGAGCTGATCTGTATGGGGTATTTAGTCCAAACGGTTGTATGTGCAAAGAAATTAGCTAAAGTGAAAACACCTTTTCAAGAAGAGTTGGCAAACAACCTTAAGCCGTTGGCATCAATGACTAAATTTGGTATTTCCTTTCGAATGAAGTCTAACAGTGAGGCTGAAATGATGTTTGATTATTTTGCGATGATCTTCATGCTGCCCTTTATTTCATATAACTTTGTTCTGGAAAAATTAACCAATTATGAAACTCAAGCAAAAGAAATGTGGCGTTTACTTGGAGAATTGGAAGTTGCAGCAGCAGTTTTGAATTTTCGTAAAGTCATGCCAGATACAAGCCAACCTGTATTTTCAAAAGGCATTCAAGTAAAGGGGGAAGAAGTTTATCATCCATTATTAGCCTCTCCTGTGCCAAATGAAGTGAACTGGACAAAAAATACCCTAGTAACTGGTTCGAATGCTTCTGGCAAGTCTACCTATGTTAAAAGTGTAGCGATCAGCTGTATTCTTTCTGCGACGATCCACACCGCGTTAGCGACCAAGTTTCAATTGCCGTTTGCACATATTTTGACATCAATGGCAGTTGAAGATGACATTTTTGAAGGCGATAGCTATTTTGTTGCAGAAATCAAATCAGTTAAACGAGTCCTTGATTTAGCTGAAACAAGAGTTCCGTGTTTATGTTTTATTGATGAAATACTAAAGGGTACGAATACGATCGAACGAATCGCCGCATCATCTAGTATGGTTCATTGGTTAGCAGATTATCCGTCGTTGGCTTTTGTTGCTACCCATGACATTGAACTGACAGAAATCTTAAAAGAATCTTGTGATAATGTCCATTTTCAAGAGCAGGTGACAAAAGAACAAGGTGTATCATTTGATTACCGTCTAAGGCAAGGACCATCAACTACGAGAAATGCCATTCAGCTTTTGCAGGTGTTGAATTATCCGCAACGGATCGTGGCACAGGCAAAAAAAGAAGCAGATTATTTTGATGAATATCGTACTTGGCAAACAGTA
>Ga0308165_1000832_pt1 | contig 48358 bp, 44 predicted proteins | sample PhyWR2_FD_201032 | JGI IMG/M metagenome (GOLD analysis project Ga0308165, IMG submission 201032) | Phyllosphere microbial communities from UC Gill Tract Community Farm, Albany, California, United States - DLSLW.R2 | ecosystem: Host-associated > Plants > Phyllosphere > Unclassified | place: USA... | reverse complement strand
GACCTCAGCGCCAGCAACGTTAAGCCGGTTCATTCTGCTTCGAAACTGCGTTTAGGTTAATCAATTATGGCAATGCGTCTTAATGAAAATCTGGACGATAACGGCGAAATGCATGAAATCAACGTGACGCCGTTTATCGACGTCATGCTGGTTTTGCTGATCATCTTTATGGTTGCCGCGCCTCTGGCGACGGTGGATGTGAAGGTCAATCTGCCAGCGTCTTCCAGCCAGCCGCAGCCGCGTCCGGAAAAACCGATTTATATCTCAGTGAAAGCCGATAAATCGATGTTTCTGGGCAACGATCCGGTGACTGATGACTCCGTTATTCCTGCGCTCGACGCAATGACGCAAGGGAAGAAAGACACCACGGTCTTCTTTCGCGCGGATAAATCGGTCGACTATGAAACGATGATGAAGGTCATGGACACGCTGCACCAGGCGGGTTACCTCAAAATTGGTTTAGTCGGCGAAGAGACGGTTAAAGCGAAATAAAAAAAAGCTGGCGCAAGCCAGCTTTTTTGTTTCCAACACAATGATTATCCCAGGTGTTCGCCACCGCATACGCCATGCACTTCTGCCGTGACGTAGCTTGATTCCTGACTCGCCAGATACACATAGACTCCCGCCAGTTCTGCAGGTTGCCCCGCGCGCTTCATCGGCGTCTGCTGACCAAACTTCGGTATTTTCTCCTGCGTCTGACCGCCGGATATTTGCAGCGCTGTCCAGATGGGACCCGGCGCGACCACATTGACCCGAATGCCTTTCTCCGCCACCTGTTTTGCCAGCCCACGGCTGTAGTTCAGGACCGCGGCTTTCGTCGAAGCATAATCCAGCAGGTGCGGACTTGGCTGATAGGCCTGAATCGAAGATGTCGTCACAATGCTTGAACCGGCTGGCAGGAGCGGGATCGCTTCCTGAGTTATCCAGAACAGCGCCAGCACGTTCACCGCGTAAGTCTCTTTAAACTGTTCCGTGGTGAGGTCGGCAATCTTTTCAACGGCGGTCTGTTTGCCCGCGACCAGCGCCAGCGTATCCAGCCCTCCCAGCGCGTCGTGTGCGGTATGCACCAACGATCGGGCAAAGGATTCATCGCTCAAATCGCCCGGAATCAGCACCGCTTTACGGCCAGCGTCCTCGATAAGCTGTTTGACCTGCTGAGCATCTTCTTCTTCGGCGGGCAGATAGTTAATTGCCACGTCAGCACCTTCGCGCGCGTACGCAATCGCCGCAGCGCGTCCGATACCGGAGTCACCGCCCGTGACCAGCGCTTTGCGTCCATTCAACCGGTCGCTACCTTTGTACGTTTTTTCACCGCAATCGGGAACAGGCGTCATCTTTGATTGCACGCCGGGAGCAGGTTGTTTCTGTTTGGGATATTCACCGGTGTGATATTGGGTGGTTGGATCCTGGAATGTCGTCTGGTGATTTGCCATAAGGAATCTCCTTGCTCGCGTTGTAAAACGATAAGCTTAGATGACTCATTCAGGCGTTAGGCATTATTCAGGATAATCCTGAATCCATATTATCCATGGCTGAGCATGGTCAGACGGGCTAATAACAGGGGTAAATGGGGGACGTTAAGGCGTGTTTGAAGGGGTATCTGCTTTTGATGCCAGCGCGTCTTCGTCCAGCGCAACGGCAGTGACATTTGATGTGTGGTAGCCACCATCAGCCAGCTTACGGGACAGTCGCAGGGTTGCGGTCTCTCGGGCGAGTAAGTACTGGTAATTTGTTTCCAGGCGTCCCATCATTTTTTCTTTCAGCTCAGGCTTGAGTTCCATCACCGCATTAATCATGGCGCCGTAGATCTCTTCTTTCACCTGCAAAGAATATATCTCATGACGGTTTTGCCATTTCAAACGGACGACCGCTGCCGGGATCGATACCAGGTCTTGTGCAATACGGGCCATCTCGTCATTTTTATGTTTAATAAGGGCTTCGAGATTTTGCTTTAAGATAAACTCATCGCTTTTATGGTTATCTAAAGTCAAATAAACGTTATTGTCTTCAACTTCTTTCACGTTAATCATCCTCTAGTTTATAAAAAATAGGGTTGTTTTTCTCTCTGGTAATAAGATTAAGCCAAATTTCATTGCCCGCTTCATTTATTTCTTCTGATTTTTCAGCCATTATTTGACTTAATGTCTGGGCGTCTATTTCACCTTCGGCCTGCAGGTCATTAAGTAAATGAGCAAAGGCTTCAATTTTTACCACGCGAAAGAGTCGGTCTTTAATATGTCGGTCGTGCTCTTCCAGCAGCATATTACGAGATTTGCCGGTACGGGTAACACCAATTAATATGTCGGCTTCGAAATCGGAAAGTTTTCTTTTTCCCTGAGTGAAATTAGCATGGCTTTCTGCTTCCGCCGATTTCGGAACCACAGAGGCGATGTGGAACCTGACCGGGACGAGATTCTCGGGCAGCATTTTAATTTCCTTTAATTTCAACCGGGTAGAATTAGATAGGGCGTGAGATTCGTTGACAATAACATGAGGCAAATCTAAAATCAAAAAAAATGGAGCCAACCATGAACAGCATTTCTTATTCTGTCATTACATTACTTTTGCTTACCACTGGCGTTCTTTTATTGATGCGAGAGTTCAATAAAACGAAAGACTTACGGCCTACTGGCGAGCAGCCTCAGCCCATTCCTATGACTAAGGAAGAGGGTGAGGATCATTTCTCGCTGCTGATGAATGCGATAACACCGGTGTGGTACTGGCGGGTGAATCACGAATATATCGATTTTCTTCATGCGACAATTAAGCGAATGAAGATGACGGAAATAAATGATACGCCGGGGCTTTTTGAAGCTCAGCGCCGCTGTAGTGACCTGAATTCAGCGGTTTATAAATATTACGACAATATCAAAAAACGCTGTCTTAACGGCGAGAAAGTCTCTTATTCGGACCTCGACGTGTTGAACCTGCGTCAGTGTTTTCGTGAGTTTAGTCTTGAGGCCTATCCCGATTTGGTGGTGATTGTCTGGCCGGAATATCAGCGCCCTGTGGTTATTCCCTCGGAGGTGTAAGGTCTTTGTTGGTTAGTTGTTGCAAACAGTTCACCGCGTTGCGATATAATGCGGCCTGGTTTCGCTTGCAGACAGGACTTTATGGAACGCTTTTTTGAAAACGCAATGTATGCCTCGCGCTGGTTATTGGCACCCGTCTATTTTGGGCTATCGCTGGCGCTGGTCGCGCTGAGCATCAAATTCTTCCAGGAAATTTTTCACGTTCTCCCGAATATTTTCTCAGTGGCAGAATCCGATCTGATTCTGGTGCTGCTGTCGTTAGTGGATATGACGCTGGTGGGTGGCCTGCTGGTCATGGTGATGTTCTCCGGCTATGAGAACTTTGTCTCGCAGCTGGATATTGATGAGCACAAAGAGAAACTCAGTTGGCTGGGGAAAATGGACGCCTCGTCGCTGAAAAATAAAGTCGCGGCATCCATTGTGGCGATCTCTTCTATCCACCTGCTGCGCGTGTTTATGGACGCGAAGAATATCCCGGATAATAAGCTGATGTGGTACGTCATTATTCATCTGACGTTTGTACTGTCGGCGTTTGTTATGGGTTATCTGGATAAGTTGAACCGTAGCGGCAAGTCATGAATCGCTTTGCCCTCTCCGTCGGGAGAGGGCAATAGAAAGCGCAAAACACTATTTATCCGACGACGCCTGCCATAAATTCAGCTGCCCATCTTCGACATGTTGATCAATTCTTTTCAGCTCATCTTCGCTAAAGCGCAAATTGTTCAACGCCTGCACGTTTTCTTCGAGCTGTTCCGGGCGGCTGGCGCCAATCAACACCGACGTCACGCGATCATCTTTGAGCAGCCAGCTTAACGCCATTTGCGCCATCGTCTGACCACGCGCCTGCGCCATTTCATTGAGTAAACGCAGGCTGCTGAGGTTTGCTTCGGTCAGCATGTTTTCCGTTAAACCGCGCACTTTTTTGCCTTCTCGCTGCATCCGGGAGCCATCAGGGATGCCGTTCAGGTATTTTCCGGTTAATAAACCCTGCGCCAGCGGCGTAAACGCGATACACCCGGTCCCGTTGGCTTTCAGCGTATCCAGCAGGCCACTTTTATCCACCCAGCGATTGAGCACGTTGTACGATGGCTGATGGATCAGCAGCGGAATTTTCCATTCACGCAGTAAATCAGCCATCTCTTGCGTGCGTTCTGGCGAATAGGACGAGATGCCAACATACAGCGCTTTTCCGCTCTGGACGGCGTGCGCGAGCGCAGAGGCGGTCTCTTCCATCGGCGTATTTTCATCAACGCGATGTGAATAGAAGATATCGACATACTCAAGACCCATGCGCTTAAGGCTCTGGTCGAGGCTGGCGAGCAGGTATTTACGCGAACCGCCTGAGCCATACGGGCCTGGCCACATGTCGTAACCGGCTTTGGTGGAGATGATCAATTCATCGCGATAAGCCGCAAAATCGTCGCGCAGCAGGCGACCAAAATTCTCTTCGGCGCTGCCCGGAGGCGGGCCGTAGTTATTGGCTAAATCAAAATGGGTGATGCCCAAATCAAACGCTTTGCGCAGCAGCACGCGCTGGTTATCGAGCGGCTGTACGTGGCCGAAGCTGTGCCACAGGCCGAGTGATAGCGCGGGGAGTCGTAAACCGCTTTTACCACAGTATCGATACTGCATATTTTCGTAGCGGCTTGGGTAGGGTTTCCAGGTCATGATGTCTCCTTTCATTGCGATGAATTTTCGAAACAGCGTTTTCATTCTATCCTTATAAAATCACAATTCCTGGAGATATGCGATGACGCGCCTGACCGCCAAAGATTTTCCGCAAGAGTTGATCGAATATTACGACTACTACGCGCACGGCAAAATTAACAAACGCGAGTTTCTGAATCTGGCTGCGCGTTACGCTGTGGGCGGCGTAACGGCGCTGGCGCTGTTTAATATGCTCAAACCCAATTACGCCCTCGCGGAGCAGGTGAAATTCACCGATCCCGATATTCTTCCTGAATATATTCAATACCCTTCGCCCAATGGACACGGTGAAGTGCGCGGTTATCTGGTGAAGCCGGCGAAAGTGTCGGGGAAAGTCCCAGCGGTGGTGGTGGTGCATGAAAACCGTGGGCTGAATCCGTATATCGAAGATGTCGCCCGGCGCGTGGCAAAAGCGGGATACATTGCGCTGGCGCCGGATGGGTTAAGCTCGGTCGGCGGCTATCCCGGCAACGATGAAGAAGGGAAAGTACTGCAGCAAAAGGTCGATCCGACGAAACTGATGAATGATTTCTTTGCTGCCGTTGAGTTTATGAAAACGCATCCGGAGGCGAGCGGAAAAGTGGGGATAACCGGATTTTGTTATGGCGGCGGCGTGTCGAACGCGGCTGCAGTGGCGTATCCCGAACTGGCGTGCGCGGTGCCGTTTTATGGTCGTCAGCCCGCGGCCAGCGATGTACCAAAAATCAAAGCGCCGATATTGCTTCACTATGCCGAGCTTGATAAGAACATCAACGAGGGTTGGCCTGCTTATGAGGCGGCGCTGAAAGCGAATAATAAGGTGTACGAGGCTTATATTTATCCCGGCGTGAATCACGGATTCCATAATGATTCCACACCGCGTTATGACGAGCCCGCCGCAGAGCTGGCGTGGAAACGCACGCTGGGCTGGTTTGAGAAGTATTTGAGTTAATCGTCTGGCCGGGAAGACGTTCGCGCTGCCCGGCCGTTTAACGATTAGAAGCTGTAGCTCATACCCGCCTGAACGCTGGCATCGTTATCCACATCGCCCGTTCCCACGTATACGCCTGTGTTGAGCGTAAAATTATGAGCAATCGTGGCGTTAACACCCGCACCAAAGATGCCCATGGTGTTGTTGTGACCGGAAGTATTGTGATAATCCGCCGCTTTGATATCGGTGTCATCGCCAAATTCTTGCTGGAAGCGAGCGTCAATCCAAGGCATCACCTGCACGTTTTTATTCAGATCGCGAAGCGTGGTGGTTAATCGCACGCCCGCGCCGCTGTTCCATGACGAAACCTGGCTGTCGGCAAAGTTGACTGCGCTGTCCGAGAAGCCGTTCGCTTTGGTTTGATCCCAGCCTAACGTGGCGTAAGGCTGCAGCAGCGTTTCGCCTGGCAGTATCACATTCACCCCGGTACGCCCTTGAGCCATATAGAGGCTTCCGTCGGTCGAACCGTGAAGCGCCTCGGTCATGCCGCTGGTATCGCCCGTGACGTTATTGGCGGACAATGAATAGCGCATATCGCCATAGCTAACACTGCCGTCTGCAAACATACCCCAGGATTTGCCCTTCAGCGCTTGCTGCCAGCCGCCGTACAGGCTGTAGTAATTACCGTAAACGCTGTCTTTGAAGCTGTCTGCGCCATCATGGGTATCCTGTACGCGGCTGCGAGTCCAGGCCAGTGCGATACCGCCGGTGACGCTATCGCCATTATTCAGATGGGTTGTCCAGTCAACGCCGCCCTGCGCGCCTTGGGTCATGCTCTTGTAATCGACATCGTTACTGTAATTCCCATTCTGGTACAGGAAATCCCCCCAGACCTGTGCGCCATCCTGTTGTTCACCGTACAGGTTTGCAAGATGCACCTGATTCATGTGGTTACTGATATCGTCGGCCACCTGATGTCCGGCTTGTTCAGCAGCATCCAGACCGGCAACCAGCCCCTGGACGTCACTCGCCAGTGAACCTTTCGCGCTGTTAAATTCGATATTCCAGGTCTGGCTGTTATCCGCAGCAAGCTGTGTTTGTGGCGCGCTGTCGGCGGCAACAATATTCAGGCTATTATCATAATTGTATGCGCCGCTGCGATTCTCGACGGCCTGCTGGCCATTGGTAAACGTCGCTCCTGCATAATTTTGTGGTGAGTGGGTGCTGGTGGTGCTGAATGTGCCCAGAATCATGTTTTTCTGGTTACGCGCAGAGGCGGTAATACTGCTCACTACCACCGCGTTATTAGCCCCGGTAATATTGCCAAAATCTACAAAGCTGTCGGTACTCATATTCACGGTTGAATTACTGCCGGTTGAGACAGCAACGAGACTTGAGCCGTTTTGCAGATCCCAGGTGGTGGCATCATTAATTTTATCGATGCTGATGCTGTTATTGCTGGTGGTATTGACCGTTTCGAACTGACTGATTTGTCCGGAAATCGAACTTCCGGCATCCATTGACAGCGTGTCGCTTCCGTCACCGCCGTCGACGTTGCCATTGACGCGAGAATTATTGGTCAGCACCAGCGTGTCGTCACCTTTACCGGTGGTGATATCACCATTAACGGCGGCATTATTTTGCAGAGTGATAGTGGTGTTGCCGCTATTCTGACTGGTATTCACATTGCCATCGATCGTGCTGTTATCCACCAGGATGTCATTCGCTGAATTGCCCTCCAGCGTAACGTTACCGATTACCGCGCTATTATTGGTCAGGGAAAGAGTGGCTGTGCCATTTTCATTGAACACACCAATATCACCCGTCACGCGGCTGTTATTTAGCGCCAGCGAATCGCGGGTGGTGCCGTACAGACCGATGGCAATATCACCAAAAGCATCGACATTCATATCGCTGAAAGGCTTGTATTGACTCAGTTTTACTGCGAGCGTATCCATGTTTTTCGCTATTTCACTTTGAGCTGCATCGACCGATGCGCGTGTCAGCGTAATCGTGGTATCGGCTTTGTCGCTCCCGGCGTAAATTCCACCTTTATCCATCGAACTATCACTCATCGTGATATTTTGGGTACCTGCGCCAGCACTCACAATGCTGCCGTGGAGTACGCTGTTGTGGGCGATATTTACTGCATTTGTCCCTTTATCCAGGGGATCAAGATAGATTGCAGAACCCATCATGTATTCTTTCGGGTTATTATAGTCTCCCGTGGTGCTTTCCCCATTGAGGGTGGCGTTATCAATATTGACCGTCGTGTTCGTGGTTGCGCCCTTTGAACCGGCCTCAATCATATCGACCGTTGCATTGTTATTTACGGTTATATTTACATTCCCGCCAGAACTTCCCTGAATATAATTCCCCGACATATTTGTTCCGGAGACGATCAATGATTGTGTGTCTCCATGACTCCGTACTCCGTCCATATAAATATTCGCTGAAGTCGCGTCGGCCATGACGGCATCAGTCACGCCTTTAGCCTGGTAATAGCTCCCGTTATTATATTGCGACAGACCACAGGTTTGTGCCGCACTGCCATTAACGCAGGGTGTGTTGGCGGGATTTGCAGCATGTGCAGATATAGATGTTAAAGCCATTAATACACATTGTGAAAGCAATGTGCGGGTGAGTGATTGACGCATTTTTGTATTCTCGAAGGTTTAAGTGAAATTAACTCCTTTCTAAATGAATTTTTCTGATTTAAGAATCTTCTTAGGCGGTAATGGTGTAATTAAATTTTAAAATATATTGGATGGAAATATAAGCCGTAAAATATAAAAAACTAATTAATGAATTAAAATATATTTCTCATGTAAATGATTGTGATTAATTCTCACGCAAATTATGCGGGTAATGATCCGGTCTGGCTTTGATTGATTAGTTTGAAGCAGGATGTGACTAACCCTTTTGGGTTATGTGGTTAATTTAATGAGCGCTTGTTTTACATTTTCATATCTCATGACATGTTAACAAACGTATTCTTTCTGGGGTATTTGTGTATTCAGGACAAATTCACAAAAACAACCGTCAGCATTTGAGAATTTTTTTAAATTACGTGTGAAAAAGTATAAGTTCGCCATTTTCTGCCGATAACTAAAGTAAGACTCGCCTTTGGGCGAGTTTTCCCTAACGGCAAGGATAACTCTTATGTATATGCTTCGTAATTTTACCATCCGCTTCGTCGTACTGGCGATTCTGGGTGTTTTTTGTTTGATGTGGGCCGGGGTTGGATTTTATAGCTCCTGGTCACTTTCCAGGGTTTCTGAAGGCAATGACACCGATCGACAGATTGTTAAAAAAATGACGATCTTAAGCCAGGGCAACGATCAATATTTTCGCGTCGTCACACGCCTGAGCCGTGCGATGGATGTAAAGGAAGCAGGGGGAAAGCCCGATTTTGCCTCTGCGCAGTCAGCATTAGAAAATATGGGCAAGAGTCTTGAGGAGATGAAAGCCGCCTCTCACGGCCCAATGGATGAAGCAGTATTTGCAGAAGTGATTAACGCCTGGCAGGCTTTGCTGGTTCAAGGGATTACGCCGCAAATGTCAAAGGCGCAGCAAGGCGATGACGCAGGTTACCGTCAGCAGGCAAATGACGTCACGCCGCCGCTCAGTCGTGCGTTTGGCGTGGCAGCGGAGAAATTCAATCAGGAAGCGGCCAGCACGCTTGAAGAGACACGCGTCGTCGTGGACGGTCTCACCAGTATGACGCGGACTGTGATTATCAGTGCCATGGTGATTGGTTTGCTGATTCTAATATTCACCGATCGCTATCTGGTCACCATGTTGGTCAAGCCGCTGGGACGCATTCGTGAACAATTCCGCCAGATTGCGCAGGGCGATCTTAGCCAGTCGGTTGAGCCGTTTGGGCGCAACTGCGTGGGGCAGCTCGTCCCGCTGCTCACTGCGATGCAGGACAGCTTGCGAGAGGCGGTCAGCTCGATTCGTTCCGGTAGCGATAATATCTGGCGCGGTGCCACGGAAATCTCCAGCGGCAATAACAATCTCTCTTCACGTACCGAAGAGCAGGCTGCCGCGCTGGAAGAGACGGCGGCGAGTATGGAGCAGCTCACGGCGACCGTGAAGCTCAACGCTGATAATGCACGCCAGGCAAGCGATTTGGCTGACGTGGCTTCAACCACGGCCAGTCGCGGTGGCTCGTTGGTTCAGGAAGTGGTCACCACCATGTCCGGAATTTCAGCCAGTTCGAAGAAAATCGCTGAGATCACTACCGTCATCAATGGCATCGCTTTCCAGACCAATATTCTGGCGCTGAACGCAGCGGTTGAAGCGGCTCGCGCCGGAGAGCAGGGCCGCGGATTCGCTGTGGTTGCAGGTGAAGTGCGAAACCTGGCAAGCCGAAGCGCAGATGCGGCGAAGGAGATCGAAGGGCTGATTGCTGACTCGGTTTCGCGCGTCGAGAGGGGCGCGAAAATTGTCGGTGACACGGGAACCACGATGGAAGCGATCCTGCGAGCGGTGACGGAAGTGACGATCATCATGAAGCAAATCGCGTCTGCGTCGGAAGAACAGAGTAAAGGTATCTCGCAGGTTGGGATCGCGATTACGCAGATGGACGGCGTGACGCAGCAAAACGCCTCGCTTGTCGAACAAGTGTCCAGCGCGGCATCGGCTCTGGAAGCCCAGACGGCAGAACTCCAGCGCTCGGTCCAGAAATTCCGCCTTTCTGCGCAGGAATCCGTCAGCGTCGTGGCGATAGCATCACCAAAAGCCACCGTGAAGACAAAATCCTCCTCCACTCCTGACGAGTGGGTTTCTTTCTAATTCCTCACTCATAAAAGGCCGCTTATGCGGCCTTAAAATAGCACTAGGCATCGCTCAAAACATCGCTATATAATTTATTATATATCGATTGAGGGGAGAGCGATGAACAATCACTTTGGTAAAGGGCTGCTGGCTGGAATGCGAGCCGAACAGGCCGACACCGCGAAAAATGCGGCACATTTCTGTTCTGACTATAAGCGTGGATTTGTGCTGGGCTTTTCACACCGAATGTTTGAGCAAACCGGCGACCGCCAGCTTAGCGCCTGGGAAGCGGGCATTCTGACGCGTCGTTACGGGCTGGATCGCGATAGGGTGATGGACTTTTTTAAAGAGAATCAGTCCAGCACAACGCTGCGCTACTTTATGGCGGGTTATCGGCTTGAAGGGTGAGCGTCACTGACGATTTGCGTGACCTGTGAAAGGTCACCGATTTTCACTTCGCTTGAGCGCTGAAATTTACTTTTATCAATAAGGAGCAGCGATTGGCTGGCCCGCTTCAGGAGCTGGGCCTTGAAGCCTGCGCTTTGTTCCGTTGGATCCCACATGTTTCCGGCTTCGTCCACGCCTTCACAGGAGAAAATAAACAGATCGACTTCAATACTTTTCAGCAGTGTCACCAGCGCGGGATTGACGTAGCAGCGGTATTTTCGCTCAAGTTTTCCACCAGAACAGATAAGGGTTATCTTTTCGCGCTTTGCCATTTCATGGCAAATCGGCAGGCTATTGGTAAACACGGTCAGTTCGATATCGGGAAGCTGACGCGCGAGGTGAAAACAGGTCGAACTGGCATCAAGCGCGATCGTCATCCCTTCGCTGAGATAACTCAGCGCGTGTCGTGCAATATCGGCTTTATCTGCGTAATGGCTTTTTAGCCGCGCGCCAAAAGGCTCACCGCCGTCACGATGGTCGGCCTGGATTGCCCGCGCGCGCCCATGGTGGCGCACTATTTTTCCCTGCTGCTGAAGCCCTTTCAGGTCACGACGGATCGTTTCTTTACTGACGGTGAGTTGCCCGGCAAGCGTTTCGGTCGTCAGCCCATCGCACTCGCTCAATAGCTGAATAATTTTCTGCTGCCGGCTGCTTTTCACGCGTCGGTCCCGGTACGGAAAATCGAAATCAGCGTTGTTCCAATCGCCACGCCGTTTTTGCCGGTGTGTTTAATTTGGTACATCGATTGATCGGCGCGACGCAGTGCATTAATAAAGTCATCCTGGGGCTGCACTTCGTCAATGCCAATTGACGCGCCGACCTGCGCCTGACCGTTATCCAGCTCGAACGGCGTGAGTGCCGCACGCAGGCAACTGTGCGCAGTGCTATTCACCCACAGGCTCGATAAGGGAAAAGGGAGCAGCAGGACAAATTCATCGCCGCCAAGACGACCGACGATCGCACCTTCTGGGCACGTTTCGCGTAGACGTTTACTGAGCTGAATTAACAACTCATCGCCGCTACGATGGCCAAAGGTGTCGTTAACCGTTTTGAAATCATCAAGATCAATAAACGCAACGCATAGCGGACCCTGATCTTTGAGCAGAGTAAAGTGTTTGACGAGCGCATGACGGTTGGCCAGCCCGGTGAGCGGGTCGTGATTCGCCAGCAGCGCGAGTTGTTCCTCGTACTGCTTTTCCTTGGTCATATCAATGTGAGTGCCAGTGACCTTGAGGGGGTTTCCGTGCTCATCCCACTCACTGACGCGTCCGCGATCCAGCACCCAACTGACGGTGCCATTTTTATGCTGCATGCGATGTAGCGCTTCATAAAAGGGCGTTTTACCGTGCAGATGGTCGTAAAAGGCATCCAGCACCATTTGCCTGTCTTCGGGATGAAGATGCTCGCGCCAGACCTCAAACTGAGCATTCAGCTCTTTCGGCTGGTAGCCGAGCATCGAACCCCAGCGACGATTGTAGATAATCAGTTTTCCAGTCGGGACGTCGAGTTGCCACAGACACAGGCCGGTGCCATCCAGCGCGGCGCTCAGCTTACTGCGGGCGTCACGCGCCAGCCTGGCAAGCCGGGCGTTATGCTTTTTCAGATTTTGAATCTGCTGTTTCAGCGCCTGTTCTGACATGAGAAATTTCTTAGGGAAATAAGAATGGTTCTTGCCAGTTTAGCGTGCGCTTGTAAATATGATGTTGAAAAAAGAAAGAGATTTGCGTCAGGGATACGTTTATTACACTTTTGCGTAGTTGGCAGATTCTGAATGACGAAGCGTTGGAGCGCCAACGCTGTCTTTTCCCTGAACGAACCGTCCCTTATGTGCTGTGATGACCTCGTGGCATTAACGTTGGTTTCGGCCTTGTTAAGTCAGCACGATTTTACGAGGTGCTTTTTAATTCCCTCCTAAATTAAATCAAGATGATTTTATTTTTTATATTGGTAATAAATCAATATTTTGCTGGCAGGTTATTAATTGTTATCAGCACTCCGCGCTGCAATTCAATATGTTCACCATGTTTAAGATCGCTGAGCATCTTCATAATGCCGCTGCGTGAAAGTAATGTTTTTTCCTGAATATAATCACACGTGTTAGTTGATAAGCGGAGATCTTCACTTTCATTCATCAATGCGATGAGGTTGTTACGGACCAGGTCGTAAGTGGAGACGCCGCTGGATGCAAAATTGTTCTGCAAAAAACGTTTGGAACTGAACATGAAATAGTAGGCAAGGCTCTCCCAAAGGTTCTGTTCCCTGATTTGCACTTCAAATTTTGAGCGCGGGACTATCTCGTAAGCAATAGAGCTGCGTGCCTGGAAATAAAGTTCACTGTTCTTTTCAAACAAAAGGTTAAGACCCATTACATGGGGGGCCTGAATGTGCGACAAAAGTAAATGGTCGTATCCACGATAAATGGCAGCAGTTCCCTTATGTAAAATAAAGCACATGGGTTCAGCATACTGCTGTAAAGAGATGATTTGTCTTTCTCTACTATTCTGCATGCGTGAGGCGTCAGATACGATGTTTATAAGTTTAGCAATATGGTCTTCTGGTTTCATGGCAAGCACCATTGGTTATGATTTTGAGTGTGTTTTAGTTCCAAAAATAAATGTTAGCGTATATAAAATGATGTTTCTAGATGTGAGTCCAGTTTTGGATTTTATCACGTAGGAAAATTATCTAAGTCCTTTTTATTCATATTTTAAATATCTAGAAAATAGGAGTGAGCCATAAATTCAGACTATTGGATTTAGATCCAAAAATGGAAAGAAAAGTCATTTAAGGACTTCTGCGCACCCGATAGAATCCGCGCTCATTAAATTTTATAACGTTGGTATTCGTATTTAGTTAACACTCTATAAATCCATGGTATTCCTTTTCTGCACCCTCCAATAAGTGCCCGTAATTAATGTTGCAATGATGTGAGCCTGTGCAATCCAAAAATGGATTGTATCCCGAAGGAGCTGTACCGATAAATTTAGTAACATACATTTACTAAACTCATTAATTGAAGGCAAGTATATGCATCATTTTACGGAAATTGTGAAGGAAACCATCGCTGTAGCGGTGTTGTCTTTTCTTTGCGCATTTGCCGCTCATGCTACTGAACAAGCAGAGCAGCGCCAGGAGGCGCGAGAAGTCAGGCAAGATACGCGTTCTGAGGCTCGTCATGACAAACAGGAATGCATTCGAGACGATGAAAAAAGTCGCCATGAATGCCGTACTGACAAGCGAAGTGCTAAACAAGACGGGCGCAAAAATGCGCGAGAGATTAAATATTAAATCTGCGTTAAATCCCTATAGTTCTCTTCTGCAGTATATTTGATCGCACTTCATCAACAGCGTGTGACAGCTCTTAAATTTCGATGTAAAACGGTGAGTGAGTCGATTCATTAAATCCTCAGATTTACATAATGAAGTCACGGAAGTGCGACCGTGTAAGTTCTTTTCCATTTTGTTATAAAGAGCGCGTTCCCCCTGGAACTAACTTCTTATCATTGCATTGGATTTAACTGAACGTCTTTTTTTGGAATGATTTTTTATTGTATTAAATCCCCTAAGAATTATCTTGGTAGGGTTTTTATTTTATATAAGCAATGGATGCGATGAATTCTTTACCTGTTATTATTTTATATGAACCTCGTATTTTGTTAAGAAGGGGTTTAACTGCACGCCTTCAGGAAGAAGGGCATCAGGTTGTATCCTGCACTTCGACCGAACAACTCACGGAAGAAATCTGTCTGCAAACTGGGCGACACAGGGTGTTACTGGTAGGTGTCGGTGGATTGGGCAACTCGCTTTTCAGAATATTGCGAACGCTACATGCAACCCATAAATTGTCTCTCAAAACGATAGTCTACCTTCCACAACAAGATGGCTTGCTGTCTCGCATGTTTATGGGGGCTGGGGTATCTCATTGCCTGACTGAGGATGAGCTTGAAAACCGGTTGTTACCGCTAATCCCTGGCCCTGCGGTTGAGTATCGCCGTGGTGTGTTGTTGACACCTTCGGAGCTCAACGTCCTGATTGACTATGCCTCGGGTTTGCAGGCAAATGAAATTGCTGTCCGCCGTAATTGCAGCTACAAAACGGTCAGCACTATAAAGCTCCTCGTACGAAATCGTTTGAATATCGAAACGAAAAGTAGCTGGGTCAATCTGCTCACTCATATTGATCAGCTCACCTCGTTGTACAAATAAGGATTGTTATGTTTACCTGCCAAATTCGCTATGTTGCTCGTAACGATATTTATCTTTCTGGGATTAGAGCTGGCCTTGAAAGTATTGTCAGTGCTAATCCCGGCTGGCATTGCCAACTTTCGCCAGTATCACCGCTTGCGCAGGAAGAGGAACATCTGATTATCATTGACGCGACAGGATGTGAAAAGCCGAGTGGCTTGTCTCCAGAGAGCGTGAGTGTCCTGAGCAGTAAACATACGCTGGTTATGGTAAAGGCGGCGCAACGACTGATGATTAAAAATCTGCTGCAGCAATACCGTTGTTCTATTTTGTGTGTGGATGAACTTAATTTCCAGATGAGGGATATCATCCAGCATACTATGGAAAATAAACGTTATCTGAGCCCTCTCATTATTCGTCAGAACCACGAATCTGCTCTGGCAAAACCCATTGTTTTTACCCCCGCGGAAATGACCGTTCTGGAATATCTTCGTAAAGGATGTTCTGGGTCTGAGATTTCGAAACTGTTATTTCGCAGCGAGAAAACGATCAGTTCGCACAAGCGGAATATTATGGGGAAGCTGGGTGTAAGAGATGATTTTGAACTGAACAGCAAAATTAATACTTCAGTCTTGGCAAGTTAGATTGTGGTAAGTGCGCCGGGCAAGCCAAAGTGGCTACCCGGCGTTGTACTATTAATGTGTCGCTTGCCCGATTAAACCCCCTGTCCCCGCGCCTACCGCAGCACCTTTCAGAACGCTTTTTCCCGTCACTGCCGCAGCGCCCGCGCCAACCACAGCGCCTACGGCACCGGCTTTACGTGCTGCTTTGCCCGTTTTACCGCCTTTAAACATGGCACCTGTGCCTGCTCCAACGACAGCGCCGCCAACGGTGGATTTCACACTTTTACCTGTTGCCGCGCCAATGGCGGCACCCGCAACAGCGCCTGCGGCTGTTTTATCCATCGCCATGCCAGAGGCGGAGAAAATCAGAGCACTGACAATCAGTACAGTTGTGATTATTTTCATGACAATTCCTTTGCGTCGGTAACAGGTTGATAATGTGCTTCGCTCACCCATGTGGAGAGCAATTTCCAGGATACTGCCAGCAATACCGGGCCAACCATTAGGCCAATCATGCCCCATGTCAGCATGCCGCCAATAACACCGGTCATGATCAGCAGGAGTGAGGTGTCTGCTCCGCGTTTGATCAGAATCGGTTTCAAAATATTATCCAGCGAACCGGCAATCACGGTCCAGATAAGCAACACCGCGCCGGTCCAGTGCTCACCCTGGTAAAATAGCCAGATAAGCGCAGGCAACATGATAATCACAGGACCGAGTTGCATCAGACAGAGCACGAAAATGATGCCTGTTAGCAGTGCGCTCGAAGGAATTTGACACACCGCCAGCCCCAGACCCGCAAAGACGGACTGAATCACGGCTGTCAGCACCACGCCCATCGCCACGGCCTGAATCGTTTTACCGGCAAGCAGCACCGCATTGTCACCCCGCGCGCCTGCGATGCGAAACGCAAACTGACGCAGACCTTGGGTAATGGTTATCCCATAAAGGTAAAATGCCAGACACGCGAGAAGCATCATCAGCCCGTTCAAAAACAACGCGCCAAATTGCGAAAGGCTATGCGCCAGAATCACGATAAATTTGCTGATCCACGGTTTCAGCGTGCCAAAAATACTCTCAGCATTCTCATGAATCAGCGCCAGCCATTTGTGATGTAAATGCTCCCCAACCAGCGGGATATGCCCCAGGAAGTCGAGTGATGGCAGATGAGATTTATCGAGGTGCATAAGCCACTGCAGCACGTTTTCCAGCAGCGTTGAAAGCATTCCTGCACTAAAAATAATCGGCAGCAAAAAAGTCGCCGTCAGAAAAACCATCATGACTGTTATCGCCAGCCCTCGACGTCCACCGAGCTTACGTTGAACCGTGGTATAAAGCGGCCAGGTCGCAATAACAATTAGGCCAGCCCACACGACGCTCAGCAGAAAAGGGTGAAGGATCCATATTGCGGAACACAGCAGTGTGAGGATGATAATGACGCCGAAAAGCGTCTGCGGTAAATCGCGTGGATGTTTAATCGTGTTCATTAAAGAAAAATAGCGCCAAACAGATTGGCGCTCCCCTGCACGCTAACGGATTCGTTATTAATGACCCAGTAGATTAACGGCTTGATCCCTGGAAAGGCTTCGAACTTCATGGCGGTGTCCCGATTTAAAAGAAAACCCGCATTTTAGTGAGTGGTCTGCACGATCCCGCTGGGTATTTAATCCAAATTTAGAACGAAATTCGCTACTCCCGAAGAGGGGCGCGATGTTCGAGTTGATTCGTTATATAATGTTTTGCATAACGAGGGGGTGGGAATATGATGAAACAACCATTTTGGCAGGGCGTAGCGTTTATTATACTGATTTCTTTACCGTTATCTTCGCAGGCCTCGCGTCAGATAACGGACCAAATCGGACGGCAGGTAACGATTCCGGATGAAGTGGATCGTGTGGTGGTTCTTCAGCACCAGACTCTGAATTTGCTGGTGCAAATGAACGCTACCGACAAAATCGTCGGGATTCTGGCGAACTGGAAGCAACAGCTTGGAGAGGGTTACGCGCGTCTTGCGCCGGATCTGAACCAGAAAGCGATGCTTGGCGATCTCACTCACGTCGATCCTGAAAAGCTCATCACGCTGCATCCGCAGGTGGTATTTGTGACTAACTACGCACCGCAGGAAATGATCGACAAGATCAGCAGCCTAGGCATTCCCGTGGTCGCCATTTCTTTGCGCCACGATGCTGCGGGCGAGAAGGAAAAAATGAACCCAGCGCTCGCTGATGAAGAAAAGGCGTACGATCGGGGGCTACGCGAAGGCATCGCCTTGATCGGTGAAATCGTCAATAAACCGCAGGAAGCGCAAGCGTTGATCAACGCGACGGATAAAGGCCGCAAAATGGTCAGCGATCGCTTGAAAGAAATCCCTCCAGAAAAACGTATTCGCGCCTACATGGCGAATCCGGAACTCACTACTTATGGTTCAGGAAAATACACGGGCCTGATGATGGCGCATGCTGGCGCACTCAATGTGGCGGCAGCGACGATTCAGGGGTTCAAAACGGTGGCGATGGAGCAAGTGATCGCCTGGAACCCGCAGGTTATTTTTGTGCAGGACCGTTATCCCTCCGTGGTCGAGGAAATTAAAAACTCTGCGCAGTGGCAGGTGATTGATGCAGTCAAAAACCAGCGTGTTTACCTGATGCCAGATTATGCCAAGGCCTGGGGCTACCCCATGCCAGAAGCCATGGGGATCGGTGAATTATGGATGGTGAAAAAACTCTATCCCGAAAAATTCCAGGATGTGGATATACGTAAGGTAGCGAATGACTGGTATCAGCGTTTTTATCGTACAACGTATCAGGGCATTGACTGATGCGCGTGCTGGCTGCGGGCAGTTTGCGGATAGTGTGGGCGCAACTCATCGCGCATTTTTCAGAACCGGTTGAAACACACTTCGGCCCAGCCGGGATCTTACGGGAGCGTATTCTCGCGGGGGAAGAATGCGACCTGTTTGCTTCGGCAAACCTTGCGCACCCGCAGGCTTTGCTGGCCGCCGGTCGAGCGCAAGCTGTCGTGCCGTTTGCCAGCAATAAACTGTGCCTGACCGTGCGCAGCGATGTGGTGCGTGACGGCGACGACTGGCGTGTTTTGCTAAACCGCACTGATTTGCGCCTCGCGACCTCAACGGCGGGGTGCGATCCTTCAGGCGACTATACGCAGGAATTATTTGTTCGGATGGGCCAGGACGGAAAATCCGTGCGGGAACGCGCGTTGGCGCTGGTCGGCGGGCGCGACCCCGCATCCATTCCGACAGGGAAAATGGCGGCAGAGTGGGTGATTGAATCTGGTCAGGCGGAGATGTTTATCGGGTACGCCAGCTACGCAAACACGCTGCGACAAACCGCTGGATTAACGGTATTCGCTATTCCTGAACCGTTTAATCCGCACGCGCAGTACGCCTTTGCGCTATTGACGCCCAAAGCACAGCGGCTGGCGGAATTTTTACAGTCAAAAGAGGCAAAATTGATACTGCTTGAGGCGGGATTTGAGGTTTAGCCGGGCGGAAAACCGCCCGGACAATCACTATGCCTGACGTTTATCTTCGGTTTGGGTATCGAAGTCGCTCGCCGCATGGCGTTCATGTAACTGCTCGGAGGGTTCGCCAAAGGTACGGTTGACGATGCGGCCGCGTTTCACCGCCGGGCGCTCTGCGATCTCTTTTGCCCAACGCTGAACGTGGGTATATTTTTCGGCGTCGAGGAATTCGGCGGCGTTATAAACGTTGCCGAGCACCACGCTGCCAAACCACGGCCAGATGGCAATATCGGCGATGGTGTACTCATCACCCGCGATGTAACGGCTCCGCGCCAGCTGTTTATCCAGCACGTCGAGCAGGCGTTTTGCCTCCATCGTAAAGCGATCAATCGCGTACTGAATCTTCACCGGCGCATAATTATAGAAGTGGCCAAAGCCACCGCCGAGGAACGGCGCGGAGCCTTGCAGCCAGAATAACCAGTTCAGGGTTTCGGTACGTCCCGCCGGATCTTTTGGCAGAAGGTGACCAAATTTCTCTGCCAGATACAGCAAAATATGGCCCGATTCAAAGACGCGCGTGGGTGGGTTCGTGGAGTGGTCACGAAGTGCCGGAATCTTCGAGTTCGGGTTAACGTCCACAAAGCCGCTGGAGAACTGATCGCCTTCGCCAATGCGAATCAACCACGCGTCGTACTCCGCCTCGCTGACACCCAGCGCCAGCAGCTCTTCCAGCATGATAGTGACTTTCTGACCGTTCGGCGTACCCAATGAATACAGCTGCAAAGGATGCTGCCCGACGGGCAGATCTTTCTCGTGCGTGGCACCGGAAATGGGGCGATTGATATTCGCGAATGCGCCGCCGTTACCGTTCTGTTCCCATTCCCACACTTTTGGTGGCTGGTAATTATTGTCTGACATGTTGATCTGCCTTTTGCGTGATGTGTTGAGGCAGTGTAGCAGGAGATTTATGAACGCTTTAACGTTGCGAGCGCAATAGATTTTCCGCTTTTCTGGTCAGCGTTTTATCCACCCGCCGTCCGGCATTTTGCTCAACTCGCAATTTAAATCATTCCTCTCAGAGGTGTATGATAAATCCACCTCTGTCTGGTTAATCACATTGTGCAGACGACGACAACCCTTCAAAAATTGCCGCCTGCCTGTTTAGGTTGGATAAATGCGTAAAGGAAAGTTAAGCAGTGACGCTCCGTTTGGGACGTTGTTAGGTTATGCGCCGGGTGGCGTGGCGATTTACTCCTCGAATTACAGCAGCCTTGACCCGCGCCAGTACCCGGAAGACGCGGAGTTTCGCAGCTATATCGGCAACGAATATATGGGGCATAAATGGCAGTGCGTCGAGTTTGCGCGCCGCTTTCTGTTTCTCAACTACGGTTATGTCTTTACCGACGTCGGCATGGCGTGGGAGATTTTCTCGCTGCGCTTTCTGCGCCAGGTCGTTAATGACAACATTCTGCCGTTACAAGCTTTTGCGAACGGTTCGAAGCGGGCACCGGAAGCTGGCGCGCTGCTTATCTGGCGCAATGACGGTGAATTCAGTGAAACCGGCCATGTGGCTGTCATCACCCAGTTGATGGGCGATAAAGTGCGTATAGCGGAACAGAATGTGCTGCACTCGCCGCTGCCGGTTGGGCAGCAGTGGACGCGCGAGCTGCGCTTATCGGTTGAAAAAGGTCGCTACACGCTGCACGACACCTATACGGATACTCACATTCTTGGCTGGATGATCCAGACCGATAACACCGAACACAGCTCGCCGCAGCCGGAAATCGCCAATGAATTGCTAAACATTACCGGCGCGCGACTGCCAAACAAACGCCAGTTCGACGGGAAATGGCTCAAAGAAAATGACTCGCTACAGCAGGCGTATGTCCGCGCCAACGGTCATGTTATCAATAAAGATCCCTGCCAGTATTTCACCATCACCGAAAGCGCCGAGCAGGAGCTGATCAAGGCGACCAACGAACTGCATCTGATGTATTTGCACGCCACCGACAAAGTGTTGAAAGACGATAATCTTCTGGCGCTTTTCGACATCCCAAAAATCCTCTGGCCGCGCCTGCGTCTTTCGTGGCAGTGGCGTCGTCATCATATGATTACGGGCCGTATGGATTTTTGCATGGATGCGCGCGGGCTGAAGGTTTACGAATACAACGCGGATTCAGCATCCTGCCATACTGAAGGCGGTCTTATCCTTGAGGAGTGGGTGAAAAACGGCTATCGCGGGACGGGACACAATCCGGCGGAAGGGCTACTTGAGGAACTGACCGGCGCGTGGAAGCACAGCAATGCGCGTCCGTTCGTGCACATCATGCAGGACAACGATATTGAAGAGGATTACCACGCGCTCTTTATTCAGCGCTCGCTGATGCAGGCCGGATTTGAAACAAAAATCCTGCACGGGCTGGAAGCGTTGAGCTGGGATGTTGCCGGTCAGCTGGTGGATGATGAAGGCCGCCACGTCAACTGCGTGTGGAAAACCTGGGCATGGGAAACGGCGATCGAACAGGTTCGCGAGGTCAGTGAAACCGAATACGCCGCGGTGCCAATTCGTACCGGTCATCCACAGAATGAAGTGCGTCTTATTGATGTGCTGCTGCGCCCGGAAGTGCTGGTTTTTGAGCCGCTATGGACGGTCATTCCCGGCAACAAAGCGATTTTGCCGGTGCTGTGGCAACTGTTCCCGAACCACCGCTATCTGCTGGATACCGATTTTGAGGTCAACGAACGGCTGAGCAAAACCGGCTACGCGGTCAAGCCCATCGCCGGGCGATGCGGCAGTAATATCGATCTCATTAGCGCTCAGGAAGAGCTGCTGGATAAATCCAGCGGTAAGTTTGTCGATCGCAAAAACATCTATCAGCAGCTGTGGTGTCTCCCAAAAGTGGATGGCAAGTATATTCAGGCCTGCACTTTTACCGTGGGGGGGAATTACGGTGGGACGTGTTTGCGCGGGGACGATTCACTGGTGATTAAAAAAGAGAGCGATATCGAACCGTTAATTGTGGTGAAAGACAAATAGTTCTATTTAAAACAGTATGATAATGACATCCGTAAGCGTGGCTTGCGGATGTCATCGCACTTCTGGCTGTCTATTTTCTTCGGCACTTATATCGAGGCCGACTTAATTAATTAAAAAAACCAAATCATGCCCCGTGATTTATCGCCCCTTGCGGCGAATCGGCGTAAATATCAGGGTCTGTTCATCTTTTGTTTTTAAATGAAATGTAAACCAGAGTAATAAAGCTTCATTATCGAGCGTTTTTACTCAATTATTCATTTGCGAATTAATGCATATTGAATGGATTAATCTGTGATGTTCAGGTTTTGTTTAGGGATAAACCTAAATGAAGTCTAAACATCAGGGCATAATTCATTGACGATGAAATTACGATAAGAAAATGCAACGAAATCAATACAAAATAACAGCAGGAAAATATAACGAGACAATATTTAGTCACGTTTGCATGTTGGCGTCTTGATTGTTAGTTTACGACCAAATCAATTTGCTTAACGAGGTCGTAATATGAAAAAGATTAATTTTGTACTGATGGGTATTCTGGCAGTTTCTTCTGGTTCTGCATTAGCCATGGGCGTTGGCCTGGAGCAGGGGAAAAACTTCACTAACCTGAATGCGGAATTAGGAAAAGACTCTTCAGGCATTTATACAGAAGGTCACTGGCTTAAAAATACCCAGGATGGAACGCAGGTCGGTGGCGTGGGTGCCGGATATAATTTCGAAGTCGGCCCGGTGATGCTGAATGCAGGCGCTAAAGCCGTGTATCTGGGACCTAAAAAAGGGGATAACGGCGTGGCCTTCCCGTTTGGCGGCGGGGTTAACGTTGCAGTGACGGACAGCGTGAGCGTATTTGGTGAAGGGTATGTTGCGCCTGATGGACTGAACAACAGCGTGAAAAACTATGTCGAAGCTAACGGTGGCGTGAGCTGGACGCCGGTTAAGCCGCTGACGCTTAAAGTGGGTTATCGCCACGTAAGCGTTGATGGCAAAGATGGCCGTCCGAACCACACTCTGATCGATGGTGCTTATTTCGGTGGTGGCGTCAGCTTCTAATCGAATCATCGCATGACTCTCTAAAACATCCGCAAGTCTCCCTTGCGGATGTTTTTTTATGGTCGAGCGAAACTTTTCAACATCAGCGGGCGAACTATTATTCAGATAGCTCATTTCCCCTGATGGAGTCCGACCATGAAAAGTTTGAAAATTATGTCTGCCGCAGTTGTTCTCACTTTTTCATTATTTGCCGTCAATGCGCAGGCCGCATTAGAGGCGGGAGCGAAAGCGCCAGATTTCAGTTTGCAAGGGGCGTTGGGCGGTAAACCCTTGACCTTCTCCCTGCAGCAAGCGCTGCAAAAAGGGCCTGTCGTACTCTACTTTTTCCCGGCGGCGTTTACCAAAGGCTGCACTCTCGAAGCGCACGCCTTTGCTGAAGCCTCAGATGATTTCAAAAAACTCGGGGCCACCGTGGTGGGTGTGACGGCAGGCAATGTCGATCAGGTCGATGAATTCTCCAAACTGGAGTGCCGCGATAAGTTTGCGGTGGCTGCCGATCCGGGGGCGAAAGTGGCGGCAGAATACGAAACATTGATGCAAATGAACGGCAAAACCGTTTCCGATCGCACCTCATTCGTCATCGCGCCAGATGGCAAAATTCTGCTGAGCTACACGGACCGTAACCCTGACGCACACATCCAGAAAACGATGGATGCGGTTAAGCAATACGCGAAGTCACATTCGTAATTCACCCTGCTTTCGCGTCGAGGTTTGCTATGTTAACCGCCGTTCTGGCCGCCTTTTTGGGCGGCATTATCCTCAATTTTATGCCCTGCGTGTTTCCAGTCATCTCCTTAAAAGCGCTGGGCATCATGCGCCACCAGGGTGATAGCGCCAGCGCGCGGACTGAAGGACTGGGTTTTTTAGCGGGTGTGATTTTTACCATGATGGCGCTGGCGGCCATTTTGCTGGCGCTACGCGCCGGAGGAACCGCCGTTGGATGGGGATTCCAGCTCCAGTCGCCGCTGGTGATTGCCTTTCTGGCGCTCATTATTCTTGGCGCAGCGCTGAATCTTCTCGGGGTGTTTGAGGTTGGACTTTCGCTACAGCGGGCAGGTGAGATCTCGCTTGGGCGCGGGGCGTTTGTTCGCTCGGCGCTGACCGGCGCGCTGGCTATCATCGTTGCTACGCCGTGCTCCGCACCGTTTATGGCGGGGGCCATCGGGTATGCGCTGGTACAGCCGCCTGCGGTTGCACTGGCGATTTTCCTGTCGCTGGCTTTAGGCTTTGCCGCTCCCTTTACGTTAGTTTCGCTGTTCCCGGCGATTGCTCGTCGATTACCGCGCCCTGGCGCGTGGATGGATCTGCTCAAGAAAGGGCTGGCGTTTCCGATGTTGGGTGCCTTTGCCTGGCTGGTGTGGGTCCTGGCGCAGCAGGCCGGAACGGCGGCGCTGGCGGCACTGTTGGCCTGCGCGGTTATCGTCAGTTTTGCCGCCTGGCTGTACGGCATCGCCCAGCGCAGACGTTATCAGGGGCAGTCTTACAAGCTTCTGCTGGCATTCACCGTGGCATTTTTTGCCGTGGCGATTGCGCCCTTGCCGGGGGTGATGAAAACGGGTGAAGCGCTAACGGCAACGCAACGCGCTGAAAACGTTAATCCAGTGAAATGGTCGCCGCAGAATGTGGAAGCGATGCGCGGCCACGGCAAAGCGATTTTTGTCAATTTCACCGCGTCGTGGTGCATCACCTGTCAGGTCAATGACCGTACCTCTTTATCGACGCAGGCTGTAAAACAGGCGCTGGAGCGAACGGGAACCGTGTATATGGTGGCCGATTCAACGAAGTTTAACGCTGATATCGATGATGCGATGAACACGTTCGGGCAGGGCGGATTACCGTTGTATGTGGTGTATCCGGCGGATGGAAGCGCACCCAAAGTCTTGCCGCAGGTGCTCACACCCTCGATTGTGGTCAACGCTCTGGATCAGGCTTCTGGCAAAAAAGCATGAGGTAGATGTCATGGCGAAATATGGATAACGGTTTTGCGCCGCGCGAAGCATGGCCGGCACTGATGGCAAAAGCGCAGGCGGGCGATCGTGACGCTTACACGCAGCTCTTGCGCGCGATCGTTCCGGCTATCCGGGCGATTGTGCGCAAACAGGTAGCCGATCCGGTGTTGGTTGAAGATGTTATTCAGGATGCGCTTTTGACCGTCCATCGAGTACGGCACACCTACGATCCCACCTGTCCTTTTTTGCCGTGGCTGATGGCGATCTCTCAGGCCAGAGCGATCGATGCCCTACGCCATCGCGGACGCTTTCAACGGCGGGAAACGACAGCAGAAGAGTTGTTACTGGAACACGCTGCGTCAGAACGGTCCGAGCATCAGGATATTCAGGAAGAGCTGTCGCTCATATTAGATCGACTGCCTTCTCGCCAGCGCCAGATTGTGGAACATATCCACCTCGAGGAGATGACGCTTGCCGAGGCGGCTAAGCGCCACAATCTGACCCTTTCAGCCGTGAAATCTTTATTACACAGAGCGTTAACGAATCTTCGCCGGATGGGAGCGAATCATGACCGATCATGAAGGGTTAATCGAAAAGTTAAGCCAGCAAGCGCTGCCGGTGAAACGCACCTGGCGCGCAGGCTGGCGCGTTCTGGCGTGGACGTTAATGGCCTTGCCGTGCGGATGGTTAACCAGCCTGCTGTTGCAACGCGTGGCAACCGACTGGAGCCACTCCGGCGCGCTGCTCGCCACCCTTCAACTGTCGCTAACTTTCGCTATCGGGGTCATGGCGATTGGTAACGCTTTTTTAATCAGTATTGCCGGACAACGGCCTTTGCACTGGCGCTGGTTTGCGCCACTGCTGGTGCTTTGGCTGGGCTGTGTGATGTTCAGTTTGAGTCAGACATCACCCGTGAACCATCATGAAGAGGCGAACTGCTACACCTTTATGCTGGTGGTGAGCGCGCCGATGATCGCGCTGGTGATTGGCTATTTGCGCCGCACCCGCTCTTTGCATCCGCTGCGCAGCCTGGCGACCGCTGGCGCTGGCGTCGCCTGTATGGCGCTGACGTTGCTGTCGTTTTGCCATCCGATTGACGTGCATCCGCTGGATTTTGCATTACATATCGCGGCGATAATCACCATTGTGGCTGCCACCGTGCTTCTGGGCTGGAAATGGGTGATGATTCGTTAAATGACAAACTCAACGATAAAGTGAGGCACAGAGTCTCTCTATGCCTCCGCGCTTTTATCGATGGTTTTTGACGGGCAAGCGATCCAACTGCCGCTGATGATATTTTCCAAGAACCAGCACGGTGGTCAGTGCGCCGAGCAGGGCGCAGAACATGTCTGATTGCGTATCCCACGGGTCGCCCTGTGTGCCGAGGAAATCATCTGCGCCCTGGCCCATGGCGAGCGCCGCCCACCATTCAATCAACTCGTATGTGGCGCTTATCGCCAGCGCAATACAGCACACCAGGAACGCTGTCATTTTGCGCCCGTTGACATAGCCGCCCCGCAGCAGGATCTCGCGAGCCGCCAGCGCAGGCACCAGCCCCTGGAAAAAGTGCCCCAGTTTGTCGTATGGATTACGGCTCAGATTGAACATTTCCTGAACCTCAAAACCCAGCGGCACTTTGGCGTAGGTGTACATGCCGCCGACCATCAGAATGATGGCGTGAAAGAAAATGAGCGTGTAGAGCAGGGGCGTAAGCGGATAGCGTCGATGCGTCGCAAGCAGCAGCGGAACAATGATCATCACCGGTGTGACTTCCATCAGCCAGGTGGCTCTGTCGCCGGTGAACATTCCTGTATAAACCAGAATGACCAGCAAGAGCAGCGCGCCGATTTTCAACGTAGGGTGGAGAGCAGAAGCGTTCATATCATTTTTACGTCTGAGAAAAAGGATAACTATCGACTCGCTGACTGAAAAACTCAATCTTTTGCGACACATAAAAAAACGGGGCCAGATTTGGCCCCGTTTTAGTGTGATCGCGATTAGAACATTTTGCGCAGACGCAGGCTGAAGGTATGCGCCTGATAGCGCTCGCCAGCTTGCAGATCGTAGCGAGCGTCGAGGTTCAGCGTATTCGCCTCATACAGCGTGCTGCCGATCGCCACGCCAGCCATGTCTTCCACTGGCGATGCGCCTTTGGTCGTGAAGCTGGTTTCACCGACAGTATCGGCGGCGTAGGACGCGCGGCTGCTGACCTGGCGGTCATCGTACTGATGCAACCACGTCACCTGAGCGAATGGCGTCAAATTGCCAAGACCTGTCGCGAAGGTTTTCTCAATGCGCGCACCAATATCGCTCACGACGGATTGAGCGTGGCTGCTGCCCACATCCAGCGCCATACCGTTGCCGCCCGTTTCTTTGTATCCATCAACGTGCTGATAGCCGTAGGTCAGGCTGGCCAGCGGCGTCAGAACCACGCCAGCTGGCAGGGTCAGCGGATAGCCGAATTCAGTTTGCAGCGTGACCGATTGACCGTTGAATTTGCCCTGTGCGGCGCCGGAGAAACCGGTGAAATCAGCGCGGCGAACCGACGTGTAGTTCTGACGGTTCACACCAGCAGATAAGTTGAGGTACCACGGATCGCCCGTGAAGCCGGCGTACCCGATGACCCCGTAGTTATCCGCCGTCGAGGTGTTGCCACTGAGATTACCTTTACCGTGAACGGACGTGTTGCTGTAGTTCACCGCGGCACCCAGACGCCAGTCGTCGCCCAGCGAACGGTCCGCACCCATGATCAGGCCACCAAATTTAGCGGTGTAACCACTCACTTCAGCCGTGCTGTCCTGGCGCGCATAACCTCCGAACGGCTGGCCCCACACGATCCAGTTGCTGGCGTAGTCATCACCCGTCGCCACGCCGCTGGTGCCGGAATTGCTTGGGTTACGCACGGCATCAATGTGTGCGCCAACCACGGCCTGTGCAGTAGAGGTCGCCACGGCCGCCGCTGAACTGGTGTTGATGTTCTGACCCGGGGACAGGCTCTCGCCTACGCGGTTAGCTTCGCCTTTGCTTTCAATCGCCAGCGAGGCGTTGTAAAGCTCAAGCAGTTGTACAGACGCAATTCCGGAATAATTTCCGAGACCGCCCAACGATGCAGTCGCACTCGGAATGGTGGCCAAACCGCGATCCGGCTGCGTTGGCGGCGTCACAACCGGTGGTGTGATGACTGGCGGCGTGACAACAGGCGGAGTCACAACCGGTGGAGTCACAACGGGAGGATTCACCACTGGCGGTTTCACTACGGGAGGCGTTACAACCGGTGGCGTAACAGCTGGTTCAGCACCGACCGTCAAGACCAGCGCTTTATTTGCACCATCATCGTAGACAGAACCCTGCACTGGACCACGATAGCCGATGGCTTTGTAATGCAGTTTATCCGCATTGTAATCCGTCCGGGCGCCGGCGGCGGTTACCACCACATAGCGCTGACCTTCGGCGAATTTATAGGTATTTCCTGTGCGAACCAGATTGACGCTGGACCCTTGATCAATCGTGGCGGTACCGCCAACATTCAGGCGACCATAGCCAGTTTCAGCCAGAATATCGGTATTTGAAGTCGCCAAATCAGAGATGCCAGAGATAAGCGTCGCAGCGGCTTTCTGATGGTAATCTCCCGCCACAGTAATGCTGTTATTCACCTGTAATGACGCGGCATTGTTAACAACAGCGCTGGCGGCGATATTATCGTTAAGCAGAAGTGAGCCGGTACCGAATTCCACGTTAGAGCGGGTGCTGGTAATCGTCCCAATTCCGTTCAAGCCGGTTAACTCGCCCATGGTGGTCGTTCCACCATTAATGTTTAATGGGGCTAAGCTACTGGCATAAATATTACCCGCAATCACACCACTGTTGGTCAGCGTGACATTAGCAAGGGAAGAGGAGTTGTTGTCGCTGAGATAAAGAGCATAATTTGCGCCGCTCAGTAGCCCCTTGTTGATAATGTTTGTTTCCGGGCTTTGGCTAGAACTCGAAATGAGAATTCCGTAGCTCGCACCGCTGATTTCACCATTATTAGCTATCGTGCCGAGAGCGGTTGTATTAGAGGCGTTTGAGTAAATACCAAAACTGTTTGCGGTAATCTTACCGTTATTCTCAATGGTACCTATTGCACCATGGTTTTGAATGCCGAAAGCCCCTCCTATGATTTTATCATCATTGATGAGGGTATCAATCGTACCAAAGTTAAAGATTCCGCCACCATCATAATTATAAAGCGAGTCGGACTGGATAGTGCCAGTATTATGCAATGTGCCAATGCTGCTATTTATATTATTATAAATAGCGGCATTATCTCCCATCATCATTCCATGATTACCCGTATCGGTGGCAATCACGCCGGCATTCAATAAGGTGTCAATTCTTCCCTGATTGTTAATGCCTGTATATCCGCTAATTTTCCCATCAGCAGTGTTAGTCAGCGTTTTTATGTAACCAGCATTTGTGACAGCACCGATATTATTCATGCCTGGATTAAAATTATCAGATGAGTTTTTAATCGTGCCGCTATTGGTGAAATGATCAATTTCACCTGTTGTGCCCACCGCGACGATGCTGCCATAGTGATATTGATTAATGCTGGAGATAGTTCCGGTATTATCGAACGACGTTATCCCGCCATTAATCTGAACAATATTCTCGCCAAAATTATTATTACTACCGTCATCACTGATGATGCCATCATTGAGAAGCGTTGTTAATGTGGCATTCTGGTCCACGGTTAATGCTGTAGTCGGCGTGCCAGTAATCGAGCCGGTGTTGGTGATGTGCAGCGAATCATTTGGACCGACAACAATAAAGCTGTTGATGGATGAATCGATAGTTAGACCAGAGGTTGCTAAAGCATGGGTTGTCAGCAGCCCCTGCGCTGCCGTTGAAGCCACCAGCAGAGAGATCAGCTGGCTGAGATATTTTTTTTTCATGGTGTGCCGTTACAAAGTTGCGATAGTTGTCAAAATGCAGATGAGATGGTCTTCGGATTAATCCGATATCATTCGGGCGGAGAATATACAGTTTGTTGCAGAAAACAATAAATTTTGCTTAATTATTTCTTGGTGAAATAATTCCACAATTTTAATAATGATATTGATTTTACTTAGGGTAATTCGGGGTATGCAAATAAAACATGATATATTCTTTGTCGGCTTATTGATTAGCTTATCTTTTTTATTAGCAGGCTGTGTTTCTTTTGATTCGCGTGTTGCTGCTAAGGATATTGCGCAGTCAGCGGGTTTAAACAGAGAAGACGTGCCAACAACGCCTTTTTTAATTGCCACCTGGCACCGTATGACCCCTCCCGTTCATTCGCTGCATGTCTATATTGAAGGCGATGGCTTTGCATGGAAGAGTCGCACGCAGCCCTCAAGTGACCCCACGCCGCGCAATCCGATTGGGTTGATGCTGGCCGCTGCGGATAAACATCAAAATGTGCTGTATCTCGCGCGCCCTTGCCAGTTCTTTGCTCCGCCGTTACCTGCTTCTTGCGGCGTTAACGTATGGACAAACGACCGATTTTCGCCATCCGTCATCAATGCCATGAATGACGTACTCAATCGGTTTGTGAAGCAGTACCCGGGCGTAAAGCTGGATTTGGTGGGGTATTCGGGTGGCGGTAATATCGCAGCGATTTTGGCAGAACGCCGAACCGATGTGCAGTCTTTACGCACGGTCGCGGGGAATCTCGACGTTGCGTATGTGAATGCCACTCATCATGTGAGCGCGATGCCGAACGCTGTCAGTGCCATTGATCGTGCTTTCGCACTCCGAACGATGCCGCAAATGCATTTCAGCGGCGATGCCGATAAAACGGTGTCGCCTGCGGTCGCCCAGCGTTTTCAGCGCGCGGTCGGCGGGAACTGCAGCCAGGTTGAAGTGGTCAGCAACATGGCGCATGGCTCGGACTGGGCCGCCTTCTGGCCGCAACTGCTCGCGAAGCGGTTGCCGGCGTGTTGACAGTAATAAAGCGGTGAAAGGGGATATCCAGAAGTCTGTTGTGGCGAGGAATCTATGGACATCTCGCTGAAACAACGGGCGATGAAAAATCTGCTAACGGGTGCATCACGAACTTTCGTCAGTTGCGCTGGCTCAAAAGCCTTGTCGTATTACACATTGGCATCCAGTACCGCTATGAAAAAGCTGCGCCTGAACGTTTTCACCGTAATATGCCCGATCCGAATCCGGTAGTGCTACTTGGTCGTCCGGCAGTAGATAAATCATTATATGGTCGGGAGATATGCCGAGCTGTGGGTGATTCAGGTTGCTGAGACTATTGGCATTCGCGTGATGCTGACGTTGGTGCACTGCTCGTTGAGTATCATCGCCCGTTTTTCTGCGGATTATGCACCCTATACAGTTTTAGTGATTTGATGTTGATTTTAGGGCATCACTCTTCGAGTGACTGTACAATCAGGTCTCGCAGCCATTTGTGTGCGGGCTCACGGTGTAAATGTTCGTGCCAAAGCATGTTCATTTCAAAGCCAGGGATATCCATCGGCGGTGCAAAATATTGCAGTTGCGGATTGTTCCTTACCAACTGTAACGGTAGCATGCCGACCAGATCTGTGGTGGCGATGGTAAATACAGCAAACATAAAGTGCGGAACCGATAGAACTACTTTTCTGGTTAACCCCATTTCCGCCAGCACCTTGTCAGTGCTTCCCCAGAAGCCACCGCCGTCCGGCGAAATCATCACAAAGTCCAGTTTGAGAAATTGCCTGAGCGTCGGTGCCGATTTTAGCAACGGATGACCGACGCGGCTGACAAGTACATAGCGTTCGCTAAATAACATGCGGCAGCGCAGTCCTTGCGGCGACTCCTCGCGAATATGAAAAAATAGATCGACTTTGTCCTGCCCCGCTGCCTGTACAATCTGTGAATTAGCATTGCCCAGCACAGCCAACCGAGTGCCGGGTGCTTCACGACGTAAATTTTTCAGCACCGGTAACAGCACTGTGGTTTCACAATAATCTGCAGCGATTACTCGCCAGAGATGAGAGGACGTGCTGGGAATGAATGGGGCAGGCGAAGAGATGGCTTTATCCAGCAGCGCTAGTGCCTGACTAAGCGGCGTGCGCAATAGCTCTGCGCGGGCGGTAGGGCGCATACCGCGTGGACCGGGTAAAAATAGTGGATCGTCAAAATTCTTACGCAACTTTCCCAATTGCACGCTGACGGTTGGTTGCGAAAGATTCAGCGTCCGGGCGGCGCGTGTCACGTTAGGATCCTTCAGTAGGGCATCCAACGTCAGCAGAAGGTTCAGATCAAGCTTCCTGAGATTATCCATTGTAATACCAATTATTGAATTAATTCATTTCTACTATATCTGATAAATACATAATACTCAGCATTGATGAATCCATGAAGAGGATAACCAAAAACCTATCAGTTCTAAATAACTTTGCATGATAGAGCTACATTTTTGTGCATTGCCACCCTGCTAGCGTAGGCCTCGCAAGATGATAAGTGAAATATCAATGTACCATATTAGTAAGGATGTTTGCTCTTTCGCATAGAGCAAAGGTGAAATTATTTCAGTTTTACTGGGATATTATTTTATTACATCATAAATGATTGGTTGATTCTATTTAACATTATTCAACACATGAATAATATAAGAAGGAAACAGGATATGAAAATGCCTACGGGGCTTTTTGCCTTAGCGCTTGGCGCGTTCGGGATCGGTCTGACGGAATTCGGTATTGTTGGGCTGCTTCCGCAAGTTGCTGCTGAATTTAATATCTCTGAACGAGTGGCTGGATATTTAGTATCTGGCTATGCAATCAGCGTGGCAATTGGCGCGATTCTGTTGACCGCTGTAATGATTCGTATGGAACGCCGTTTAACTCTGTTGCTTTTGAGCGGCTTATTTATTATCGGTAACCTGATTTCAGCGCTGTCGGTTAGTTACGAAACGTTATTGTTTGGTCGTATCGTAGCGGCACTTTGTCACGGTGCGTTCTTCAGTGTCGGTGCAGTGGTAGCTTCCGATATGGTATCAGACGATAAAAAAGGTGCCGCGATTTCGCTGATGTTTGCTGGATTAACAGTCTCCAATGTTGTCGGTGTACCTCTGGGAACCTTTGTTGGGCTGGAGCTGGGCTGGCGCACGACCTTCTGGGCACTAGCAGTTATTGGTGTGGTGACGATGCTGGGGATTAGAACGTTGATTCCTGTTATGCCCGCCCACCGAGATACTAACTTAAGCCGAGAGTTCGCCGTCTTTAATCGTCCCCAGGTGTGGATTTCAGCCCTTCTCAGTGTCCTTTCCTTCGGCGGGGTAATCGGGGGATTTACTTATATTGCCTTTACCTTGACGCAGGTTTCTGGTTTCGCGGCTCAGACGGTGCCATGGCTGTTGGTACTATTTGGCGTAGGGACTTTTGTGGGTAATATCTACGGAGGCAAAGCGGCAGATAAATCGTTGAACAAATCTCTCGGCACCATTCTATTGCTTCTTACCATTGTGATGGTGGCATTCGCTCTGTTAGCTCAAAGTCAGATCATGACGGTGATCCTGTTGTTGTTGATGGGAACAGTCGGGCTAGCGACCGCCCCTGGTTTACAATTGCGTATGATGAAGTATGCCAGCGATGCACCGACTGTGGCCTCTGGCACTAATATTGCCGCTTTTAATATCGGTAACGCCCTCGGTGCTTATCTCGGTGGGATTGCGTTGGACAAGGGTTACGGTTTTGTTTCTCCACTGTGGGTAGGAGCAGCGTTGAGTTTGGTTGCTCTGACCGTAGTTATTTTCGGCAGCATAAACAGCAACGAGCTAAAAACAAGTCGAATATAGAGATAGGCTTTACCAGAAACAACCAGAGTGCTGTTATATCAGGGGTTATGATACCCATCCTAATAGAAAGTCGGTGAGAATGAGAAATATATTTTCACCAGCTTAGTTACAGCTATTTTAAATAATCCACATTTCGTGAAAGATTGTTAAATCTATTTTTTAATTGATATTTTAGATTTTCTTGGCTGGGATAGATCTATCTGATTCAAAGGTAAGTATTAATGAGGTAAACGGATGAAATGTTTCAAAAAGGGAAAAAAGAGTGTGAGCAGCAAAAATAATATCGTGGGTTTTTTTCCGGGCTTAGGCAGTCGGGATGTATATAAGAATATTGGCGACGGTCTATTGCGATCAGGAAATAAAATCGTTGAGAATATATATCGTGAAGCTGCAATGGCAATGGGGTACGGCGACCACCCCGAGAAAATGCTGATTACTCAAACATCGCTTCCTGAAGGAAAAATGGAGCGGCAGGGATTTATCGGTGCCAGTTTCCTCACTCATAACCTTGCGCTGGCAGCCCAGCTTAGTGCACAAGCACAGCAGAGAAATCAGTGTCTCCACTTTGTTGCGTACAGCGGAGAGAGTTTCGGGATGATTAACTCAGCGGTTGCTAGCGGTGCATTGAGTGTTGGCGATGGTGTGAGAATTGCTAACTTTTTTACCCCTTACATCTTATTGGCCTCTGACTGTAGTGATGATCCTTTTAGCCAGTCCGTCAGAGCATATTATCCGGCATCGCTAAAAGAGGAGGCTTTGATTTCGGAGCCCTATTACGTCATCGCATTACGAGGTAGGAACAATCTTCTGACGGAGGCCTATACAGCGCTACAGAACGAATTTCTTAACACCGAAATTGAACAGCATAAAATTTACAGCCATCGCCAGATTAATCTGTATGTGAAGGCTAGTACCAAGCCATGCTTCGATATTTTTATGAAAAAATTTCCGGCTATCCAAATCATTGAACTCAAGGCATCGACCACATTTCTCACCCATTCGATGCAATTAGTCCCATTAAAACAGGGACTGGAAGAGTTCTTGCTGAACCAGCAGATCGAATTCCGTGATCCGAATACACCGGTGATTGCCAATCATTGTGAGAAACTTATAACCCGTAGAGAGGATATACGGTCAGCGATCCTTGCCCTTGTAGATCGAGTGATGCTTTCAGCCTCTACAGCCAGCATGGCGGATAAGTTAGACGCTGACGCTATCATAGAGCTGGGCTTGGGGAATAAATCGGTGCAAATGCTACGCGACAATGATATTCACACCCCTGTGTTTTCCTTTACGGGCAACAACCGAGAAGCAACGCTTATCACGCGCGCACTTGAGGCATTAAGTACTATTAGGGACAGTAAGCGAGCCTCTCAAGCTTGTACGGGTTTTGAGCAGTGGATGGCAGTAGCGCGTGACAATGCTGACTTCGCGATGTTGTTCTCACCGAAGATAGTGGAGGCTATTCAGCAGGTCGCTAAGCTTAAGTTGGAAGTTAACGGTAGTGTTCCGGTCAGCGTGGACAGTCTCTACAAAAACAGTTGGTGCTATCGTGAATACCTGCAACCGAACGAACGGGTATTAATGGCTCGTCTAAGGCGTAATATTCAGGGAAGTGAAGCCGATAGGTATCAGACCTATGCTGACCTGAAAATTCTCAACCGCGACGGCGTAATTTGTTACCGGAAAACTCCGTTCATCGTCCATGCGGAAAAAACACTGTTTTACTTCTCTAGCCTTGACGGGCTAAGCAATGACGATGTTTTTAATGCTCTGCTGGATCTGGAAACCGCTCCTGCCTATCACGATATTTGCCTGCGCATCGAAGCAGAATGCAACCAAGGAGAACCCCTGCGGAGTCTTTTGCAATTGCGAACGGCCATTGCTCAACCTGAAGTTCAGGTTATTCGGCGCATTATTTTGCAGACGCTCTCTTTTGAACTCACGAAAATCTACCGCCCGAGTCTGCTTCAGACCGAGAATACCTGCTTGGTTAGCCGTGACTTTATCGGCTGGTTATCCTGCCTTGTTACATCTGGGGCAGCTTCGTTAGGCAGTACGGTCCAGTTGTGCCGCGATTACTACTCCACTCTTGGATGCAAGATATCGCCGTGGGCGGTGGTAAAAAGGTTTTCTACGGGGCTTGCTCACGCCCATGTCCCGATCCTCTCCGTGAATGGACTTCCACTATTATTGCATCAAGATCTTGAGGTTAATACCTACAATGTGTTACTGGGGGATTTCCCTGCGCAGCGGGTGCAGGTAGCTCTTGATTGCCATATATCGGTCATTACGCTGGATGGGTTGCTCAGTAATGCATTGCTGGAAACGGCAACGTATCAGTCAGATATTGTTTCGATCACCTCTGTATGCGATATCTGGCTGTACAATCCGGAATTAGTGCTGGACCAGAGGGAGCTAGAAGCGTGGACATATTTAACCGAAGAGTACCGTCAGGTCTCCGTCTACGCTAATCAGCGAAATCTGCTTTGCAGTACCATTAATGCCTACATTGAGGCCGACGAAGTGCCGGTATTGTTTTGTAGCGGGGGCAGTGAATCGATGACAATGTTCATTCAGCGTTCGCCGGATGAACCAATCGTGGTGCGAAAGATATTAAGCGAGGCGTTAACCGCTGCTAAATGGAACGCCGGAGGGAAAGGTGTGATGCTACCGCCATTTGCCAAAGCAGCTAGACAAGTAGACTACTTACGCTCTTTGCCCGATGGCGTAAAACCTTGGTTTCCGCAAGTTTAAAACATTACCGAACGCGAGATTCCGACTCCTGCCAGTCAAGATCGGGTAGGGAAAGCCATCTGTAAAGAGGTGATCTACGAGATGAGCCTAGTCGAAGGGGAAGATGTCAGCAAATTTATTCATCTCAACCGGCTCGCCCCACGAATCGTCGCCCGGTTGTATGAAACTATCTTTATTTTCCTGCGCGACAATATACATTGTGAAAAGAGGATCGTGGTGGGTGGCAACACGCTGGAAAAGTCTTATTTCAGGAAAATTGAAGATCGCTTAGCCCTGAGTCGACAGACCGCTCCCCAAACCTTTAGTCCTGCGCTGCTGGACAGTGAGAGGATCACTATCAACGGTAGCGAGTACCTCAATATAAAAGCGCTGCTCTACACCTTCCGTTCTCACCCAGAGTACCTGCGTCTGCTGGAACCACGTTATCATTCGTTGGTAATGGGTGATACAAATACAGAAAACATTAAGATTGGCAATACTGCCGCGCTGCTAGCGGCACAGGTCTTAATTAACCAGCACAAGAGTGAAGAGGAAATTGCTCAGGCCTTGACAGCGATTAATGCTGAAAATATTCAACTGCGGTTTCTCGACCCTCGGGCAATTGGCTATCAAAGCGAAGGCGCTGAGTGCCGTGATGACTACATGTACGATAATAAACCATGGCATAACTCTATTGGTCATTATGATGAGATCCATAACGAATTATTTACGCTTGACATGTACGTTAATGCTGAGAAATACCCTGTCATCAATATTCAGTTCACGGAAAATAACGAATATCAGCGTGCTTACCAGATTTACGATTGCGCGCAGAAAAAAATTAACCCGATTAATGATTCATCGGTCCTTGGAATGGAGAAGTATTTCTCTCAAGTGATGAATAATATTTATGACATTACCAATCCAGATTCAATTTATTTGAAGGAAGATCCGTATTGGCTGGTGAGATTTGTTTTCATGATGGGAACGCACTTTGCCGCGATGCCGCCATTCCATTTTTCTTCTGAGCTTGATGGCACAATAAAAGATAGCATCCGTACCCAGCGTAGGCCGGTTGCAATCTACTGTGAAGGGATAAAATGGCTCAACTGGGCATTGGAAATTTTACAAGGTAAACGTGACCAATTTCTCGGTATCAGTGTGCCGTTTGTTGAACAGATTGCGAAAGAGACTATACAATATGCAACTATTTAATGACCCAACATTCGGAAGCGATCTGAATGATGCTCTGGCCCGTCTGAATAATGAGAATCGGATTATTACCACACCATGGAGCAGAATCGTCAGAGGGCTAGGATTAGGTCAGTATCCAATGCCTTATAGTGAAAGTATTTCACACTGGATTCAGGACACCTTTGATGAACTCAAAAATAAAACAAAATCTAAAAACAACTACGTAAATTTTTCCTCTCTACTTTGCGATTTTGTCTGCTTGTTAATTAAACCAAAACAGACGATTAGTGAAAGTGATAAGTTAAACTATATATTCAATATACTTTATTTGGCTAATGGCGAGCTTGATCCTTATCGTAGGGTTATGCAATACAGTATAACGATTGATACACTGGCTAAATTAAACATCAATCTATTTAATTTGCTGGGAAATAGCATTGACTTACCAGCGTTGTTATTCAACACTATTAACGAGATAAAATCGAACCGTATAAAGGATGAAAATAGCGGCAAGCATGGTGACTACGAAAAGCTCTCCGCCTATACGTCGGTATTTTTTGCATTAGCAGCCTGCGACAAAGCGGGCATCGCCATTACCACTCGATGTAACCATATCATTGAGGCGCTGAATACGTTAGAGCATATTCCTTCACCTTTTTTCCGTGGTCGCGGCGGCAGCATGTTGTTCAGCTCTATCAGTTTGCTGGGTTATGGTGGGATGCTACACAACCATGGTCGTGACTATATCGCCGAGACACTGAATTACCTTGACAGTGCGGACAAGATAGGCATTTCTCCGTCGTTTCCCCAGAACATAACCTCTGAATTTGTCAAAGTCTATCCTTTACTGACGATGCTAAACGCTATTGCTACAACGGGGCATCTTCAGATGCTGAACTATCGGCAAGATCGTATTCATCAGGCTGGCGTTCTTATGGATGCTCTGACCCCCATTGAGAGAACTCATATGGGACTGTATTACATTATGGCGATATACAATCTAGGGCTGCTAGATCATGAAAAAAATCGCGTTAACGCACTGATGGAAGAGCTGTTATACACCGCAAACCATATTGATCCATCGGAGAACTATTTCCTGCATGGTATCTCTTGCTCTTACGTTATCGAAACTGCAACACTCCTGGGTAGGCAATACAAGATTACTGATCGGATGATTCATGCGCTTGCTGACAGTTTCTTCACTATGGATAAGAGTATTGAGGATGAAATAAACCGCCCCTATCCTTTCGCCTACGCACTCACTATGCTCAGCGAGATTGGGCATGTCGATAAGCTGTTTGAGCCCTCGTCACGCTACGATAATAAGTCCGCAACAAGTTGGATGATCGACAACCTGACTCAGGTGGAGGATGGTGAAGATGGCAGGCTTTATATGCTTAATCATGCGTTGATTAACCTGATGCTGCGCATGCGCGGTAACGCCTTCCCTGCGCTAAGGATGTACAAGGATTTTCGTACATTCTGAGTAAGCATTAACCGACCACTGTACTGATGCTAATTTGGTAGGTAGGGCTATATTCCACAGTAGTAACTGTTAATCAGCTTAGCGGTATGCTTAATATAGTCCGCCTACCATGCCATCAAGTTTCGGTTTTGTCTCGGTTGCAGAACAGATTAGCAGTATTGCGCCTCCGGCATATTACTGTAAGCATCCCGTTAAGCTGCACCATTTCTTTCTTGAGAGCTTTCGGCATACTCATACTGTGACCGGAAGGGCAGGAAGTAGCTAAAGAGAAATGCTCATGCTGGAGGGAAGAAACAGGGAAGTGTCATTAGCGGCCATCACGACCAGAACCCCAGAAAGCAAAAAACCCGCCATAGGCGGGTTCTTCTAAATGTGGTGCCCGGACTCGGAATCGAACCAAGGACACGGGGATTTTCAATCCCCTGCTCTACCGACTGAGCTATCCGGGCAACGGGGCGCATTAAAACCGATTCGCCTCTTTTCGTCAACGAAATTTGTTATTTTCGCTACAGACTGCACACTCTCTCGCCAGTTTACTGTCAGCTTAAGCGAAAAAGTGGGTCCACAGGGCAGAAAGCGGCATGGCGAGTACCAGCGCGGGCAGCATATTCACCACCGCAAACATCTTAATCCCACAGATACGTAAACCGGTTGCCAGCAGAAGTAAGCCGCCGACAGCGGTAAAATCAGCCATCATGGCTGGCGTGGTAAACGGCAAAATCAACGTGGCACAACTGGCGAGAGCGAGCTGAATGGCCAGCATCGGGACGCAGATCGCGGCAACCGCAATCCCTAGCGTCGTGGCGAAAATGGTCGCGGTGAAGAAATCAAGAAATGCCTTAGCAATCAAAATGCTGGGATCGCCGGTCATCCCTTCCTGCATAGAGCCAAAAATCCCCGTTCCGCTAGCGCAAAACAGAATGATGATCGCCACGTAATTTTGAATAAACGTCTCGTGGGAGTCATTTTTAGCTTTCCCCGGGCGGGATATCAGATTTTTGGCTTTGCCCACTGCACCGCTAATCCCTTTTTCCAGGTAGCAAAATTCGCCAATGAGCGCGCCAAGCAGCGTTGCCAGGACCATCACCGGCAGGTTAGCGCATTTGATCACCAGCAGAACGCCGATTCCCAACGAGGCCAGACCAAAAATAGAGGGCATGGATGAGCGAATACGCTCCGGTAATCGTTGGCTTAAAACGGCGCCCAGAACGCCACCCAGCAATACCGCACCCGCGTTGATAAACGGTCCAATAACCAAAATACACTCCCGCTATTTAATCATTGATATTGCATTATTATTGCACGATGAGGGCGTCAAGTGGCGGCCTTTCAGTGCATGTTTTGCATAAGGATTCTTTCTTGCGCCTCAAAATAAAAGGTGACATGATTGCGCAAATTTTCCCCTCACGGATACGGAGCTGCCTCTGATGTTGACGTCTACCACTGCGCTTAGCCCTGTCCGTATCAGCACTTTCTATCCTACTCTCATCATGCGGTGAGGGTAACGCCTGTTCTTTGCAGGACATCAGTAAAACCAGACGCGTTCTGATTTTACTGATGTCTGGCGATCGGAGCGACGTTCCAGTCAGACACCTTCGTTGGGCAGAGTAAGCTGTCCGGGGTTTTTCACTCCCCTGAAACGGGTATTTGTGCATATGAAATCATTAAAAATTGCCGTCAGCCATGAGCTGGTTTCCGCGCTTTCCACCCATCGGGAAGTGGTGACGATGGATAACACCGATTTTACGGATGTCGCGGCGGTCGTCATGACGGTTGCGGAAAGCCGTAGCGGAATTCTCGCGTTACTGAAACGCACGGGGTTCCAGCTTCCGGTCTTTATTTTCTCGTCTGAGCCTGTTGAGGTTCCGCAAGGCGTGATGGCAGCGATCGGCGGGAGTGCTCAGGAGTTTCTGGAACTGGAAGCCGCAGCCTGTCGTTATGAAGAGAACTTGCTGCCGCCATTTTTTGACACCCTAAGTCAGTATGTCGCGATGGATAACAGCACCTTCGCCTGCCCTGGACATCAGCACGGTGCCTTTTTTAAAAAACATCCCGCCGGGCGACAGTTCTTTGAGTTCTTTGGTGAGAACGTTTTTCGCGCCGATATGTGCAATGCCGATGTGAAACTGGGCGACTTATTGATTCACGAAGGTTCAGCGAAAGATGCGCAAAAGTTCGCGGCGAAAGTGTTTAACGCCGACAAAACCTATTTTGTGCTTAACGGAACGTCTGCGGCCAATAAAGTCGTCACCAATGCCTTACTGACGCGCGGCGATCTGGTGTTATTCGACCGTAATAATCATAAATCCAACCATCATGGCGCGTTGATTCAGGCGGGAGCGACGCCGGTCTATCTGGAAGCGGCGCGTAACCCGTTTGGTTTTATTGGCGGCATTGATGAGCACTGCTTTGACGATGCCTATCTGCGCCAGCTGATCACCGAAGTGGCTCCCGAAAAAGCGCGTGACGCGCGGCCGTTCCGCCTCGCCGTGATCCAGCTCGGTACTTACGACGGCACCATTTATAACGCCCGTCAGGTGATCGACAAGATCGGCCACCTGTGCGACTACATTTTGTTTGATTCGGCATGGGTGGGTTACGAGCAGTTTATCCCGATGATGGCCGACAGCTCGCCGCTGCTGCTGGAACTTAACGAAAACGATCCGGGCATTTTTGTGACCCAATCGGTGCATAAGCAGCAGGCTGGATTCTCGCAAACGTCGCAGATCCACAAAAAAGACAATCACATTCGCGGCCAGGCGCGCTTTTGTCCCCATAAGCGTCTGAATAACGCGTTTATGCTTCACGCCTCGACCAGCCCGTTTTATCCGCTGTTCGCCTCGCTGGATATCAACGCCAAAATCCACGAAGGCGAGAGCGGACGCCGACTGTGGGCGGAATGCGTCGAACTGGGTATCGAAGCGCGTAAAGCGATCGTGGCGAACTGCAAGATGATCAAACCCTTTATTCCGCCCGTGGTGGCAGGGCGTCCGTGGCAGGATCATCCGACGCATGCGATTGCCAGCGAGCGCCGCTTCTTTAGCTTTGAACCAGGCGCCAAGTGGCACGGCTTTGAGGGTTACGCCAGCGAGCAGTATTTTGTCGATCCCTGCAAGCTGCTGTTGACCACGCCGGGTATCGATGCCGAAACCGGGGAGTACACCGACTTTGGCATTCCGGCGACGATCCTCGCGCATTACCTGCGTGAAAACGGCATCGTGCCGGAAAAATGCGATCTCAACTCGATCCTTTTCCTGCTCACGCCTGCGGAAAGTGCTGAAAAAATGGCGCAGCTGGTGGCGATGCTGGGGCAGTTTGAACAACATATCGAAGACGACACGCCGCTGGCTGACGTCTTGCCGAGCGTCTTCAACAAATATCCGGTGCGCTATCGCGATTACACCCTGCGTGAGCTTTGCCAGGAGATGCACGATCTGTACGTCAGTTTTAACGTTAAAGATCTGCAAAAAGCGATGTTCCGCAAAGCGGGTTTCCCGGCTGTGGCGATGAATCCGCAGGATGCCAATCAGGAGTACATTCGCGGCAACGTGGAGCTGGTGCGTATCAGCGAGGCGGAAGGGCGCATTGCCGCAGAAGGTGCATTGCCTTATCCGCCGGGCGTGTTATGCGTGGTGCCCGGAGAAGTCTGGGGCGGAGCGGTGCAGCGCTATTTCCTCGCGCTGGAAGAGGGCGTGAATGTGTTACCTGGTTTTTCGCCGGAGTTGCAGGGCGTTTACAGCGAGAAAGATGCCGACGGAATTAAACGGCTGTACGGGTACGTGCTGAAATAGGTGCGGACTGCTGCCCTCACCCTAACCCTCTCCCACAGGGAGAGGGAACATTTACATCTTCACTCAGGTATCTCCCGCGCCCTGTGTGAGGGGCAAGACGGCTCCGAACGGTTCCTTCTCCCCTTTGGGGAGAAGGTTAGGATGAGGGGACAAACCGTACCATCACCCCTCGGCGCGCTTATACATCCTTCTTGGGTGCCCAATCTTTCCGTAAAGCATCTCCACATTCAAAAAACCGGCGTCGACGCAGTGCTCCAGATAGCGCCGCGTGGTGGTTTTGCTTAACCCCGTTTCGCTCACCACTTCGTCCACCGAAAAACAGTGCGCGGCCTGGTCGTTAAACAGCGTTTGCACCCGCGCCAGCGTATTCTCCTCAATCCCTTTGCTACCGTTATCCTGCCGGTAATTTTTGGCCTGAAGCTGGTACAGCGAATCAACGTTTTGCTGGTCAACAATCTTCCAGACGCGTTGTTGCTCCGCGAACTGCACGAACCGTTCGAGCGACTGGCTGAGCCGCTTCCACGACACAGGTTTTAGAATGTAATCAAATGCACCGTTGCGGATCGCCAGGCTACAGGTATCCATATCGCTGGCGGCAGTAATGAAGATGATGGAGCAATTAGCAGGCATCAAAAGAGGGTTGCTGATGAGCGTAATACCCTTACCGTCCGGCAAATAGTTATCGAGCAGAACCAGCTGCGGCTGCAAGCGGGTGAGCTTGTCTTGCGCGTCGGCGAGTGACGCGGCAATGCCCACCAGCCGCAGGCGCGGATGTTTGCTAATCAGCTCGGCGTGAAGCTGTGCCAGCTCGTTCTCATCTTCCACAATCAATACGTCGATATGTTCATGTTGCATAGTCAGTATCTTCCAGTTCCTGAGCGGGGCGTCGGGCGATTCCCGTGGCGGGAATAAAGAGTGAGAAAATCGCGCCCCGAGGCGAGTTATCGGCAACTTCAATGGCGCCGCCAGCCTGGGTGACATAACTGTCGATCAGGTACAGGCCAATACCGTGATCGCCACGCGTTTTGGTGGTAATACCGCGTTCGAATATGCGTTCGCGGATTTCCGGTTTAATGCCGACTCCCCGATCCGCCACCTCAATAATCAGCTCGCGCTCATTCAGTTTTATCAGCACTTCTACCGGCTCATGCGGGAGCGGGGCGCGCTGCGTGGCTTCAATAGCGTTATCCAGTAAATTTCCAATAATAGAGATCAGTTCGGCTTCGAGAAGCGGGGCGAAAGGTTTCTCCATCCGACAGGCGGGATCGAAATCCAGCTCAACGCCTTTCTCACGCGCTCGCGCCGCTTTACCCAGCAGCAGTCCGCAGAGCGTGGGTGAGCTAAAGCGCGAAGAGATAAAGTCCAGCAGCTCCTGCGCATGTTCCGATTGCGCCTGAATAAAGCCAATCGCCTCTTCGTAACGGCCCATATGCAGCATTCCGGAAAGTGTCGTCATGCGATTCAGCTGTTCATGGCGCATGATGCGCAGGTTATCGACGTAGCGTTTGACCTGGCTGAGCTGGGCGCTGAGCGAGTCGATCTCGTTGCGATCGCGAAAAGTGACCACCCAGCCCTGAAGCGAATCCTCCAGCATGATCCGCACCCGACTGGCGATCACCGTCAGGGAGTTAAAGCGGCAGATCTCATCGTGAGTATCTTTCACCAGCATGGTCTGCGGTGTGAAGAACGGAACCGGACTGATAACGTCGCTGATCAATTGCCCGCGCAGCTCACGCGCCGGTTGCGGCAGGCCCAGCAATTGACGCGCAGCCTGGTTGATCACCTCGATCCGCAAATGCGCGTCGATGGCGATCACCCCTTCGTAGATCGACTCCATCATCGCTTTTTGCTGGCGCACCAGCAGGCCGATTTCACGCGGTTCGAGGGAAAAGATCTGCTTCTTAATGCTGCGGGTGAAATACCACGAGAAGACAAACAGGGCGATAAGCAGCAGTACGGCGGCGATCAGGATATTCACCACTTTGCTGACGGTAATGGTATCGAGATAGCTGGTGAGATAGCCCACCGAAACGATGCCCACTACCTGTCCGGCATCATTGAGCACCGGCGCTTTGCTGCGCAGCGAAATCCCCAGGCCGCCTTTACGGATCGTGGTGATGTTTTTACCCTGCAACACTTCAGCGTTGTCGCCGCCGACCAGCGTGGTTCCGACGCGATCTTCAAAGGCTGAATGAAATAGATGCCGACCGTTATTATCCCCAATCACAATAAAACTGGCGTCGCTGTGTTCTGCTATTTGATGCATAAAAGCATGGATTGCTTTGATGTCTTTTTCTTCGACCTCTTTACGCAGAGTAGGAATAAGCGCAATTTCTTCTGCCTGTATTTTGGCTCGGGTGCTCATTTCCTGATAAAGCTGCCGACTGACGTCGACATAATAATATCCACCCAATAATGCAAACAGCACTGAAAAGAAAGCGACCAGCGAAATAAATAACTTAATCTGAAACGAAACTTTCATAACTATCACGCGCGGTATTAACGGATTCGGTGAATATATCATTTTTTATTTGACAGGGTTCGGCTTTGCCAAAAACTTGTGATCCCTTGCACAGCGCTACTTGCAAAAGCATTTTCAGAATTATGCGATCGTTTAATATAAAACAAATAAATGTTATTCGTTTGTTCAGTCTGGAAAAGAAACCATTAAAACCACGGTAATAAATAAGCGATTAATCACATTCAATAAAAGAAACCATTAAAACCATAGAGGCCATTAAAACTTCGGTTTTAATATGCCATTCCTCACATAAAGCCTTCATTGACAACTTTAAGCTTAATGCACAAATAACCAAGGGGCTTAATGATGAGCACGACTGACGATTCTTTCTCTGTAACGCACGATCCGATAGATATGCAGCGGCCGACGCTCAAAGAGCGCTGGTGGCACATTATGGATACCTGGAAAGTGGGGATCATCCCGCTGCCGCTCTTTGTATTAGCGGGCGCATTAATTGCGATCGACTGCCTGGGCGGCAAGCTGCCAAGCGACATTGTGGTGATGGTCGCCACGCTGGCCTTCTTCGGCTTCGCCTGCGGCGAGTTCGGAAAGCGCCTGCCGATTGTTGGCAAACTGGGTGCGGCGGCGATTTGCGCCACCTTTATCCCGTCGGCGATGGTTTACTACGGCCTGCTGCCTGACGTGGTCGTCGAGTCCACCACTAAGTTCTACAAATCCACCAACATTCTCTACCTGTACATCTGCTGCATCATTGTCGGCAGCATCATGAGTATGAACCGCACGGTGCTGATTCAGGGCTTCCTGCGTATTTTCTTCCCAATGCTGTGCGGCGAAATCGTCGGCATGCTTGTCGGCATGGGCGTGGGTATGGCGCTCGGTCTTGAACCGTTCCAGATCTTCTTCTTTATCATTCTGCCGATTATGGCCGGTGGCGTCGGTGAAGGGGCTATTCCGCTTTCTATCGGCTACGCCACGCTGCTGCATATGGATCAGGGCGTGGCGCTCGGTCGCGTGCTGCCGATGGTCATGCTCGGGGGATTAACCGCCATCATCATTTCCGGCTGCCTGAACCAGCTTGGTAAACGCTATCCGCATCTGACCGGCGAAGGCCAACTGATGCCAAATCGTGCCAACGCGGATGCGACAGTTTCTCAGCCTGCTTTCTCCGGTAAAGCGGATGTCACCACTATTGCCTCCGGCGCGCTGCTGGCTGTGCTGCTTTACATGCTGGGTATGCTTGGTCACAAGCTGATTGGCCTGCCAGCACCGGTCGGTATGCTGTTTATGGCGGTACTGGTCAAACTGTGTAATGGCGCTTCACCCCGTCTGCTGGAAGGCTCGCAGGTGGTTTACAAATTCTTCCAGACCTCCGTCACCTATCCGATCCTGTTCGCCGTTGGCGTGGCAATCACGCCGTGGCAGGAGCTGGTCAACGCGTTCACCGTCAGCAACCTGCTGGTGATTGTCAGCACGGTTTCTGCGCTGGTGGCGACCGGGTTCTTCGTCGGTAAAAAGATCGGTATGCACCCCATTGATGTCGCCATCGTCTCTTGCTGTCAGAGCGGACAAGGCGGAACCGGCGACGTGGCGATCCTGACCGCAGGTAACCGCATGAGCCTGATGCCATTCGCTCAGATTGCGACGCGTATTGGCGGGGCGATCAACGTCTCTATCTCGCTGCTGATTCTGGGCAACTTCCTCGTTTAAGTTTTCAGGAAAGAACAATGAAACTCGCAAGCTTTATTTATAAAGGTCAACGCAGCTACGGCATCGTGAAGGCCGACGGTGTGGTGAATTTAGGTCGCCGTTTAGGTGACCGCTACAGCGACCTCAAAGCGCTGTTGCAGGGCAACGGCATGGCTGAAGCCACGCGCTATCTCAACGATGCCGTAGATGTGCCGATGGACGCGATCACCTTTTTACCGGTGATTGAGCATCCAGAAAAAATCCTCTGCGTGGGTATGAACTACGCCGAAAAACGCCAGGAGTTCGATCAGCATAACCCGGCACCCACGCTGTTTGTCCGCTTTCCGGATTCTCAGACTGGACACAACTCGCCGGTGCTGAAACCGCGTCACTCCAGTGAGTTCGATTACGAAGGCGAACTGGCGGTGATCATCGGTAAAGGCGGGGAAAACATCAGCAGGGATGACGCTCTGCGCCATGTGGCGGGTTACAGCTGTTACATGGATGGCTCTGCGCGTGACTGGCAGCATACCTGGTTTACGGCAGGCAAAAACTGGCGACAGACCGGTGCGTTTGGTCCGTGGATGGCGACCGCCGATGAAATTCCCGATCCACACCAGCTGGCGATCCGCACCTGGCTGAACGGCCGCATGGTGCAGGAAGACAATACCAGCAGCATGATCCACAAGGTCGCAGAGTTGATCGAATACATCAGCACCTTTACCCGCTTAAGTCCGGGCGATGTGATCATCACCGGATCGCCTGGCGGCGTGGGTAAAAAACGCAATCCGCCGCTTTTCATGCAAGAGGGCGATCGCATTGAAGTGGAGATCGAAAATATCGGTCATCTGAGCAATGTGATCATGGAAGCGCCAGCGCAGTTGCTGACGGCTGCGCACTAGGTCAGACGCCATGGACAGACACTCCGCCATCGATTTCCGCCTGACCGACGTGGCGAAACACCCGGAACGCTTAA
>Ga0308165_1000831_pt1 | contig 48358 bp, 55 predicted proteins | sample PhyWR2_FD_201032 | JGI IMG/M metagenome (GOLD analysis project Ga0308165, IMG submission 201032) | Phyllosphere microbial communities from UC Gill Tract Community Farm, Albany, California, United States - DLSLW.R2 | ecosystem: Host-associated > Plants > Phyllosphere > Unclassified | place: USA... | reverse complement strand
CGATATAGCAGATAAGGATATTGCAGAAAAAACGTTCACCGACTCGCTGAACCATATGTTTGATTCGATGCTTGAGCTGCGCCAGGAAGAGTTAATCGCTCGCGAGCGCACACACGGTTTGAGCAGCGAAGAACGCCGGGAACTCTGGATGTTAAACCAGGAACTGGCTAAGAAATAAACTGAAAGACAACATCATTCGAGTTGCATTAAGTCAGCAAGCGAACGCAGAGACAACTTGAAAGATAAAAGAATTTAACGGCTTAAATGCCGAATATCGATCGGGAAGCCCCCGGCAGCCGCACTGAGAGGCAGCGGCACAAATATAAGTACGCCCTCGCTTTAAATGTTGGTAGCAGCACCGCCGACACCAAATAAACGAAATAAGTGTGGATACCGTCTTATGGAGCAAAACCCGCAGTCACAGCTGAAACTTCTTGTCCAACGCGGTAAGGAGCAAGGCTATCTGACCTATGCCGAGGTCAATGACCATCTGCCGGAAGATATCGTCGATTCAGATCAAATCGAAGACATCATCCAAATGATCAATGACATGGGTATTCAGGTGATGGAAGAAGCACCCGATGCCGATGATCTGTTGCTGGCTGAAAACTCCAACAACACCGATGAAGACGCTGAAGAAGCCGCTGCACAGGTTCTGTCCAGCGTGGAATCTGAAATCGGTCGTACCACTGACCCGGTGCGCATGTACATGCGCGAAATGGGTACCGTTGAGCTGCTGACCCGTGAAGGCGAAATCGACATCGCGAAACGCATCGAAGACGGGATCAATCAGGTTCAGTGTTCTGTTGCCGAGTACCCGGAAGCGATCACCTATCTGCTGGAACAGTACGATCGCGTAGAGGCTGAAGAGGCGCGTCTTTCCGACATCATCACCGGTTTCGTCGATCCTAACGCTGAAGAAGAAGTCGCTCCGACTGCTACTCACGTTGGCTCTGAGCTCACTAAAGAAGAGCGCGAAGAGAACGAGGAAGAAGACGAAGAAGACGAAGAAGAAGAAGACGACAACAGCATCGATCCTGAGCTGGCTCGCGAAAAGTTTGGTGAACTGCGTACGCAGTACGAACTGGCCCGCGACACCATCAAAGCGAAAGGCCGTAGTCACGCCGCTGCGAAGGAAGAGATCCAGAAGCTGTCTGACGTGTTCAAGCAGTTCCGCCTGGTGCCAAAGCAGTTTGATTACCTGGTCAACAGCATGCGCGTCATGATGGATCGCGTGCGTACCCAGGAACGCATCATCATGAAACTGTGCGTTGAACAGTGCAAAATGCCGAAGAAAAACTTCATCACACTGTTCACCGGCAACGAAACCAGCGAAACCTGGTTCAACGCCGCTATCGCCATGAACAAACCGTGGTCTGAAAAGCTGCACGACGTCTCTGATGACGTTCAGCGCGGCTTGCAGAAACTGCGTCAGATTGAAGAAGAGACCGGCCTGACCATCGAGCAGGTGAAAGACATCAACCGTCGTATGTCTATCGGCGAAGCGAAAGCCCGTCGTGCGAAGAAAGAGATGGTTGAGGCGAACTTGCGTCTGGTTATTTCTATCGCCAAGAAATACACCAACCGCGGTCTGCAGTTCCTGGATTTGATTCAGGAAGGCAACATCGGTCTGATGAAAGCGGTAGATAAATTTGAATACCGTCGTGGTTATAAGTTCTCCACCTACGCAACATGGTGGATTCGTCAGGCGATTACCCGCTCTATCGCGGATCAGGCGCGCACCATCCGTATTCCGGTGCATATGATTGAGACAATTAACAAACTCAACCGTATTTCTCGCCAGATGTTGCAAGAGATGGGCCGCGAGCCAACGCCGGAAGAACTGGCTGAACGCATGTTGATGCCGGAAGACAAGATCCGTAAAGTGCTGAAAATCGCGAAAGAGCCAATCTCCATGGAAACGCCAATCGGCGATGATGAAGATTCGCATCTGGGTGATTTCATCGAGGATACCACCCTCGAGCTGCCGCTGGACTCTGCCACCACCGAGAGCCTGCGTGCTGCCACTCACGACGTTCTGGCTGGCCTGACCGCACGTGAAGCGAAAGTCCTGCGTATGCGTTTCGGTATCGACATGAATACCGACCACACGCTGGAAGAAGTGGGTAAACAGTTCGACGTAACGCGCGAACGTATTCGTCAGATCGAAGCGAAGGCACTGCGCAAACTGCGCCACCCGAGCCGCTCTGAAGTTTTACGTAGCTTCCTGGACGATTAATCGCCCCGGAACTCAAAAAAGCTCCCTACGGGGAGCTTTTTTTATGCCTGTACGGAGCCAAATACCAGGAGGATTTACCCTCCTCAAAGAACGTGAAGATGAGCGAACGGCCAGAACTGCATTATCTTCCCCGCACCACCAGTGCTTCATCCAGTTCCCGATAGGCTTCCACCAGTTTATCCAGCGTCGCTCTATTGAGCCCGCTCGGATTGGGCAACACCCACACCTGGGTCATGCCGATCGTGATACTCTGCTTGCCCCATTGCGCTCCGCGCTGGCTAAACGCCTGCTCATACGCCTGCTTACCGAGGATCGCCAGCGCTGCAGGCTGATAGTCCTCAATCTTTTTGACCAATTCCCTGCCGCCGCTGCGCAATTCGTGCAGATTTACCTCATTCGCCTGCACCGTGGGTCGCTCGACCAGCATAGTAATACCGCAGCGGGTATCCAGCAGATGCTGCTCCTCTTCTGGCTTCAGAAGCCTGTCGGTAAATCCGGCCTGATGAATCACCTTCCAGAAGCGATTCCCAGGATGGGCAAAGTGAAAACCCGTGTGCGCCGATGACTTACCCGGGTTGATCCCGCAGAACACCACCCGTAGCCCGGGTGCAAGAATATCGTTGATCATCCCATTCTCCGATCAATACATCAGGTAGTTAGTATAAAGGATTGATTATGCATTGTTTATAAAAACAGCAGGCAGGTGTGAATGGCTGGATTGCGCGGCTGAGTTACTTTATAATTCACCGCCACGGCCCCTTAGCTCAGTGGTTAGAGCAGGCGACTCATAATCGCTTGGTCGCTGGTTCAAGTCCAGCAGGGGCCACCAAATTTAAGCAGTATATACATACACTTAGGCCACTCTCGCGAGTGGCCTTTTTGTTACCTTTTAACCATGTGTCGCAAAAGTGTCGCAGCAGTAAAAATCCTTCCATCGCATAAGCTCTTTTTTAGCGCCCTAAAAACAAGAAACCCGCACAAGGCGGGTTTCGGTTACATCCACAATTGTCTCTGACCACTGGATGACGGATGGGGTGGTACTGGAGTGATATCACCGGGAGTGACAATAAATCGCTCTATTGACTCCATTGTGACAAACGTACAACTGCAATTTATGTTTGTACATTGGTGGTATCGCTCTTTGGTATTCTCGCTAAGATAGCGACTGGTTCGCGCATGTGCCGCGTACTGACATTTTGGGCAATGGAACATGAACACCTCAAATTCTCAAAAAGAGAATGAATGATACCCAAAATTCTCTTTTTGCGAAATTTATTTAATCTATATCTTCAGCCAGGTATTCAACATCTGAAATCTTCACCTCAAGCTCTAGGCCCGTCGTGTAGCCGTTCCCGTTGAGACTGTGCACCACTCGGCTGATTATCCACGCCTGCTCGTCTATAACGCGCTTAAAGCCTTTCACCGCTACCGGCGTTTCAGGAAATAAATCTGCACGGCCAATGGCAAGAGAAATTGAAAACTCCGCCACCCCGCGCTGCAGTTTGTCCCACTTCGCCTGAGCCGCGCGCATGGCCTGCGCTTTTGTCGCAAAGATGGTCGTGAGCTCCAGAACGTTGTCAGACTCGCCGGCCATATACTCGCCCTCGCGCGCTTCCTGCTCCTTTTTCGCCTGGCGCTTTGCCGGTGCTTTGACAGCTTTCGGGTGCTGCAGCGCGCGCAGGTGTTGCACCTTTGGCTTGCGTTTCAACTTCACTTTTTGCTTTTGCGGTTTCGGGTCTTTCGTGTGCAGCCATTTAGCCGTGACGCCGGTGTAGGCTTCGCGGTCAGCAATCGCAAACTGATGCCGGTCGCCGTCGCCGCGCTCGACGGTCATTTGTGGGATGGGTTTGCCGCTTGCCGTCATCGCGCTACCGGCTTTCAGGAATAACAGTTTCCCGTATTTCACTGAGACCGATGCGCCGTTACGCTCCGCCAGTCGCGCCAGAAATGCCGCGTCGGATTCCTGCGACTGGTCGATATGCGGCACGGCGATCGTTTTCAGGGTATCCGCGACGCTGGCCGTCAGTTTATTGCGCTGCGCGATGGTCTCAACAATCACCCCGAGCGTGGTGTCATGCCATGACTGCTCGCGGCGTGAGTTCAGCGTCCCGCGAAAATCCGCACTGCGCCCCCGGATGGTCAGCGTATCGGGCGCGCCCCGATGCTCAATTTCATCGACCGTAAAACTCCCCTTATTCACCAGCGCGGAGCCCTTCCAGCCCAGCCACAGCGTCAGCTTTGCCCCGCGCGGCGGCAGTTCGACAAGTCCGTCGGTATCATCGAGTTCGATATCGAGCTGGTCGGCCTCGAATCCGCGATTGTCGGTCATGGTCACCCCAATAAGCCGGTCGCTGAAATTCTGCGTGATATCCGTGCCATTGAGCGTGAGCATATACGCCGGTGCGATGCGCGCCCCGGCCTGAATATTCATTTCAGTTATCATCCCGCCAGCCCTCCGAGCCAGTTATCCGCATCAGTTACCAGATTGCTGGCCTGCGTTTTCAGGTCGCCATAAATGGCCGCAAGTGATTTATCGACGCGTTTCAGCGACAGGCTAAACTCAATCTTTCGCGCCGCGCCATCGCTGAAAAATTCAGTGTGCGTGTGGGTCACTTTATCGATGACATACATGCCGTGGATCATGCCGTTCCCGTCGATTAACGGCCATGCGCGACCCTCGTCGGCCATCAGTTCGACAGCCAGCAAAGACAGACGACCGCCGGTGATTTCCGGGTAAAGCGTACCCGACAGCGTGCGCGAGGTTTCCCCCTCCCCGAGAAACTGATACGCCGGGGGCTTGCCGATACGGTCATTCGACGCCCAGCGGTAATCCTTCGAATACTGCATCGACTGATACGGCAGGGTGCGCCGCTCAAACACAAAAAAGCCCAGCACCATTAACATGCGTAAAGTCCTCCTTAATCGTGTTTCATGCTGGAGCGCTGGCGCGCACGGTTTTCGCGGTCGAGCTTGTCGACGGCGTCGCGGAGCTGGCGGTCGAGGTCACTGCCCGGCGCAACGCCACCCTGCAGGGTGATGTTGTACTCGCTTTTGCTCTGGTCGATGTACGATCGGCCTGCGGGAGCCGTCACCGGCTGATAACCCTGATAGCCGCCATAACCCGCTGTTGCCGGGACATATCCGCCACCGGCGGCGGTCTTATCCGTTTTCGCGGCGTTCTGGTCGAGGTCGCTCGATTCTTTTTTGATGACCCCGAGCTTTTCCAGCAACCAGCTAACCTTTCCGCTCATGCTGTTAAAGATATTCAGCGGAGCCATCAGCGCATCGGTCAGCCCCTGACCAAAGGCCACCACGACATTTTTGCAGCGCTCGAAAATATCCTGCAGGGATTTCACCGGCGCAAACAGGTCAGTAAACCATTTCCAGACCGCACCGAGCTTTTTCGCGATAGCGTCAAACACCGGCGACAGCGAGGCAAAAGCCGTTTTAATCCCCGCCACAACGTCCGAGAAAAAGGCGCTAATCGGCTCCCAGAATTTATAGATGAGCAATGCAGCACCCACGACAGCCGCCACCACGGCCACCACCGGCAGACTGATTGCCCCAATGGCCGTGACGATCGCCGTCCCGGCCGTGGTGAAAATCACACTCAGCAGACCGGCAGCGGCAATAATCCCGTTAATCCCGGCGATGACCGGCCACGCAATGAGGCCAATTCCGCCCAGCACGCCGACCAGCGCCAGCGCACCGGCAGTCACACTGAAAATGGTCTGCGTCAGCTCAGGATTCGCTTTCGCCCAGGCGGCAACCTTGCCGAGCATATCGGTCGCGGAAACCGTCAGGCGACGTAACGCGGAGTTTTCTTTATCGAATACCTCAATCTGCAAATCTTCATAAGCCGACTGCAGGTTTTTTAAATCCCCGTCGAGGTTATCGGTCTGAATTTTGGCTATCCGCTCCGTGGTTCCCTTCGAATCCCCGATTTGCTGGCGCTTGCTGGCAAGCGAGCCATCACCGGCAGCGGCGACGAGTTTAATCGCGCCTTTCATCGCCTCCTCGCCAAAGATGACTTTCAGGTATTCGCCCTGCTCCGCCGTACCGAGCTTGTTTTTCACAAAGGATTTGTGAATATCCTTGAGGATTTTCTCGACCGGCAGCATGTTCCCTTTGCCGTCGCGGGTTTTCACGCCTAGCTCTGAGATAGCATCGACCGCTTTACCCATTGGTGCCTGCAGGCGGTTGAAAATGGCGCTTGCCCCGGTCCCGGCCATCGAGCCTTTAATCCCGTTATCCGCCAGAATGCCGAGCATCGCCGTCGTATCTTCAATGCTCGCTCCGGCAGCTTCCGCGATGGGCGCAACGTATTTCATTGCCTCGCCCAGCTCGACAAGACCGGTATTGGATGACGTAAAGCCTTTGGTCATCACATCCGCGACGCGCTCAATCTCGGTTGTCGACAGGTTAAACGCTGATTGCATGTTGGTAATGATGTCGGCCGCTTCGGCGATATCGACATCCGCCGCGAGGCTCAGGTTAACGGTCGAGCCGGTCGCCGCAAGCACGTCATCAGCGTTATAGCCCGAGCGTGCGAGCGTGGTCTGTGTGCGCGCGACGTCACCCGGTGAAAAGGCCGTGGTCGCACCGATATCACGCGCCTGTTTACGGATGGCCGCGAGTTTGTCATCGCCTTTATCGAGACCGAGGATCGCCTGCGTGCCAGACATCTGTTTATCAAACCCGATACCGGGCGCGATAAACCGCGACGCCCCATAAAGCCCGGCGGTCGACACACCCACGCCGACTATTCCGGCATTGCGCACACCGGCGGCGAGCTGTTGCCCGGATTCGTAGCGTTTCTTGACCGCGCTCAGTCTGGCCTGTTGCTGACTGACCCGCGCCAGCGCGTCACGCTGACGGTTAAGCTGCGCGGTTGTCTCGCTGATGCGCGACCTGAGCCCCCGCTCATCGGTCGACAGTTGGCGGGTATTAATCCCCGCCTGCGTGAGCTCGGTGCGCTGACGCTGCACGGACTGACGCAGGCCGTTGTATTTGAGCTGCAGGTCAGCAGCGGATTTCTTCGCCGCTTCCAGTGCGCGCGCCTGTGCGAGCGTGGGTGTCTCGGTGTTTTTAAACTGGACGGCCAGCGCGGCCGCTTCCTGTTTCGCCTTGTTCAGTGACTGGCCGGTCACGGCGAGCTGCGCGCTGGCTTTCCTGAATCCGTCAATCCGGGATGCCTGCGCGTTAAGGTCGCGCAGGCTTTTCTGTGAATTGCGGATGTCGCCGGTGAGGGATTTGCTGGCAGTCTGGATAGCTTTAAGCGGTCGGCTTGCCCGGTCGACCGCGTTAAGCAGCACCTCAAGTCTGACGTTATTGCTCATGGTGATTTCCGCTACGTTGCAGCGCTTTCTCGCGCCATGTCAGGAGCCCGGTCAGGCTCAGGGAATTCAGTTCTGATGGCGGCCAGTGAAATATCACTGCGATATCCGCCATCAGGTCATCGACCGACAGGTTTTCAGGGAAACTTAACGCTCCGAAGCCGGTGACAAAAAACCGATCACCTTACCGGCGAACGACAGCAGATCGGATGCATCCATACGAACGATTTCGGCCTCAGTGAGCGCCGGGTAACTCATGCGCGGCAGTACCTTAATCAGTGCATCGACATCCGACTGCGCCAGCGCCGCCAGCGACACGCCGCGCAGGGTTCCCGCGTTCGGTTTGGACAGTGTGACCTTTTCGATTTTCTGCTCGCCACGCATCAGCGGCGTATCGAGGGTAACGACGTTCGGGTTTTCGGTTTCGGTCGCAGCAGTTTCGTTTATTTTTTTCATATCTTTCTCTCAGCAAAGTGAAGTGACCGGCCAGCACCGCTGACCGCTTCAGGGGTTACAGGCCAATCGCCTTGCGATGCTCAGCCAGACGGTCAACACCGTCGACTTTCAGCACCATGTTAATGACGTCAATCTCAATGACTTCTTTGCCGTCAATCGTGAACTGGTAATAGGCGAGCTCGGTCGACATTTTGGTCGTCCCGCTTTCGCCCTGCTTATTTTCGCCGCCGTCGTACTCTTTGTGACGGCCACGCATTACCACCTCAACGGCAGAAATGACGCCAGTGTCGTCACGCTGATACGAGCCTGCAAAACGCAGCGGCACACTATCAGCACCCGGCGAGGCGTACTGCGCCCACAGTTCGACGTCGGGCAGACCGCCGAGCGTCCACTCAAGAGAGAGCGCGTCGTCATCAAGACCGAGGTCAATCGAAACCGAGCCCGGCATCCCGCCGCCGCGGTATTTCTCCAGCTTGCGGGTCAGCTTCGGCAGGGTGACGGACTCCACGACGCCCATGTAGCTCAGACCATCGTTGAACATGTTCAGATATTTAAGCTTGCGCGGTAATGCCATGCTTTCAGCTCCTTAGCTGTTGACCGAGTCCGACAGGTTCGCCAGATAGGTATCAGTGATGCGCTGGCGCAGGGTCAGGTTTTCCAGCGGCGGGACGGGGGTGTAGTCGTAATCGATATACAGTTTCCCCGCTTTAAGGGTTGTGACGTCGTTTGACTCCGGGTCGTACCAGCACGAACCATCGACGATATAGCCGTTGGTTTTGAGCTCGCGGAATTTGGCATTGATACCGGCGACGATGTCACGAATAAGCGTCGCAGTGATGGGCTTATCCATCGCCCACGCGTGCGCCTCCGCCATGGTGTCGGCCAGCACCTGCGCGGTGCGGGTGTAGTTCTCAAACAGGAAAAGCGGGTCATCCGAGCAACAGCGGTTTCCCCAAAACTTAAAGCCGTCGTTGCGAATCAGCGTCGTGACACCGGCCTGATTCAGCAGGTTCGCGTCGGTGGCAGGCTCCTGCAAATCCCATGAGACCGAAGCGCTGACGCCGGTGACGCCATTCACGCCGACGTTAGACAGGGTTTTATGCCAGCCGACGGTCTGGTCGATTTTGGCGCGCAGGCCGAGCGCGCGCGCCGTCGCCCAGGCGATGTCCGTCGCGTTCGTTGTGGTGTCCCATGCCAGAAAATCAGGGAAGATCACCATCAGCTCGCGCTGGCTGAAATTCTTGCGATAATCGATGGCGTCGGAAATGGTTTTGCAGCCCCATGCACTGACATAGCCAAAGGCGCGCAGGCTCTGACAGGTTGAAGCGAGCGCGGTCGCCACTTCCTGTGAATCAAGACCCGGCACGCCGAGAATGCGCGGTTTAACGCCGGTGACGGTCTGCGCCGTCAACAGCGATTTGAGCCCGGTATATTTCCCGTTTTCGTCCGTGGTGCCGATGATGTTGGAAATCGTTTCTTTCTGCGCCGCGTCAGGATCGTCGGGGTCGTCGATACCTTCGGCCACACGCACGGCCACAATGACCGGTTTGCACTGGTCGGCGATGGCCTGCAGGGAGGCCGACAACGTGCCCTGTTTACCCGCTTTCGCAATGGCGCTTTGTACGTTGGTAATGAGCACCGGCTCATTCAGCGGGAACGTTTTTTCGTCTGCATCGCTGGCCGTGCAGACCATGCCGATAATGGCCGTTGAGACGGTGGAAATGGTGCGCACGCCGTCATTAATTTCGATGACCTGCACGCCGTGATGATAGTCGCCCATCCGTTTAACTCCGTGGTGAAGTGGAGCCACTATTTTGTGTTGTGTGCGGAATACAGGAAACGGAATGGCGTTGGCGGGGGGATGACACAACCAGCAAAAAGCCCTCCGGGTGGAGGGCTCTGTTTATTACGGCAGTGGCGGCCAGTCAATATCAGGCGCAGTGGTCGTATCAACTGCATTCAGCGCCTGAATGTATAACATCCATGCCATCAGACTGGCTTTGTCTTCATCGCTGATAATGCCGAGCTGTAGCCCGGTCTGCCACAGGCTGATGGTACTTTTCGCCTCACTCAGTAACCGCGCTTTTATCTGCCCTGCCTCCCCTACCTGTGCTTTTCGCCGTGCATCCTCATCCGTCACCCATTCACTACCGTTCCACTGGTCATAAGGCGTGGACGGTGAGATTACCGTGACGCCGTCGGCATAGTCACCGGGCAAGGTAATTTCGACGGGCTGGCCGGTTGTCGTGTTATAAACGGTTTCGCCCCGGTGGTCTGCAACGTATTCCCATCCGTCAGGACTGAGCGCACGGCACACGGCATAACCCTCTTTTGCCTCCACCGGCTTATCAGTGCATGAATGGGCAGGAATCCCCACCCCCACAGCCAGAAATTCAACCGACTCCGCAAGAAACTCGCGAGATTTGAGGTCAAAATTATAAACGGTAATCTCACCGGCTTTCGTCGCAATTCCATTTTTATTCAGCGTCGCTTTCGCCATTATGCCGCCCTCACGATGTAGTTAAATGCCACGCTGCGCGAGCGTGTTTCCGCTGCAGTACGTACGACACGAGAAATATCAAAGCTAAAGTTGGCTGCGCCGTAGCCACCGTTTGAGGACGGTGTTAAGCCCGTGGTTAATGCTGAGTCTGAAATGCTGAATGGTCCACTATAGGCAACATCCCTGAACATCTGTAAGCGACCGATAGAACCTGTAATATTTTGAACCGCGTCCGACTGAGCCGACAGCAGGCCGCGCCCTGCATCCACACCGCGCCCGTCATCCCACCCGCGCAGAAACTCACCGCGTAAATCGGGCAGGCTACCGGAAGGATAAGCAGCGGCCAGTTTTGGATATTTCACTTTATCAAACAGTGCGCCGTTGCATTTCAGCCAGCCATCAGGCGGCGTGGCGAGCGGATACGGGACCGGGACACCAGCAGGTAAGGCTGACCCATCGCCCAGGCGCAGATAATCCAGAATACCCGCCACCGTTTTCCCCGACAGGTCTGTCAGCGTGTTGTCCAGCGGCTGCTTACCGGCCAGCGCACGAACCATTGTCACGGAAAAGTTCGGGTCATTACCCAGTGCCGCGGCCAGCTCGCCCAGCGTATCCAGTGCCGCCGGTGCGGATGAAACCAGCGCAGCGATAGCCGATTTTACAAAAGCCGTGGTCGCAAGCTGCGTATCGTTGACGGTCTGCGCGGGCGTCGGTGCTGTCGGTTTTCCGGTTAAAGCAGGACTTGCAAGCGGGGCTTTGGGTTGAAGCGCCGCCTGCACAAAGGCCGTTGTCGCAATTTGCGTACTGTCGTTTCCTGCTGCTGGCGTCGGCGCTTTTGGCGTCCCTGTCAGTGTCGGGCTGGCCTTTTGGGCATATTGCGAATGCGGATCAAGAGCCGCGATATGCTTTGCCATCAGGTCGTCGACATAAACCTTCAACTCAATCGCTTTGTCATCAACATACTGACGGGTTGCCAGCACGACAGCCGGGTCGATTTTGAGCGACACCGCCGAGGTGCTCGATACAATCAGAATCATGCGAATGGTTTGCGTGCGACCACTCCCCTCCTGCAGTTGCGGCTTGTAGGTCTCGGGACAGTTCGCCACGGCAATGAGCACACCGTCATCGTCGTAAAGACCAATTTCACGAATCCAGAAACCCCCCTCATTCTCGGGGATGATTTGCTCTGCAATAATCTGGCTGGCGTTGTTCGGGTCAACCCTGAGCATATTCAGCGGCGCGATACGTTTCTGATTAATCAGTCTGGTCTGCGCCGGGTCTGGCGTCGGCAGGACGCCGCTACCATCCCCGACCGCTAATTGTGTCAGGTTGAGCTTTGTGCCGAGCGCGGTCGCATTCGCCAGTTTTGCCGCGCCGAGATTGGTCAGAATGGCGAGATATTTCGCTGTCATGCGTTCACTCTCAGGTTGTCGATTAAATGGATGGCCGAGGCCGGGAAATATTCACCGCCGACGACAATTTCCTCGGGGGTGTAGGGGTAAACCGTCAGCGCGTCGCCGTGGTAGCATCCCGCGCCGATATACAGATCACCGGCGGTGCTCAGACTGATAGCGAGCCCGGTCAGGTGGCGGCTTGCCGGTTTCGCATCGTTAATCAGGCGCTCCAGCTCCTGATACATCTCGTCCGTGATACCGCTGTCGAGCACGCCAACAACGAGCCGGAATGTGCCGGGCTCCTCGTTGAGTTGCCACCACTCCCGCACCTCAATCAGAAAACCGAGCGGCTCGACCACCCGACGCAGGGCGCTAATCGTCCCTTTGTGCTGATGGACGAAAAACGACGAGGCGATGACGCTGCGTTTTGTCTCCTCCGGCCACGCCTCATCCCAGCGGTCAACCGACAGCGCCCACGCCAGATACGGCAGCAGATTCACCGGACAGGTTCGCCAGTTCCACAGGGTGCGCAGCGACACCGGCAAGCGCTGAATCTCAGCCAGCGCAGCAGCGGCGGCGACCTCAAGCGTCGACGAGCCAGCGGGTAACAGCCTGTCAGTCATCCGAGCCTCCGATAGTTATCCGGTAGCCGGTGCAGTTCGATGCCTGCGACGGGGTCAGCACAATGTCAGCCAGCGGGGAATCAAGCTCGACACGCTGCACTCCCTCTACATGCAGCGCGGCATAAATGGCAGACAGGCGGATATCGCGCCCGAGGCGGTGCTGCGCGCTGATATAGCTTTTAAGTTTCTGCTCTGCAGCCTGTCGTATGGGCTCCCTTTCAGGACCGGGATACGCGTAAAGCGTCGCGCCTATCTCATACGGCACAATCTCAGCCGACCGGACGGTCACGCGGTCGCCTACCGGACGCACGGTTTCGGCATTGAGCGCCTTTTCCACCGCCGCCAGCAGGTCAGCGCTGGCCGTCCCGTCACCCTCACGGGACAACACCGAAATCGTGACACAGGCAGGCGTCGGGCTCTCGACCGACACGTCAGCGACCCGCCCGTCGGCGCTGCGACCGTGATATTCATACGCCCCTACCGGACCCGCCACACTCAGCCCCTCAAACGCCTGTTGCGCACGCAGACGTAAATCAGCATCCGTTTCCATCACGGCCGACGTCGGCGGGAGTGTGGTGTCGTCCTGCGGGATGACCGTCAGGCGTAGGGTGTTATTGTTGGCAGCAATGACATCGAGGTCGTTACCGTCGGCATAGGCCAGCATCACCGCGCGCGCCGCCTCATTGACGCGCTGACGCCAGATGACTTCACGGTAAGCATTCTCCTGCAGCAACTTCACAATCGGGTCGGATTCGAGCGTCAGGGTGCGCGCGACCGCTTCCTGTTGGTCTGCAGGATAGAGCGAGACGAGCGTCGCCTTTCGTTCTGTCAGGATGGTTTCATAATCCAGCGTTTCCACGACATCGGGCGCGGCGAGCTGGCTCAGGTCAACAATGGTAGCCATAGCGTTTAACTCAGTGGAATGATCAGTGAAAAGGGCTGGCTCGTCGTCGAGCGCGTCCCGGTGATATCGACATACAGCGCGCCGTCAGCCTCGCCACGCTCAAAGGTGATGGTCGACAGGCTGACGCGCGGCTCCCACTTCTGGATCGCGGAAAAACACGCAGACATAATCTGCAGGCGCAGCGCCGGGGTCTGCGGCTGGTCAATCAGCGCTGACAGGAGCGAGCCGTATTCACGGCGCATCACACGCGAGCCAACCGGCGTGACCAGAATGTCGCGCATGCTTTGCCGGATGTGCTCAACCTCAGAAATACTGAGCCCGGTCTGGCTGTTCATACCTAAATAACGCACCGTCATTTCGTCCCCTCCGTTCTGCTACCGCCGCGTTCTACTCCGCCGTGGTCGTGGTCATCCACCTGCACGCCGTTAGAGGTCAGTTTCCCGCCGCTGTGCTCGATATTCCCTTTCATCGTCCCGCCCTTCTGCACTTCGAGTGAGCCGGTGATGAGCTTGTTAGTGCACACCACCTCGGGGGTATCGAGCGTAATGCGGGTTTCGGCTTTCACCAGCACAAGTGGCACGGTGGCGGTAATAGATTCCGACGCGGTGACGTCAGCGGTTTTAATCCCGGACACGGTGAGCGCCCCGCTTTCGGGCTCGTATTCGATGACCGCCCCGTCAGGAAAGGTGATGTGAAGCGCATCCGGCGAGGCAGACGGCGCGGGGTGGTCATCCGAGAAAATGGAGGGCAGCACAAACGCGGTGTCGAGTTCGCCACCGATGGCAAGAATCAGCACCTGCTCACCAACGGATGGAGCCCACCACACCCGCGAACGACCGGCGCGGGAGGTCAGCCAGTTAAGCCAGGTGGTTTGCATCCCGCCGGTCTGGACACGACAAAGACCCTCAACATGGTCGACGTCGGTCACGATGCCAGTGCGGATGAGGTTGCGGATCGCCCGGGCGATATCCTGCAGAGAAGTTAAATTATTCATGGGGAAAGGATGCCGCCAAACAACGCAAGCGGCAATTTTGTGAGGTTTTTTAAGGGATGACACAACAATTGATTTTACTTGCTGAATTGAAATATATTTAATTGTGATTTTATTAATTAGATAGAGGGAGGGGGTACATAGAACGACAGAATGTAGAACCTAGCTAGTGTTACCCCCTTAAAAAGAATTCACTTACTCCTTCTCATTAGTAAATGAGCGCATTATATTTTTTGAAGCAAATACTTTAAACATGACAAATATGATTATAAATCCACCCGCAATTACAAATTTCATTGCATCCCTAACGCCACTATTTTGCCCCTCTCCATAAGGCGCAAACAATACCATCACCTAAAACACACCATTAAAATAAATAATCACTTTGAATTAACATCAAGCGCCATTAATAAAAAAATTCAAAATGCGAAGCTATATATCAAAGACAAATGCAAGTCATTCTGTGAATCACCACTAAAAAACCGATTCACTTGAAATGAATCGGCAAATTTAGTAAGACTTTATAAAATCAGAAGAATTTAATTATCGTAGCGTATATTGCCCAAGCATTACTTGCAAGTTTAGAAAGTTTTGATGAATTTTTTTCCATTGAATCTAAAACGCTTTCAACCTCTGACAAAGTCCTTCTGCTATCTGAGTCTTTACCAGACTTAACAGCATCATTTATTGCAAGAATAGCCGATTCTAAATTATCCTTATACTCCCCTGCTTCTTCATTCTTCAAAAGCAAAGCGAGCTCTTCTTTTAGCTTTTCAAGGGAGGCTCTTTTTTGATCAGTATTACTAATTTTACCTGAGTAACTTGAACATTCACATTCTTTTTTATTACACACTGGACAGCCATTTATGTAGTAATCTTGAAGCGCCTGTCCGAGATCAAGATCTTTAAAAATAATACCCCACAAGGAGAATAACCAAGCATAAATATCCGCACACTCATCATGAAGATTTTCTTTATTATAGTTTTTATCCTCAATGGATTTTGCGTAAGCTTCTTGCAACTCACCTAACTCTTCAAACAATCTTGATGAGTGATAAAAACCACCAAAAATAGACCATATATTTCTATTTGAGGGATATATTTCATTTATCATTCGCGGGGCGTAAGGCGGATGACCTCCTGCTGTAATTGAGTTGTATTTATAAAAAAGCTCTTCTTTGATCGCAGTTGCACTTTTAATTTTTTCTGGTTTCCTATGCGTCTGAATACAACCACATGGATTTCCAAGGCAATAAGGGCAGCAACCAGGGAATTTCTTATAGAAAGAGTCCTGAGGTTGCACCTCAAGCTTTTCACAAATAGCAAACAGCCAAGATATAGCCTCTATAAAAGTATTTTTAAGCAACTCCTTATCTTGATTCCCATCTCTAATAAACTCTCTTGTAAGATAGGCTGTTTTCCGTGTCAAATATGAATACATATACTCAAATGATTTATCTTTATTTTGCTTTGCATATATTCCCGAGAGAAGAATACTCATATCATTTATACGTAGCATATTATTCCTTTTCTACAGAGCGACTTGCGCTATAAGTTAAGTTTATCAATGTAATTTCAACAAATTTCTTGAACATCTTACCTGCACCGAATGTAATGGTAAATAAATTTTAGTTTTTGCTTACTTAACACTGTCCAACAGACTAAGTCCCTTCTAATTTTGAGCCAATGGGAGCTACTTCAAGCATAGATGTTTAATAATTATATATTGAATTAACTGTTTATCGGTCTGACGGAGTCCCAGCAACTGACGTTCTGGATACTGCATATCCAGACTGCGAGGATTAGGCCGGTCTTTAAGCCCGTACTGATGCACCCGAGCAATACGCTGCACCTTAGCGGTAAACTCGACCACAGCAGCATCATTGCGGCCACTGGCTTTCATGTATCGACTGGTTCGCAATTTCTGAAACATCGCGCGCTTTATACGCCCCGACTTTGCCCTGAGCGGCTGACGCTTTCGCGCCTGATACGGTGTGCCATCAGGCGCTTTTTGCAGTTTAATCCGTTGCTGTTGCGATTTTCGCAGCTCTTTCGCTATCTCTGCGGCAAGCTTGCGCCGTCCCGCCGGTGACAGCACCCCAATAAGCCCGGCCAGCTTATCGTCAAAAGGTTTAAGCTCACTCATCCCATTTGCTCACCAGCTCGCCATTGATATAGAGCTCGGTCGGACGCGTGACCGGCTCTGGCAATGGCGGCTCAGGTGCATAGCTGACGTGCAGCGCGCCGCTCTCCTCCCTGACCAGCGTGCGCTCGGTAAGCTGCAGACTGATACTGATATCGACGCTGTCACCGTCGTTTAAATCCATCTGGAAGCGGTAGCCCTTTTTGCGTCCCTCATCCGTGGTGCAGATATCCGGCTGGTTCTCACGCAGCCACGCCGTCACCGGCACAAAAATTAAATCGGGGTCGCCGACAAAGTCACAGACGATTACATTCAGGGTGTAAATCTTTTCGTGCGACAGCGAGGCCGCAAGCCGCGCATCGATATTCCCCTCGTCGGCAAAGATGCGCATCATTTCGGGATTTGTTTCTAACTGCGGCACGGCATCAGTGAGCGCCTTGCGCAGACTTTTCATTTTCTGCATCGATTTTGTCCTGACAGTCTTTGATGGTTTCAACTTTTAGCGCGCAGGCCGTGAGCGCGTGCTCAAGCCTGCGGATATCGGCACTTAAATCACCGTTAATGAGCGGCTCGCTTCCCGGCATCGGGCAGAGGCTCACTTTCGGGCAGGCGCTGTAAACAATGACCGGCGGAGGCGCAGGCCGCTCGGGTGTGCAACCGGCGCACAGCATCAGGCAAATCAGCGCGATACCAGCGGCGTAAATCTTCGTTTTCATTGAGTAACCTCGTGATCGTTTGTTCTCGTCTGGTCGCCAGCTCACCGGCGGCGGTCAGCTCATCCGCGAGCCTGACCTGACCGGCTTCATTCGTCCTGGCGATGCGTTGCGACACGGCAAGCTGACTTTTCAGCATCCCGATAGTGGTCTTTTGCTCGCTGGCGACCCGGTTCGCTTTCTCAAACGAGCGGGATAAATTCACGTTGTCGTGGCGCAGCCACAGCACCACGGCGAGCAACCCGGCCAGCAGTATCATCAGTACTTTCATGGCATCCCCTTAACGCAATAAGCCCGTTCCCGCGCACGGCGGTTCTCAAGCCCTCTATTTCTGACACCGTTCACATACACCCAGCGGGTGAGCTGGTCGCACGCCTGCCACCACTGCTGATGCTTGATAAACGAGACCAGCGTCGAGCGACAGGCCGCGCCGGTTCCGACGTTGAAGGCAAAACTGACCAGCGCGTCATAGACGCGCGGCGGCATCTTCACCGGCACGCAGACCGCGAGCCGTTGCTCGGTATTGAGCACATCTGCGACGAGGTTCGCCGCCGCCTGTCGCTCGGTAATATCCCCTTTCGGGACGACACCGGCTGTGTGGCCGATGCCTGACGTCCACACGCCCGCGCTACACTGGTAAGGTGTCAGGCGACATCCTTCGAGGTCAGCGAGTAGCGCCAGCCCCTCGGGCGAGGTATTCAGCAGACGAAAGTCAGGCATCAGCGCCGCCAGCGCCAGCACAGCGGCCACACTGCAACGTTTAATGATTGAGCTCACGAATAGCCCCCTTATCGAGTCCGAGTGAAATCAGATAGCGATAGGTTTTGCGCTTAAACCAGTAATTCGTCAGCGCGGTAAAAATGGCGCAGCCACCGCCGACATACAGCGCCAGCTTTTCGGGTGACATCGCCCCGAAATACGCCACCCCCACGGCCAGCCAGTAGGCGACAAACGTCGTGATTTTTTCCATGTTCAGTCCCATAGATTCACCGTCTCGGTTTTCGGGGCGCTGTCGGTCTCGGGCAGCTCGATAGCCGTGCCGTGCGGCAGTATGACGCCCAGCTCCGACAGCCCCGGATTCGACTGCAGCACCGTCTCGACCACGCCCCCGGTGCGCCCGTAATAGCGCGCACAAATCACGTCGAGGGTGTCACCCTGCATCGCACAGACCTTCATCAGATTTGCCCCACAATGCAGCGCGCCCTGTCCTGAATGCGCGCCACTGACCAGCGCATATCCCGCCACATTTCATCGATAGTGCTGTCGATACTGTCGGCCTTTTTGTCGCCCTTGCTGGTCGCATCCACGCCGCGATAACGCTCGTAAAGCGTGGCGGTCGTCATCGCGCATACGGCGTTGAAATAGTGGAAACAGCGGACGCTCTCGCCGTCGAGTTCGTCGGTCGGGACATCCGCAAGCGTGGCGTGACCGGCGTCGAGCTGGCGGTCGCGCCAGTCGCGCAGCTCCGCGTTAGTCTCCGCGATGGCGGTCTTAATCGCCCGGCGCAGGCGCACAGGCGAAACGGTCTGCTCAAGGCGCATTTCTTCGCGCACGCGCTGCGGGTCAACATCCGGGAAAAAACCGGTATTTTTAATCACCGGCTCGCTTACGCCCGGTGGCGGTATCACCACGCCCGGCACGTCCTGCGGGTTTTTGGGCTCAATAATCACTGTCGTCATGACAACCTCAGAAAATAGGTGGGCGGTGGACGCCGGTCGCAGTCAGGGCAATCAATACCCGCGTTGACCGGCGTGCCGCCCGGCTCGGGGAGCGTTCGGTTAACCGGCGGTCTTTGCCGCTTTGGGAGGACGTCCGCGCCGCACCGCCGGTTTAGCGGCAGGCTTGCGCGTGCGCGGTGTGTTTTGTTTTTTGACGGGCTCGGGTTTCGGTTTCAGCGCTCGCTCAAGCTGTTCGATATCCTTTTTCACCCCCACCGCACGGTCTAACTGAAACGCGCGCTGCAGGTTTGCCAGTGCTTCGGGCAATTGCCCCGCATCGCGCTGCACATAGCCGGTGATTTTGTGCAGCTTCGCGCGCACGATATCGGGCATATCCGCACGCTCAGTCAGTTCGAGGGTGTGGAGCAGGTGCGCCAGCTCAGGCGACTGATGCGCATCGCGCAGGCGCTGCGCAGCAAGCGCAACTTCTTCGGCCAGCAGATACGGCGTGGTGCGACGATGGCCGCCGACCGGCATCGTCAGGCCATACGTCAGTGCGTAACGGGCAATCTCAAGCGCACCGGCAATATCATCCGCATCGAGACGCCAGAGCATAACGGTCATGACAATGTCATCCTGCGCGCCTTTGCCATTCGCAAGGACACCCGCCACCCACGGCAAATAGAACGGCAGCAGCTCGCGCTTTTTGTCTGCCTTGCGCTCAGTGGATCGGATTTGTTTTAACGTGCGACAGTCTGCGGCCAGCTTAACGAGCATCTGCTCATAGGCAGTTGCATTGCGCAGCGGAGCAGCACCCCGCCGCGCAGTTTCAGAGGCCGAGACCCGCATCATGTGAAGCGCTGCGGGGCTCGTCATGGCTTACTCTCCGCCGTTCTGGTCAGCAGGCGCGGCGGCGCTTTCTGGCTCAGCAGGAGCCGCGAATTTGCCGAGGGTGATGTTTTCAATCAGGCAACCGGCGGCGTAAGCCTCGACTACATAATCGATGTTCATCGATTCATAGTTTTCGATGCGGTCTTTTTTCGGCTCCTCGATGATGGCGCGGCGGTGCGCATCATCCATGAAGTAAATCGACAGGTTATCGAGGCGCGTCACCATCAGCGCATTGGCCGGGAAGTACGGCACACGCACGGCAGGCAAATTGCCAATGCGCTTCTGGCTGATGATGATGTCAGCGGCCAGCGACTCGCTGTTTTCCTGCGTCTTGTTGACGATCGGGAAATATTTATCTGCGAGCAGCTTGCGCCCGGTAATGACGACGAGCTCCGGGTCATCCTGATAAATCTCGTCAATCAGGTTGGTCGTGGAATCCATCACCAGCGCATCGAGGTTTTGATAGTCGCCGTTCTCCCCCACGCGGATCACATCGGAAATGACCTTGCCGTCTGCGTCGGTGATTTTTGACATCACGCGCGCTGGCGCTTCCTTACGGTATTTCTGCAGCCAGCCCACCGCCACATCCTGCAGCATCGGATGGTTTGTGCGGTTGGAGGTTTCCGCGCGCTCAATGCCGTTGAAACCGGCCATGATGAAATCGAGCGACTGGCGCTTGATAATCGCGTCACGGATACGGGTCTGGAAGTCCTGGAATCGCGCCCACAGGTCGAGCTGTTTGTAACGGATATGGAAATCAAAGTTGATTTGCGCACATTCGTATTTGTTGGATTCCAGCGCCGTAAAATCGGCGGTCTTGCGCTCGTTATCACCGGCAGTATCAGCGGTGCTCGCAATCGTGCCATTGACACCTACCCCGACTTTTTCGCCTTTAAGCTCATCGACCGGGACGATGTTGATTTTGGTCAGAAACGCGGATGACACCTGCAGGGTGTTCATCAGGGTTTGCGTGACCGACGGCTCGACGGTGAATTTCTTCGCCACGTCATCAGTGGAAACGCCGTTCAGCTCCGCAACGCGGGACATGTAGGCATTAAATTTAAAGCGGGTTTCTTTACGCATTGTTATTCCTGTTTTCTAAAAATGGGGTTTCAGGCCGGACAGCGCCCGGCGCGTTATCAGCAGTTAGTCAGCAGCTCGTCGCCCGTCCCGCCTTTCGACTTCTCGCGGCGCGGCTGGCTATGGCTTTCGGTGTTATCGAGGGCGCTTTTTAGCGAAGTAAACGCCTGCGCGCTTTCGTCTGCCTTGCGCGTCACGTCCTGCTTAAACTGCGCTAAGTTGGTCTCAAGCTCCGCGATGCGCTGGTCAGTCGCACTGAGACTGGTCTGCACCAGTTCAGAGACTTCCGTCACCGCCTCATGCACGTCAGCAAAACGCGCGTCGTCGCTGACCTGCTTGCGGCTGAAAATGGCCTTTACCTTGTCGGTCAGGCTGTTGAGCACGGTGTCGGGGACATCTTCAAATTCCAGCTCAGCCAGCGTGGCAACAGAAAACAGATCGTCAGGCTGGTCTTTTTTACCGGCGAGCGGGTTCTGCGTGGCACGGCTGCAGAATTCGAGGTATTCCGTGCCGAGACTTGCCGGGTCATCGGTGACGGCGAGGCCAATCAGGTAACACTTGCCGCTATTTGAGAAATTCGGGCGAATTTCCATGGAGGTGTAAACCTTCTGACCGGCACGCACCATGCTCACCAGTTCGTCGAGCGGGGCGATTTTGCCAAACAGCGCTTTTTTGCCGTTCAGTGCCGAGTCATCGCTGATGATGTCCGCTTTGACTTCCGTCACATCGCCATAGCGCTTAAACGGGCTGTCAGGCCAGAGACTTTTGATATGTTCCAGATTGATGCGACAGCCATAGACACGCGGGTCAAAGGTGTCAGCCATGTCCTGAATGTCATCGCCGTTAATCACGCGGCCATCGCAGGTGTCACCCTCGACGCCGATGCGAAACCACTTAGAAACTTTCTTTGCCATTGTTCAGGTGTCCTGATGTTGGGTTTTCGGTTCGGGTGTAGTTTCCCGACTCCGACCCGCATCAGCCACCGCTTGCAGAAGTGCAACCCCTGACACAACAGAGGCTTAGCGATAAAGACCTGTTATTTCCTTAGCCTTGCCCCGTATTCACCGACACGAGGCAACCATGACCATTTCGACTGACCTCTCCCTTTTGCACGAGCCGCGACGACAGGCGCGCCTGCTGTTCTGGCAGGGATTTTCCGTGCCGCAAATTGCCGACACGCTGCAGGTGAAGCGCCCGACGGTGCAGAGCTGGAAACAGCGCGACGGATGGGAGGAAACCGCCCCGCTCAACCGCGTGGAAACCACACTTGAGGCGCGGCTGATTCAGCTTTACGCCAAGCCAGACCTGACACCGCATGATTTTAAGGTCGCTGATTTTCTGTCACGCCAGATGGAACGGTTCGCACGCATCAACCGCTACGGCCAGACCGGAAATGAAGTCGATTTAAACCCCAACATTGCGAACCGCAACAAGGGAGATCGCAAAAAGCCGAAACGCAATTTCTTTAGCGACGAGGCTATCGAAAAGCTGGAAGAAATTTTCCTCGACCAGTCGTTTGAGTATCAGCTCAACTGGCACAGGGCAGGCATCGCGCACCGCATTCGCCACATCCTCAAATCGCGTCAGATTGGCGCGACGTTTTACTTTGCACGCGAGTCCCTCCTGCGCGCCCTTAAGACCGGGCAAAATCAGATATTTTTGTCAGCCAGTAAAACGCAGGCGTATGTGTTCCGTAAGTACATCATCGCCTTTGCGCGGCTGGTCGACGTCGACCTGTCAGGCGACCCGATTGTCATCGGCAACAACGGCGCAGAGCTGATTTTCCTCGGGACTAACTCCAACACCGCGCAGAGCCACAACGGCGACCTGTACGTCGATGAAATTTTCTGGATACCCAATTTCCAGCGGCTGCGCAAAGTGGCCTCGGGGATGGCGTCACAGTCGCACCTGCGCACCACCTATTTCTCGACCCCGTCCACGCTGGCGCACGGTGCTTATCCGTTCTGGTCAGGCGAGCTGTTTAACCGGGGGCGTAGCAACCGCGACGAACGGGTCGACATCGATATCAGCCATAAGGCGCTCGCCGGTGGCGTGCTGTGCCCGGATGGTCAGTGGCGGCAGATTGTCACTATCGAGGATGCGCTCGCCGGGGGCTGCACCCTGTTCAATCTGGATCAGCTCAAACAGGAAAACAGTGCCGACGATTTCCGCAATCTGTTTATGTGCGAATTTGTCGACGACAAGGCGTCGGTATTCCCGTTCGAGGAGCTGCAGCGCTGCATGGTCGATGCGATGGAAGAATGGGAGGACTTCGAACAATTTGCCGACCGTCCGTTTAACTGGCGTCCGGTCTGGATTGGCTACGACCCGTCACACACCGGCGACAGCGCAGGCTGTTCGGTACTGGCTCCGCCGCTGGTTGCCGGGGGCAAGTTCCGCATCCTTGAGCGTCACCAGTGGAAAGGAATGGATTTTGCGGCGCAGGCGGAGGCCATCAGGTCACTCACTGAAAAATACACCGTCGACTATATCGGCATCGATGCGACCGGCATCGGCCAGGGTGTTTACCAGCTCGTGCGCTCGTTCTTCCCGGCGGCGCGCGCCATCCGCTACACGCCTGAAATGAAAACCGCGATGGTGCTGAAAGCCAAAGACACCATTCGACGCGGGTGTCTGGAATATGACGCCGGTGCGACCGACATCACGCAGTCATTTATGGCCATTCGCAAAACCATGACCAGCAGCGGGCGCAGTTCGACCTATGAAGCGAGTCGCAGCGAAGAGGCCAGCCACGCGGATATCGCGTGGGCGACCATGCACGCCCTGTTAAACGAACCGCTTTCCGCCGGGAGCGGGATGCACTCCAATTCAATTCTGGAAATTTACTAAGATGAAAAAACGACAGAAAAAACCAGCCACCACGACCGCCAGCGCACCGCAAAAAATGGAGGCGTTTACTTTTGGTGAGCCCTCCCCTGTTCTGGATCGCCGTGACATTCTTGATTACGTTGAGTGTATTCATAACGGAAAGTGGTACGAGCCGCCGGTCAATTTCTCGGGGCTGGCGAAAAGCCTGCGCGCCGCCGTTCACCACAGCTCGCCGATTTACGTGAAGCGTAACATTCTGGCAAGCACCTACATCCCGCATCCGTTGCTGTCGCGTCAGGATTTCAGCCGCCTTGTGCTCGATTATCTGGTCTTTGCCAACGGCTATCTTGAGAAGCGCATGAGCGTCACCGGCCAGCTCCTGAAACTGGAAACCTCCCCGGCCAAATACACCCGCCGTGGCGTCGAGGATGATGTTTACTGGTACGTGTCGAGCTTTACGCACCCGCACGAATTTGCGCCCGGCTCGGTGTTTCACCTGCTGGAGCCCGATATTAATCAGGAGCTTTACGGGATGCCGGAATACCTGAGCGCACTTAATTCCGCCTGGCTGAATGAGTCCGCCACGCTGTTTCGTCGCAAGTATTACCAGAACGGGGCGCACGCGGGTTACATCATGTACGTCACCGACGCGGCGCAAAGCAGCACCGACGTTGAGTCGCTGCGCTCCGCAATGCGTGATTCGAAAGGGCTCGGGAATTTTAAAAACCTGTTTTTCTATGCGCCCAACGGAAAACCGGACGGGATTAAGATCGTGCCGCTGAGTGAAGTCGCCACGAAAGATGACTTTTTCAATATCAAAAAGGTGAGCGCCGCTGACCTGCTCGATGCGCACCGCGTGCCGTTTCAGCTGATGGGCGGCAAGCCTGAGAATATCGGCTCATTGGGTGATGTCGAGAAGGTGGCAAAGGTGTTTGTGCGTAACGAACTGTCACCACTGCAGGAGCGTTTTAAAGAGGTAAACGACTGGCTCGGAATGGAGGTGATCCGCTTTAAAGATTACAGCCTCGAATCAGAATAAAACCCGCCAAAAATGCCGCCTACGGGCGGCATCATCACAGATCGCCTCCGACGCGCCACACGCAACGCATTTATCAGTCAGCCCCGACGCAGGCCAGTGAAGCGGCAGCGCCGTCAGGAGGCTCGCAGGCTGACACAATTAAATGCTGACACCACATCTGGCGCGCAATGCTTTCCCCGCCACGCCTGCCCGCTTTATGGATCGGTTTTAATGCAGTTGCATCATAGCAACAGACCGCGGTACGCTAGACGTAATATAATGAAAAAGTGGTTTGATTACAGATGCACTTGCATGCAAATTCATGCACATTATTTTATGATCAACCACGTCTAAAAAGATGTAAAAAAACGCGTCTCTAACACGGATGTTTTTAGTCTTAATGCAAACATCCTTCTAAGGTACTCCCTTCAATTCAGAGGTTAGAATGGATAACAAAATCGTAGAAATAGATACCAAAAAGCTTGATTTTGACCCTCAGAACCCAAGATTTTTCCGTCTAAATGATGCCAGTAACGCATCAACAGTTATAGAAGAGATGCTAGATGATGAGAGTGTTCATGATCTGATGCTATCAATAGGTCAACAGGGCTATTTCCCAGGTGAACCTCTATTAGCAGTAAAAGATGGAAGCAAATATATTGTTGTCGAAGGAAACAGACGACTGGCTGCAGTTAAACTTTTAAATGGCGATTTACACCCCCCAAAAAGGAAATTGAAAGGGGTTTTAGAAATCATCGAAGATACAACGCACAAGCCTAAAAAACTCCCTTGCATAATTTATGAAAATAGAGAGGATGTTTTAAGATATATAGGCTACCGCCACATAACCGGCGTTAAAGAGTGGGATTCCTTATCTAAGGCAAAATATCTTAAAGAGCTATGTGACACCTTTTATTCAAACGAAGATAAAGATGTTGTATTAAAGAGTTTGGCACGTGAAATTGGTAGTAAAGCGCATTATGTTGCTACACTTCTAACAGCACTAAATTTATATGAAGTAGCACATAGCAGTGAGTTTTTCGATTTACCTATGAAAGCCGCAGATGTAGAATTTTCATATATAACAACTGCTCTTGGTTATTCCAAAATAACAAACTGGCTTGGCCTGCAAGATAAAAAAGACTTTATAGAACCAGAATTAAATGAAGAAAATCTAAAACGTCTTTTTTCATGGTTCTTCGTACCAGACCAACAAGGAAGAACGATCATTGGAGAGTCTCGAAGAATAAAAGACATTGCAGCCGTTGTTGAAAAAAACGAAGCTATAGATGTACTTATAAGAAGCTCAAATTTGGACGAGGCATATTTATACACTAATGGAGAAAAAGTAGCACTAGATAAAGCGCTTAGTGCCGCCAGTGTTAAATTAAGAGTTGTTTGGGATATGCTTTTGAAGGGCAAAGAAATAACCGCAGAACATGAGGAGGCGGCTTCAGATATTTTCGACATGTCTAAAAACATAAGAAATCAAATCAGAAGCAAAAGAGAGGATGATTAAGATTATGATTATTAATCTTGATACTATGCCCTCGAATGAACCATATTTATGGGCTGATTATGTTGAAATATTAGCACTGACTAATTTAGATCGCTCATTCAGTCGAGGAGATCTCTATAGCACATTACAAGCTCAACCTGAGGCGGTCTTAGCTGAAGCTGAAGAAGCTGAAAATGAGAGCATTGATGACGCCGAAGATGAAAATGATGCCAATGCACGCCGGAGAGCTCGGCGTAGTGTTAGCCGAGCATACGTGGATAGAAAATGGAGTCTAGCTATAAGCTTTGTTCGGCAACGTATTGATCTTTTTGGTAATAGTTATCCATTCAAGCTCTCAGATGATAATGACACTGTTGAAATACGTGATATTGTCGAAGAAGAGCTAACCCATTTAGAAAAGTTATATTTAGCTTTACTTATCTGCGCAAATATAAAATATGTTCACTCAGGGAGTAGAAGAGTAGTAACTCATAGCTTCGAGCTAATAAGTTTACCAATATTTGAAAGTCTAATGCCTAATGGTAGCATCATTAAAGCTTGCTGGGCTGCAGGTGGTCAGCAGGCACCATATACAGGAACTTTATTTAACAAATTTACAAACATTGCTGCAGATATACGCTGCACTGCCAACTTTAAAGCCCGTGATTTTAGTCGAGGAAATAGTGGTGATGGCGGGCTCGATATTATTGCCTGGCACCCTATGGGGGATTCAAGAGATGCAATTCCTATTTCTTTTGTTCAATGTGGCTGTTCGCAGGAAGAATGGGAAGCCAAACAACTTGAAGCCTCTCCAGCTATGCTTTACAGCAAGTTCCCTGTAGCGCACAAATGGGCAACATACTATTTTTTACCGCAGGATTTAAGATGGATGGATGGTGAATGGGCTCATAAAAGTAAACTAGGCGATGCAATTTTTGTTGACCGCCTAAGACTGATTAACCTAACAAGAAATGCAGAAGCCATTGATCACAGTATAAGCATTCAATACTTAGATACTATACTAAATATTGAAAATGAAAATGCAGCAGCTTAATCCCATATATCTGGGAGATTATTTGCAACCGCCTCAAACAACGGAGGCGGTACAGCATTCCCTACAACAGTATATTTCATATTCATTGAGGCTCTTTCGGTCTCAGGAAAAATTATGTCGCCGAACCCCTGTAGCCTACCCGCTTCACGATAACTGAAACGTCGAGCTGGATTGTCAGTAACAAAACGCCACGCGTCAGGGCCTAATTTTTCTAACTCTGGGCTAATTGGGTGGAGAGGCATGTGCCTAGGGTTTGCAACAATTGTCTTAGATATCTGATCCCATCCTTGACGGCGATTTCTAGACATGTAATACCAATGAAAATCAGTATCATAATACTCGCCGACCGGCCAATCAGGAAGATCACCAATTGCATCTTTGATAGTAGTATATGGCTTTAATCCCTCGCCGTACGAGGCTTGAGGAAAGGTATATTCAGTTCCAAATTTTTCGTGGATTCCAACAATAAAGATACGTTTGCGATTTTGTGCGACTCCAAAATGTGAAGCGTTTAAAATCTGAGACTTAACCTTATAACCAGCCTCGGTGAACACTTTAAACTGATCTTTCAATAAGTGCTCAAAATTGCTTCTTACCATCCCGGATACATTTTCAACAATGAATGCTTTCGGTTTCACAACCTTAAGGGCTCTTGCGAACTCAAGATACAGTGTATTGATTTTCCGGTCAGCCTTCCGCGCCCCTCCTTGGCTAAACCCTTGGCATGGATAGCAACCGACAAGAAGGTCTGCAGTTGGAAAAGATGTGATACCACCGACATCGCCTAATACGTAGTCAGTTTCTGGATGGTTAGCAAGATAGACATCACGGGCATACGGCAATATGTCATTAGCCATAAGGACATTAAAACCGGCGTTTAACACACCCGCATCTGAACCACCACAACCTGAAAACAGCGATACTACTGTAGGCATTGAACCCTCCTAAAACCGACCGCGCATTATAGCGAAAGCTGACTCGGATAGAAGCATGTTTTCTCGGAAGCTTAATATTCTCACTTTTCAAGCATAGTGGCCATAGCCAAGGAGAAAAAACACGCCATATAATTTATTTTTATTTTTCAATGGGTTTAGCTGAAAACACAATGGTAAATGAGCTATTTTTCATCAAATTCCCTTTTGCCAGCTCTGCAATCAGGCTCAATGCAATTTCACGATCCCTTTCCTGACAAGTTCCCTCCGTTGTCAGACGCGCAATCATTTCGACACGTTCAATCATGACGTGCTCTCTCAACTCTCTATCCACACAACCCCCACAACCAAACACTGTATAAACATACAGTATCACGTATGGATAAATGATGTGAAGAAAAAAATCGCAAAGAAATACGCTGTATGTACATGATATGGATGAATATTGCCGCTTACTCATTCTTTGCCATTTCTGCTAACGCTGCAACACGACTGAGGATTTTCCTAGCTTTAGCCAGGTGCGATGGCGCTGCGGAAAAAATTTCTCCTTTAGCCGTTCCGCGTAGCCATTTGCCATCAAAACAACTTTTACCACCGGACATCAGGTGCAGGGCTTCACCACGGCTGATATTTATGCCGGTTGTGAGATGTATCTCGTCGATAGTTTTCGCTATAGCGATGCTTTGATCCTTCGTTCCGTGGATAAATTTTCGCCGCGTAACTGGCTTTTGCTTCCTAAGTCGATTCGTCAGCTCTCGTCTTTCACGGCGACTCAGGGGTTTTGTTAAATCGAGTATAGGTGGCTCACCTTCGCTTCCCGTACAGTTATTGACAGAACTCCGAGAGGGCGCGGTTGCGCCCTTAACGTCAACGGCCAATTCAACGGCACGCTTCGGCACAATTTTCCACTGTGTCAGGCGGGTTAAAATAGGGGTGCCAGCACCGACCTCAGAATCGTAAACACCACGGATGCAAACCGTTTCCTCTCCATACTGGTTAAACTCATCACGCGCTTCGTACAGCGTGCGCACCTGCAGATCGTCACGGCGAACAAACGGGCCACCCTGTGCGTTTACATAACCAGCCCAATCACCAGCATCGGCGGCATCATGTACAGCGGCAAATTCCACGCTCAACCCGTGGGCGGTCTCAGTATCAGCCAGGCGACGCAGTTCACGGTAAACCGTCACCGGCGCACCGCCGATAAACTGAAACTGACGGATATGCCAGCGAGCCGCCCACGCAGAAACAGCGGGTGCAGTCTCTTTGAGTAACTCACCGCTCTCGTCATCGGTCTCGCCATCAAGAGCGTAACCGTCAATATTCTTAGAGATGTATTTAGCGACATAGCCGGTCGCACTGCCCTTCTCAGGGTCAATCGCTTCGGCGTGAAAGCGTGCTTTTTTGGCTTTGTCGCTTTTCAGCTCATGACTATCTTCCTGCCACGCATAATCACGAATGACGCGCCGAACACGTTCGACATCCTCCGGCAACATAAACATAAGCATGTGCCAGTGAGGGGTCGCGTCGTGATGCGGTTCGGCAACACGGATGCCGAAAATGCGGATTTCTTCCCGATGCAGTTTGGCCCTGATGCGCGCCCACAGACGGGTGAGATAACCCTGAGTATCAGACGGGCTGGCGCCTTTCCATTTACTGTTACGGTATCCCGCTTTGGTTGTGGCGTGATATTTGGATGGCGCAGTGAGGGTGTAAAATTCGCCGACATAGCCGAGGTCATTGCAGATGTTTTCGAAACCGCGAATACGCGTCATGAGCTCGCAACGGCGGATCGCAGGGTTGGCGACCGAGCCGTCATATTTCTCAATCAGGCTAATCCGGTTGCCTTCTTCATCCTCGAGCTCAAGCCCCTTGAGAAACTCACGCGTCCGTCGCTTTTGCTCGCGCCAGTCTGTTACGCAGTTTTTGCTCGCATAGACATGTTTTTTCTTACTGACATTTCCGACAGCAATTTGCAGATGTTCGCGCCACGCAGACGCAACACGACGCAAACGGCCACGCCACCATGTTTCGGTAAACATGCGGATCACGGCGGGGGCAATGTCCTTTTTGTCGAAGAATTTCTTTGTCACTCGCTCCCAGTGAGGAGGGGTGACATTGAATTGTTTAGAGATAAAACCGGCGTGCATGTACCAGGTATAAAGCGTTTTGAGCTCACCAAACCCTGCGTCGTCGATATTAGCCAGCTCCGAGCGGATGAAATTAGCAATGTCACCAGCCAGCAGATCGATATCAGCACGCGACATATCCGGTAGCCGGTTAAATCTGGCAATCATATTCACCATACGTGACGCCAGATATTGCATTAACTGAGTATCAAAATGACCACCGAAAACAGCGGCAGAAACGTCGCTTTTGATGCCGGTACATTCATATTTTTTTGCGACCAGTTCGAGACGTGACAATGCCTTTTTGCAGAAGCTGATTAAAAAGGCATTGGCTCGTTCACTGCCCTGCGTTTGCTCCAGTACGGTAGCCGTGCGGTTAACCTCAAATCGCACACACTCTGGCTGATGGGCAAGCGCCTTACGCGCATGCAGCAAAGCCGCGAACATCTTATCGCGGCGGTATTCCTGAGCGTAGGTGAGATAGGGGCTGGCTATTGCCTTTTTAGGGGCATTCCACGCATAAACGAATTTGATCATGCGATGATTAACTCCAGTTGATGCGGAGTCAGCCCTTTCGACTGCCACTCTGAAATTGACGGTGGCAATACTGCCTCAACGGTATTTTTGAGAATGGCGCAGCGGCGTTTCAGTATTACTGCTTTGAGCTCGGCATCTGAGAGATTTCTTGCATAATCGGCGTCACGAATGACCTTTGTGAGCTCGGGATATTTAACCTCGAATTTTGGAACGTTACAGGCAAGGTTGGTGCTGTCCGCTGTCGACAGTGGATAGTTCCCCAGCACGCGCCCATCGAGCATTCGCAACCCATGTATTTGAGTTGAAAAGTTGTGTTTGCAGTAAATAGTTTCAAACGCTTCCGTCATCCGGCGGTGCCAGAGCTGGGTTCTGATAGTGGCGTACTCACCTGATGAGCCAAAGCATACTCGCGGCCACTCCCGGCAAAGCTCAATCAGACGGTGCAGCGATTCATGTAAATGCCACACTGGCGCAGCCTTTTCTCTGAAACAGCGTGGTAGCTTTGCGATCAGTACGTCGTTATCTGTTTCACCACCTTCAACCACGTCAGGGATAACAAAAAAGGCGAGTTTTGGATGGTGATAATGGGGAATAAGCCATTGATAGAATTGCTGCCAGTCAATAACAAGGCCACGCTTCCAAGCTGAAAATGCCCCGTTATCGATGGCAACAGAGAGGGCGTGTTTAATTGATGCAGCCAGCTGGTCAGGGCGTGCATAAGATACGAATGCGCCAGCACCGCTTACCGCAATCCGGTGAACGTTACCGGCGTCACCCCAGACGGGCGTTCCGTGGTAGTGGATAACCTCAGACACGCTTTCGCCCATCACACGCCCCTGTAATGTTTAGATTTGAGCTCATTGATTTGCTGGCAGGTTACGCAAAAGGTCACACCCGACATCGCTATACGGCGAGCCTCCGGGATTGGTGCGTCACATTCTTCGCACAGCAGGCGAGACGGTGCAGCGTTACGGCTGCGTGCGTTGCTGATATGGCGCTCGCGGTCTTCCTGCTCGCGCTGTTGTGCTAAATCCATTGCGTCGGCCATTAGTGCAGCTCCTGTGATTCATTTTCAAAGCGGCAGGCTTCGCGGCGCAGCAATTCAGCGGCTTCTGTGCCGTTCATACCCTCCTTGGTGATGTAGATAGCCAGCGCCTCAAGGCGGATTGAAACAGCGAGGGCGCGGTCTTTGCGTTCTTCTTTTCTGGCATCTGTCAGCAATACGGCCAGCGCATCGCTGTCAGTTTTAAAACTATGGGATTGGGTATTACGCATAAGTAACTCTCCTGATTTCGGGCAATAAAATGCCCGGCGGGTTTACGCCATTAATTTTTCTGTCTGGATTAATTCGGCATGGTTAGCCGTTTTGGAAATAAGCTCACTACTGCACGAAAATGATTCATCGCGGTAATAAGCGCTTTTTTCTCCTCAGTAGTCAGCTCACTTAATTTGAGCTCATGGCGAGCATTTGGGATTTTCGCCAGATAGAAAATGGCGGACAAAGCACGGCTATTTTCTTCAAACAGCGGATCGCGCTTATCACGCATATCAGCAACAAAGCGCTCAAGCTCTTTACCGCTATCGCCCCAGTGTTTCGCTCGCAGCTCTGCAACGTAGTTGAGACCGGACAGGCGCTCACCGGCCATTAACGGCGCAGCTTGCGGCACAGCTTCGATAGCCATGAATCCCTCTTATAACGGGTAGATAAACCAGCCATTAAATCGGCCTGTGAACGGCTCGGGTGCCAGCGCTTGCCATCTTTCCCCATGATCCAGCCGTGACCGCAGTGCATGGCCGGGCTTTGCTTAATGAGAAGAGAGGCGAATGAGGGTTCATTTTTCAACATATCCACCTCACATAAGACCGAATGACGCGCCGATGCCGCTCATGGTATCAACCGCACTTGCCATTGCAGGATTAGCCTGGAGGCGAGCCTGTAGAGCGAGGGCTGAAAGCGACAACATACGAATACCGGCATTAACGCTCTCAATCATGGTGCTCTTACGAGCTGGGGTCAGGCGTTCTGTCGAAACTGCGCCGCTTGCCAGTTCGCCGAGTTCACTCATGGCGCGCATGACGTAGGACTGCAATTTGTCTTTCGCCAGTTCGTTAACCGGCACACAAGGCAGACAATGGATCTGAGCCAGAAAACCATCGACGAGTGTTGAGTCTTCGGTCAGGTCAGTCAGCAGCCATAACTCTGGCGGAGTGAACTGATGAGGCTGCTCCGGGTTCAACTTGTTACGTAGCGTTTGAACATTCATCCCCGCACGCTCAGAGAGCTTCGCCATGTTGTGACGCTGCGCGAAAACCCGACACGCTTCGTCATAGTGGGGATGTTTGGAAACCTGAAAATCAAACATGATTTGCCTTTAGCTAATCTCTAGGATGATTTACGCATTAAGCGAAATATCACATTCGCTTAATGCCTGGATGGTAAGCGCGGCCATGTTCACTTCAATCAAGCCCTTTGTCTGTTTACCTTTCGGTTTGATTGGTAATTTTCCATATTCAATCAGGTTTTTAGCTGTTCCATAGGCTGTACCTGTACGTCGGCAATACTCATCTAATGGCAGGTATGGCTCGGGGATCACAATTGTAATGTTAGGGCGCATGGGGCAAACTCCAGTTTGAGGCCGATAAGGCAATATCGGTCAATATGAGGCGATATCTAACTACGAGGCTAGATTAATTAGATAAAATCTAAGTGTCAATAGCATTTAGATAAAACCTAATTATCTTGAAGAGAATGGCACGATTCCGAATTGATCCCAATACCGACAGCGCACCAGTGCTTGATAGAGTCATGGAGGCGTATGGCTTCACGCAAAAGATGCAACTTGCTGAACTTATGAACATCGCAGCAAGCTCCCTATCCTCACGCTATAAACGCGGCGGACTTCCGGCAGACATCATGATCAAATGTATGGCTGAAACTGGCGTAAACTTGGAATGGTTAGCAACAGGTCAAGGTCGGAAATTTGACAATGAAGAATTAGATATTTTGAAAATCCCGCGCCAGAAAATTGTTGATGGGCAGTTATACGATGCGGGTATAGTTATGCTCGACAAAACGATTTTCCCGCAAGGCAAGCCGATCCCTGAAAATCCAGTTTGTGTTCTGGATGTCATCACTCAATACGTTGTAGAGAAGAATTTCAGCGAAGTTTACGATGACGAATGGCTGGTAGAAGTTGAAGGAAAAACAAGTGTGCGAACGCTGACTAGAATCCCAGTCAAAAAAGTACGTGTCAGTGGTGTTGGTATGGCATTCGATTGTTCAATTGACGATATAAAAATTATCGGAAGGGTAGTATTAAAGATTAAGTAAAATATGGACGTTTACATGATTGATTTCAAAACAACATCCTATTCCTTCTTAGAAACAACGAACTCATTAAGGAAAACTTATGCCTGTTCGTAAGCTTCCAGATGGCCGTTGGGTTGCAGACTTTTACACTGTTGATCGCAGTAGTGGGAAAGACGGTAAACGCATGCGCAAAAAGTTCTCAACGAAGAGCGAGGCATTGGCGTTCGAGAACTACACTCTTCAAAAAATTGATGATTCCCCTTGGCTAGGAGAAGGTAAAGATACTCGCAAACTTTCCGACTTGGTTCAGTTGTGGTTTGATCGCCACGGTATAACGCTGAATGACGGGGAAAAGCGCAGAAAATCTATGCTATGGGCATCTGAATGCATGGGTTCACCTTTAGCGACAGAGTTTAATGCTCAGCTTTTTACTATCTACCGTGCTAAACGTTTAGACGGTCATTTTGCAAGGACAACGCGAGTTACAAAAGTGTCCCCTCGCACCATGAATCTGGAACATGCGTATTTCTTAGCTGTATTCAACGAGCTGAAAAGACTTGGCGAATGGAAAGCACCAAACCCATTGGAAAATGTTCGACAGTTTCGTACATATGAAACTGAAATGGCTTATTTAACCGGTGAACAGATTGAACGGCTACTTATTGAATGTCGGAACAGCTCGGCCCCAGACCTTGAAATAATTGCGAAAATTTGCCTTTCAACCGGTGCTCGTTGGGGGGAAGCTGAAAAACTAAAGCATTCTCAGATATCCGAAGAGAGAATAACTTTTGTTAAAACAAAAGGTAAGCGTAACAGGACAATACCTATCGATCCCAAATTGATAGTACAACTTCCGAAAAAAACAGGGACATTATTCACTCCTTGTTATTACGCTTTTCGAAATGCGCTCGAAAGAGCAGAAATATCATTACCTGCTGGGCAGCTAACCCATGTTTTACGCCATACTTTTGCTAGTCATTTTATGATGAATGGAGGGAATATATTAGTGCTGCAGAAAATACTGGGACATACAGATATTAAAATGACAATGCGGTATGCACATTTTTCTCCTGATCATCTTGAAGATGCATTGAAGCTTAACCCTTTAACAATGAAAGATTAGCTTATGAAAAACAACAATTCAACGAATGAAAACATTGGTACAAAAAGTTTAAATGTTGCAATTTTAGTGGGCGTCATTGCAATTCTATCCATAATTAGTTATGCATCATTTCTATTATTTATAACTCGGCCTATTGATGCTTATACAATTGCAAATGCAGGTGTATTTGGTGATAGTTTTGGGGTCTTGACTTCATTATTCTCTGCTTTAGCATTCGCGGGAGTAGCATATACAATCGCTAGCCAAAGAGAAGAGCTTAAAATTCAGCGCGCAGAAGCCGCTATTCAAAAGATAGAGTCAGAAATAAGTCGTAAGGAGTTATACAAGCAAGGCTTTGAGAATACCTTTTTTCAGATGCTAAAATTACATAGCCAAATAGTACTCGAACAAACAGTTGAAAAAAGGACCCATGGTGCATTGAAGATGTTAGAAGGGAGACTTGCATTTAAAGAAATGCAAAACACTTTAAGTATTTATCTAAACAGAGAAGGCATCGATTTTAAATCAAATCCCCAAGAAATATCTTCTGCATTTGATAAATTCTACTCTGCCTTTGGATACCAACTAGCTCACTATTTTAGATTTCTATATAACATCTGCCGTTTTCTTGATGAAGCAAATATTGAAAACAAAGAACTTTACACACGACTCCTTCGAGCACAAATATCTAACCAAGAGCTTTACATCCTATATTACAACGCACTTTCCGAGCGCGGGACTAACTTTCAAAAATATATGAAAAAATTTAAACTTATGGATAATCTTGATCCACATGAGTTGTTTTCTGTCCAGCACTCTCAACTTGTACCTGACTGTGGATTAAAGTTTTAATGTTAGAGCTATCTTTCAGATAAAGTGTCGCAAAAGTGTCGCTTAAGGTTAGCGATATAGGGTTATATTGAGCTATATTGATTACCTAACCCACTGTTTTTAAGCTAAGTTATTGTTTGCAGCCTATATTCAATGGAACTCATAATCGCTTGGTCGCTGGTTCAAGTCCAGCAGGGGCCACCAAACAAAGCAAGGGCTGGAGAGAAATCTCCGGCCCTTTTGCTTTTCTCGGGGATATGTTGAAACGGAAGCCATAGGGATTCAGGGTTGATTTATGACCGTTTATATCATCTCATCACAATAAAAATGCATATAGACGCAGAAAAAACGTTCGTTCAGTTGGTTCACGCGTCTCTAAGCCACGCTAGCCATGGATTTTTGCAAACCAACAAACAGTAAAATGAGGTTGGTTCAGTCTGATAAATTGTTGGTTCATTACCCCCTACCCCTCAATTTGGGGCTTTAGCACTTCAATCCCCCGGCCATACTCCAGATCCCGCAACCGGTCCAGATTGAAAAGACATGTTTCCTTTCTCATTCCCTTTGGCCGTTTAAAGCGGGTGGTGGTAGGCATGAGTATACATACCACCCGCGATAGCCATACGCTTAACGGCTATTGAATCGCTCGGTTTTCAAAGAAAGGCGTATTTCCGCTGCGGAATAATTCTGAGGAAAACACTGACAGGCCGCAACCCAACAGCGTTTCAGCTGTGGGATTTAAAAGGGTGGAAAAATACGTAATTAATGACTCTGGTGAGAACTCGATTTTTTACAATCAAAACTGTGCATAGAGCGAAAATAGGGAGTCACGCTGACATTTCCATTTATGGATAACTTTCCCTATCTATTGATTATTTATGAGAGGAGTAGAAACCAGCCTGGAAACATTATAAAAAAAACGCTCAACGTTGTTACCTTCACAACGGATTGGACGGTAATGCCACACTGCTCCCTTTTGCGCATTTGCAGCTTTAAAACTTAATACATTTTAATAGATGTTTTGCGGATTCGCAGATCGAACTTAGGCAATCTTTCGGTTAATTCGCGGGGTATGCGCACATAAAAACCTGCATGGGCGTTTGTTACTTGCTGGTAGCGCAGGAAAATAGTGCCAGTCTCCATTGATTTACGAATAATTCAAAATAACTATTCTTCCCCGCTGATTAATCAGATAAACAAATAGAGGTAACAACGGGAAAATAAAAAATTACATTCTGTAAAATAAATGCGCAGTAATGTTTGGTTAATTTCTCAACTACATGGAGTTAACTGACATGGCTATCCCAGCTTATTTATTTTTAAAGGATGATGGTGGAGCGCTGATTAAAGGATCTTCCGATGTTCGAGATCGGGAGGGAAGTATTGAGATCCATAGCTTCGCTCATGGCCTGCATCTGCCAACGGACAATATGACGGGGAAAATTACAGGTACGCGTCTTCATAGCGCATTAACGTTTGAGAAAGAGTTTGATTCCTCTAGTCCCTATCTTTACAAGGCAGTGGCAAAAGGCCAAACGCTGCAAAGCGCCGAATTCAAGTGGTACAGGATTAACGATGCTGGGCAGGAGGTTGAATACTTCAATATGCTACTGGAAGGTGTAAAAGTCGTTTCGATCTGCCCGCTGATGCATAACTGCAAAAATGCCGGCACCGAAAAGCATAATCATCTTGAGGCCGTGTCGATGCGCTATGAGAAAATCACCTGGAAGCACTGCGACGGCAATATTATGTTCACTGATGCATGGAACGAACGATGATCCACTGCACTTTTAGACTGAACGGGAATGCGCTATCAAATCTGAGCTGCCCGGGGTTAGGTTTCTTTCCGGCTTATTCTGGCAATGAGGGACCTAACCGAAACAACCCTGACTCAGTGAAAGTTAAGAGCGTTGGGCCACTCCCCCCTGGGAAATATTATATTGTTAGCCGACCGTCTGGAGGCCTTAGAACGATGGTTGAAGATTGGGCAGCGACAAAATATTCAGGTTCAGATCGTTCCGTCTGGTTCGCTCTTTATCGAGAGGATGCCAGAATAGATGACTGGACGTTTATTGATGACGTGGAAAGGGGTAATTTCAGGCTTCATCCGGCAGGATACATGGGAGTAAGTAACGGGTGCATTACGTTACCCAGCCCATCTCATTTTGCTATTCTGCGAGAAGCATTATTAAAAACACCAACGGTGGCGGTAACAGCTTCTTTAACGGCATACGGCACAATCCAGGTGTACTAATGAAACCTATTTACATTGCTCTGCTGTGGGTGATCTCATTTGCAGCATATTCCGTAATCTTAATCCTGATGTATACCTTTGTGCCTCAGGGTTCTCTATTCGAATTTTATAATTCAATAGCAGGCCCGGTACCTGGTGCTGAATGGGATACCATTATTAGCAATATTGTTATTTTTGGCAGCGCTGTAATAACGTTTTTGCTGGTATGGTTGGTGGCAGTCATTAGTATGAGACGGAAATAATGACTTATGGATCACAACATACTTACGGCGCTATTCCTGTAAATTCAGCCCTCATGGCGCTCCTGCGCTTATCTGGTGGCGCTTAGGCTGCTGATTGTTCAACCGTGGAAGACATGGACGCTGCCGACACGGCCATCGCATCTCTTCAAAACAGGCAGGGCGTAAATTGGTTTTCCAAAAATTTCAGGCAGTGCGATGGCCGCTACATAGCGGAGGGGGCTTCTAGCGTAGTTGTCAGGCTGCTGGTGGAGAACGGGAAGTCCACTGGACAACTGGGGGTAATGACGACCTAACAAGCGCAATAGCGTCTGGACGCTATCAGGAAAACAGACACAGGATGCCGGAAAACCGCTTCCTTCTACGCATTCAACTCAGGAATCTTGTTTTCCGGCAGCAGCAAAAAGACGGAAGTTAATGAGCAGGAATTCGGGCAATCACTTTAATTTCGAAATCAAACCCTGCAAGCCAGGTCACGCCCACGGCGGTCCAGTTTGGGTAAGGGGGATGCGGGAAAATAGTCTGTTTTACCTGCATGATCGTTGAAAATTGATTTTCCGGATCGGTATGAAAGGTTGTGACGTCAATCAGATCGTCAAATGTACAACCCGCTGCAGCAAGCGTCGCTTTCAGGTTATCAAACGCCAGCCGCACCTGAGCGGCAAAATCTGGCTCTGGCGTGCCATCGTCGCGGCTCCCTACCTGGCCGGAAACAAACAGCAAATCACCAGAACGAATCGCGGCAGAATAACCGTGCTCTTCATAGAGAGCATGACGGCTGGCAGGGAAAATCGGTTCGCGCTTAATCATAGGGTATCCTGTACTTTGCTAATGTGAGAAAACGTCAGCGCAGCACGGAGAGATGATTTAATATACGCTGCGTATGTTGAATTAATAACACATACGCGTCGTATGTCAAATGTAGATGGAGAAGATATGGTGACTAAACGTCGTACTGAAACGATGGAGGAGAACCGCGCAAAGTTAGTCATGGCCGCGCGAAAAGCCTTTGCTGAAAGAGGTTTTGCCGCGTCATCCATGGATGAATTAACGGCCAGCGTGGGCCTGACACGCGGAGCGCTCTATCACAATTTTGGTGATAAAAAGGGATTACTGGCCGCGGTTGTTGCCCAGATGGACGGTGAGATGGCGCAACGTGCCAAAGCTGACGCCGCGCATGCCAGCGATGACTGGGAACGACTACTGGCTGAAGGCGTCGCCTATATCAAGATGGCGTTAGACCCCGAAGTGCGACGTATCGTGTTGCTTGACGGCCCGGCCTTTCTCGGTGATCCCGCTCAGTGGCCCAGCCAGAATAATTGTCTTGAATCCACCCGTCACACCGTTAAAAAAATGCTCGAACGCGGTGTTCTAAAAGCGGTGGATGCAGAGGCTGCAGCCCATATGTTAAACAGTGCCGCGATGAATGCCGCACTTTGGGTCGCGGCGAGCAGCGATCCCGAGAAGGCACTCCCGAACATTATCGAGGTGTTTACCCAGCTGGCAAGCGGCTTGCGCAAGCATCCTCAAGCACAATGAATATGCGCCTTTACAGCGCCAGCAAAGCCCCGATGCGCAACATCGCCAACAAATTGGGAATGCATTACATAAGATGACAACGTCTTCGTATCCCTACACGCTCCACGATCTTCTCTGTCTTCGTCAATTCAATGAGACACACGGCGCTTTGTACGCAGAAGCCAGTGATAAAGCAATTGTCGGATGGGCGGAGCGACAGGTTATGCAGGGCAACGAGTCTGAAGCATTGCTGATTCTTGCCTCGTTAAATCTCGATACGCATCCCAATGCAGATGAAGTCAGAATGTATCTCGACCGTTATCTGCGTGAATCCGGGCAGGTGTTGCCGGATGCAAAAATCAGCGCGTTGATTTGGCTTAAAATACAGCTGTGGAATATTATTCAGTGTGAAGACGCCAAAAAAGCGGAAACCGCATTATATGATTTCGCCATCGCGTATCTGGATTTCCCGCCACCGTTTTTCACCAGAACATGCCGCTATTTCAATGAGTTTTATTACCGTCTCTTTGACGATCTCGGCGGAGAATATCAAACGCTAGCCTCAGAAATGAGCGACTCCGCGTTGCTGTCTTATATCAAAAACCATACAACGCCCTTTTATCGCGTGCTGTCAGATAACGAGTGGTTGGATTTTCTTACGACAGAATAAGACGGAAGCCACAGCCCTCTTAAGTTACCGCGCGCAGTTTCGCATTGTCCTTTTGTCACAGACTGGGTTTTATTCAGAAGGGAAAGTGGACGCTATACAGCGTCCAGGTTGATCACGTTGGGTGATATTTCAGCTCACACCAGCGCGCGCAGTTGCTCACGCATATAGGCAGAAAAATATTCAGGGTTTTTGATAACGATGTGGCTACCGGACTTAATTTTTTCGGCCCAGCCCGCCACCTTCTCAGTAAAACCGGTATCCCATCCCTCCTGGACGCCGCGGGCTGTGACATCGTCAGCGCTCGCCGGGACACCTATCTCTTTCAAATACTTGAACATCCCCTTCGCGGTGCTTTCATCCATTGACTGTGGCGCTGATGCGGAGGTATCCATCCCACCAATGAAATCCAATGCTTTATCAATTACTGCAGGCATAGTCTTATCCTTAAAATTAACCACGTAACGAATAAGCTTCTTGTATGGCCCAAATTGACTTTCAATACCAGGAGATCGCTAACACTTTTACATTTAGGGTCAGAAAGGGTGACCTGTTATACCCTCATAACAAGCCACTGGAAGGTGACAGCCAGGCCGGGCAAGCGCCCCATCCTGTGGTAAGTGCGCCACCAAAGACAAAACCCACTTCAAAACTAAAGAAATCCCCCATCGCGCCGATCATCATCCGTGTGTATTATTTCCTGTAGCTGTGACAACAACTAACCTTAACTCAAATACTTAAGCGCCAAAGCGAAAGGCATCATGAGCACACCAATCAAACGGCTAGAAATCATTAAAAATGCCATTGAACTGGAAGATGACGACATCATCCTGAGCCAGCTGGCACGACTGAGAAGCGAAGCGTTTGATGACGAGCTGTTGTCGATCGTCACGGCGCTTGAGAATCAAAACTATACCGCGGCAATGGCGGCGATCACCGCATGGTTGCAGAGCCAGCGGGCGATGACGCAGTGGCGCGATCCCCAGGTTGCTGCGAGCAAGCTTGAGCTCAAAGCGCTGGAAGAGCGTCTGCGCGATCTGATTGACCGTCGCAACGCACGCGTTCAGCAGTTGGATGAGTTCAACGATCTCTATTTCTCCCGTCTCGGCCCGCTGATGTCGCAAATCCTTCAGCTGCGTAAAACCCTCGCGGAGCTGAATCTACGCCGTCAGCAAGCGGAAGCGCGCCGTCGCGAAGAGGATTATCGTCGCTGTCAGCAATATATGTCGCAGGCCGTCGACGTGCTTTCGACGCTAACACAGCGCTGGCGCGAACTGCCGGCCGATTCCGTTCAGGCCGCCGAGACGCGTAAACTCTTGCAGCAGCAAAGCGACCTGATTGCCAATTTGCTGGCCGAGGCGCAAGAGCTTGAGAGGGGCTTAACGCGTGAAGAGGAAGAGGAGCCGGCGCGTCAGGCACGCGACGAGGCCAACGAAGAGTACGAAAAATACCGCGAGCAACATCACGACGCAGAAGTGCGTATGCGCAAAGGCAAAGCGTTGTCGGAAGAGGATCAGAACGAGCTAAAACGGCTCTGGCGTCAGGCGAGTAAGCTCTGCCACCCGGACCTGGTGGCGGACGATCTGAAAGACGAAGCCAATACCATGATGGTGCAGCTCAATCAGGCCAAACAGCGCGGAGATGTCAAAGCGATTCGCTCACTGGTCGCGCGCCTGCAACAGGGCTTTGAACCGATAATGGCCAGCGACAGGCTGAACGATCTGGAGCGCATTCGCAAAAAGATGGCGCAGGTTCGCGAGCAAATCGACACGCTGGTCAGCGAGCTGGCCGAGCTGGAAAAAGAAGAGTCCTGGCTGCTGGTCTCCACGCTGAACAATATGGAATCCTATTTTACCCAGCAGGAAAAGGCGCTGCGCGAAGTCCGCACAGCGCTCGAGCATCAGGTCAATGAAGCGCAGCTGGATTCCGCAGCCTAGCTACTTAGCGTGCCAGTACGCGCTGGCACGCACCAGCTGCTGATCAATCGCGTCGGTTTCAAACTGGCGGCTCAGGTTTTTCACCACCTTCCCTTCCCCGGTCAGCCAGATAAAGTAATCCGCTGCTGGCACGCTCAGCGCCGCCAGCCGATCAGCCACTGCCTGCTCGCTGTGACCCACAATCCAGGTAATCTCAAACTCGCTCAGGTGCGCCAGATAGTCTTTGTAAGACGCATCACTCACGGTGACGACGGCATGAACTTCCGGACGGTTCGGCAGTTGTGCAATCGCTTCAAGACGGCGGCGCAGAGCCGGCATTCCTGATTCATCGCACACGTACAGTTGCCATGCGTAATCTTCCGGCACCACCAGAGAGCCGCGCGGGCCACCGATGGTGAGCTTATCGCCCTCTTTCGCCTGGACAGCCCAGTTGCTCGCCAGACCATCCTCGTGGACAAAGAAATCCAGCGCCAGCTCGTGACGCACGTCATCGTACAGCGGAGTGTAGTCGCGCGCCTGCGGGCGTACGCCGTCACCCCAGTTGATACCTTCGTCGGTCACCACGGGCGGCGAAAACGTCGTACCCGGCGCCGGGAAAAAGACTTTGGTGTGGTCGTCAAAACCCCGGGAGCTGAAGCCTGCCAGAGCGTCGCCGCCTAAGACAATGCGCTGGAAACCAGGACTGACACGCTCTACGCGCAGCACGTTCAGCTCGCGAAAGCGCAGTTCATTACGGACACGTTGTGGGTAGCGGGTGGATGTCATTTCTCTGCCTTCGAATGTGAATACGATATATCTAAATAGGTTTTAAATGATAATGATTGCTAACAAATCAGATTGCAAGTCTTTTTTTGATACAGTGATATCCACGAAAAACCGCCTCGCAATAATAAAATTAAATCTATAAAATTCAGTATCATGAATAAATAAACGCAAAGATAATTGCCAATTTTATAAATTTAGATATAAATTAGATATATCAAATAAAGGAGAATACACATGAGACACTCACACGACGATAGCCACCGAAGTCACCCCCACCACGGGCGTGGGGGCGAACATCATGGCGGCGGCGGACGCCGTCAGCGATTCTTTGGTCACGGAGAGTTAAGACTGGTGATTCTGGAGATCCTGACGCGTAACGCCAGCCACGGCTATGAGCTGATCAAAGAGATCGAGAGCATGACGCTAGGGAATTACACCCCCAGTCCTGGCGTGATTTACCCTACCCTCGATTTTTTGCAGGACCAGGCGTTTATCACCATTTCGGAAGAAGATAGTGGGCGCAAAAAGATCGCCATTACCGTTGCCGGACAACACTGGCTGGATGAAAATCAGGAACATCTGGAGCACATTCAGGCACGTATTAAAGCGCGCTGCGTTGGCTTCCAGTTGCGTAAAAATCCGCAGATGAAACGGGCGCTGGATAACTTTAAAGCGGTGCTGGATCTCAGAGTAAATCAGGGAGAAATCAGCGACGCGCAGATCAAACAGATTATCGGTGTGATTGACCGCGCGGCGCTGGAGATCTCCCAGCTGGATTAAGCCAACGCCTCCTCGCGCACGCGGAAGACTTTGACCAGCTCTTTCAGGTGCATCGCCTGATCGTTCAGGGATGCCGCTGCGGCCACAGACTCCTCCACCAGCGCGGAGTTCTGTTGGGTGGTCGAATCGATCAAACCAATCGCGCTGTTGATCTGCGAAATGCCTTCCGTCTGTTCGTGGCTGGCCTGGCGAATATCGCGCAGGATCAGATCCATCCCTTCCACATTCCCGACCATACCGTTGATCAGCGCGCTGGCTTTTTCGACCAGGCTCATGCCGTCCTGAGTCTGGCTGCTTGAACTTTCGATTAACTCGCGGATTTCGCTGGCTGATGAAGCGCTCTTCTGCGCGAGCTGACGAACTTCACCCGCTACCACCGCAAAACCGCGCCCGTGCTCGCCCGCGCGCGCGGCTTCAACCGCCGCATTCAGCGCCAGAATATTGGTCTGGAAAGCAATCGCGTCAATGAGGTTGATGATGTCCGACATGCGGTTAGAGGTTTCATTAATCAGGCGCATTTTTTGCGTCACCTGCTTCATCATCTCGCCGTTGCTTTTCACCACGGTTGCGGCATCTGCGGACAGGTTCGTGGCTTCGCCGGTATGCGCCGCCGTGTTTTTCACCGTCGCGGTAATCTGCTCCATCGAAGCTGCAGTCTGTTCAACAGAACTGGCCTGCTCTTCGGTACGCGCCGCCAGATCCTGATTGCCCGCCACAATCTGCGCTGCCGCGCTGGAGATATTCTCCGAGCCGGTTTGCACCTGTTGCACAATATCCAGCAGACGCGTTTTCATTTCCATCAGAGCGTGGAGAAGCAGACCCGTTTCGTCTTTGGAGCGTGTGGTGATATTGCGCGTCAAATCGCCTTCAGCGATGGCTTCCGCAAAGGAGACCGCTTCGCCCAGCGGACGCGTAATGGAACGCACGATAAACCAGCCAACCGTGCTGCCAATGATCACGCTGAGAACCGTCAATAATACCAGCAGCAGGCGGTTGGATTTGAAATCACTGTCTACCTGCTGACCCGCGTTGTGCATTTCACTGTTCTGCACCGCGATCAGCTCCTGCACTTTCGCCTTGTAGGCTTGTTGCAGATCCACCGTCTTGGTCATCATTTCCTGGATCGCGCCCGCACGATCGTTGTTTTGCACGGCCTGCAAAATACGGTAACGGGAGTCCAGATATTCCTGACGCACTGCAGCGATGCCCGCCAGGATTTGCTGTGATTTTTTATCTTGCAGGGAGCGGTTCAGGTCGGTGAGGATCACGGTAATACGCTCGCTCAGCGCTTTCAGATGCTGCTGAGACTGTTCCGTATAGCGACCCTGTTCGTCCAGCAACATCATTTGCTGAGTGCTCACAAACTCCTGGAAGTTTTCGATTAACTGATTGGCTTTCACCGTTGTCGGATAATCGTTGTTAATAATGGACTGCATCCCGTTATTTGCTCGATTCTGGCTCATGAGCGACAGGCTGGCGCTCACCACCATGAGTAAAATTAAGAATCCAAAAGCCAGAAATAATTTCGTGCCGATCTTTACGCCATGTAAAAACATATATACTCCATCAAGGTGATTATTTCTCAGACGATCTGCTTTATCGGTAACTTACGCGCTAACTTTATGACTTTGATCGTTTTTATATTTCATAACCACTACAATGGATAGGCATAATCTATTAATAACCGCCCATTGATCGATACAGAACCCTAAAATATGGCTTTTTTGAAATAGTATTTTGGTAAGTCGGCTTAGGTTGGAATATAAAACTGATGAACTTTTTTTAGTTATTTAATATAAAAATAACAACAATGAATAAATATCACCGCCCTCTCTGGAAAGAAAAAAGCCGTTTATTCCATACGAAATAAACGGCTTTTTTGGAACATAATTTCACTTAATGGAGCACGGTAACCGCATCCTCAAGACGGCCTGCGCGCTGCTTCACCATTGCCGAAACGCGAGCGCTTTCCTCCACCAGATCAGCATTTTTCTGAGTAATGCTGTTCAGCTCTGCCACCGCACGCGTCAGGTCAGAAAGACCGGTCGCCTGTTCCGACGTTGAGTGGCTAATTTGCGCGATCAGGCGCGTGACGTTTTGCACCTGCTCGACGATGTCATCCATCGTACGCCCCGCAGCATGAACCTGATCGGAGCCCGACTGCACTTTGCTGGCACTGGCGTCAATCAGCTTGCGAATATCATTGGCGGCATTGGCACTGCGGCTCGCCAGGTGACGCACTTCACCCGCCACGACGGCAAAACCTTTACCTTGCTCCCCCGCACGCGCGGCTTCTACCGCTGCATTCAGCGCCAGAATGTTGGTCTGGAACGCGATATCGTTAATCAACTTGGTGATTGAGCCGATGCGCTGAGTGCTGTCGGCGATTTCGTCCATCGTTTTCACCACGGTCTGCATCGCATTGCCGCCTTCGGACGCCGCACCGCTGGCCACCATCGAGAGTTTGTCCGCTGCCGCAGCGGTTTCAGAGTTGCTCTGCACCGATGCGGCCATCTGATTCATGGTCGCCACCGTGTGCTGCACATTTTCGACCGTCTGACGGGTGCGGTCGTTCAGGTCTTCATTGCCCTTTGCCAGACGATCGCTCCCGTCGCGCACGCTCACGACCTGGTTTGACACATCATTGATAAGCCACCGACACATCAGACCTAACTGGCCGATGGCGCGCAGGGTTAATCCCAGCTCATCGCTGCGATTCAGATGCTCCACGCTGTTGCGATCGCCCGTAGCGACTCTTAGCGCCTGGCGCGCAACGTTTTCGACCGGACGCACAATTTGCTGCTCAAACAACATTGTGCCGAGCAGCATCACCGCTGCGCTCACGCCCAGAGCGGCCCAGCTGGCATCCGTCGCGACCAGCGATGCAGCAAGCATCGCAAACAATGCCGTCATCACGCCACGCACGCGCCAGCGTAGCGGCATCGCCGGTAATTTCCCCAGCCAACCTTTGCTCACCACCAGCCCTTTGTGCACACGCTTATTGCATCGTCCTTCGTTGAGGGCTTTGTAGAGTGGTTCAACGGCCGCGATCTCCTCCGCTTTCGCTCGGGTGCGGATCGACATATATCCTGTCACCTGCCCGCCACGCACCATCGGTACGGCGTTGGCACGCACCCAATAGTGATCGCCATTTTTACGACGGTTTTTAACAATTCCGCTCCACGGCTCGCCCTGCTGCAGGGTGTACCACATGTCAGCAAAGGCCGCTTTTGGCATATCCGGATGGCGCACCATGTTGTGCGGTTGTCCCATCAACTCTTCCAGTTGGTAGCCACTCACTTTCACGAACGTATCGTTAGCGTGAGTCATATAACTGTTAAGATCGGTGGTGGACATCAAGGTGGTATCGTCGTTCAGAGGATATTCATTCTGAGTGACATACGTTTGAGAGGACATTATGGCTATACCTTGCAGGTTATTTGATTGTTAATTTTGTGTCTTGATCCTTTTTCGGCGGTTACCAATTTATCTTTAGTTGTTAAAATTGATCCAGATCGCAATTTGCGTTTAAACCGCACTTTTTGTACGTTTTTATAATTAATTGATTTGTAATACTTTCATTGAGAAATTACCCACAAAGGCCTATCTGTTAAGGACTACTTAATAAGGTGGTGATGCACTACCACAGTGCAATTGCCCCGATTGGGCGCAAATGCACCCTCAAAAAGCCCACCGGCAAACCTTGAATCCTCTGCCCGACGCGATTAAATTTTGCGCAACATTATTTTAACCTGGCGTTTATCCCGATTTTCAGCGTGCTCCCAGATGTGGCGTAAACCCTGCAATAATTAAGTCAGTATCATGTGATACGCGATACCCCGGAGCTTATTTTGAACAGGTTACCTTCCAGCGCCTCGGCTCTTGCCTGCACCGCGCACGCACTGAATCTCATTGAAAAGCGAACGCTTGATCATGAGGAGATGAAACAACTTAACCGAGAGGTGATTGATTACTTCAAAGAACATGTGAATCCGGGGTTTTTAGAGTACCGAAAATCTGTTACCGCTGG
>Ga0308165_1000828_pt1 | contig 48488 bp, 51 predicted proteins | sample PhyWR2_FD_201032 | JGI IMG/M metagenome (GOLD analysis project Ga0308165, IMG submission 201032) | Phyllosphere microbial communities from UC Gill Tract Community Farm, Albany, California, United States - DLSLW.R2 | ecosystem: Host-associated > Plants > Phyllosphere > Unclassified | place: USA... | reverse complement strand
ATGGAACATGCGGATGTGATCGCGGTAGATGTCTATGTAGTCGAGGTAGTTCAGCTGCTGCAGCACGAAGTGGCTGGGGTCGAACAGGATCTTGCAGCGCTCGTGCTGACCGACCAGTTCATGGAAGCGCTCGAAGCTCGTGCCGTCGTGCAGGTCCTCGCTGGGATGGATCTCGTAGCAGAGGTTCACGCCCTGCGCGTCGCAGGCGTCCAGGATGGGGCGCCAGCGGCGCGCGAGCTCCTCGAAGGCCGTCTCGATCAGCCCGGCCGGGCGTTGCGGGAACGGGAACAGATAGGGCCAGACGAACGAGCCCGAGAACGTGCCCATCTCCGTCAGGCCCATGCGGCGCGAGGCGCTGGCCGAGTGCTTGAGCTGCTGCATCGCCCAGGCGGTTCGCGCCGCCGGATTGCCGCGCAGCGACTCGGGAGCGAAGCTGTCGCACATCGCGTCATAGGCGGGGTGCACGGCGACCAGCTGGCCGAACATGTGCGTGGTCAGCTCGCTGGCCACCAGGCCGTGCGAGGCCAGCATGCCGGTGATGTCGTCGCAGTAGGTCTGGCTTTGCGCGGCCGTCGCCACGTCGAACAGCCGCTGGTCCCAGGCGGGAATCTGCAAGGCCTTGAAGCCCACGCCCGCAGCCCAGCGTGCAATGTCCTCGAGCGAATTGAACGGAGCCTTGTCGTCGGCGAACTGGGCGAGATGAAGGCTGGGGCCCTTGATGGTCTGCATGTGTTTTTCCTTGATTCGATGTATTGTTTGTTGATCGACAAAGAATAGTATCACGCCTGCGCCGCTGCTTTTGCCAACCCGGCGCGCGACGGCGCCGATGGCACGCCGCTAAGATGCCGCACTGACTTTTGAAGAGGACAAGAAACATGGCCGGAAGACCCAGGGAATTTGACCGGGACCAGGCGCTGGAGCGCGCCATGCTGGCGTTCTGGCAGCGCGGTTACGAAGGCACGTCCATGGCGGACCTGGTCCAGGCGCTGGGCATTGCCTCGGCGCGCATCTATGCGGCCTTCGGCAGCAAGCAGGCGCTGTTCCGCGAGGCCGTACAGCGCTATGAGTCGGGCGCCGGCTGCTTCGCCGACAAGGCCCTGGCCGACGAGGCCCAGGTGCGCGAGTCGATCGCGCGCATGCTGACGGATGCGGCCACGGTCTATACCGAACCCGGCCAGCCCCAGGGCTGCATGGTCGTCATGGCGGCGATCAATTTCGCGCAGGAAAACGCGGAGGTGGCGGCCTGGCTGGCGGACCACCGCCGCCAGCGCACGCAGTCCATCATCGACCGACTGCAGCGCGCTCGGGACGAAGGCCAGCTGCGCCCGGCCACGGATGTGCAGGCGCTGGGCGACTTCTATGCCACGCAACTGCACGGCATCTCGGTGCAGGCGCGCGACGGCGTAGCGCGGGCACGGCTGCTCGCGGCCTGCGAGGTTGCCATGGGGGCTCTGGACCAGGCCTTGAGCCCCGCCGCCCGGCCTTGAGCCGGCGCGGCCAGCGACGAGCCCCCGCATCAACCCCAACCAGGCCTGCCCTGCCGACATGCCAGAATCCGGCAATGAGCACTTCGACCTCCTCCTTTGTCTCCAACGTCGACGCCACCCGGGTCGCGACCTATACCTGGGCCGAGGTTGCCGGCCAGCCCATGGGCGTGGTGCAGATCGCGCACGGCCTCGCCGAACATGGCGAACGCTACGACCGGTTTGCCCGGGCGCTCAATGCCGCGGGCTTCGTGGTCCATGCGGTCGATCACAGAGGGCACGGGCGCAGCGCCGATGGGCGATTGGGCGATTTCGGCGCCGCGGGATTTGACGGCCTGATTGCCGACGTGGCGCAGTTCGGGGCGCAATTGCGGACCCAGCATGCCGGCCTGCCGCTGTTTCTGTTCGCGCACTCGATGGGCTCGTTTGCCGCGCAGGCGGCGATCATCGATCACGCTTCGACCTGGTCGGGCGTGGTGCTGTCCGGCACGACCGCGCTCGACATGCTGGTCGCCGCCATGGCCAATGCGCCTGCGGGTGCGCCGGCCGGGCTCGAAGCCTTCAACGCCGGCTTTGCGCAGCGCACGGGCTACGAATGGCTTTCGCGCGACGCCGCCGAAGTGGATGCCTATGTCGCCGATCCCTGGTGCGGCTGGGAAGTGCCGCAAGAAGTGATTGGCGCGCTGTTCGCACCCGCATCCCGGCTCGCCGATCCGGCGCAGCTGGCGCGCATCCGCGCCGACCTGCCCCTGCTGATCGCCTCGGGCGACGCCGATCCGCTTGCCGGCGGCGGCGCGCTGGTGCAGCTGCTGGCCAAGCGCTATCGCGATGCGGGCATCGCCGACGTGACGCTCAAGCTCTATCCTGCGGCGCGCCACGAGATCCTGAATGAAACCAACCGCGCCGAAGTGACGGCCGACATCGTCGCCTGGCTGCGCGCGCACGCCGCCTGAGCGAGGTTGCCGTCAGGGCCTGCAGGCGTTGGCTGCCGTCTGCCGCGCCTCGTGCAGCAGCTTGCGGCCTGGCGCGCGCAGCGTGACGCGGCGCCGGCCCTGGCCATCGGCGGCGCGCTCCACCAGGCCGGTCTTCTCCAGCGGCAGCAGGCGCAGCAGCAGTTGCGAGGCCGGCGTGCACATGGTGCGCGCGAGCTGCGTCGCGGGCGCGGCGCCGCCGGCCGCCTCCAGCACCGTCAGCAGCACGAAGTCGGCCCATGACAGCCCGTGGTGGGTGCCGAGTTCGTTGTCGAGCACGAACACCCGGCCCGCGTGCGCGAGGTGTCGGTCCACGCAGGCTTGCAGCGCAAGTTCGCTCATGGCTTGAGGCCTTCGAGTTCGCGGCAGGTCTGCTCCAGCGCCTTGAGCTCGCCCGCGTAGTCGAATTCCGCGTCCTCGCGTTCCTTCACCAGTTCGAGCACCTCGAAGCTGAGCGCATCCGCGCCGGCGCGGCTCCAGGCGGCTTGCAGCGCACGGTCCGCATACTTGCCCATGCGCATTTCAAAACGCGCGCGATTGAGCGCGGCGTGCACGTTGCGGCTCGCGCCCAGCAGCCGGTGGCCGCTGGCGCGGTCGCGTATGGCATAGACGCCCATGGGCGGGAAGGCGTCGCGCGCCTGGCGCGCGGCCGCGCGCCGCGCCGCCTGGTTGACGGAAGATTCCATCTTTTTCTCCTGGTGAGGGTGGTGCCGCGTGCCTTGAACGCCACGGGCGTGCGTGTGCCCGCAGCGCTGCGCCAGCCGGCCACGCGCTGTGGGCAAAGAATCGGAAAATGCCGGGCTCAGCCGGCTGCGGGTTCGGCGAGCTGCAGCACGTAGGTCCGAACGTCTTCGGGCCAGGCGGCCATCTGCGCCGCCAGCCGCTCAGGGTCGCCTGCGAACAGCGCCCGCGACGCTTCCTCGAAGCCCGCGAGATCGCCGGCCAGCGTCGACATGGCATGGTAGGCACGGTCGCGCGCGCGGCGCGTGAGGTCCTGCTCGCCGCCTTTGCGCCGCGCTTCGTGCACCAGCTTGCGCAAGGCGACCGAGGCGCCACCGGGCTGGGCCGCGAGCCAGTCCCAGTGTTCGGGCAGCAGCGTGACTTCGCGCGCCACCACGCCGAGCTTGGGACGACCTCGGCCCTTGGGGACGGAGACAGCCGCGGCAACGGCATAGCGCGCCGCCACGGCTTGCTCGCCGCCGCGCAGGTCCAGGTCCGCGGACTGCCCCGTGGCATTGCTGAAGACCAGCGGATGATCGTGCTGCGTCAGCTGGGCGCGCAGCACGGCCACGGCGACTTCGGGCAACAGGCCGCTGGCAAGGCGCTGCCCGTTCAGGAAAGCGGTGTAGGTGGGTGGCGTAACTTGGTCCATGCAGGAATTTTACCCGGGTGAAATAAACAAGTCAATAACACCCGGGTAAAAATACCAGCGGCAGCGACGATGGCCTGGCACCTGCCGCTGCGCGCTTCGATCAACGCGGCGGCGCGGCCGATTCGATATGCGTGATCACCAGCGCCCCGTTGACCCTCTCCACGCGAAAGCGCACCTTGTCGCCGGGCTGCAGCGCAGCGGCCTGGGCCGGGTCCTGCACGGCAAACACCATGGTCATCGGCGCCATGCCCAGGTTGATGATCTCGGCATGGCGTATGGTCAGCTTGCCGGTGCGCGCGTCGCGGCGCGTGATTTCGCCTTCGGTCAGCGCTGCGTGCCCTGCGGCAGCAGGCGCCGCATCGTGGGCGTTATGGCCTGCATGACCGGGCTGGTCGTGGTTCTGGGCCATGGCCTGGCTGCAGACGAGCGTCAGGCCCAGCACGGCCAGCGCAGCCCCGCGCAGGGATGGGAAAAATGGGATCAGCATGCTCGGTTTCCTTCACTCGCAGTTCAAGAACGGTGGCTGGTGAACACCTGGGTGCTGACTTCGCTGCCCATCAGATTCCGGGTCACAAGCAGCACGTCGTACGGGTCCTTGCGGCCGCCGTATTCCGGGCCGTCCATGCCGGGGCTGCCCACAGGCATGCCGGGAACGGCCAGGCCCAGTGCCTTGGGCTTTTCCTTGAGCAGGCGGCGCACATCGGCCGCAGGCACATGGCCTTCGAGCAGATAGCCGCCCACCAGCGCCGTGTGGCACGAGCCCAGGCGCTGCGGCAATCCCAGCTTGGCGCGCACGGCGTTGTTGCCGGTATCGTGCACGGTGACGGCAAAGCCGGCTTTCTCCATCAGCACGACCCAGTCCTTGCAGCAGCCGCAGTTCGGGTCCTTCCAGACTTCCATGGGGGTTCTGGCGCCAGCGGCCAGCGCGGGCAGACAGGCCGTGGCGGCAAGCGATGCCAGCAGCGCCAGCGAATGGCGGCGATTGGGGTGAAGTGTCATGGTTTTCTCCTGGTTCAAAGCAAGGTATCAATGGTGTTCATGGCCCGTGCCGGGCTTGCGCACGCTGGGTGCACCCGGCGCACTGCCTGGCAGGGTCTGGCGCGGCGCGGCCGCATCGCGCGGCGCTCCGGTCCATTCATAGGCCACGCTGCCCCTGGGCTGGGCAAACCAGCCCGGGTCCGCATAGTCGTGGGCGCCCAGACCGGGGCGCACCTTGAGCGTGGTGAACATTCCGCCCATCTCGAGCGGCCCGAACGGGCCGTTGCCGCTCATCATCGGAAAGGTGTTGTCGGGCAGAGGCATCTGCATGGCGCCCATGTCGCCCATGCCGCGCTCGCCCATCAGCATGTAGTCGGGCACGATCTTCTGTATCTTGCCCACCAGTCCGCGGTGATCGACACCAATCATGGTGGGCACGTCATGCCCCATCGCGCCCATGGTGTGGTGGCTCTTGTGGCAATGCAAAGCCCAGTCGCCGGGCTCGTCGGCAATCAGTTCCACCTGGCGCATCTGGCCCACGGCCACGTCGGTGGTCACCTCGGGCCAGCGCGCCGAGCGCGGCACGGGCCCGCCGTCGGTGCCGGTGACTTCGAACTCGTGGCCGTGCACATGGATGGGATGGTTGGTCATGGTCAGATTGCCCACGCGCATGCGCACCCTGTCGCCCTGGCGCGCGACCAGCGGCGTGATCGCGGGAAAGGCCCGGCTGTTGAAGGTCCAGATGTTGAAGTCCGTCATCTCGTTGACGCGCGGCGTCATCGCGCCGGGCTCCACGGCATAGGCCGACAGCAGGAATGCATAGTCGCGCTGTACATCGGCAATCAAGGGGTGGCGCGCCTTGGGGTGGGTGATCCACAGGCCCATCATGCCCATCGCCATCTGCACCATCTCGTCCGAGTGCGGGTGGTACATGAAGGTGCCGGGCCGGCGTGCCTCGAACTCGTAGACATAGGTCTTGCCCGGTGGAATATGCGGCTGGTTCAGCCCGCCCACGCCGTCCATGCCGTTGGGCAGGCGCTGGCCATGCCAATGGATGGTGGTGTGCTCGGGCAGGCGGTTGCTGACGAAGATGCGCACCCTGTCGCCCTCCACCACTTCGATGGTCGGCCCCGGGCTCTGGCCGTTGTAGCCCCACATGTTGACGAAAAAGCCGGGCGCCACTTCGCGCACCACGGGCTCGGCCACGAGGTGGAACTCCTTGACGCCCTGGTTCATGCGCCAGGGCGTGGTCCAGCCGTTGAGCGTGACCACCGGATGGTAGGGCCGGCCGTTGGGCGGCGCCAGCGGCGGCGCGGTATCGGCCGAGGCCTGGGACACGGGTTCGGGCAGCGCGGCCATGGCCACGGAGCTGACGGAGGCGGCGGCCACGGCCGTGGCGGCGCCGGTGAAGAAATTGCGGCGGTTCATGGTCAATGGCCTGGTGCGGAAGTCGAGGAAGCGGCGGCGGCCCGGCTGTCCGGCGCCGCGACGGCGCCGGGCGAGCTGCCGTGGAGCGCGAGCTGCAGATCGACTTCGGTCAGCCAGAAGTCGCGCTGCAGCTCGCTGGCCGTGGCCACGGCCTGGGTCGTGGCGCGCGCCTGGGCCAGCAGCTCCCAGGTGCTGATGAACATGCCGTTGTAGCGCAGCACGGCCTCATCCTGGCGCAGCTGCGACAGCGGCACTACTTCGGCCTGCTGCTGCTGCGCCAGATCCCAGGCCGTGCGGTAGCGCAGCCAGCTGCTGCGCGCCTGGCTGCGGGCGTCCAGCGCCGTCGCGCGCAGCTGGGCGGCGCTGCGCTGCAGCCCGGCGCGCGCTCCGGCCGTGGCCGCGCCGCCCCAGTCGAACAGCGGCAAGGCGATGTCCAGCTCCCAGCCGCGCGTGACTTCGCTGTGGCCGCTGGCGCGCTCGGTCGCGGTATTGCGGCTGTAGCTCAGCCCCAGATCGCCGAACACCGCGCCCACGCCGGCCCAGCCGCTGCGCTCGGCCGCGCTGTCCAGATCGCGGCGCAGCGCGCGCACATCGAGCCGCTCGCGCAAGGCCGTGGCTTCGGCGTCGTCACCGCGGCGCAGGTCGTTGGCCGCAGGCAGCGCGGGCAAGCGATCGGGCAGCGCCAGCTCGGCCTGCGGTCCCCACAGCCCCATCAGCCGCGCAAGCTGCTCGCTTTCCAGCGCTGCGGCCAGGCGCGCGCGCGCCAGTTGCGCCGCGCTGTCGTGCTGCACGCTCAACTGCTGGGCGTGCTGCAGCCGGCTGAAGTTGCCCACCCTGGCCATGCGCTCGGCAAGCTCGCCGCCGACCTGCGCCGCTGCATGCATGCGCTCCTGGGCCGCAAGCACCTGGCGCGCCGCAACGGCGCGCAGCCAGGCACGGCGCGTATCGGCGGCCAGCGCCAACACCTGCTGCGCGGCGTCCAGCGTGGCGCGCTCCATTTGCCAGCCCTGCCAGCGCGCGCGCCAGGGCATGGTGATGAGCTGCACCACGTTCAGGCCCAGCTGGCGTTCGATTTCGCGTTCATGCGGGCTGGTCAGCCGCGCCAGCGACAGCGTGGGATTGATCAGCGTCAGTGCCTGGGCGCGCTCGGCGTCCTGCAGCGCCAGCTGCGCCAGGCGGGCCTGCAGGTCCGGGTTGTTGAGCAGCGCAATGCGCACAGCCGTGTCGGCATCGACCGGCTGCTGCAGCCACGCGGCGATGTTCGCCTGCGCCTGCTGGCGGGCAGCAAGGTCGGGCGCCGGCAGGTCCGCGCCCGCTGGCAGGCGCCCCTGGGCATGCTGTTGCACGGCGCCACGCAGGCCATCGGGGGCGACGCTGGCGCAGCCGGCGAGCAGCAGCGCGGCCACGGCGGCGCCCAGCGTGGAAAGGCGGCGCGTCATGGATGCCCCTTGTGCGCGGCGGCGGAACGTGGGGCCTGCTGGCCGACCTCCCAGCGCACGACATCGGAATGCCCGCGCGGGAATGCGGCCACGGCGGCATTCGCAGCGCGCCAGTCCTGCGGCGTTGCCACCAGCGCGCCGCTGTACGGCAAAGGCCTGTGGATCAACGGCCGCGCAGCGGCAGCCGGGTCCAGCCAGGCATTGGTGGCCACGGATGGGACGGATGGGACGGAATTCTGGGCCCAGGCGGCGGTGCAGGCCCATCCGGCCAGCACCCCCAGGGGCAAAAGCTGCGCCAGGCGCATATGGTTCTCCTTCGACATGACTAACGAAGCGTCAGACGCAAGCAACGCGTCTGCGCGCAGCAAAGCGCGTCCGCTGCGGACGCACTTCGGGTGTCAGGTCTCAGGAAATGGGCGGTTTGACGGCCTGCAGCGGCAAGGCGCTGGCAAAGCGCGGGCTCATTCCCGCGGGGCGAATGCCGGGCGCAGCGGCGGCGCCAGGCAGCGGCACATCGGTCAGCGACACCGCCGAGTGGCAGATGCCGCAGGCCGCGCAGGACGCGCCATGCGCGGGATCACAGGCACTGCCCGCCTGCATGTCGCAGGCTTGCTGCGGCGCGCTGCCATGGGCATGGGCAGCGCCAGGTTCATGCGCGCCATGCCCACCGTGCCCGGTGCCGACCATATCGTGGCCCGCCGCGGCCGCATGCGCATGCGCCGGCTGCAGCACCGCCTCGCCCATCGCCATGGCGTCGCCCAGCAGGCCGCGAAAGACCAGCAGCAGGACGATGAACAGCGAGAAAAAGCGACGCATGGAGGATATGGACACCGCCCAAGCGTATTGGTTCCATGGTCCGCATGCAATAGCTGCGCCGCGCCGGCAGCCAGTACTACGATCTGGACTGGGTGCGCCGCGAACGCAAGGGGGCGCGCGACCCGCAGGCGGGGCTCAAGTGCTGAGCCGCGCGGGCGCTGGGCGCGAATGTCAAAGATTGTTGCTTTGTCGCAGATCTCCCGTTCAACCCTGAATTCCCATTGACAAGCACGCAACAAAAGGTAATGGCCGGCATGTCCTACACCCTGCGAATCCGCAGCGGTTCAAAGTGAAGGCTCAGTGGCAATCGATCACTGATTAACGTCACCGACACCTCAAGGAGTATGGAAATGACACAGCAAGACCAGAGCCAGAACGCCAGCAACAACCAGAACAACCCCGGCCAGCAGCAGCAAAACAACCCCAGCCGCACGGGGCAAGACCAGCAACAGCAGCAGAACAACCCCAATCAGCAGCCCGGCGGCGCGCGCAATCCGGGTCAGCAGCAGCAGACCAACCCGGGTCAGCAGCAGCCAGGCAATCCGCAAAATCCCGGCCAGCAGCAGCAGACCCACCCCGGTCAACAACAACCGGGCAGCGGCAGCAATCCTGGTCAGCAGCAGCAGAACAACCCCGGCCAGCAGCAGCCAGGCAGCGGCAGCAACCCCGCTCAACAGCGTCCGCCGCAATAAGCTTTGCATGGAATGCACCGGTGAGCCGCTCCAGTGACGGCTTCACCAAACAAGGGCCTTCGGGCCCTTTTTTCATGTCACCGAGCTTTCACGGTTCCCGGCAGTAGCGCTTCGAGATCGACGGCTTGGGCCATTGCGCGGTTGCCTTCATCGCCGGGATGCAGGCGGTCGCCGGAATCAAAGCGCGCGGCCAGCCGGGTGGGATGGTCGGGATCGCGCAGCGCGGCATCGAAGTCGATCACCGCATCGAATGCGCCGCTGTGGCGAATCCAGTCGTTGACCCGCTGGCGCAGCGCTTCCTTGTCAAGCTGGTAGTAATTGCTCAACGGCGTCCCAGGCAAGGCGCCCTCGAACGGCGTCAGCGTGGCGCCGATCACGCGCAGGCCGCGCGCATGGGCCTGGGCGACCAGTTGCCGGTAACCCGCGGTCAGCGCCGCCAGCGTCGGGCGTGAAGCCTGGGGCGCGAACGCCGTTCCGGGCCAGGCAATGTCGTTGATGCCCAGCATCACGATCACGCTTTGGGCACCCGGCTGGGCCAGTACATCGCGCTCCAGCCGCGCCAGGGCGTTGACGCCCATGCCGTCGGCCAGCAGTCGCGCGCCCGAAATGCCCGCATTGACCACAGCCACCCCCTGCGGTGCGAGCCGGGCCGCGAGGAAGTCCGGCCAGCGGCTGTCCTTGTCGAGGCTGGCGCTGGCGCCGTCGGTGATGGAGTCGCCCAGCACCACGACAGCCCGCGCGGGCCTTGCGCTTTCCACCTGGATTCCCGTCAGCAACGGCCGCGCCGTGGTGGTCTGCACCGCATCACCGCCCTTGGCCGGCGCGAGTCTTGACGTCTGGTCTCCGGGCGCGATCCAGGCCGTCTGGCGGCCATCCCAGTGAAAGGTGCGCACGGCCGTCGCCTGCGGCAGATGGATGCTGACCGCCACCTGCGCCAGCGCCGGAACGTCCAGGGCCACGGGGTCGCTGACCAGCGAGGCGCCGGCAAGCACCGTTGCCTCTTCCCGGCCGCCAAAAGTCAGCGACCGCAGGCTGTCGGCGGCAACCGCTCCATTGCCCGCCGGCCGGGCAAGCGTGGCCTTGCCGACCACGATGGGCGCGGCGCCGTAGGCGTTGGACAGCACGATGCGCAGGCGTTGCCCTCCGAGGCTCAGGCGCGCCACCTGGTGCACGGTCTGGTCGTGCAGTACCGCCGGCACATTGGCAGGAAGCAGGAAGTCCGCGCCCCAGGTGGGCTGCGGGCTTGCCTGCCAGGTGGCAACCCACTCCGATGCCATTGCAGGGGTGGGCGTCAGGGCCGTGCCTGCCGCAAGCGCCAGGCCGAACATGGCCGCCAGATAAGCCTTGGGAACTGTTTTCATGGGTTTTCTCATTGGATGAATTCAAAGACCGTCTAGAGAAAAATTATGAATTCAAAGATTAGTCCGGCATAGACTCTCCAGCGGAACATCATTTGTGCGTTGATCTCATCGAGGAGCGGCCGTGGCCCGTCTGGAAGTCAATCGCTCCGGCGAACTGGAAGTGTTCGTGCGGGTCATCGAGCTGGGCGGTTTTTCCGCCGCCGCCCGCGCATGCGGCATGACGCCGTCGGCGGTCAGCAAGCTGGTGGCGCGCCTGGAGCAGCGCCTGGGTGCGCGGCTGGTGAATCGCTCCACGCGCCAACTGCAGATCACCGCCGAAGGCTGCGCGTTCTACGAGCGCGGCGTGCGCATCCTGGCCGATCTGGAGGACGCCGAACGCTGCGCCGGCGAGCACGCCACGCCGCGTGGCCGCTTGCGCGTCAATGCCAACGTGCCGTTCGGGCATCACTTCCTGCTGCCGCTGGCACCGGAGTTCCTGGCCCGCCATCCCGACGTGAGCCTGGACATCGTGCTGACCGACGAAGTCATCGACATCCTGGAGCAGCGCACCGACGTGGCGGTGCGCGCCGGCCCGCTCAAAAGCTCGAACCTGGTGGCTCGCAAGCTGGGCGCCACGCGCATGATGATCGTCGCCACGCCAGCTTATCTCGCGCGCCACGGCGCGCCGACCACGCCGGAGCAATTGCGCACCCACAACCGCCTGGGCCCCAACCATGTGCGCGCGCAGCCGGGCTGGCCGCTGCGCCATGCAGGCAAGGATGTGGTGCTGCCGGTCAGCGGCAATGCCCAGGCCAGCGATGGCGCGGCATTGCATCGTCTGGTCCTGGCCGGGCTGGGGCTGGCGCGTCTGGCGGCTTTCCAGGTGCGCGACGACCTTGCCGCCGGCCGGCTGCTGCCGGTGCTGGAAGACTGCAATCCCGGCGATGTCGAGGAGGTCCACGCCGTCTATGTCGGGCAAGGCGGCTACCTGCCGCTGCGCGTGCGGGCTTTTCTGGATTTCCTGGCCGAACGGGTGGACCTCGGAGCCGCGTAAGGCGCGCAACAAGCACGGGACAGCCGTCCGGCATTTCCCCGCGCCCCGTACCCTGCAGGCCGGCCTCAACGGCCGACAGCGGACATCGTCAGGGACGAGCCTCAGTCGTCCAGCTGTATCCTGCGCCCCTGCTTGGACGGATGCTGGGGCCGGTGATGGCCCACAGCGTACGGATCATCGTCATCAGATAGGAGCGCCGCTCGGCGCCGTAAAGCGCGAAGTGGAACCGCACGTTGGCGCGCAGGATGCGCGTCACGTCGCCCGCGGCTTTGGCCAGCTGCAGCTCGGCGTGAATGCGCTCGAGTTCGGCAATGCCTTCTGGCATCCATTCGTGCATGGTATTGGTCGCGGCCATGATTTCCAGCTTGATGCGGATGGCGCGCACTTCGGCCAGCTGCTCGACCGACGGAATCGGCACGCGCACGCTGAAACCGCGCTGGCCCATCAGGATGTCCTGGGCCACCAGCTGCAGCAGCGCCTCGCGTATCGGCGCCAAGGATTGGCCGAATACGCCGCGCTCGCGCAGATCTGTCTTGGCAGGCAGCGAGCGCCACGGCCTGAAGGCATGCGCGTCAACGCGGCGGCATCCTACCCTTGGGCCGAGGCGCGGCCCGTATCGTTGATCCCAGAGCCGCATCCCGCGGGCAGAACGAAAGTCTCACGCACTTTCAAGTTCATGCCGATGAGATGCGCATTCGAAGCAATCGCTTATCAACCACACAGAAAAGAGCTGACCATGGCCATTAGCACCATCCTTTTGATCATCCTCATTCTGCTGCTCGTCGGAGCACTGCCGTCCTGGCCACACAGCCGCAGCTGGGGCTATGCTCCCAGCGGCGTGCTGGGCCTGGTGGTGGTGGTCCTGATCGTCCTGCTGCTCATGGGCCGCTTATAACCTCAGGAAAAAAGCCCCCCGGTGCCATGCGCCGGGGGGCTTTTTGCATTCCGCATCCAGGCCTGCGCCGCGCGCCTGGGTCAATGCAGGTGGGCCAACTGGTTCTTGCGCGCCTGCTTGACTTCATACATCGCGGCATCGGCGGCCTGCAGTGCCTGCACTGCATTGTGGCTGCCCGGAGACACGCCCAGCACGCCGACGCTCGCGCCGTCGTAGTGCATGCGCAGCGGGCCCAGTTGATAGTCGCCGCGCGTCGCCTGGAACACCCTTTTCTCGAACGCCTGCGCGGCATCGCCCAGCATGTCGAGCTTTTCGGGCCCCAGCGCCACGACGACGAATTCGTCTCCGCCCAGGCGCGCCGCAAGATCCTCGGCACGCAGCAGATTGCGCAGGCGCTCGGCCAGCGCAATCAGAAACTGGTCACCCACATCATGTCCATAGGTGTCGTTGATGGCCTTGAAACCATCGAGATCGATGAACGCCACCAGCACGGCCATGCCGCGGCGCGAACCCTGCTCCAGCAGCCGGGTCAATGCCTGGTGCAGCGCGCGCCGGTTCGCCAGCGCCGTCAGCGGATCGGTATTCGCATAGGTACTGAGGCGCGAGTTGGCTTCCACCAGCCGCTGCACCAGCAATTCGCGCTCGACCTGCTGGGCGATCAGGGTCGCGAACAGCGACAGCACATGGCGAGCCTGCTCCGGCAGTTCATGCCGCGCCGAACTCGCGGCGCACAGCGTGCCGTACAAGGCACCATCGGCCAGACGCACGGGCGTGCTCAGATAGGTCTGGATCTGCAGCGCGCGCGCGGCGTCCGAATCGCCCCAGCGCAGGCCGACATCGTCGGCGAACGGCTGCGCCTCGTCGAGCGCGCGTTTGCACAGCGTGTCGCCCCAGGCCACCGACAAGCCCTCGGGAATCTGCATCTCGCAGGTGTTGCGCGCATAAAGCACATGCTGAAGATTGCGCTGCAGGTCGATGGTCGTCAGATAAGTCGATTCCATGCCGGTGACGGACACCAGCATTTCCAGCAACGGCCGCGACAGCTCTTCCAGTGTTTTGGCCGAGCTGACCGTCTCGGACAGGTGATCAAGTAAAGGCTCCATGCCGCCATTATTGTCTTATGGACGACACATGCGCTGTAACCGGCTGTCAGTCCAGGCAGCGGGCCCATTGCCGGCCCGCCCCACACGCGGCTTATGCGCCGCGCACCATCGCCATGATCTTGGCGGTATTCAGGCCGCGTGCGGTCTCCTGCATCTGCGGCAGATAGCGCGACTGCAGGTCGCGCCCGTCCTTCATCACATGCTGGTACGCGTCCTTGAGCATGTCGGTGGACAGCGTGCGCCCGCCCGCGTAGTACTGATTGGCCACATGGCCCAGCGCGTAGGTCGACGCAAAGCTCATGCCGCTGCTCACCGCCTGGCGCCCCACGCCGCCAAACAAGCCCTTGCCGGCCTTGCCCAGCAGTCCGCTGAGCAGCTTGCGTCCGGCCTCTTCGAGGTACTGCGAGGTCAGCCCCACGCCCAGCGCGCCGAGCAGGTCCTTGATGTGGCCGCGATCGAGTTCATAGCCATAGCTCTGGCCGATCTGATAGACCAGGCGCATCTGCAGCGGAATGATGGCCAGGGTCGACAGGTTCTCGGGCAGCAGCTCGATCGCGCCGTTCATGATCGACGACTTCAGGATCTTGCTGTCCATCTCCGCCGCCGAGAGCGTGCCCGGGCGGCGCTGGGCTGCCGTCGTGGGCAAGGCATCCACAGCGGCCGGGTGCGGCACCGCCACGCCCTGGGGCAATGGCGCCTCGGCCAAAGCCGTCGATTGCAGCGGCGCATCGGCCACGCTGCGCGCCTGCACATCGAAGCTGTCATCGGCCCGGCCCCAGGCCGTGCCGACAGCCGCCGTCGCTGCAGCAGCGGCGGCCACCGGTGCGGCCGCGCCGCCCATGCCCCAGGCCTGTCGCACCTGGGCCAGGAAAGCTTCTTCCTTGGAACTGGTCTGGCCATCGGCATCGCAGACGCAGACTGCCATCTCGTAGGCGAGTTGACGCGATTCCGTACTGGTCAGGCGCGCCAGCACGTCGGTCAGCTGCACCCTGCGCAGCAGCACGTCCTGGTACAGGCCGGGCAGATTCACGGCCTGGTCGCCTGCGAGTCCTTCCGCGACCTGGCGGATCTGCTCGCGTTCACGGTCGTGCTTTTCTCCATCGGCAAACGAGGCCAGCAGGCACAGGGTCAGGGTCGCGCGAATTTCGTCGTGTGTCATGGATGCTTCAGCTCCTGGATGGATAACAAGGGGTTGGAGCCCCAAGCGGGCCCGGGGTTCCTGGATTTACAGGGTAAAACAAAGTTTCGTGGTCGCCAGGCCCAATCCCGGCGCGCGGTGATGGAACCGAAGGCACGGCGCCGTGACGAAGTAGCCATGGATGGCGGCCAGACGCTGCAATGCTCAAGACGGCCCGACGCCAGCACCTTGCGGAGACCCAACCAATGACAGCACAGGACAGCAGACGCGCGCGATTCGAAGCCTGGGTGGCGCAATACCATCCGGCCGCACCGCTGGACCGGATTCCCTCACGGCCGGACGAGTACGACGGCATTCTTGCCGCCTGGACCTGGGCCGCCTGGCAGGCCGCAAGCGCCCTGCCCTCGGCGCAACCCGAGCCGGCGGCCTGCATCTACCAGGTTCAGACCTTGGTGCCCGACAGCCTTGAGACCACCAGGGTCGCGCTGTATCGGCCGCTGAGCCCGGGCACCTTGCTCTATACCGCCAGCGTACTGCCGCCGCCTGCGGCAAGAAGCCATTCGGCCAGCGCCATGCAACTGGCCTGCGTGCGCGGTGGCGGCGCATTCCGGCAATCCGTGACGGATTCACCCATCAGTTGAACAACGGGAGGAAGGAGAAAGGCGCTGGAGATGGTTCCTGCCATCACCAGCGCCTTGATGTTCGCCCGCGGTCCGCGGCGCCTACCAGGGCACGAACATCGCGATCAACAGGAACACCAGCACCGCTCCAATGATCGTCATGGCGCGGGATGTGAAGAAGCTGCTGCGAAACGATGCATCGCGCTTGGCCTGGGTTTTATCGGGGGGAGTGTTCATGTTTCAAACTTGTGTAGCATGCGGTCCGCGCACTGAGTTGCAGTCGCGCGGGCAAGAACGGATCGGCTATTGGCGAAATGAAAAAGCCCCCGCCGCAGTTGCAACGGGGGCCCGGGCGGGTCCGGCTAGATCGGACCGGCCCGTTATTTTTTGGCGATATCCTTGGCAACTTCCTTCACATCGCCGACGGCCTTCTGTGTCTTGCCTTCGACCTGCTTGGCGACGCCCTTGGCTTGTTGCTCGGGGCTGTTGAACACTTCACCCGCCTTTTGCTGAACCTTGCCAGCTGCATCCTTGATAGCGCCTGTGACTTGATCTTTGTTCATGGTGTTTTCCTTTATCGCTTGGACCGTCTTGACGGCCCATGGGTTGAAGTACCCATGAAGGATGCCTCGCCTGAGGGAGGAGGACGGTAGGAACAAAAGAGGATGGGACGTGGGCATTGGCTTACGTCCCGGCTGGTCAGGACGCGCCTGCCCCCACACAGCGCCGCAGGCGTTCATCCTTCATGTCATAGCGCGCCGGTGCCAGCAGCGCCACCAGGCCGCAGCCCAGCGCGCCCTGCCAGTGCAGGTAGTCATGGCCGCTGGCATATTCCCGGTGCGTGACCGACAGGCCGCGCGCGCGCAGGATGTCGGCCAGCGCGCGGTTGGTTTCAAGAATGCCTTCGCGCCCGCCGCGCCCGGTCTCGTACCAGCCGGCATCGAGATAGAAGCGCACTGCAGGAACGGGTGCGGGCAGCGCCTGCCAGGCGCGCTGCATCCAGCCCGGCGCTTCGCCCGGCGGCGCCCACCAGTAAGAGCCCGAAAGGCTCAGCACATTGCCAAAAAGCTCGGGGTGGGTCAGGCCCAGATAGGACGACACCAGTCCGCCATAGCTGCTGCCCGCGACCACGGTGCGCCGCGCGGTCTGCGCCAGGCCCTGGCTGCGGGCCCAGGGCATCAGTTCCTCGGCTATGAAGCGCGCGAACAGCGGGTTGGGCGGCAGTTCGGCGTCGCGCGCCTCGGGGCTGGCATTGCCGACAATCACCGCCGCCACGGGAGGCAGCAGGCCGTCGGCCACCAGGTTGTCGAGAATGCGCGGCGTGGGCACATCGTGCACATAGGCATGGGCATCGAACAGCACCAGCAGCGCCTGGGGATCGGCGCCCGCCGGCACATAGGTCCAGACATCGCGGCGATTGCCGAGAATGCGGCTGTCCACGCTGTGGCGCGTGAGCGTTCCCTGCGGCACGCCGGCACGGGCCTGGACCCAGGGCTGCGGCGGCGCCTGCGCCAGCACCAGACTGGAGCGGCCCTGGAAGCGGTCCTGCGCGCCGCTCCAGGGTGTGGCGGGAAACGGCTGGCGATTGAGCGGGTCGCGCTGCATCGTGGCCAGCACCATGCGCCGCTGCTGCGCGGCCTGCGCCGCGGGCAGCTGCGGCACATCGGGCGCAAAGGCATAGCTCAGATGGGCGCGCGGGTCCATGACCGCCGAAGTCCACCAGACATCGCTGCCAGCCAGGCGCTGCAGCGGATTGTGGTTGCCGCTGGGGCTGCCGAACAGGCGCACATTGGTGTTGCCCTGATCGCGCCACACAAAACTCACCAGCACCTTGCCGTCCGCCCAGGGCTCTACCCAGGGCGTGCCGCGCTGCTGTGCCTCGCGCCAGAACGCCTGCGTGGCCGCCGCGCCCTCACCGCGCGCCAGCGCCTGCTGCAAGGCCGCCAGGCGCGCGCCCATCTGGGCCTTTTCCGCGGGCAGCGGCTGAGGGCCCGCGCTGGCCCAGCTGTTGAGCACCCGCAGATCGTAGGCCAGCGGCTTTGCCCCGGGCTGTGCGGGCGTGACCCACAGCTGCTCCTGCTGTGCGCCCTGGCTGAACCAGGTCGCGGTCTGCACGCCGCGGCCGTTCTCGGCCAGCCGGCGCAGATGGCGGCCCTGCGCGTCGCGCAGATCCAGATGCAGGCCGGCGCCGGCAAAGCGCAGCTGCAGCACATGCTTGGCCGGCAGATCCAGCGCCAGCGGCCGCGCCTGCAGCACCTCGCCGTGCACGCCCGGAAGCAGCGGCGCATCCGCCTCGGCGGCCCCTGCCAGACTGCAGGTCACGGCCAGCAACACGGCGGCGCAATGCGCCGCCCAAGGAGTGTGTGTCATGTTCAGAAATCCACCGTGGCCGACAGCAGCAGCGTACGCGGCGCGCCCACGGTCATGAAGTTGTCGTTGAAGGCCCCGGCCCAGTACTGGCGGTCGAAGACATTCTGCAGATTGGCGCGCCAGGTCACGGCGTGGCCCGAGACGCGGCTCGCATAGCGCACGCCGGCGTCAAAGCGCGTCCAGGCCGGGGCCTGCAGCGTATTGCCGGAGTTGACCTGCTGCGCGCCGGTATGCACCATGCGGCCCGAAAGCGCCAGGCCGGTCACGGCCGGAACGGCCCACTCCGCCGCCAGATTCGCGGTCCAGCGCGGCACGCCGTAGACGTCCTTGCCATCCTTGAGCCCGCCCTGGGTCCGGGTCTGCTTGGCCTGGGTGTACGAGATGCCGCCCAGCAGCGTCCAGGCCGGCGCCAGCTTGCCCGACACCGTCCATTCCGCGCCGCGGTTGCGCTGCTCACCGTCTTCGACCAGGCTGGGCAAGGCCACGCCGGCGGTCGTGACCGAGATCGCCGAGGGCTTGCTGATCTGGAACAGCGAGAAAGTGTGCAGCCAGTCGGCGGTCTGCCACTTCACGCCCGCCTCCAATTGCTGCGTCTTGTAGGGCGCCAGCGTCTGGCCGGCGTTGGCATAGCCAGCGGCCACGGTGGTGCCCGCGCTCAGGCCTTCGATGTAGTTGCCGTACAGCGCCAGCTGCTCGCCCCAGGGCCTGGCAACAATGCCCAGCATGGGCGTGGTGGCCTGCTTGTCGTAGCCGGCCATCTTCTGCTGCACCTGCTGCAGGCGCAGGCCGGCCGTCACCGCCAGCTTGCCGTCGGCAAGGCGCAGCGTGTCGGCCAGCGCATAGCTGGTGATGACGTTCTCGCGCTCCTGCTTGTAGGCCGTGCTTTCGTTGGCCACCACAGTCTTGTAGGTGGGGTTGTAGAGGTCGCTCACGTAGCTGGCCGTGGGAATGCCGCCCTTGGCGTTGAGCGCCCGTCCGCCTTCCTGGCGCAGCTGGTTCATCGACAGCACCAGTTCGTGTTCCACGGCGCCGGTGCGCAGGCGCCCGCGCAGGCCGGCGTCACCCGTCCAGCTGCGCGTGAAGCCGTATTGCTGGTAGTTCTGGGTATTGAGCGTATGGCCGTCGGCCTGCAGGATGCCGCGCGTGCCGTTGAGCATCCCGGTATAGGCATGCTCGGCCCAGCCCAGGCTGGCATAGGCGCTCCAGTCATCGGACAGATCGACGCTGCCGCGCAGCATCGCGCCATCGCTTTGCTGCTCGGCATTCATGCCGCGGAAATGGTTGAGGCCGGCATCGGGCGCGGCCACCATGCGGCCCACCGTCGCAAAGCCCACCATCAGCGGGCTGCCGTTGGCAATGTGCGAACGGTAGCTGTAGGCATCCAGGCCCAGCGACCAGCGGTCGCCCTGGTAGTCCAGCGCCAGCGCGCCCAGGCGCTTGCGCCGCTTCTGGTCGTCGATATCGGTTTCGCCGCTGGCCATGCTGCCGTTGACGCGTATGCCCAGGCGGCGCTCGGGGCCGAAACGGCGCGAGACATCGGCGTGCACGCCCAGCTGCGAGCCCGAGGCATAGGAGGTGGTCACCTGGGCACGGTCATCGACCGTGGGGCGCTTGGTGACTACGTTCACCACGCCGCCGACCGCGCCGCCGGGCGTCATGCCGTTGAGCAGCGCGCCCGGACCCTTGAGCACTTCCACGCGCTCGATCATTTCGGTTGGAATATGCGCGTCGGGCGCAATGCCGTACAGGCCGTTGAAGCCGACTTCCGTGGCGTTGACTTCCAGCCCGCGGATGGTGAAGTTCTCGTAGGCATGGCCGGTGTTGGTGGAAAAGCGCACCGAGGGGTCGTTTTCCAGCACCGCGGCCACCGTGGCGCTTTGCTGGTCGGCAATCAGCTTTTGCGTGTAGGAAGTGATGTTGAACGGCGTGTCCAGGGCATCGCGCTGGCCCAGCAGGCCCAGCCCCGCGCCCTTGGCCACCTGCCCTCCGGCAGCCGCTGCCGGCAGCGCCTGGCCGTCGTGCTGGGCCTGGACCTTGATTTCCTCGAGAGTGGCCTGGGCCAATGCGCCCGTGGCGCTGAAACTGAGCACGCCGGCCAGCGCCAGCACATGGGGGGACAGCAGCCCGCGGGCCAGCCGCGGGGGGAAGAAATGCAGGGGGGAGCGCATGCGATGCAAGGGCCGGAACGGCCATTAAAATACTGAATGAGAATCATTATTACACGCAGTCACGGGTTTACCATGAGGATGCAGAAAAACGCCATGCGGCCCGGCGCTGCCTGCTCCAGGGGCAGCCGCCCCGCCCTGCAGACCGTCAGCGCATCACCAGCCCGCCATCGACAAAAAGCACCTGGCCCGTCATGAAGCCGCTGAGCTCCGACGCCAGGAACAGCACCGGCCCGGCCACGTCTTCGGGGCTGGCGAGCCGGCGCAGCGGCGTGGCCGCGATCAGCGACTCGCGAAACGATTCCTTGGTGTTGCGCGTGCCCTGCGTGGGGTAGACCAGGCCGGGCGCAACGCAGTTGACGCGAATGCCCACGGGCCCCAATTCGCTCGCCAGATTGCGGCTGAACGCCACCAGCGCCGACTTGGCCGTGGTGTAGTCGTGGTAGGGCACGACCGGGTGCTCGACCAGGTTGCTCACGATATTCACGATGCTGCCGCGCGCGCGCTGGCGCATCTGCGGCAGCACGGCGCTGCAGACATTGAAGGCCGCGCCCACGGCGCCGTCGAACTGCGCCTGGTAGTCGCTCCAATCGAGCGCATCGAAATGGCTGCGGCGCTCGGGGTCGAACGCATAGGGGCGAAAAGCGTTGTTGACCACGATGTCGATGGCCCCGGCTTCGCCCGCGATGGCGTCGACCATGGCCTGCACCGCGGGCTTGGAGCCCACATCGGCCTTCACCGCCCAGGCGTCGCCGCCCGCAGCCACACAGGCCGCCACCGTCTGCGCCGCGGCCGCATCGTTGGACAGGTGATTGATGGCCACGGTCGCGCCCTGGCGCGCAAAGGCGACGGCAATGGCCGCGCCTATGCCGCGGCTCGCTCCCGTGACCAGCACCACCTTGCCGCGCAGATCCATTGCCGAATCCTGCGCCATCTCAAGCCCCTGGAATCAAGCTGCTGTCCACCACATCGGACATCTTGAGCTGCTTTTGCACCAGCCCCAGCGCGCGGTAGGTGTCGGCGCCCTTTTGCAGCGCCGCGAGATCGAAGCTGCCCAGGCGCGGCGCCGCGCCCTTGGCCTGCGCCGTGGGCAGCGAGGACGCATTGCGCAGGCGGATCACGTCGAGATTGATCTCGCGGTTCGTGCCGTCGATCGCGTGCTTGCCGGCCAGCTGCGCGGCTTCTTCGGGGTTGGCGATCATCCAGGCCGCGCTGTCGCGGTAGCCCTGCAGGAACGCCTTGAGCAGATCCTTCTTCTGGCGCAGCACTTCCTCGCGCACCACGAACATGTCGCTGGAGATGTTGAGGTGGTCGCGCACCTGCATGATGTTGACTTCACCGATGCCCTTGCGCAGGCCCACGGCCAGCCCGGTATCGGTCGCTGCCGTGGCATCGACCTGGCCTTGCATCAGCGGCGCGAAGTTCAGCAGGCCGGTGACGACGATCTGCACATCCGACTCCTTGAGGCCGGCCTGGTGCAGCATCACCAGCAGGTTCTGGCGCGTTCCGCTGGCCAGGCTGTAGACGCCGATCTTCTTGCCCTTGAGGTCGGCCGGCTTCTGTATGCCCGACGACTTGAGCGCGACCACGTTGAACACGTTCTGCGGGTAGATGTCGTAGATCGCGACCAGCTTCTCGCCCTTGTCGAGCGCCATGAAGAACGAACCCGGGTCGGTGAACGCCACGTCGCCCTGGCCGCTGAGAATGTTGCGTATCGCATCGCCGCCGCCCGCGCCCGGCAGATAGGTCAGCTCCACGCCTTGCGCCTTGAAGAAGCCCTTGTCGGGTTCGGCGAGGATATTGGTGATCTCGCTGATGGGCTTGCTCCAGCCCGCCAGGCGGATCTTGCCCTGCACGTTGGCGGCGCCGGCCGTGCCCGCCAGGGTCAGGCCGGCCAGGCCGCCCAGCAGGCTGCGGCGGGAAATGAACGAAGACGGGGTGTGCATTGCAGTCATGGCGATCAGGATTTTTCGCGCGCGCGCGCGGTGGACGAAAGAGGAAAGGCGTGGGAGCGCAGCAGCCGGCGCTCGAGCAGCATGCAGCCCTGGTACAGCAGCAGGCCTATGGCCGCGATGATGACCAGCGCCGCGAACATCAAGGTGGTGTCCATCATTCCCTGGGCGGCGATCACCACGGCGCCCAGGCCGCGGCTGGCGCCCATGAACTCGGCAACCACCACGCCGACCAGCGCCAGCACCACGGCCACGCGCAGACCCGCGAGAATGGCCGGCAGGCCTGTGGGAAGCTTCAGGCGCAGCAGCGTCTGCAGGCGCGTCGCGCCCAGCATGCGAAACAGCTGCAGCCGCTGGGCATCGACCTGGCGCAGGCCGGTCAGCGTGTTTTCCATCAATGGGAAGAAGCAGATCAGCGCGGTGATCAGCACCGTGGGCAGCAGGCCGAAGCCAAACCACAGCACGAACAGCGGCGCGAGCGCGAGCTTGGGAACGACCTGGCTGACCACCACATAGGGCTTGAGCACGCGCTCGAGCAGGGCCGACTCAGCCAGCGCCATGCCGGCGAACAAGCCGATCAGACCGCCCGCTGCCAGGCCGAGAACCAGCGCCTGCAGCGTGGCCGCTATATGCGGCCAGAAATAGCCCGAAGCCAGTCCCGACCATAGCGCCGCCGCCACGGCAGACGGCGCGGGCAGCACCAGCGCCGACAGGCCCGACGCGCGCACGGTCAGCTCCCACAGTGCCAGCAAGATGAGCAGCAGCGCCGCGGCCATGAGCCGCGCCTGAAACGGCGTCGGATTCATGCGGCGGTCCTGTCCATGGCGGCGCGCACGCGCGCGCAGTAGGCGTTGAATTCAGGGCCGTGGCGCATGGCCTGCACGCGCGGCGCCGGCAGCGTGATTTCGATGTCGTCGACGATGCGCCCGCCATGCATCAGCGCGATGCGGTCGCCCAGATACACGGCCTCGTTGATGTCGTGCGTCACGAACAGCACCGTCGTGCCCAGCGCGCGGCAGGTGCGCAGCAGGTCGTCCTGCAGTTCGGCGCGCGTGATGGCATCGAGCGCCGCGAACGGCTCGTCGAGCAGCAGCAGCGGCGGCGCCAGCATCAGCGCGCGCGCCAGCGCCACGCGGCTTTGCTGGCCGCCCGAAAGCTCGCGCGGATAGTCCTGTGCATGGTCGGCCAGCCCCAGTTGCGCCAGCAGCTGCAGCGCGCGCGCCTCGTCCTGCGCCGTGGGCTTGCGCTGCAGCGACACCGGCAGCAGCACATTGCCCAGCACCGGGTGCCAGTCAAGCAGCGTGGGCGCCTGGAACATGAAGCCCAGCTGCGGGCCGGGCGCGGCGAGTTCGCCGCCGTTGAGCAGGATATGCCCCGATTGCGGGCGCAGCAGGCCTGCGGCCAGCTGCAGCAGCGTGGTCTTGCCGCAGCCGCTGCGCCCCAGCAGGCAGTGGAATGCACCGGCAGGCATGCGCCAGTCGACGCCGTTCACCACCGGCGTGCGGCCCGGGTAGGTGAACACCACCTGTTCGATATCAAGAAACGCCATGGTCAATCCGCATAGGGCGCAAACGGCTGGGCCGCGATCTCGGCCGACTGCTCGATCTCGGTCATGCGCACCAGGTCCAGCAGGTTGAAGCGTCCGTCGTGGTGCCAGCCGGCCTCGGGCATGCTCATCGCGCCTATGGCGCTGATGCGCGTGACCCCGGCCGCGCCCAGCAGGCCCGCGAGCCGGTACAGCGTTTCGGGCCCGGCGGCGATGCCCGCGGTCTGCAGGAATTCGCGCTGCGCCGCGACCACGGGCACGACGGCATCGAGCGTATCGACGCCGACCACGGCAATCGTGCGGTACAGCGCCGTAGGCGCCAGCGGCTGCAGGCTGTCGCTGTACGCCACGCTCCAGGGCGCGTCGGCCGGGCCTATCAGCAGGTCTTCGCCCTCATCAGCCGGCGCGCGCCATTCCACGGTCTGCTGCCATTTGGCGACGGCCGCGCCCTCTTCAAGCTCCAGCGGCCGGCGCGCAAAGCGCCGCTGCAGATTGGCAAGCTCGGCCGCGAGATAGTCGGCAAACGCGCGCGGCGACACCGGCGCGCCGCGCTCCACATAGAACACATGCGGCGAATAGCAGCCCTGCTGGTCGTAGCGCATCACATCCCAGGCCGCGAGCCGGGCCACGGCCGGCGCCTTGAGCGCATCGAGCGCCTGCACGCCGACCAGGCCAAAGCCCAGCTTGTGGCCATGGGGCAGAAAGCGCGTGGTGACGGGCAGGCGCTGGCGCAGCGCATCGAGCGACGCATTGCCGCCGTACGCCAGCACCGTGTCGGCCTGTGCATAGAGTGCGGCCGCGCCTTCGGCGCCCAATCCGGTCGCGCCACCCGCGCCGCTCCACCAGACCACGGCCAGGCAGTCGGCCAGCGGCGGATGCACTTCGGCCAGCAGCCGCGCGAACCAGCCCGCAAACAGCGGCTCGGCGCTGGCCAGCTTGCCTATGCTCGGCGCCTTGACCAGCAGGCCGCACAGCAGACTCCACAGCGACAGCGCGGGCACATTGCCGGCCCAGCTGTGCACCAGCAAGTCGGGGCCGAAGGCGCGCACCGCCCCGCCCTTGGGCGCGGGCTGGAAGCCGTCAAGCACGCCGGGATTGGCGAAATCCTCGGCCACGAAGCGCCGCAATTGCGCGGCGCGGAAAGTCTTGAAGAACCCCGTGAGGCCCAGCCGTACCATGTCCGCGTCATAGCCGCTGACCACGGGCAGCCAGGCTTGCGCCTCGCGCCGAAAAGGATCGTCGCGGTCCAGCAGGCGCGCGATCGCGCGGTCAATGGCATCGATGATCTCGGCCACAGGCATGGCTCGCAGATGCCGGTCTGCGGCCGCGCGCACGCGCAGCGCGAGTGCCTGCATCTGCGCGGCCGTCAGCACCGGCACCGCGACTTCGAGCCGCTGGCTGCCCTGCGCGAACGGCAGTACATGCCACTGCACTTCGGCGTCGCGCAGGCCGGGCAGATAGCCCGCGGTGATGCGCGCGATGGTCATGCCGTCGCGGCCTTGACGAACTCTTCCACGGCCAGCGAGCAGCCCTTGGCCGCCGCGCCTTCGGCGCGGCCCAGCAGCAGGAAGCCGCCTTCGGCCCACAGGCCCACGTCTTCCGTCAGTATGGTCGTGACCGCGTTGTAGTTCGCCAGATCGCAATGCACCAGAATGCCGCGCTCGCCGGGCGCGACGCTGCGCCCGGTCACGGGCTCGACCAGGCGCGAGCGAATCCAGTGCGGCCCCGACTTGACCGAAGGCAGCGTGGCATTGCCGTTGTCGTAGAACTGCGTGCTCAGCTCGGTCATGCCATACATGTTGATGCACTGCGTGCGCGGCACGCCGAACAACGCCGACAGATCGGCATAGAAGTCTTCCAGCGGCAGCTCGCGCGACTGGCCCTTGTAGCCGCCGGTGTCGAGAATGCGGCTGCCCGCGGGCAGGCGAAAGCTGCGGCCCTGGGCGCGCAAGGCGTCCATCACATGCACCAGGCTGAAGCTCGCGCCCAGCAGCGCATAAGGCAGCCCGCTGCGCTCGGACGCCTCCAGCGCGGCGCACAGGCCCGGCATGTCCAGGCCTTGGGGCGTCAGATAGTAGCGGCTGTCCGGCGTGCCGAATTCGGACTTGGCCAGCGCGAGGTAGTGGGCCAGCGACGAGTTGGGCATGGCCTGCTCGTCGGGAAACAGAATGCCCATGGGCAGGCGGGCCTGGCCCTGCATGAAGCGCTGGCCGAAGTTGCGCGTCATCGACAGATCGTACACCGCGAGCTGGGGATGGAAATGCCGCCCGCGCGCCGCGCGTCCCGTGGTGCCGCTGGTCATGAAGACCCGTTCGTCGGATGAAGGCGGCGCGCTGCGCAGCTCCATGGCCTTGAACGCATCGATGGGCACGGCCGGAATGTCGCTCCAGGTCTTCACATTGCGCAGCGTCGCGCCGCGGCGCTGGCAGAAGCTGCGAAACGGCGCATTCGATTCGTACTGGTAGGCGAACAGGCGCAGCGCGAGTTGATCGAACTGGTCGTCGGTGCAGCCATCGAGCGCGATGAATGCAAGCAGATCTGCGACCAGCGAAGCGGCCTTGTCCATGGAAATCCTTCGAGAGCGTGAAACGAATGCTCCGAAGGCCCCTCGCCCGTGCGCGCAACCATCAACAATGCGCGGCCACGTCAGGCAGCAAGCTCTTCTTCCGCCGGAATGACCCGGGTCAAGTTCTCGGGTGTAGATCTCAGCACTGGCGTGCACCCCGGAGCGAGGGCTATCTTACCGCAGCCCTGCATGGCCAGTGCGGCGCAGGTGCTCTGCTCCCACGCTCCTTCAATCCGCCTTGATATTGTTGTCCTTGACCACCTTGCCCCACAGCTGGGTTTCGGAGCGCAGCCACTGCGTGATCTGCTGGCGCGTCATCGCCGAGGGCTCGGAACCCAGCTCCTGCAGATGCTTGGCGAACTCGGGCCTGGCCACGATGCGCTGGATTGCATCCTGCAACTTGTCCAATATCGGTGCCGGGGTGTTGGCCGGCGCCAGCAGGCCCTGCCAGGAACCCGTCACGAAGTCGGGAATCTGCGAGGCCACCGTGGGCACGCCTGGCGTGGCGGCAAACGGCCTGGCGCTGGTGACCGCGATGGCCTTGATCTTGCCGCCCTGCACCAGGGCCTTGGTCGCCACCACGCTGGCGATGGCGCTGTCGATCTGGCCGCCGGCCAGATCGGCCATCGCCTGCGCTCCGCCCTTGTAGCCGATCACATTGAATTCAAAGCCCCGGTCCTGGGCAATCATGATGCCCGCAAGCTGGCTGATCGAAGCCAATGGCGTGCCAAAGCTCAGCGGCGTGCCGCTCTTCTTTGCATAGGCCGTCAACTCATCGAGATTCTTTACCGGCAGGTCATTGCGCACCACCAACAGATGCGGTGAATACGCCGGGATCGCGATCGGCGTCAATTCCTTTTGCGGGCTGTAGCTGAGCTTGGGCACCACGCTGGGGCCTATGGTCAGCACGCTCAGATCGAGCAGCAGCAGGTTGTAGCCATCGGGCGCCGACTTGGCCACATACGAGGCGCCGATGTGGCTGTTGCCGCCCGCCTTGTTCTCGACAATGATGTTCTGCTTGAGCATCTCGCCCAGTTCCTTGGCCAGCGACCGCGCCAAGATGTCGGAGGTGCCGCCCGGAGGGTTGGGCACGACGATGCGTATGGGCTTGCTGGGATAGCTGGCCGCGGGCTCCTGGGAAAAGGCCGGCGCTGCCATGGCACCGAGCAAAACAGCGGTGCTCAGGCCCAGCACGGTGCGTCTGGATTTGCCGCGGGCCGGGACCGGGAAAGTGCGCGAAGGGTGCATTTTTTGTCTCCTGTCTATCGAATCGATTGAAGCGTGATGCGCGCCGTTCTCATTGCGGCGAGCGAATCACGTTGCGCAGCGGCTGGCCTGCGTGCAGGCGCAGGATGTTGCCGGCCATGAACTCGTAGCGCCGCTCCAGCAGGGCCGGCGTCATCGCCGAGATATGGGGCGTGGCGCGCACGTTGGGCAGCTCATGCAAGGGCCAGCGCGAGGGCGGCACGGGCGGCTGCCCTTTCCGGGGATACTGGTACCAGACGTCCAGCACCGCCCTGCCCAGCCGCTGGTCGCGCAGGGCTTCGTACAGCGCCTGCTCCTGCACCACTTCCGCCCGCGCCACGTTGACCAGCAGGGACTGCGGCGTCAGCAAGGCCAGTTCGTGTGCGCCTATCAGGCCGCGGGTGCTTTCATCCAGAGGACAGCACAGCACCAGCGCGCGGGCGCGCGGCAGCACGGCTTGTAACCCGGAGACTGCGACAAACTCATCGGCCAGCTCCGGCGCGGTCGGCTTGCCGCTGCGTGTGACAGCCACGACATGCATGCCCAGCGCCTTGGAGCGCCGCGCGATCTCCTGGCCGATATGCCCGAAGCCCACGATGGCCAGCGTCTTGCCGTAGGCCTCGTCGTGCTGGGCGCGGCTGGCATAGGCCTCCGCCCAGGCCTGGGCATCGAGCCGCGCCGGGTATTGCCACAACTGCAGAAAATGCTCCAGCACCGCGTGAAGGGTGAACTCGGCGATCGGCACCTCATGGCCGTGGACATTGCTGACCGTGGTCGCCGCTGGCAGGGCTTCGCAGGCGATCTGCTCCGCGCCGGCACCCGGTACCTGCAGCAGCCGGCACTCGATACGCGCGGCCTCGTCGGCGCTGACGCTGTTGCTGATGACCACATCGGCGCGTATGGGACCCTCGTTCGGGAAGGCATCGAGGGCCTCGACTTCGTGCGCGGCGCCCAGCAGCGCGCGCAGGCGCGGGGCGTTGGGCGCGTGCAGCCCGACAATCTTGATATGCATGGCAGTTCTCTGAAAAATGAAAGTTGCGATCAGCGGGTCTCGCGCACGACGAGATCGGCGCGCTGCTTGAAGCTGTCGGCCAGGCGCGTGCCCAGCCCGGACTTCGTCGTCGACAAGGCCATGCCGGCCTGGATCACGGGCAGATCCGTGACGATGTCGCGGTACCAGGTGGCCAGCGTGGCGCGCACCACTTCCTGGTAGATGGCCGTGGGGGCATGCAAGGCCATCTGCAGGCCGGCCATCAGGGTCACGGGGCCGGTGCAGTCATGCGGCGCCAGCGGCCGGTTGTAGGCCTGGGCCAGCGCCGCGATCTTGCGGCCTTCGGTGAATCCGCCGCACCAGGCCAGGTCCAGCATCACCACATCGAGCGCATCCGCGGCCAGCAGGTCGCGAAACGGCCGCAGCCCGCCCAAGGTCTCGCTGCCGCAGATCTGCACGCGCGTGCGGCGGCGCAGATCGGACAGGCTCGCGGCGTCGTCCATCTTGCACAGCGGGTCCTCGACCCAGAACACCTGGTACTCCTCCAATGCCTGGCAGATGCGCAGTGCCGAGTGATTGCCGAACAGGCTGTGCAATTCGCACATCACCTCGATGCGATTGCCCACGGCGTCGCGGATCTTTCTGAAAGGCTCCAGCCCCTTTTCCAGATCGGGCAGGCTGATGAGCTGACCCTGGCTGGCGGGCGCATAGATGTCGAACGGCCAGATCTTCATGGCCTTGTAGCCTTCATCGAGCAGGCTGCGCGCCAGCGCGCCCGCGTCGCGCATGAAGGCCACCTGATCGTCGTAGGGGCCTTGGGATGCGTCGTCCGCGCCTATGTCGCGGCGCTTGCCGCTGGTGTTGAAGCTGTAGCCGGCGCAGGTGTTGTAGACCGGAACACTGGCGCGCGCCGCTCCGCCCAACGCCTCATGAATGGGAATGCCCTGACGTTGCCCGGCCAGATCCCACAGCGCGATGTCGACGGCGCTGGCCGCGCGCACCTCCACGCCCGAGCTGTTGTAGCCCACATAAGGCGACAGCAGATGGCGCGAGATGCCTTCTATCTGCCGCGCATCGCGGCCCAGCAGCCAGGGTGCCAGCTCTTCATGCAGGCAGGTTTCCACCGACACTGCGCCGCGGAAGGTTTCGCCCAGTCCGATCAGTCCGTCGTTCGTCTCCAGTTCCAGCCAGATCAAGCTGGGGCGGTCGGGCACGCGGTAGGTGCGAAGGCAGCGTATATTTGACATGATTTACAGCTTTTTATAACTTTGACGCTAAACTGCGGCAGAAGAATCGGGTGACGCATTCTTGTTTGGAAAATCCACGGCGTCTTCACCCACAAACCCTGTAAATAGCTGTCACATGCCCATACCCATTCATTCCGCGCAAGGCACCGACACCTACAGCGAGCGACTGTTGGGCGACAAGATCTATGAAGATCTGCTGCAGTTGCTGGGCACGCCGGGTTTCGAGCCGCGTGCGCGCATGCCCGGCGAGACCGCGCTGTCGCAGCGCCTGGGGGTGTCGCGTCCTGTGCTGAGGCAAGCGCTGGCGCGTTTGCGCGACGAAGGCCGCATCTACGCGCGCAAGGGTTCGGGTACTTTCGTCACCGATGCCATGCCGCAGGCGCGCCCGGTCTCGGTCGACACCCTGAAGAACATCGCCGACATCCGCGACTTCCTCGAATTCCGCCTGTTCATCGAAGGCGAGGCCGCAGCCCAGGCCGCGCGCCAGCGATCGGCAGAAGAAATGCACCATATCCGGCGTTGCCGGGAGCGATTCGATCAGGCGCTGGCGCAAGGCAGCGATGCGATCGAAGAAGACGTAGCTTTCCACGACGCCATTGCCCAGGCCTGCGGCAATCGCTTCTTCAGCATGACGATGACGGCGCTGGCGCCGCAGACGCGCTTCAGCATAGGCCTGTCGCGCAGCCTGGCGGGCCGGCCGCAGGGCGAAAGCCGGGACGGTGTGTGCCATGAGCACGCGGCCGTGGAGTTGGCCATCGAACGCGGCGATGCGGATGCCGCGCGCCGGGCGATGGCGCTGCATTTGCGCGGCGGCATCGACAGGCTCTTTGGACATGCGGCATGAGTTGGGGACATTACCCCCCGTGCTGACCAAGCTTCGTCCTACAACCGGTCATGTCCCGCAACCGTGAGACTGGGGCCTTGTCGAATGAAACAAGGATCCCAATGATTTCCACCAAAGCCCAACGCCGCACCCTCTTTGCTGCCGTGATCTCCGCCGCGCTGCTTGCAGCCTGTGCGCAGCATCAACAGCCCACGGCCGGCCCGGTCAAAGCCATTACAGGGACCGTCGATCTGCGCGAGCGCTCGCAGTTGCCATCCCAGGCGGTGCTGCTGGTCGAACTTCAGGACAGTTCGCGCGCCGATACCGCCGCGCAGGTGGTGTCCCAGCAAATCGTCAAGATCGAGGGCTTGTTGCCACCGTTCAAGTTCCTGCTGCCCGTCGATCCCGGCAAGATCAATTCGTCGGCGCAATACACCGTGCGCGCACGCATCACGAACGGCAAGGATCCGGTGTTCGTCAGCGATACCGCCTATCCCGTGCTGACGCGCGGCGCGGGCCAGACGGCGGATCTGATGCTGGTGCGCGTCGCGCCGAACTGATGGGCACCCCTTTCGCGGCGCATACCGTGAATGGCCGGCTGTCCGAGAGCGGTGTCAGCATGTGAGCATTCCATCGAATGCTGAGCGGGCTCTTTGGACTGCAGCAGCGTGCTGGCGGCGGCGCCATCAAGCACACTGTCATCAAGCCCCACCGCGCTGCGCCCCGTAAGGCGGCGCGAATGCCTGTTCCCGTAGACGCTTCCCATAGCCCCGCAATCGCCAGACCGGCGGATGCGGGGCTTTCTGCATCTGCGTACTGCCGGTCGGTTTGGAGCAACTGACGCAAACCTTGAGACATCGTTGCCTTGCCGTGCCCTCGGATCCACCCGGCCCTGGCGCCAGATCGGCACACACCCTCGTGGGGACAGCGGGTATATCGACTTGCATAGAGAATCCAGGACTGGATTGCCATTGGATAATCGCACCTGCGCGGGCAATCTGCCAAATCCTGCGCGGTCTCAACGCAATGCAGCCAATGGACCGGCCGCGTCGGACACCGGCGACAACAGCACCATAGTGGCCTGGCCGGTCACGCGGCATCATCAGGACTGGTTGCACTCCCCGCATTGCACCTCCACGCAAGGGCTAGGCTGAACCATGCCCTGCCACACACATAATCCTGGCCCGAACCTGCGTCCGCATCCCGCCAATTTGGTAGTCTGCAGGCAACTATGACCAGACCATGGCCCAGCCATGATCTACTACCTGCTCTGACGGAGATGCGGAAGATCATCCACGAGCTCCGTATCCTCCTCCCCCGCCGGACCCACCGCGCCTTGAAATTGCAAGGCAATGGGCACCGATGCGGGAATGAACTTGAAGTGAATGGCATCCTTGCAGACCGAGACCGCAGCAAGCCCTACCCCAAGGCCGTTCAGGCATTGGTGGCGTAAAAATATGCATGAGAAATATTTGTTTGTTAAGTACCTGATCGTCGGTGTTGCCAATACATTGGTTCATGCCATCGTTTTCTTCCTGGGGATATTATTTCTCAGTCAATCGCTGGCCAATTTACTTGCTTTTTTTGTTGCAGCAACTTTCTCCTTTTTTGTCAACGCAAAATTCACATTCAAAGCAAGTCCCAAAAAATGGAAATATTTTTCGTTTTTGGGATTCATGGGTGGACTTAGTTATTTTGTAGGGTATTTCTGCGACAACCTACAAATTCTTCCTATTTTCACCTTCATATTGCATTGTTTATTAAGCCTAGGCATAGGATTTTTATTTTCAAAATTTCTTTTTAAAGAACGGGATATGTAATGTTGATTTCACTGGTAGTACCTGTCTTCAATGAAGAAGATGCTGTTCCAATCTTTCACGATGCCATCAAAAACAACAAGGAACTTGGCGCGTACGACATGGAAATCATCTTCGTCAATGATGGAAGCACAGATAATACTGTGCAGGTGGTGAAAGATATTTTGACATATGAATCAAACATCAAACTGATCAGTTTCTCGCGAAATTTTGGCAAGGAGCCAGCGCTTTTTGCCGGGCTTCAGCATGCCCGGGGCGATGTAGTGATCCCCATAGATGTCGATCTGCAAGATCCCATTGAAGTCATTCCTCGGCTCATCGAAAAGCATCTCGGTGGTGCAGAAGTGGTTCTGGCCAAGAGAGTCGATCGCGTCTCAGATAGCTGGATGAAGCGCAGAACCGCAGAAGCCTTTTACTGGGTACACAATAAAATCTCCAAGCCAAAAATCGAAAGCAATGTTGGCGATTTTCGATTGATGAGCCGGAAAGTGGTGAATGAAATCATCAAACTGGAAGAAACCCAGCTCTTCATGAAAGGAATATTGAGCTGGGTGGGCTTCAAGACGGATATTGTGGAATACGCCAGGGAAAAACGAGTGATAGGCGATACCAAATTCAATGCATGGAAACTATGGAATTTGGCCGTGGAAGGAATCACCTCGTTTTCCACGGTTCCGCTCAAGATATGGACTTACATGGGTTTGATAATTTCATTGCTCTCTTTCCTCTATGCAATAGCCATTGTGATTGACAAGCTGCTTTTTGGAAACGCCGTTTCGGGATACTCTTCCATCATGGTATCCCTGCTGTTTCTCGGCGGCGTTCAACTGATAGGCATTGGAGTTTTGGGCGAATATGTCGGAAGAATATATATGGAGTCGAAAAAAAGACCCCGATACATCATTGCCGATGTTTTTCAATCAAAGAACTAACGACATCGCCCGGAACTCATGAAAGAATCATTCTGCAACATTTTGCTATCCAATAAGAAGTTGTTCTTCATTGGATTTCTTGCCTTCCTGTTTTTTATCGTTTTCAAGACAAGCGGCTATCACTACACAGATACGGGCGATTACCCCCGAGTGATATCCGGAATCCTGAATTACGACATCGGCACCCAAAGAAATAACTTCTCTCGTCTCGAGATAAAGGATCATTTTTCGAATTTTTCCTATGCCAGCTCCTACACATTACTGGTGTATGCAGCCGTCTGGCTCACGAGATTTTTCTCCGAGATATTCAATGTTCAGATTTTTGCGTCCATTCTAAAAATCTCGTACATTGTCTTGCTGTTTAAAATTTATTCTTTTTACTTCAAAGAAAAGAATTTATTGAATCTGGCAATTTTCATCGCAGCCTCAATCCCATTGCTGTCCTCAGCAAATTTTGGGATTTTCTCTTCCTATTATCAAGAGCAATTGGTCTTGATATTTTTGCCGATGATCTTGATAGGGTATTTGAATGGAACACTGAAGGGTTTCTACCTTTCCTTGTTTTCCATATTGGTCATTGCCACGGCCAAGAGCCAATTCTTCTATCTACCGCTATTCGCGTGGTTTTTCTACGCGCTTTTCTGCCGAGAAAATATTCAGAGAAAGACGATTCTCCTGATACTTGTTCAAATCGTTGCCATATACACCGCTTTCTCATCCTCCGAAGCGGTAAATTTGAATAAATATCACTCGGAATATTTCGGCATCTATCAATACCAGAAAATGAACGGCAAGGAAATAGATAAAAAAGCCGATCTGGAATGTGTAGGAGTTGATGCCTGGGGCCACAAATTTGATATAGATCAAGGAGCAATCAGGGCACTCACCGAAGGCGAATGCCTGAAAAGAAATTCAAATGCTTCACACAAAAGTGTAATCACATATTTTCTTAAAAATCCTGTGAATTTCATTTCACTGCTTTTTGATGAAGGGATCAACAAGCAGGTGCGCGAGAACTATTTTCATGTCTTTTACAATGAGAAGATTGTCATGGACAAAGACGATATTTTTGCAAAAATAAAAAACACCAAGGATCAGGTTTTCCTTGATAAGAAACCGGTTTTGATACTTTTGATATTTATATTCTCAGCTTTTTTTCACAAGAAAAAATATGCAAGAATGATAATATTCCTGTCTTTGTTTGCTTTGTCGCAATTATATATTTCGTTTTTTGGCGAAGGCTACAGAGATCTCGCAAAGCACTTGTTCGCAATGAATGTCTCGTTTGATTTGATATTGTTTCTGTTGTTCATCGGGCTGTGCTCCATCGTCAGGGAAAAGTGGTTTTTATCTTCAGGTAAATTTTTTCCAGAGGGACATGCAGCAACGCTACATTGACTGGACGGCCAGTGCCCAGCTGATGCTGAAATGCGTGCGCAGTCATGCGCGCGACGCGGGCAGCACGCCTTGACCCAGGCCAAGCATCCCTGCCCCGCCCCAAACCGTGCATTGCAAGCCCGCTGGCCAGCGCCAGCGGGCTTTTTTCATGGAATAAATTGAACCGAAGCGATCCGCATGACACACAAGAGCCATCTGTTGCAGTTTCCGCATTCCGTCATGGCGAGGATGGCGGTGTAACGAGATGTTGACCTACGAGAGCTTCTCGCTCAAGGAGCAAGAATGGTTCGCACTGGTCACATGCCAGTCATGAAAGCCGTTATGAGCCACAAACCAGCTTCTCCCCGATCGTTGCCGCAACCTGCTCCTTTGGAATGGGCCAAGGCCCAGACCGATACGCGTATTTCCTACCCCGATGGGGTGCCGGACCGCCTGAGCTGGCGAGCGCGCGAAACCTACACCGGCAGCGAGCTCACCTATCGCAGCCGTGAGGTCCGACAGATCATTTCGCTGACCAGCAAATAACGGCCATTTCATCAACCCGCGTGCCTGAGCGGCACGCCCCCAAAACTCGATGCTTCCAGCCATGAAAATCCTGTTTTATCTGCTGCTGTGGGTCTCGTTCATGACGTTCGGCTTCGCGGCGGCCATCGCCACCAAGACTCAGATCCTGCAGCTGATTTGAATTCAAAATCGCCGAAGTGCGGGCACGACGCACTTTTTGAGGCGCTCTCCCTGCCACAACTGCAGTGCTGAAAATTGATTTCGCATCACCTTGGCAGAGGCCTGACCTCGCTTACCAGCCGCCCACCGAATCCGTTTCCGCGCAGCGCACGCAGCCAGCACCCCTGAGCCGCCACTTGGTGCCGCCCGAACGGCCTTCGCCATGGCTTGCGCCGTATCAGCAGCGGCTTGCTACCACTGATGCATAGTCCCGCACCGTCAGAACACCCCGTACCGCCAGGCAACAAACGCCGCAGCCAGGATGCCAATGACGGCAAGAATGGTCATGATTCTGGGCATATGCACTCCATGGGTTGCAGAGATCGTATCAAACGCAATGGCATCAGCGCTGACTCCGCCCAGCGCTTGGCTCAATTCTCCAAGACTCATAGCCACCAACAGTCCGGCTTGATTGTTGGCGCGCGCACTGAAAATCGCGTTTGGCGACATGGGCTCGCACATCGCCCAACAATCCCTTGCGCCATCCAAAAATACTGTATAAAATCACAGTTTATTGCAAACAACCCGGCATGCACAGTCGGGAACTTGGCCATCAAGCTCAGTTTCAGGATGCTGCGGCTGCGCAGAAAAAACCTGGGCCATCATTGAAGTGGCGGCGTGGATGGACACGCGAACCGTAGAGTGAAGCGACGCACAAACGCGACACGCGGTTTTCCACAGCTGGAATCAAGCCCAGCCCGCTTCAATGATGGTCCAGCCGGCTCGCATTGGGCGCTGCCGCGCTGTTCAGCGAGATCCAGGCTTTTTCTCCCGTTCTGTTCATCACAATTGACGCATGGATGAACCCAAATCTCTGCGCTGTTCCAAAGCCCGCGCGCAACGCCTGGCAGCCATAGACGCTTGCCATGTCGCACCGCTCACCGACTTCGTGAGGGCATTGCGAACCCAAATGGGCGCCGAGTATGGCATTCCCTATTTCGATCCCCTCGACGGCGGAACCAGGGCTGACTGCCTTTTTCTTTTGGAGGCACCCGGCGCCAAGGCCGTAGCCTCCGAATTCATTTCTCGCGACAACCCGGACGAAACAGCGAAAAACGTCGTTCTGCTGTCCAAGGAAGCAGGCATAGACCGGCGCAGAACCGTGCTCTGGAACGTCGTACCTTGGTACATAGGTTCTGGCAAAAAAATTCGCCCCGCCAACTCCCGCGATCTAGGCGCTGCCGCGCCGTCGCTCATTGAACTCGCGGCGTTGTTGCCTGCACTGCATACGATTGTCTTGCTGGGCAAAAAGGCAGCCACCGCGAGCCGGCCCATCGCCCAGCTGCTGCCTGCAGTACAAGTCTTTTCCGCCCCTCATCCCAGTCCGCTGTTTGTCAATCGCCGCCCGGAGAATCGCGCAATTCTTCTCCAGTGTTTCCAACAGGTGGCAGATCAACTACCGATGTGGTCAGATGGCGCCTGATCTGTTTTTTGCCCCCATACCGCGCGCAGCGGAGCGCTCATGCGTTTCTGCTGTATCTCATGATAGCGTCATGCGTTCTTATGAACGCCTAAGCCGATCTAGACGATGCTCTACAGGAAACCCAAGCAAGGACGGCCATAAGCCCAAGGCAGCCTTGTGGCCGGCGCGATGAAAGGCGCCGATGTGATTCCGGCGTGAACTTCATGGCAATGACAAACATTCTGACGGGCAAAGAAAAACGCCACACAGTGGGGATTCCATTGTGTGGCGTTGTTTGTGGTGGTGGGCTGGCGTCAATTTAAAGATGCCTTGAAACCCGCATGAAATAAAGCTTTCATATTTTTTATTCTTCGCCATGTACCCCCGGCTGTACCCCCACTTTCGGTTCGATACCCCGCCAATCTCATGGCCGCGCACTACCCAATCCTAGCGTCAACGAAGCCACTTGTAGCGTCTATGGAACAGCGCTGCACGCTCTTAATAAAGACAGATCCCCGACCTGGTATCCAATGATCAACATATAGGCATCCAACCCCGGTCCTTGCAGGGTCTGAAAAAGCCGTATTGCAGGACTACCTTCATTCACCAGACTTCAAGTCAAGCGCTGCCGAATCCACGCCTGAACGGCCACTTCAGACCATGTGGCTGCCCTTGGCCCGACCTTCACGGATCGAGGAAAGAAGCCCTCCTTCATCTGCTGATAGATGGCTGACCGTCCCAGCCCCGTCAGGCGCTGCACTTCCGGCAACCGCAGCAACCGGTCTGGCGGCCGTGGTGCATGCACTGGAGCAAGCACCATGGTGCTTCTGAGCAAACTGAGCGCCTCCTGCAAAAGCACAGCCGCGCGAGCGGTCTGTTCGTCGACACTCCTTGTCAGCACGGGGCTCGGGATTGGTTCTCGCCCGCTGCGGATCATGACATGCATGGAGCTGCTCCTTTCTTGAGTGATTGGCGTCCAATGCGATTGTTTGGAATCCATAGCGTGCCAAGAACAGGCATTACCGACAACCAGCTACAGCAAGCGCAAGCGCAGTCAACATCCGACTCCAGCCTCAACTGAGCACATGCATTTAAAGCGTCACAAAGAAAAAATAGCAAGATTCTCGAAATAGAAGTCCCCTCGAATTCCTGAGCCAGTCAGAAGTAGAGCTTGAAGAACAGTCGTGATGAGAGTTGAGTTCCATGTGCGCCTGGATGAAGGTGATAGCCCCGGAGTCGTCGCGTGCCGCAGGCCAGTGACGCGGGGTGGAACGGGCAACGCATCTGACTTGGTAGGCTCGCCGCTCGCTCATGCCGTGCTTGGACATAAGGACTCCAACGACCATCTCGTGATGGTCCGGGGTTAGAGCTTTTGGTCAACGACGTTCTTGAGCGCGTGGTGCATGGGCGCCAGATCGGTGTACATGCGCTTGAGCTTCGTATTCACATCCTGCAACTGTCTTAGCTGGGACAGGTGCGAGACCGCCATGTCCAAGAACTCGTTCTTCCACTTGTAGTACGTCGGTTCGCTGATGCCTTACTTCCTAATTTTCTCGTTGACCTTCGCATCCACTTCGACCTCTTTGACGATGCCGACTATCTGACTTCGCTAAATCTGTACTTTTTCACACAGAACCTGCTGCTGGGGGATTCTCTACTTTCAATTGGTCCAGGTTTCAGCGGGGGCTTCACTGCTCGCAAATCAAGCCCCCGGAAATGCGCACGTAGTTCAACCCTGTAGATACCCGGCCTCTTGGAATAAAGCCTCAGCCATGGTTCGCAGAAAGCCACCCATGAAAATTCAGTCACGACTGATCTATGGCACGAATCCCGAGTCCTTTTGAGCTGCCAGGAGCTGGAGCATGTCGATGACGGCACGGACCTTGGGCTGCAAATAATGCGACTTGGGCCACACCACATGAATGGGCATTTCGCCACCTGCGAACTCCTCCAGCAGTGGAACCAGCAGCCCACGGCTCAGCTCGTTGTCGACCAACCAAGTCGGCATCTGCATGATGCCGCAGCCAGCCAGACCCGCGGCGAGCATGGCCTCGCCATCGCTGAACTCATGACGAACATGGATTTCCTGGTGAACCAAGCGGCCTTCTGAGGTGCGTAACAGCCATGTTTGCTTCTGCTGCCGGCGCGAACCAATGATGCAATCGCGCCGCCGCAACTCATCCGGCGTGCAAATGGGTCCATGCCGTTCTAGATAGGTAGGGGCAGCACAGATCACCAGACGCTGGGTGCCCAGCCGTTTGGCCACCAAGTTACCGTCATCCGCCAACTCGCCGATCCGTACCGAAAGGTCATGGCCTTCTTGAACTAGGTCCACAGTGCGCTCAGTGAATGAGACGGACAGATCGAGCTTGTCGAACTTGGAGGCCATCCCCAGCAATCCCGGCAAGACGTGGCGACGGCCAAACGCCCCCGGAAGGCCCACGTGAATGCGACCTTGGGGAACCCAGTCGTTGGGAGCAAGGCCGGTCTCGGCGACATCCAGCTCGTCAATAGCACGCAAACATGCGGCCAGATACGCCTCGCCCTCCGGCGTGAGCGTGATCCTGCGCGTGGTTCGGTGCAGCAACTTTAGGCCGGTGCGGGCCTCCAGCCGGGTAACGCTTTTGGCCACACCGGATGGCGTCATTCCTAGCGTCTGCGCTGCCGCGGTGAAGCTCCCCGCCTTGGCCGTAGCAACGAACGCATCAATTCCGGCGAAGCGATCAATGGCAGCCTCCATTTTGTCCTCCGAGTCTCAAATGATTGAACTATATCCTAGATTATCTTTTATTTGAACGGTATTAAAGTAAAGACTTCAGGGACCCGGTCCTGTCATGTTCCATATGGGAGCAAAAGACATGCGGCCCTCCACCAATAGGTTGCGCTTCGGATCGCCACAGTCCTAGCTCCCCGTGTGACGTCCAGTCGCCACGCATCTCATCAGGAAAACCATGAACAAACTTTTCTCCCCTTATGACTTGGCAAGCCTGAGCTTGCCAAACCGTTTCGTGATGGCGCCCATGACGCGCTCCCGTGCCGCTAACGGAGTGCCGGACATACTGACTGAACGCTACTACAGCCAGCGCGCCTCGGCGGGCTTGCTCATCAGCGAAGGTGTCGCCGTATCGCAGGAAGGCACGGGCTATCTGTTCACGCCAGGCCTATACACCGAAGAGCAAGGAGAAGCCTGGAAGCGCGTTACGACCGCTGTACACGCCAAAGGCGGACGCATCTACGCCCAGCTTTGGCATGTCGGCCGCAACTCCCATGTGTCATTGCAGAACGACGGCGTCGCACCGGTGTCCTCGGTGGCCCGGCGCCCCCGTGATGTGAATGCCTATGCCTGGGCCGCGCCGGGTGTGCCAGGCAACGTGCCGACCAGCGAACCGCGCGCGCTGGCTACGGAGGAAGTGATGGCCGTCGTAGATGATTTCGTCTCCGCAGGCCGACGCGCCATGCGGGCCGGATTCGACGGCGTGGAGATTCATGGCGCCAACGGCTACCTGTTCGAGCAGTTCATCAATGGTGAACTCAATACCCGCCAAGACGGCTACGGCGGCAGCATTGAAAACCGCTTGCGGCTGTTGCTTGAAACCGTCGACGGGCTGATTGCAGCGATAGGCTCGAGTCATATCGGCGTTCGCATTTCACCGTTCGGCCGTCTGTACGACATGCATCCGTTCGCCGACGAGAAGCAGACATGGCTTGCGCTCGCGGCCGAGCTGGGTCAGCGCGACCTGGCATACGTTCACCTGAGCGATCAACGCACGATCGGTGCTGATTGCGAGACGGCGTTCTTCGAAGATTTCCGCCAGGCCTATACCGGGACACTGATCGTAGCCGGCGGCTTCAACCAGGTTAGTGCGGAGGCGGCATTGAAGTCCGGCAAAGCGAATCTGATAGGTTTTGGACAGCCTTTCATCGCCAATCCTGATTTGGTAGAGCGCATGGCCAACGGCTGGCCTCTGGCCCAGACGCAGCGCGAAACCCTCTATGGCCTGCACGGCGCACGCGGCTATACCGACTACCCACGCTATACGGATCAGGCAGACGTCGTATCGGCATTGGAGCGTCAATGACAGCAATAGACGCCCACCCGGCACTGTCCAACTTGCGGGACGCATTCTTCGCTGCCTGGTCACGCGGCGAATGGCAAGCCTTGGCACCGAGCCTGGCCCAAGATGCCGTACTGACAAGCAGCCAACATGCTGAAAGCCGGGGCGAAGCCAACTGGCAACGCGTGCTGGCGGCCGATGCCAGCGCCACAGCGTGGATGCGTACCAGTAATCACGCAACCCTTGTCGACAAGAACGGGCAAGCCGCTTCCAGCGCCTATGCCATTGGCCTTTTCAAACATGGACAGGACCACTTTCTGTTCGGCGCCAGTGTGGTGCTTCGCTTTCAGTGCCATGCACCGCACAGCCGCTGGACGCTGAACAGTGCCCGCATTGAAGTGAATTGGTTCAAGGGTGAACCATCCTTGGCCGCGCATTGGCGCATGCCGCCCAGCGATGCTGGCTGGCAGCTGGGCGACGCCCCGCCGGCAATCGTCAGTGAGCTGGATTCACCATGGGCCTTGTTCAGCGACGAACTGCCGCAAGGCGGCGCTGAAGACGCCGTTCGGCAGCTTTACAGCAAGTATTCCTGGGCCATCGACCAGGGTGATATCGCGCTATTGAGTGACTGCTACACCGATGACGCGGCTGGCGGGTTCACGCCGATGGGGCCATTGCAAGGACGGCACGCCATCATCGGTCAGCAAAAGAGCTTTCGCCGGCATTGGCCGTGGATGCAGCACTTCGCCGACGTGGTGCGGCTGGAGCTCGAAGCAGATGGCCGCCACGCACGAATGATCGTGGCCCGCATCGTCCCGGAGCGCCCGGTTGATGAAGCCGGACACGCGCTCTACGGCGCCCACTACCAGATACGCGCGCGGCGCGAAGACGACGGCCAATGGCGCATCTGCTGGTTTGATTACCGCCCCGGATGGTTCAACGACGCCAACGCACCAGCATTCGACATCGGCGTAGTCCGTAACTGATCCCAAGGACGAAGAATGAATACACATATGAACACAGAAATCAAAGCACTGCTCGATCGCGAAGAAATTCGCGACCTGCGAATCATGTATGCCCACCACTTGGACAGCAACAACTTTGCCGCACTCGATCAAGTGTTTTCAGAAGATGCCGTGGTGGAGGTCACCGTCGGCAAGATGGAAGGGATAGCTGCCATACGGGCCGGCCTGAACGACGCCTTCAAATTGTTTGATCGCGATGATCACGGGAGCTATCCCTTTATGCATGCGATCACCAACCACTGGGTGAAGCTGACCGGGCCGGATAGCGCGCAAGGCCGCTGCTATCTGATCGACTTCGAGACCGCGTCCAAGCCCGACCCGAATCCTTTACTGCTTCTAGGCCTCTATGCCGACGAATACCGACGTATCAACGGCCAATGGCGTATTACCAGCACTCGCCTGGAAGTGGTGTGGCCAGAGCGCAGCCGCACCGGCGAACAATCTGTTGATCAAACAAGCGAGGATTAAACGATGTCCAACTCTCTGAAACTGAGCATTCTGGATTATTCACCTGTTGATGAGGGGCTCCGCGCCAGCGATGCACTTGCGGCAACCGTGCGGCTGGCCAGGCACGCCGAAATCAATGGCTTCAGCCGGTATTGGGTGTCCGAGCACCACGGGATGCCCGCCACCGCCAGCAACTCACCCGAGATCCTCATGGCGAGCATCGCCTCAGCGACGGAAACGATCCGCGTAGGTTCCGGCGCCGTACTGTTACCCAATTACAGCAGCCTGAAGATTGCCGAAAACTTCCAGCTGCTTGAAGCGCTGTTTCCGAACCGGGTCGATCTGGGCTTTGGCCGCGCACCGGGCGCCGACCAGCGCACAGCCGCGGCGCTTAATGATGAAAAAAGAGGGGCTATTCCGTACCCTCAGAAGGTCGCAGACCTGTTGGGCTTCTTGACAGGGCGACACATGCCTGACTCACGATACGCCGACATGCGCGCGCACCCCGAAACACGAGATAGGCCTCAGCCTTACGTGCTAGGAGCTTCGGGTTCCACAGCAGAGTTTGCAGCGAAGGCAGGGCTTGGCTTCACTTTTGCACACTTCATCAACCCAGGCAGCGATGGACCACAAGCCGCCGTGGAATACCGAAATGCGTTCGAGCCTACGGATTTTTCAGCAAAACCCTCGGTGATCGTGTCGATCTTCGTGGCGGTGGGCGATACCCCCGAAGAAGCCGCAGATTTCACCGATGCCTTCCACCTCTGGCTCATGTATGCAGAAAGCGGTAAGCCCTTCGAACGGGTCCCTTCGCTTGCGACCACCCGCGCTCACAGCTGGACGCCTAATGAACTGGCGGTGCGGACTCGAAATGAAGGCCGATTGATCTCCGGAACTGCTCCAGAGGTAGCGGCGCAACTGCGCCGCCTCGCATGCGCCTACAACGCCGACGAAGTCATGATCAACCTGATGATGCCGGGCGAATCGGCTCGACTGAACGCCGTCGACGCACTCGTTGCAACGATCAACGCGGTGCCTGCACAAAGTGCAGATACTGAGCCGTCACAGAAAGGCGCATACGCATGACGGAAGCACAGATCGATACAAAGGCGTCAGCGCTACGCCGGCAACATATTGCCCTCCACTTGGCACATCGATGGTTTGCGTTTCTGGAAGCACCTGGAAGTGATCTCGACTTCCACCTGACTATATTTCATCCGCAGGTACTACTTTCAGGCAACCGAGGTGGCCATCTGTTTGCGCGCGACCATGAAAGCCTAAAAGCCTGGTTCGCTGCCGTACCGAACGGCGTCAGCTCACATCACATCGTTCACTCCAATTACTCGACTGCAGACGATGGCGACGGCTTGCTGAACATGGTCGTCGCGTATCAGTCACCGAGCAATTCGGGCATGCACGGATCGATCATCAGCTACCAGACGCGGATCGAGTTTGCATCGGGTTCTGCGCGGTTCACAGCACTCGACAAGACCCCAATCCTTTCTGACACAAAGTCTGAATACCACACATCCTGGTCGACGAACCGAGTGCTGGCAAGGGTACATGCTGAGCTCGGTGGCATTACTAAGTCAGACGGAAAATTGCTCGCGGTACTGGGAAGCGGAAGCACGCAGGTGTCTGCCTATGTCACAGCGACCGAGGGAAGCCCTGCCTATGAGGCACTTGTCACCTGCGCTGGTGGCGATAAAGCGGATATTAGCGCCGTCTGTCTGAAACTTAAGGATGACGGAAAGGAGCCTATGCCGACGATCGAGCAGATCGAAGTACTAGCCCTGAAGTGGCCTGGGATTGTTTGAAAGATCGTCAGAAAAGTAATGCGGCTGCACCGTTTGAGCCTGTTCTACAGGCCAGCCAAGCTGGTCAAATCAGAGCGCCGCGAAATACGCGGCAGCTTCTCAAATGAACGGAGTGGGCGATTTCCACTCACTTTGCGCCCATCCTCGCTTATAGCCTTACGGGCTAGGTTCAAGTTTTGAAATATGAATGGATTTTCAGAACTCGCAATGAAATTTAAAAAAATATTCATCGCTACTACATATTTTCAACGCTGATCTTACATGAACAAGATCGACATCTACCGCACTACTTCTCGTCAAATACAATTACCATATTCCAGGCATCTAAAAATTCAAAAAACTTCCGTGCATTACCAAAATCCTAGCAGACCGTATTAATCAACTCACCCAGCCCGCTTATTTTTGCCTTCAGTACATCTCCAGATTTCAGGAAAATAGGCGGCACAAGACCCAAGCCTACGCCCGAGGGCGTACCGGTCGCAATTATATCTCCTGCCTGAAGCGTCATTCCAGCAGACAGTTGCGAAACAATACTTTCTATCTTGAAGAGAAGATCGCTGGTATTGGACGCTTGCCTCATTTCACCATTCACCGAGAGGGCAATATCGAGAATATGAGGGTCTGGCACCAATGATTTGTGAACTATATATGGCCCCATTGGGCAAGTCGAGTCGAGAGACTTCCCTTTAAACCATTGACCATGAGCACTTTGGAGGTCTCGGGCAGTCACATCATTGATGATGGTGTATCCAAAGATATGGTCCATAGCATGCTCGAGAGAAATGTCTATTCCACTCTTTCCAATTATGACCCCCAACTCCACCTCATAATCTAGCTGTTCAGTGATATGCGAGTGCCTCAGAATTTTATCTAAAGTACCCACCACCGAAGTGGGCGGCTTGGTGAAAACCTCGATAACCTTAGGAAAGTCATCAGGATTTCTCCCACGAGCTCTATTTCCTTCAATTATGTGCTCACGATAATTCCTTCCGATACAAAATATGTTTTTTGCCGGCTTTGGAATAGGTGCGACAATTTTTATTTCATCCAGAGATAGAATCATTGACGGATCGTCGCCGTGCTTCTCAATTATTTTATTAACTTTGGCTATAGCGTCTTCACCTAATTCGATGAAGTCACCGACATGAGAAAGTTTAACGGATCCAGCCCATACCTTTGACAACTGAAACACATCGCCCTTCGGCGTCATTATCCCAACTTGCTGTACACCTGCCGATAAAAATGTCAAGAATTTCATATTTCACCAATATTTTTATTAAAATTTTTAGTGAAGGGTACGCTACTGTGGCGCCCCTCCCCTTATTCAATCTATTGAAGAGCTGCACCATTTGTCTCTTTGAGAGACAATGCGGTGATGAAGGCAATAACAGCGGCGGCGGTCACGTACCAGAAAAATGCAGTCGGATATCCCCAGCTACCCAATAATGTTATAACGAGTGAAGCAGTTCCACCGAAAATGGCTACAGTAAGATTCAACCAGATACCGATACCAGTGGCGCGAATACTGGTAGGAAATAATTCACTCATCAGCGCTGATGAAATTGACGAGTAAACCGCATAAGTACCCAAACCGAAAGAAAATACCAAAGTGAGCATTACTGCATCGTTGGTGACCAAATGAGAAAGTGGCACGGTTGACACAGCGGTCAACACCGCCCACAGCATGATCATTGGCTTTCGACCAATTCGATCAGAAAGAGCCCCGAATGGATATTGAAGGAGAATAAAAACCACGGTACCTATAGACATGGCCATGAAGACATCACTACCGTCTGCCCCACGCTGACGAGTTGCGAAAGGCACCAGTGCGGCGAAGTATGTGTAGTAAGCCAACGTATTAAGCATTGACAGTCCTACGATCTGCATCACCGATTTCGGATATTTTCGAATCGTCAACATCCAGGGGTTCGTGATCTTCTCCGCCTTGCCTTCGTGCTTCTTAAACTCATCGCTTTCAGGCATCGCTCGACGCAGCCACAGTGCAGCAATCGCCAAAAATCCGCCGATGAAAAATGGAATTCTCCAGCCGTAAGCCATCAGATCTTCTGCAGGCATGAAGCGGGTGAACACAAAACCCAGCAAGGATGCAGCAAGAACTGCAGTTCCCGTAGATATGTAATAAAAAGACGAATAGCGCCCGCGTCGATCATTGGGTGCTATTTCTGCCACATATGATGATGCATTCGAAACTTCTCCGCCCAAGGACATTCCCTGGGCGGCGCGGGCAACTAGCAATAATATTGGACTAACCCAGCCAATTTGTTCGAACGTGGGCAGAAACCCAATGACTGCGGACCCCCCCGCCATCATGCATATGGTAAGAATCATTGCAGGCTTGCGCCCCTTCAGATCGGCAAACCTACCGATAACTATTCCGCCAAGAGGTCGCAAAAAGAATGCGAGTGCGAATGTTGCATAGGTATTAATCAATGCAAGATTGTCATTACCTTTTGGGAAAAACTGTGTGGAAAAATAAACTGCAAAAATTGCATAAATAGTCCAATCGAACCATTCAATCGCGTTTCCGGATGACGCAGCGATCAAAGTCCGGACTGGAAGTTTGTGTTTCCGAGGAATAGTTTGATCGCTGTTATTTTTCAGCGATGTCGAATACTGCTTCATAATTTTCTCTCTAATTACAGGGACGAGCATCCCCAGGCCCTATCATTTTCAGATAAGGCCTATGTCTCCTAGGCGATTTTAAAATCGCCCCAAGATTGCTTATGGTTGCATTTTCATGCTATGCGCTGTATTGAGTCTTCGATATTTACCGAAGCTCACGTCCTGCGAAGGCACCCTCAAGAAACCTATTGGGCTTCAGGAAAAAAGAAATTACGAGAGCTCCATTAGGCGAGCTTGCAATGTGACGATTTCCTTTAGGCCGCCAAACATAGTTTCCTTCGCGTACCTCTCCTTCATCGTCAACAATGCTTCCGCTTAACACGTAAGTTTGTTCAATCTCAACATGTTCGTGGAGGGGAAGCCTTGTTCCAGGGGCCCATCGAAAAAGTGCAGTGAGAATTCCAGTTTCCGGGACGTCCAATAGCACTTTCATATCGATGCCAGGTGTGGGTGTTGCTTTCCATTCCAGGGAATCCACATCGACGTAACGAGACGCCAAATCCCCAGATGAGTAGGCTTTTAAATCCAAAGATTCATTCATTTATATTGACTCCAAGTAATATTCGATGTGTGCACCTATAGACATTAATTTTTGTTATATTTTTGAGCGATTCTTACAGCATCAGCCAATGATCTCACATGAGATTTCGCGAGATTCTCTGCTCTTTCAGAATCTCGCCTTTCAATTGCGTCAATAATATCCAAATGCTCTCGCAATGAATCCTCACTTCGATGAAGCTTTGCAATAGTCTGACGCCGATAGCTGGTTTGGACGTGATCGAAAGAAGCCCACACACGGCGAAGCATCTCGTTTCCAGCCAAATCCATGATTTTTTGATGGAAATCGACATTCGCCTTGGAGTAAGCTGCGGCACCGGTGCTTGCTGCATTTCCATCTGAAAAATTCTCGAAGATCGCGCGCAACTGCGCCACATCTCGCTGCGATGCATTAAGCGCAGCTTCACGAGTGGCAACTCCTTCTAGCTGTTCGCGAATCTGGAGCCACTCTTCGTAATCGCGGTCGCTGACTGGCATCAACAGCGCCCCACGACCTGGCCGGAGACTTACCATGCCGGTGCCCTCCAACCGTATCAATGCCTCACGAACAGGTGTACGACTGACTCCAAGTGCTGCGGCCAAATCGTCTTCACGGATCCGTATCGGTTCCGTGAGGTCCGCGCGCATGAGCAACAGACGGTCACTTACCTCTTTCAACACGCCCTGACCAGACGATTCTTGTATATTTTTCACCATATCGTACTCAAACGGTTTGCTTCGTATACAAAACATTGTATTCGAGTACGGCCTGAGCGCTAGAGCGCACGCCTCTTTTCGCGAAAATTTTGTTCCGCTTGTGTAACCTCTGAGCGACTGCTGAGCCCGCTTTGGCCAGATGCCAGTCTGCGACGATGGGGATGTGAGGTCGACACAGTGCCATTCGATGGGACTCTTGGGGAATGATTGCCCGAACCGATGCTCCATCGGCTGCCAGCATTACGTCGCGCATGATGTCACCTGTCCGCACTACAGTAGCCGCAGCCCTACTCATTGCTTCGCGGTTACAGCAGTCCAACGCGAACTTAGCGCCCACCGGCTCGCCGTTATCGAACCTGAACTTAAAACCTCGCTGGTTGCTCGCGTCGACAGCCGCACGGCCTTCATGCCGACGCTGTGGACGTGGCTGCACAGACTTGCGTGCCAGCAGCAAGCCTTGCCCATGCATGATTCGGTAGACCTGATTCAGTTTGATCGCGAGGCCCTGGCGCGCCTCGCGCTGACGACGCAGTACGCCCCAGGCACGTCGGCAACCGTAGCTCGGCAGATAAGCAACCGCCTCGCGCAACTCGCCTACCAAGTCTTCGTCGTTCGTGCGGCGTGCCGACCGGCCATCACGCCGTGTGCAGGCCGTGTCCGTCGTGCCGTTGCTCCCAAGCGCGCTACGCCGTGGACTTCGCAGACCAGCTCAACGGTCGTACCGACGTCCCCCGTTTTCA
>Ga0308165_1000826_pt1 | contig 48607 bp, 32 predicted proteins | sample PhyWR2_FD_201032 | JGI IMG/M metagenome (GOLD analysis project Ga0308165, IMG submission 201032) | Phyllosphere microbial communities from UC Gill Tract Community Farm, Albany, California, United States - DLSLW.R2 | ecosystem: Host-associated > Plants > Phyllosphere > Unclassified | place: USA... | reverse complement strand
ACAGACTCTGGATCAGAAACGGAGAAATTGTACCAGCCGATGCCATTTTAATGAAAGGTGATGCCTGGATGGACATGAGTTTTGTAACCGGCGAAGCCGAACCAGTACACAAAGTACTGGGCGAAATTATTTATGCCGGAGGTCGGCAAACTGCTGAGGCCATCGAACTGGAGGTAATTAAACCCGTATCGCAAAGTTACCTCACCGGCTTGTGGAACAATGAAAATTACCAGGCCGATTTAAAAAAACAAAATTTTAACGACCGGGTAGCCAAATACTTCAGTCTGGGTGTTTTTGTTTTAGCCTTTTCTGCTGCCATTTACTGGCTGCTGCAGCACGATAGCAGCAAAGCCTGGGCGGCCTTTACTGCGGTGGTAATTGTGGCCTGCCCTTGTGTGTTATCTTTAAGTACGCCCTTTACGCTTTCGGCCATCCTGTCTATTTTCGATAAAAAAGGTTTCTACGTTAAAAACACTGATGCTGTGGAAGCCCTGGCAGCTTGCGATACGGTCATTTTCGATAAAACCGGAACTTTAACCAGTACCGAAAATGCCAGTCTCACTTTTGAAGGCCAGCTCGATTATCATGAACAACGTTTAATTGCTTCGCTGGTGCGCAACTCTTCACACCCTTTGAGTCGGCATATTTTAAAATACATGCGTTGCGATGAATTTATGCCCGTGAGCCATTATGCCGAACGCGTTGGCAAAGGTATTTCTGGCCAGGTAAACCACCAGCAAATTTACCTCGGCAGCAGTGCCATGATGCCCGAGTGCATTAAAATACCCAACAGTAACGGCGTGCATGTGGTAATCGACAGGCATTACAAAGGCCATTTCCAAACCGAACAACAATGGCGTGGCGCATTAAGCCAGCTGATTCAAAAACTTGCTAAAAAATTCCGGATGCATGTGCTGTCGGGCGATACCGACCGCGAATACAGTACTTTAAAAAATATGTTCCCGCCCGATACCAAAATCAATTTCAGGCAGAGCCCGCACCAAAAATTAGATTATGTGCTGCAGCAACAAAAAGCAAACCACAAAGTAATGATGCTCGGCGATGGCCTGAACGATGCAGGAGCTTTAAAACAAAGTGATTTTGGTGTAGCCATTACCGATAACATCAACAACTTTACCCCTGGTTGCGATGCCATTTTAACCGGAAACAGCCTTAACCTGATGCCCAATTTTGTAGCGTTAAGCCGCGATGGGCTCAAAGTAGTTAAAATTAGTTTTGCCATCGCCATCGCTTACAACTGTATCGGGCTTTATTTTGCTGTTCAGGGCACTTTATACCCTTTAATTGCCGCTGTGTTAATGCCAATCAGCACCATCACCATTATCTCATTTACCTCTATAGCCACACACTTTTTTGCACGTAAAAATAAGCTATGAACATCTTGTATTTTTTAGTGGGTTGCAGCGTATTAATGGCTCTGATTTTTCTGGCGGCATTTTTCTGGGCTTCCAAAACCGGTCAGCACGATGATGTTTACACCCCCGGCATGCGTATCCTTTTTGACGACGAGCCCAAAAGTGACGACAATCACATTTCAAACCAACCCACATCATAATTGGGCACAGCCAGCCTGAATACATTTGCTGTACAAAAACTAACAACCTTTCTTAATTATTATGCAGTTAGAAAAATTTACTTACGACAATAAGATTGTCCGCAACTTTGGTATTGCGACCATTGTTTGGGGCGTAATCGGCATGACAGTAGGGCTCCTCATCGCCATGCAGTTATTTAAACCCGGCATGAATATGGGCAGCCAATACACCACATTTGGCCGTATCCGTCCGCTGCACACCAATGCTGTAATTTTTGCCTTTGTAGGTAATGCCATTTTTATGGGCGTTTATTATTCGCTGCAACGCCTGCTTAAAGCCCGTATGTTTAGCAATGCTTTAAGCGCCATACATTTCTGGGGCTGGCAGCTCATTATCCTTTCGGCAGTAATTACCTTGCCTTTGGGCTTTACCACTTCGCATGAATATGCAGAGCTGGAATGGCCGATTGATATTGCTATTACGCTAATCTGGGTAGTATTTGGGATCAACATGTTCGGTACCATTTTTAAAAGAAGAGAACGCCACCTCTATGTTGCCATCTGGTTTTACATTGCCACTTTCGTAACCATTGCGGTGCTGCATATTGTTAATTCTTTTGAGTTGCCGGTTTCGTTTATGAAAAGCTACTACTGGTATGCCGGTGTGCAAGATGCGCTGGTACAATGGTGGTATGGACACAACGCTGTAGCATTTTTCTTAACTACACCTTATCTGGGTATGATGTATTATTTCTTACCCAAAATGGCCAACAGACCAGTTTACTCTTATAAACTGAGTATTCTGCACTTTTGGTCACTTATTTTTATCTACATCTGGGCCGGGCCGCACCATTTACTCTACTCGTCATTACCGGGTTGGGCACAATCGTTAGGTATTGTTTTCTCTATTATGCTTATTGCACCAAGCTGGGGCGGTATGATTAACGGTTTGCTTACCCTACGTGGTGCCTGGGATAAAGTGCGTGAAGATGTAACGCTGAAATTTATGGTCGTTGCGCTAACCTGTTACGGTATGGCTACTTTTGAAGGTCCTTTGCTTTCTATTAAACAGATTAACGGCGTTGCGCATTTTACCGACTGGATTGTAGCGCACGTACACGTAGGTGCTTTAGGCTGGAACGGCTTTTTAACCTTTGGTGTGTTGTATTGGTTGATCCCGAGAATTTACAAAACAGAACTCTACTCTAAAAAACTAGCGGGTTTCCATTTCTGGATTGGTACGCTGGGAATCCTTTTCTATGCTGTCCCCATGTACTGGGCTGGTTTTACACAGGGCTTAATGTGGAAAGAGTTTACTGCCGAGGGGCTTTTAAAATACCCTAACTTTTTAGCTGTAACGCTTCAGATTATTCCGATGCATGTTTTCCGTGCTGTTGGTGGCGGTTTCTATTTATTGGGTGCAATTGTAATGACCTTTAACCTGGCTAAAACCATGCTGAAAGGAAGTCTTCAAGCCAACGAAGCCGCTGAAGCCATGCCGCTAGCCCCGGTAATGACAGAAACCAACCCCATGGATCAGAAATGGCACCGCGTACTGGAACGTAAACCGATGAAATTCATGGTGTTTTCGCTCATCATCATTTTAATTGGCGGGATGGTAGAAATGATGCCAACTTTCACCATCCAATCTAACGTACCAACCATTTCGAGTGTAAAACCTTATACTGCACTCGAGCTTCAGGGGCGCGATTTGTACATCCGTGAGGGTTGTGTAAACTGCCATTCGCAAATGGTCAGACCGTTCCGCTCAGAAACAGAACGTTACGGAGAATACAGCAAAGCGGGCGAATTTGTGTACGATCACCCGTTTTTGTGGGGCAGTAAACGTACGGGGCCAGATTTACACCGTGAAGGTGGAAAATATTCGCATGCCTGGCATTTTAATCATTTACTCGATCCAACTTCCATGTCGCCGGGGAGTATTATGCCGCCATACCCCTGGTTAATTGATCAAAAACTCGATATCAGCACTACACCGGCCAAAATCAGGGCGATGCAAACTTTAGGCGTGCCTTACCCTGAGGGATTTGACAAAACGGCTAACGATGAGCTGAAAAAGCAGGCAGAAGAAATTATAGCAGACTTGAAACAAAACAACATCAAGGTAAAAAGCGACCGCGAAATTGTGGCCATTATAGCTTACCTGCAGCGCCTGGGTACCGATATTAAAGCAAATAAAGAAACTATCCCTTCAAACCAATAGCCATGTTCGAACAACTTAAAAACTTAGCAGGCCGCGAATATTACCTGATCAGTTCGCTGCTCTTATTTATGGTCTTTTTTATCATCGTGAGTATCTACCTCATTAAGCTGAGCAAAAAACACATCAGTAACATGAGCGAGTTACCCTTAAAAGATTAGCATTTATACCCTCATTAAGGAATTGCTTTAATGAGGGAAAAACAATTACAAAACATCAGGATGAAAAAAATTAACATCACCCTCCTATTGCTATTGCCGGCCATAACCCTGCTGGCTGCCAATGAACAAGTTGCAGCAGCCGAGATTAGTTCGGAACCCAGTTTATTAGGCCTCAGTCAGGCCGAAACACTCCTGCTCATCATGCTTTTATTTGTACTGGTATTGCTGGTTGTATCCATTACCCTGCTAAATGCTTTCAAGGTAATGTACCGCGAGCAACTTAACCCCACACCTTACCTGGCACCGGTAAAAGAAGCGGCACTCGATTACGACAGCTGGTTGAAAACCAAAAAGCAGAAACCTGCAATCTGGAATAAAATACTGGGGTTAAAGCCAATTGAAGAAGAAAAAGATATCGTTATCGAACATGCTTACGATGGTATTCAGGAACTCAACAACCCTGTTCCGGCCTGGTTTAACTTTCTGTTTTACGGCACCATCCTGTTTGGTGTCGCCTATCTTTTCTACTATTACATTGCTGGTTACGGCCTAAATCAGGATCAGCTGTACCAGGCCGAAATGACGCGTTCCGCTGAAGAAAAAGCCATTTACCTGCAAAAATCGGCCAATGCGGTTGACGAAAATTCGGTAAAAGCCGATAACGCAGCGCCCGTAATCGAATCGGGCAAAACCATCTTCTCGGCCAACTGCGCCGTTTGCCATGGCCCTACCGGAGGTGGTTTAATCGGTCCTAACCTTACCGATGAATTCTGGCTGCATGGCGGTGGAATCAACAACATTTTTAAAACCATCAAATACGGGGTTCCTGCCAAAGGGATGGTCAGTTGGGAGAAAACGCTTACACCGAAACAGATCAGCGAAGTAGCCAATTATATTTTATCGCTCGAAGGAAGCAAACCCGCAGGTGCCAAAGCCCCACAAGGCGAAAAATACGAACCAGCAACGAAGTAACATGCCCGCAAAAAATAAAACCGATAAGCAAGGCAAAGGCCGTAATTTTCTTTATCCGAAGCAACCTTCCGGCAGGTTATACATCTACCGCAAATGGGTAAGTTATGCGCTTTTGCTTTGCCTGTTCAGTTTTCCGTTTGTACAGTTTAAAGGCGAGCAACTGGTATTGCTCAATTTCGTTAGCCGTAAATTTGTTTTCTTCGGGTTGATTTTTACCCCGCAGGATTTTTATCTCTTCGCTTTTGCGATGCTGATTTTTATCCTCTTTGTGATTTGCTTTACAGTAGTGTTAGGCAGGCTTTGGTGCGGCTGGGCCTGTCCGCAAACCATATTTATGGAAATGGTTTTCCGCCGGATTGAATACTGGATAGAAGGCGACGCCCTGCACCAGAAAAAACTGGATACCCAATCCTGGACTGCAGAAAAGATCTTCAAAAAAACAGTCAAACACTTTCTTTTTCTCCTCATATCTTTTGCCATTGCCAATACTTTTCTGGCCTACCTCATTGGTAGCGATGTATTGTATAAAATCATCACCGAGCCCATATCAGACCACATTTCGGGTTTTATCTCTATATGTATTTTTACGGCTGTTTTCTATACTGTTTTTGCTTATGTGCGCGAAATTGTGTGCACAGTTATTTGTCCGTATGGCCGTTTACAAGGCGTTTTACTCGATAACCAGAGTTTAATTGTGGCTTATGATGAAACCCGTGGCGAACCCCGTGGTAAGCTTGTAAAAGATGCTGGCAGTTTAAAAGGCGACTGTGTAGATTGCAGCCTTTGTGTACAGGTCTGCCCTACCGGGATCGATATCCGCAAAGGTACGCAGCTCGAGTGTATCAATTGTACAGCCTGTATAGATGCCTGCGATGAAGTGATGCTCAAAATCAACAAACCCGAAAAGCTCATTGGTTTTTACAACAACGATTTTATTCATGCACGTAAATCTTTCAGGGCCGGTTTTAAAGCTTACGGTTATGCTGCCGTGCTGATGGTGGCCATGATCTTGTTTTCATCACTCATTTACAACCGGCAAAATGTAGAAACCACGGTATTGAGGGCAAGCGGTACGCTGTTTCAAACCCGAGCCGATGGCAGCATCAGTAACTTGTACAATGCAGAGCTGATTAACAAAACCAACAAGGAGATCCGTTTTAGTTTTAAATCGGCCAGTAGTACCGACAGCATTTTGTTTATTCAAAACGAAACCCTCTTGCCTAAAGAAGGAACGGTGCATTTAACTTTTTTCCTGATCAGGAAACCGGCACAGATAAAAAGTTATAAAACTGATGTCACTTTTGAAGTGGTGACCGATAAAAAAACAATCAGCACCGCAGCCACAAGCTTTTTTGCCAATCCAAATTAAATAATAAACAATATGAACTGGGGGAAAAAAATTATCATCACCATGACTGCATTTATGCTTTTTATATTGGCATTGGGTGCTTATATGCTCAGTAAACAGGGTAACGATACGCTGGTAGAAAGCAATTACTACGAAAAAGGCCTCCGTTACGATGAAGAGTACAAACAGAAGGCAAATACCTTTGCAGACCATGCTGAGCCGGTTATTACCGTAAATCCAAGCCAGGTAATTATCCGTTTAAAAGACAGTGCCAGTTATATATTAGTGCTGATGCGACCATCCAATGCAAGGGCTGATAAAAAGCAAAACGGCAATACCCTGGGCAACAGTCACCTGATTTTATTAGACCGTAAACCTGCCGATAAAGGCCTGTGGTACCTCGATTTAAAATGGAAAAGCAATCAGAAACAATACCTGTATAAAAAAAGTATTACGCTGTAATGAACAACCTGCCACTTGGATTTTTAATGGGCCTGCTCGGCAGCCTGCACTGTGCAGTAATGTGCGGTCCGCTGATGCTGGCTATGCCTTTCGAAAAGAACAGCAGCTGGCAAACGGGCTGGGCTTTGTTGCTCTACCAATCGGGGCGGATTTTTACCTATAGCCTGATGGGTGCTGTAGCTGGCTGGCTGGGCGGTACTTTTAACCTGGTGGCTAACCAGAAAATATTGAGTATGACCATTGGTTTGCTTTTAATTGTGTTTACCCTATTGCAAATGCGGGCAGCTTATAGCCAGCGGCTTAGTGCTTTACAGTTTAAGCTGATTAACCCTATTGCCAAACTGATGGGCAAACTGATGGGCTTTCCATTGTGGCAATTTTTAGCCGGGATGCTCAACGGCATTATTCCCTGTGGTATGGTGTACCTGGCCCTGGCCACCGCTGTAAATGGTGCATCGGTTAGTGGTGGATTGCAGTTTATGTTCCTTTTTGGTTTGGGCACTTCGCCATTGTTGATGATGATTTCGATGGGCGGTATTTACCTTAAAAAACACATCCGTTTCAATACCAAAAGGCTTATCCCCTGGTTTATGCTTTTTATGGGCATACTGCTTTTGCTCCGTTCGGCCGAGCTCGGTATCCCCTTTATTTCGCCCAATATGGGCACGCATTTTAACGGTACAGTGCTTTGCAGATAATCTCCTACTGGCGCAAGTCTTAGCGCTCCAGACGTGTGCAATGGCCTGACTTGTGCCCTCGCCAATGAGCCTATGCAACAGATTGAATGCCGCTTCATTAAACCTACTGGCGCAAGTCTTAGCGCTCCAGACGTGTGCAATGGCCTGACTTGTGCCCTCGCCAATGAGCCTATGCAACAGACTGGCCGCTTCATTAAACTAATAAATCAATCTCAATCAATCCTTCACCACCTTCATAATCGATAGCACTGCTATACAAATAGTCTGACGCATTTGTCACCCACCCAGCCTTAACCGGATTATTATGCAGGTAATCAATTCGTTCTTCTAACATATTTAAATGAGGATCTAATTCGATGGGATGATTATCCTGCCGCCAAAACTGAAAGTTTTTATTGTTGCTATTCTCTTGTCCAGCCTTAGCAAACAAATAAAGCATCCATTCTTTTCTGCTTTCAATCGTGCTCTCTCTTATCTCCTTTACTATCCTAAATGATGAATATTTCTTTAAATTGCGCATAATATTAGATAATAAATAACCCTCTCTGCTACTCACAATTAAATGAACATGGTTACTCATGATTACCCAGGCATGTAAGTTAAGGCCTTTTTCTTTTCTACAATAAGTTAAACTTTCCAATAACAGATCGCTATAAACGCTGCGTGTAAAAACATCTATCCATCCTACAACCGCAAAAGAGACAAAATATATTGCGCCAGGCTCATGAAATTTATACTTTATGCTCATTTATAAATATAAATGGATTAGAGCAGATAATCAATTTGGTTGTTAGTTTTAAAAGCACAAGTCAACCAACAACGCTATCCTACCCGCTAAGACTTGCGCTAGTAATGCTAACGGCTTAAGGAAAACAAAAAGGCTATCTAAAAAATTAGACAGCCTCGAATAAGTAAATCTGTTTTACCAAATTTAGAACGCTTGCGATTCTTCGTAATTAGGACCGTACAGTGATGGCACTTTGTTTCCGGTTGCCCTGAGGTGCGAGATCAGCTCACCACGATGATGGTACAAATGATTGTAAAGAAATCCTCTGATGACCTGAATCTTTGGCATTGGCGGCATCAAGGCATTGCCACCTGCCGACATTGTCCAGGTATTCATATACTTGGATTCATCCGAGTTTTCGATAACAGTCTTTGCGCCGGAAACATTTTCTTCAAACTTAGCCAGGATATTAGCGGCTTTGCTGATATCACCTTTGTCATATTTATAAGAGCCCATATCAAAATCATCCTGATCAAATGTAGCACCATACCAATTGTACACTTCGGCAATGTGCGAAGCCAGCTGACCTACCGACCAAAGATGTGGTTGCGGACGGTACTCCAATGCACTATCCGGAATCATTGATAATAACTTTCTGGTGTTTTCAGCTTCATACATGAACTCACCAATTAATGCTTGTTTCATCATTTTTATATTGTTTTGTTGTATATAAAAATAAGGAATATTTACAATTGAAACAGGTTTTTGAGTGTACAACAGATAAAAATATTTGCCTGTCCAAACCTCATCAGAAATCCTTTAAAATACCTGTAGTGGCACACTACTTACTGCAATCACCTTCCAATCCTGCTCATATAACTTCCAAACTCTGGTGAATTTAAGCTTGCTTTCAAATGGTTGATTCAGGTAGCTTCCTTTAATCTCTTTGGTGACTACAACCACTGTGGTATCTCCGAACAGATGCAACTGCCGGTCTGAAATTGCTAAACTGCTAATTTTTAAATCATGACTGATATGCGGAGCCAAATCTTCTTCTTTAGTTAGCGTCATCCCAAGGTGATTAACAAATACGAGTTCATCATGAAGTAATTTATCCAATACTTTTACATCGCTATTTAAAATAGCCGCAACAAGCTGTTCTTCTAACTTTAGCACTTTATTTTCCATAACTGTTTTTTGCTAAAGATATAAAAGCGCTACATAGGAACATAAATTCTTTGTTCAGATTTCCACCATCTTGGACAGCTAAGACACCTTAGATAACCTGTCATGCTGAGCGCAGCGAAGTATCTCTAAAGGATTATGTCCTTAAAAGATTATACGATCTGGATTACAAATCCCGACCAACGAAAATCGTCATTTCGACTGAAGCCGGCCGGTTTTTCACCGGTGGCGGAACGCCCGCCTGCATCGGGCAGGGAGAAATCTATCTTTGCAGATTTCTCGACTGCGTTGCACTCCGCTCGAAATGACGATCCCTTTAAAGCTGATCCGGTTATTCCACCTCGCTGGCGCACGCGTGTCGCGTGTGCATTTCCATATCACAATTACAGTTCATCTAAATCTATCAGTCCCTTGTCTCCGCAATAATCTATTGCACTACTATATTTCCAATGCCAACTTTCCTTAACAAAACCTGCTACCACCGGAATAATTTAAAAAATATAGCCGTTTAAAAAAACGTAACTAACGGTTACGACCTTTTATATTTCACACGCGGCACGCGTGCGCTAGCATAGGGTATAAAAAACAAAAAAGCCTCTAAATCTTACATTTAAAGGCTTCATTTTATTGTCGGGATGAGAAGATTCGAACTTCCGACCTCCAGCACCCCATGCTGGCGCGATACCTGGCTACGCTACATCCCGCTGATCAATCTGATCTGAAAAACGAACAAAGATAACATCCCGAATGATAATCTCAAGAGCAGTGGCCAGATATTTTAAAATTTTTATTTCCGCAACATATTCCTGTATTCCGATGGCTTCATACCTTTTATCGCTTTAAAAAACTTGTTAAAATTAGTGGGGTTGTTAAAGCCGCTGGCATAACACACATCGGTTATGCTGTTATCTTCACTTTGTAAGAGCTTGCAGGCATGGCCAATTCTGATTTCGTTAATAAACTGGGTGAGCGATTTTTGTGCGCGCATTTTAAAAAAGCGGCAAAAAGAATTAGGTGTCATGTTGCATAATTCCGCTACTTCTTCGAGGTGGATATCATTATGAAAGTTTTTCATCAGGAACTGGTAAACCTTATTAATGCGGTTACTGTCCTTCTCGTCGTAATGGTTTTTAAAAGTGGCGCTCGAAAGGTAGCGGTAGTCTTTTGATTTGGCCAGTATTTTAATGATTTCGATTACCGAAATAATATTACCGAAACCATCATTATTGGCAAGGCTCAGTAAAATGGGTTTTACCTTATTGGTGGTTTCTTTATCAAATACCATCCCCCTCGCTGCTCTCGAAGCCAGGTCTGCTACCTGCAGCAAAACTTCCTGGTCATCGGTCAGCGTAGCGAAGAAATCGGCACTGAAATAAACCACAACCGATTTAACCGTCTGATCGTCCAGATCTTCGTAGCTTTTATCGTTTTGCCAAATATGTGGCAGGTTGGGGCCCATGAGCACCAGATCATCGTCTTCAAAATTCCCGATGTGATCGCCAACAATCCGCTTGCCCTGGCTCCGCTCAATCCATACCAGTTCGCACAAATCGTGGAAATGAAACGACGATATAAGCCGGTTATTATCAATGTGTTTGATGTGGATAGATTTATCGCCCGAGTGGTTGACATTGATCAGTTCTGATCTCATAATTTTTGGTTAAATCCCCTATTTAATAAACTAAATTAATGATAAATAGCAAAACACACGCATTTAAGGTAAAAAAGTTTAGTTTTTTACAATTATAGTTTTACAAAAGCAATGGGCTCCTTCCTAATTTTAGTATTAGTAAACATTTGACTGCGGGGGATAAACTGTACCCAAACTTTCAGATGTTTTTTTAACCAAAAACAATATAAACTGTATGAAGAAAATTTTCCTAATTTGTTTTATTGTATTTCTATCCACAGCAGTTTTTTCGCAAGATAAAACTGTGGTTAAAGGAACGGTAAGAAATACGAAGCAAGAGCCCCTCACAGGTGTTAATGTGGGGGTAATCGGACAAAACATTGTTGTAACAACCGACAATGAGGGCCGTTTCAGTATTCAAATCCCTAATCCAAAGGGTGCAAGATTAAGATTTAGTCTTGTTGGCTACGCTACACTAGAAGTAGCGGCAAATGATCCGAAAGGGTTAAACATTGTATTAAACGAAGATGAAAAGAATGCTTTGAATGATGTGGTAGTGGTTGGTTTCGGTACCACCAATGTTAGAAAAAACTCTACTGCAGTATCGACATTAAATCCCGAAAACGTAAAAACTTTGCCCGTTGGAGATATGGGAACTGCTTTACAGGGAAGAATTCCAGGGGTTATCGTTCAACAAGGAAGTGCAGAACCAGGCCAAAACGGTGCCAGCATATCAATTCGTGGCAATGGAGAACCAATGTACGTTATCGATGGCTTTATTTCTACAAGAGCACGTTTTTTAACCTTAAATAAAGCTGATATCAAATCTTTAACGGTGCTTAAAGATGGTGCATCGACTGCAGTCTACGGTATGAATGCAGGAAATGGTGTTATTGTGATTACCACTAAACAGGGTGAGGCAGGTAAATTAGAAATCGATTACCAGGCTAATTTTGCCTTCAACATGCTTTCATATGCTACAAAACGATTTGATGCCTACCAGCATGCTACGGCTATTAATAACCTTAACCAGGCTTTAGGTCAAGGAACTTATTCTTTTAAAACCCAGGCAGAACTTGAAGATATTAAGCAACATTTATCTGATTATACCAATTGGGAAAATGCATTACTACGCAACTTTGCCCCGCAAGCCGAACATTCAATTACGATAAATGGCGGTACTGAAAAACTGAGGTTTTCGGGAAGTCTTAACAAGCTGGGACAACAAGGCATTTATAAATTTAACTCCTTAGATTATGATCGTTACAATTATAGATCGAACGTTGGTACCACATTCGATAAAATTGGCTTAACATTTGATTTTAACATTAATGGAACGTTAACCGATGAAAAATATCCACCGGCAGGAGCTGGCACAATATTTTCCCGCTTAAGAGATAGAAATCCATTTGAAAAACCATTTACAGCAGCTGGTAACATTTCAAATCAATTCGATAACCCCGCGCTTCAGCTAAAAAGTCCTGGTTATATTAAATTAAGAACTGTTTACAACCAATTAGGTGGACAGTTAACCTGGGTGGTACCTGGAGTGAGTGGTTTAAGTTTCGGCTTTAATGGAAATTACAATATTGAATCGCAAGACCGTGTAGACTGGATTCAAACAGCCACTTATTATGATGAAGCTGGCAATGCCACAAAGGAAATTCCGGCAAATATAGGTGTTAACAGGTCATCTTATCTGACAAGCAGATTTGATCTTAATGTGCGTGCAGATTACAAAAAAACCTTATTTGCCAAGCACAATATTGAAGCTACCGTAGTTCAAACGCAGCAACATACGTATAGCAATACACTTGGTGCCGGAACAAGAGGTTTTACAGTAACCGAAATTAAGCAGATTCAAAAAGGCGATGCCTCATTGATTACTGCATCGAACACAGAAGGAGAGCAAGCCTGGATGGGCTATGTTGGTCGCTTGCACTATGATTATGACAGAAAATACCTTATTGAATTTGCTGGTCGCTATGATGGATCTGATAATTTTCCTGACGGTAAAAGATGGGGCTTCTTCCCTTCCGTATCTGGTGGATGGGCAATTTCTGAAGAAAATTTCTTCAAAAAGATAAAGGCGGGTAACGTACTTAATTTCCTAAAATTAAGAGCTTCTTATGGTCAGGTAGGCATTAATGGCGCCGATCATGCTGCCTATGCTTATTTACCGACATACAATTACAATACAAATGCTTATGTAGTTGATGGACAATTACAAAACACGGTTAGCCCTGGCCCAACACCGAGTGTTAATATTACCTGGTTCGACAGAACAAAATATGATGCCGGTTTAGATTTTTTTATGTTTAAAAATAAGCTGGAAGGCTCTGTTGATTATTTCTTTGAAAAAACCAAAGGTTATCTGGCTTCTGCTGCATTTCGGTACACCGATCCAATCGGATACGCTTTACCACTTGTTGTATCGCAGGCAGAGGATAGAATTGAGGGAATTGATGGAAGCTTAAGATATAAAACCAATATTGGCCGTGTTAATTTCAATGCGGGTTTCAATTTTACTTATTACAGATCTTTTGCCTTTAAAACCAACGAAGATAGCGTTACACTTGCCAACCCACGGATAAGAGCACAGGGCAATGAGAAGTTTTATGTTGCAACAGGTTATGTTGGTGCCAAATTTTATACTAATGCACAAGATATCCTTAACAATCCAAAACGCATCACCTCAAGAGATCTTCAACCTGGAGATTTGCAATATGAAGATATAAACGGTGATGGAAAAATAGATGGCCAGGATCAGCAAAGATTTGGGCATAACACGTCTCCAACTTTTGTTTACGGAATAGATTTAGGAGCAAACTATAAAGGCTTAGCTATTGCGGCAACGATTCAGGGTACCGGATCAAGAGAGACCTATATGGGTAGTGCAGCAATGGGCGCAGAGGGTGAAAGGCGTCTGGATTTTCAATTCCAATCGGATGTATGGACACCCACCAATCCAAACGCTACTTTCCCCAGAGCGGGAAATGCCTCTTTAAACGACAATAACAACTATGCATCATCTGATTTTTGGGCCAGAAATTCTACTTATGTCAGGCTAAAATCTGTGACAATATCATATGATTTTAAACATGCTATCCTTAACAAACAAAATTGGATCCGCAACCTGTCTGTATTTGTATCTGGCATGAACTTATTCGCGTTTGGTCCATCAGTAAAATATGGCGATCCCGAAGCTAACAGTTTTGATGGATATGCATATCCAATGATGAGAACATATTCAACCGGATTTCAATTAGGATTCTAAATTTATTTAAAATGAAAAAAAATATTATAATTTGGGTTTTAGGGGTTGCAGCACTGCTTCCGCTATCGTGTAAAAAATTTCTAGATACTCAGCCTTACGATAAAATAACCGGAGAACAAACCTGGGCAAGTGAAAATTTAACAACCGCATTTATTTATCAGATATATGCAGATGTGTTGGGCAATAACACCTGGCTATCTGCCTATAGTACAGGTAATGCAGCCAGATCAGAAAGTTCGACAAAAAATGCGATGACCGGAACACTAAATAGTGCTTATTGGTCAAAAGACCGGGCCGATTTGATGACCAAAAACGATAATTATGGTTGGCTGAGCTATAGCGTGCTATGGAAAATCCATACTGCGATAAAAAATATCACAGCCAGTAGTTCTTTTAGCGCAGATTATAAAAAACGCGCACTGGCCGAGCTGTACTTTCTTCGCGCAGCACATTATTTTATGTTCGCCAAACAGTATGGTGGCTTACAAATAATAGATCGCGAATTATCTGAAGAAGACAATTTGCAGATTCCCAGAAAAACTGTAAAAGAAACCTACGATTTTATTATTAGCGATTTAGAAAAAGCTATTACGGATCTCCCTGCTGTAAGTCAGCGTGGCAGAGCATCTTCAATGGCTGCAAATGCATTATTAATGCGTGTTGGCCTGCAAGCTGCAGCTTATGTAGATGGAGGAACAGCAAACAGCACCTATTATGATAAGGTAATTACAGCAGGTACAGCACTGGGGTTAAATGCCAGTGGTACCCAACTAAATCCTTACGCAGATATGTTTAGGAAATATGAAACTGCCATTGCCTCAAAAGAAATCATTTTATCATACGAGCGGAATAAAATCAACTCATCATTATACGATACACCAATGCAATATCAAGGCTGTTGGTCGACCGGAAAATTCTCTGCTTATGCAAAGGCAAACTTTCCGATCTCGGTTACCATGAATTTTTGGGGGATGGACGGTGGCGCCTGGCCCACACAGGATTTGGTTGATGATTATTTGGTTAAAGACGTTGATGGATCAATTAAGCCGTGGCAAAATGCGAGTTATGTAACTACGGGCACTACCGTAGATGAAAAGATGTATTTTACCGCTACTAAAAAAAGAGATTTAAGATTTTATGCCTCTATTTTATATGACGGCTGTACGTATTTCAATGATCAGGTTAAAGTATATTTCAGAAGAGATGGCAATGTTAGTAATGCGAACAGTAAAATAAATGAAGGTTCTCAGGCGGAGTATGGGTACGTAGCCGGAAACACGGAAAATTATAACTCTTCTACAGGCTATGGAATGTTAAAATACTTTTACACACATGTACTAAGTGTACCAAGTCCCGGCGATCAAAAATTAGATTATTGCTATAGTGTGCTCAGGTATGGGGAAGCATACTTAAATATGGCAGAAGCCTATTTAATGAAAGGCGATTTTATAAATGCTAAAAAATACATGGTACCTACAATGGTTAAACATGGTGGATTTGACGATGCACAAGCCAATCTTTATCTCGCTCCACTATCGGGCAATGTTTGGGGAAACAGCTTATTTGAGGCCTATAAAAGAGAAAGAAATGTAGAAATGGTATATGAAAATAATGACCGGTACTGGTCGTTGCTAAGATGGGGCATGCGTACCAGCGGCGGCATTAAAAACGGAGAGTATGCAACCGGTGGTTATATTATTCCAGATTTAACAGGTCCGTTACGTGGCATTCGTATTGCCAGAGATGGTAACAGCTACAGCTTTTTTACTGATAATAATGTGGCTGGGGAAGCTAAATTTACCGCCAAACGTTATTTATTGCCAATAAACGAAACATTCAGATTAAAATCTGGAATTACACAAAATCCAGGATGGGATTGATTTTGAAACAAATTAAAAAAGAGATGAAAAAGAATATAAAACCCCTTTTAAGCATAATTGCACTTTTAATTATTGCTTTTTCTTCAGGCTGCTTAAAGAGTGGTGTAGAAGATTTAAAAAACTCTAATCAAAATGCATTGTCTACAGTAGATTATACCTATCGATTTTTATATGATGATGTGATAAAAGAAGGAACTCCAAATCAGGAAAATCTAAAAGACCGGGTGTGCGAGGTTGTATTTAAAAAGGTAAGTACTCCAATAACTGTTAATGGTAAAACGGGGTTTAGCACCACCATTAGCTACGATGCAAACTCGGTATTAAAAGCAGGCCCTACTGGTAAGGTAACAAAGGCCGACCTATATGCAAAGTTTCAAACATTGATTGCTACCGACCAATTGAATAAATTATGGGTTTATATTACCGTTCCGGATGCATCTGTAGTAACTCCGTTAGAAGACTCTCCTAAACTTGGAGCACCTGCAGATTTTTCAAAAGATCGTTACTATCGGGTTACAGCAGCAGATGGATCTTCGAAAGATTACGTGATCAGAACAATAAAAGGTTTTTAAAAATATGTTATAACAGTAGCATACAAATTAACAATCTCAGAAGGGCATTTTCTACACGAAAATTGCCCTTCTTTTTTCTTGTTGAGTTTTAAATCTCGCGATTACAACCCCAAAGACAGGAAAAAATTGGTAAAAGCACAAATTGCTGTATTTTTTTACTACAGATATAATCAATGACACTGTTTATTGAACAACCCCAACCCTAAGGATCTCGTTCGGAACCACGATGATCCCGTTCAGAACCCCGATGTCCCTGTTCGGAACCCCGATGACCCCGTTCCGAACCCCGGCGACCTTGTTCCGAACCACGATGACCTTGTTTCGAACCTCGATGATCCCCGTTCGGAACCCCATTGACCTTGTTCAGAACCCCGATGACCTTGTTCAGAACTCCGATGATCCCCGTTCCGAACCCCGGCGACCTTGTTCAGAACTCCGATGATCCCCGTTCCGAACCCCGATGACCTTGCTCAGAACCTCGATGACCTTGCTCAGAACCTCGATGACCTTGCTCAGAACCTCGATGACCTTGTTCGGAACAATCATTATTTCCCTCTGAGTGTATTCTCCGAAGCTTTGAGCGAGCTTTTTCTTGTGTGGAGTGTATTTTTTCTACTTCGGAAGTAGTTTTTAGTACTCCCGAAGACCAAATTAGTCTTCGGGAGTACTTTAAATAACCGTAGAGGCCGTTTTAGATTATGGGTTCAAGGTAACAGCTGGCTAATAAGCAGCCGTTATAACTCCATTTAGAAGAAGAGTATATTAAAAAACAGGGTAATGGCGAGTACAATCATGCCCAGGTAAAGTGGATTGGTGTACCAGGTTTTACTTTTTAAATCTTGTTTGGGTGTTAAACTATATACCAAACCAACCAGTTCTTTTTCGTCCTTTGCCCTGGTAAATAAACTAATGGCAATGGTGAATACTAAACATATGATAAAAGAGATGGATGCAATGGTAAAGGCCTGCCCTGTTGCCGAGTAAAAATCGAAGGCATGAACCAGCCAGCCCCCTTTACCCTCGGCAACTGATAAGCCATGGGTTATGGCCGCAGCACCAGTACCTAAAAGTAAACCCCAAAAAGCACCATGGCCGGTAGTCCGTTTCCAGAACATGCCTAAAAAGAAAGTGGCAAACAAGGGTGCATTAACAAAACTGAATACGAGTTGCAACAAATCCATAATGCTGTTAAAACCCCGCGCTACATAAGCTGTGGCAATAGAAATGAGAATGCCCGCAATGGTGGTTGCCTTACCAACCAGTAAATAGTGCCGGTCTGAAGCATTTTTTTTGATGTGCGTTTGGTAAATATCGTAAGTAAATACGGTATTAAAAGCCGTAACATTGCCAGCCATACCACTCATAAAAGAAGCAATTAAAGCAGTAATGCCCAGCCCAAGTAAACCCGTAGGATAAAGCTTTTGCAACAACAATGGCAGCACCATATTGTAATCTTTATCGCCATTTACATTTACGGGTAACTCAAAGCCGGTGTACTGACCTTGCAGGGCCAGTAAAATAATACCGGGCAGGATTACAATTGCAGGCATTAATATTTTAGGGAAAGCAGCCAATACAGGAGTACGCTGTGCTTCATTGAGGTTGCGGGTGGCCATGGCACGCTGTACGACTAAAAAATCGGTACACCAGTAACCAAAAGCCAATACAAAGCCCAAACCAAAAACCATACTAAAGGCATCTACGCCCATGGGGTTATTGGCCGGACTATCGAGTCCTTTCCACACGTGCAGTTTTGCTGCATCAACATGTTGTAGAATCCCATCAATTCCACCGGCTTTATCCAGCCCGATATAAACCAATGGCGCTATGCCGATAATGATGAGGAAGAACTGTAATACTTCGTTATAAATGGCACCTGTTAAACCGCCCGAAAAGGTATAAATTAATACCACGCCGGCAGCCAGCCAGATAGACAGATCGAAATCCCAGCCTAAAATTACTTTCATCAGCATGGCCAGGGCATACAACGACACGCCTGATGAGAACACTGTCATGGCGGCAAAGGTAAGTGCATTAAAAGTCCTGGTTTTTTCGTCGAAACGCAGTTTTAAATATTCGGGCACACTGCGGGCCTTGCTGCCGTAATAAAAAGGCATCATGTACACGCCTAAAAAAATCATGGCCAAAGCCGCACCCAGCCAATAAAAATGCATGGTATACAAACCATATTTGGCACCATTGGCGGCCATGCCCAAAACCTCCTGGGCACCTAAATTGGCCGAGATAAAGGCCAGGCAGGTAATCCACAATGGGATATTGTGCGAGCTGAGCAGAAAATCGTTACCTGTTTTTATTTTCTTTTTCAGCACTAAACCTATGCCCATTACCAGCATAAAATAAATGGCAATAATCAGGTAGTCTAAAAATTCCAGTTTCATATTAAAAGCATTATTTGGTTAGTATTATTTGTGGTTTGGCCTAAGCCAATTATTGATGTGGTTTATAGGGAGAGGCAGGAAGTCCTGTTACATTTAATTTTACAGTAAACAGCGAGCCACTATGTGGGTATAATTTTAACTCATCGGCACTTAACCCATCCTTGGCAGTGGTAATCAGCATTTGGTTCATTTGTTCGCCGCCAAAAGCACAACTGGTTACATGCGGGGCATTCACTTCAATTTTGCCAATGCATGCACCAGTTAACGGATTGTAGCGGTTTACACAACTGCCACCCCACATGGCTACCCAAAGCATGCCTTCGGTGTCGATACACATGCCATCGGCCAGGGTATTGGGTGCTGTAATTTGCACTAGAATCCTTTCGTTTCTGATATTCCCGGTAACTAAATCGTAATCGAAAGCTTTAATGTGGTACAAAAAACTATCAATGTAATACATGGTTTTATAATCGGGCGACCAGCAGATACCATTTGACACGCTTGTTCCCTTAATCTTTTTAATGAGTTTATTTTGGTGGTAACAATACAAGTTACCTACCCCATGTTCGGCATTAACGTGCATGGTGCCCACCCAAAGCCTGCCTAAGGCATCGCAGGCACCATCATTACTTCTGTTTTGGGCAGTTTCTTTAAATTTGGCTAAGGTTTGCATTTTACCGGTTTCAAAATCCATGAGTACCAGTTTGCCTTGCAAGGCTACCAATAAATGATCACTTTCGCTTGGTGCCAGCATACCCGGCATCGCTCCTATTTTTTGGGTGATCACCTTTCCGTTTACCGGGTTACAGGTACCAATAAGTTTGCCTTTAATATCGATAAACAAAAACTTTTGCCACCCTGCATGCCAGCGGGCACCTTCGCCCAAAATTAAATCTGCCTTATATATTAAATCAGGCTTCCAGATTTCCATCTATAATTAATTTACCCTAACCATCTAAACTCTCATGTCTCAAATCTCCAGTCTCAAATCTTCAGTCTCAAGCATCCTGCATCACCGCACTTCTTCCACCATCAACCAAATAGGTAACGCCCGATGCAAAAGCAGCATACTCGCTGGCTAAGAATACACACCAGCCACCAATTTCTTCTACTGTCCCTAATTTTTTCACCGGGTGAAGGTTTACGGTACGTTGTCTTTCTTCTTCCGGTTTTTTGAAAGCATTAAACCATTGCTGGTTCCCCGGCGTATCGATAAAACCGGGCGCTATGCCAACAGTTCTGATTCCCGGGCCCCATTCTAAAGCCAAACTTCTAACCAAACCTGTTAAAGCTGTTTTAGCCACACTATAAGGTGCACAGCCAGGGATACTTGCATAAGCATGGTTGGAGGCCATGATAATGATTACGCCAATATTTTCGGCCAGCAGTGGTTTACAGTTTTTAGCGAGGCGCCAGTGTGCAGTAAGGTTTAAATCGAGGTTAAACTGCCAGTCTTTTTCGCTGCTGTTTTCCAAACCTGTGAATACATTTTGCCCGGCATTGGAAACCAGGATATCCAGCCGGCCGTAATCGTTTTTAATGTCGGCCACCAGGCTTTCAATGTCTTCGGCTACAGCCATATCCGCCCTGAAATAATCAGTATGGGCATCAAACGATTCCATTTCGGTTAAAAACCGCTGGGCGGCTTCACTGGTTTCGCTTTGCTCTGCACAGCCAATTACCATGCAACCTGCTTTGGCCATCATTTTGGCAATACCCAGGCCAATGCCCGAAGTAACGCCGGTTATTAAAGCTATTTTTCCTTTTAAATCTATTGTAAGTGCCATATTATCTGTATCTGCTAAAACCTCGCAGGTTTTAAAAACCTGCGAGGTTTATTAGATTTATTTTTATACGTAAAACCCTGGCCTTGGTGTTAAAACCCCAGGGTGTTTTTCCATTTCTGCCTCAATTAAATCTACCCCTAAGCCCGGCCTGTCGCTCAGTTTAAGGTGACCGTTCTGCACCATATCTGCAATGGGGTGCGTAATAATTTCATCGCGCCAGGGCACATCGTTAAACATAAATTCCTGCCTGAAAAAGTTAGGCACCGAAGCACAAACCTGTGCCGAAGCGAGTGTAGATAATGGGCCATTGGGATTGTGCGGTGCCAAAAGCACGTTATAAGCCTCCATCATGGTTGCCATGCGTTTCATTTCTGAAGGGCCACCGCAGCGGGTAATATCGGGCATCATTACATCGCAAATGTGTTTTTCGAGCACATCGCGAATGCCGTGGCGGGTATAATGGCGCTCGCCTACGCAGATAGAAACATTGGCCGGAATCCGATCGCGCATGGCTTTTAAGGTGTTGGCATTCTCGGGGCCTGCAGGCTCTTCGTACCAGGTAATGTTAAGTTCAGAAAGTCTTTGCGCCATGGTTACTGCTACGCGGTAATTGAGCATGGCGTGGGTTTCGATCATGATATCAAACTCAGGTCCTACTGCATCGCGTACGGCTTTGCTTACCTCAAAGGCAAGATCTTGCTGTGGGGCGGTTAGTTGCAGGTTGGATGATAAATCTTCGCCATACAAATAATTGGTATGGGCAAAAGGATCGAATTTTAAACCGGTAAAGCCTGCAGCTTTTACCTTTTTGGCTTGTGTGGCATAATCTGCCGCATTATGGCCACCACCGGTAAACCAATAATTGGCATACAATAAAATATCTTTTCTAAAAGCACCGCCTAGCAGCTCGTAGCAAGGTACACCCAGTACTTTTGCCTTTAAATCGAGTAGTGCCATATCAATACCACTAATGGCACACATGCTGGCACCAAAGGGTCCCATCCAGTTTAAATCGCGGTAAAGTTTAGTCCAGATAAAATCGGTTTTCATGGGGTCTAAACCAATAATCCGCTCACCAACATGTTTGGTGGCTTCGAAAACAATGGGGCTGCCGGGCCAATTGGTCGCTTCGCCTACTCCGGTATGTCCGGTATCGGTATATATTTTTAACAATGTCCAGTTGTATTTTACACCTTCAACCAGCCATACTTTTACATCTGTTATTTTCATTTTTTAGTTTTTTATATTTTTAATCGGTGCCGTGCGCTCTGTGCTGTCGGATGTTGCCTTCTGACGGGTAGCTAATCCTTTCTTTGTATCGCTCAAAGTCAGATGGTAACATCTGACTTCACGGCAAGAACTTTTTACTGCAACTTAAATTTAACACTTCCTTTTAGTGTTTTCGCTCCGTGCTGTCGGATGTTACCATCCGACAGGTAGCTAATCCTTTCTTTGTATCGTTCAAAGTCAGATGGTAACATCTGACTTCACAGCAAGAACTTTTTACTGCAACTTAAATTTAACACTTCCTTTTATTGTTTTGCCTTTTATATTGATCCGGCCATCGGTAAAAGGGCTGCCATAAAAAGGCTCCGAACCATTATTGGAATAATCGGCTATTAGCAATTGTATTTTTTCGTCCTGCAACCAGCTGCGCGAGGCTTGTTTGCCGTCTGATTGGATTAACAGGCTGTGCTGGCCATTGCTCAACCGGCTTTGTAAAATCTGTTGTTTGGTCGATCTAAAATCGTTTGATCCCATTTCGTTGGCATCATCCTTCCACAATGGTGCGCCGGGCTTTCCAAATTCTTCAACAGCAGGTAACCATTTGGCATTTAATTTCGCGGTTCCATTGGCACGGGCAATATCTTCATCGGCATATACCGTAAACTCGCCTTTCCGTTTCCAGTTCAGCTCATCAAAAGTTTTCGGCAGCTGAAAAATCATACCGTACTGATAAGGTTTTTCTAAACTGGTTTTTACTTCATAGTCTACCCGGGTAGAACCATCACCAGAAAAGGTGTAGGTTAAATTGCCTTCACCATTGGTATAGGTTGCTTTTATGGTAAAAACAATGGCTTGTGCACTTTGATCAACTTTAATGGTATTGGCAAAAATGGTGTACAGCGGATAATTTTTAACGGGATGAATGTTATTCTGGTAGGTTTCGCCGGCAACGTTGGGTTTACCGCCATCTTCGCTGTTCATGGCTACCACACCAAATACCGGGCCCTGCTCCAAAACCTTTTGGCCCTTAATGGTTGCTCCACTTATTACGCCGGTAATTTTGCTAATGGTGTAATTTACATCACCCTGCGTGATTGAGTAGGCCATTTCATTTTCGGTAAATGATAAGTTTACCTTATTGCTTTGCTCCTTTTCTTCGGCCGGTTTTAATACAATCAGTTCTTCATTTACCACATTGCCCAAGGGGTCTTTAAAAGAAAGATAAACTTCTTTGGTATCAGCCTTTACGGGTACCTGCAATATGCCCTCACCATGCGGTTTAATGGAAGAAATTAACTGTAATGTAGCTCCATCAACGCGGGCTTGAATAGTTACTTCACTGAGCGAAATAAAATCGTGACGGTTTTCTACCTCCAGCAACAATTTGCCATTTTTAATGGTTGGCTTAAATACATTTTTAATGACTACAGGAGAGTAAGCTTTTTTCATGCCCCAATACTCGGGTTTTAACCTGCGCCAGGCATCAATTGGCCCCCAGGGACCGTAACCTAGAATATTGCCATCGGGTAAGTGAAAGGTATCATCAATACCACTCCAAATGGCACCACCTAGATTCCCCTTGTGCACATACATGCTATCGTACATTTTAACCAGCGATGGCCCGTAACTGGCCCGAACGCCGGGATCGGTTAACAACTCGCGACGGTTATAAGTACTTAGATGTGCGTATTCGCCAAACAAAGTTGGCCTTTTCATCGTATCAGTCGCTTTTGGCCCGTTAATACCCGGATAGTGGTAATTGGCAATATCAACCTTGTTGCCCCCATTGTTAAAACCGCCCCAACATTGATCGTGGAACGAAATGGGGCGCGTAGGGTCTAGTTTTTTGGCTTCGCGGTAAACCTTATCCCATAAAGGGCTCCAGTAACTTTCGTTGCCCAGGCTCCAGATAATTACTGAAGGGTGATTTTTACCGGCCTGCATTTTCTCGATATTCGCTGCCAGCATGTAAGGATAGAATTTTTCGTCTTTATAATTCCACAATTTCCAGATGGGCGATGCACCGTGCTGGATCCAGGTTAAAGAGCTTTCGTTTTCTACAAATAAACCAATGCTATCGGCTATGGCTAAAAACCTTTCGCTAGGCGGATAATGCGAGGTGCGGATGTAGTTACAATTTGCCTTTTTAAATAACTCGGCATCTTTCAGTTCTAAATCTTCGCTAATGGTGCGTCCGGTAAGCGGATGTACAGAATGGCGGTTTACACCACGTAATTTTATGGGCATACCATTAACCAAAAGCTGGTTGCCTTTTACCTCTACCTGCCTGAAACCTATTTTTTGCTGATGGCTTTGGGTTATTTTTCCATCCATAATCAGCGCTGTGGTTAAAGTATAGAGGTAGGGTTTATCGGTATTCCATTTGGCAGGATTTTTAACAGCAAGGTTGGTGTTCAACAGGGTTGATTTCTCCCCCGATAATGCGGGTAGAGCTATTTTAACTGTAGCTACATTTTTTCCGGCAGCATCGGTTAAGGTATAAGCAATCTGCCCGGCCGCAGCCTTTTGGGATTGATTATTTACAAGTGCTTTTAAGTTTAACGTAGCATTATTGTAGCTTTTATCTAAAGTGGTTACCACGGTTAAATCGGCCAGGTTAACCTGGGGCAAGGCAAACAAAGTTACATTGCGCAAAATACCGCCAACGGTGTGTACGGCATATTGCGAAGTACAGGCTAAAATATCGCTGATGGTATTGGCCTGCACCTCTACCTGCAATACATTTTCGCCACTTTTAAGGGCATCAGTAATATCTGTTTCGAAAGGAACAAAGCTCCCCTCGTGTTCAGCCAGTTTTTTACCATTAACGATAACAATGGCATGCGAACTTACGCCGTCAAAACGAATTTTAATGCGGTTACCTTTCCAGTTTTTGGGTATGGAAAAAGTTTTAGTATACGTTGCCGTTTCTCCGGCATTTACGGTAAAACCTTGCATTACCCACTCGCCCGGCACTTTTATAGCCGAAGCTTTGGTAGCCTGTCCTGTGGCAAAAAGCCACTCGCCGTTTAATGAGATGGCAGGTTTGCTATTGCCTTCTGTTATTGATGGTATGGGCGATAAAGTACTGGCGATACCAGTATTTTGAGCCATGAGTGGTAAAATTGCACCGAATATCAAGGCAAGGGCGAGTAATACGCTATGCCCTGCTTTGTTGTTATTTTTTTTGATTTTTAAGTTAATCATATCTTTTTAGCTTTTATAGCCCTCGTTTGTAACGAGGGTTCATGAGAACGGCGATTCTATCGCCATAAACAATTAAAACACATTAAAAATGTGTCGCTCGTTTATCCTCGTTACAAACGAGGACAATGGCGACTATTATTTCAATTGTAGCGTAACACTGTCCTGTATTACATCTCCGGCTTTTAATGGGCGATCCATTTTTTCGGCATGTCCCCTGAAAAACCTTTCGGCTCCCATGTTACTATAGCCAGCTATCAGTGTCTTAATTCCGCTTGTTTCTTTCCAGGCCCTGATGTGTTGCTGGCCATTGGATACTACATTAAAAGCTGCAGTGCCATTATTTAGCTGTGCGCTGTTGATGTACATTTTAGTTGAACGAAAATCGTTGGTACCTAAATCATTTCTGTCTAAACTCCATGGTGTATCAGGTTGCTTAGCCGGACCTGCGGGACCAGAAACGGGATTGGCAGAGATTAAATGTGCTTCACCAACCGGCCGGCCAATATGATCAGCAGGGTAATAATTCCACTGGGCATTCCGGTTCCAGCTTAATTCCTGAAAACTTTCCGGTAAACCGAAAACCAAACCCCATTGTCGTGGATTAACCGCTTTTTGAATGGTGTATTGATAATCTATTTTGATGGTACCATTGGCCGAAAATGTATAATTGGTGGTCCCCCTGGCTTCGCTATAAGCATCGGTTATGCTAAGGGTAAAGGTATTTTTAGCTTTTAGCAGCTTAATATCTTTTACAATGCGGTTTTTACATACGCTTGTGAAAGGGTCAAATTGCTGACTCTCGCCTGTCATCTGTGTACCTCTTCCCTCGCCTGTTAAAGGTAAAACCATTAGCCTTGCGCCGGTGTTCCAAACCGCTTTACCGTTTTGGCTAACTTGTTCAACATCGCCACTTGTTAAATTTACCTGCACCTTTATTGCACCATTTTTAGCGGTTAAAGTATTAGCGGTTTGGCTGTAGCTCCACAATTGCTCCTCAGTTTTTTTCACTGCAGTTAAATCGGTAATTGTGGGTGTAACAACAAATTCGTAAATATCAATGAGTACGCCGCGTGGATCGTAGACCTTAATCAGCATTTTATCCGTTGATAAAGGCTTTTTATGGACTTTGACATTGGCAGTTGTTTTACCATTCCTTTTTAAATCGGCTGTAATTATGCCGCTTTCGCCTGCTAAGCTCCACGCTATTTTACATTCGTTGAGGTTGCTAAAAAGTAATCTGTTTTCCAGTTCGACTGCTATTTTACCATCAGCCCAGTTACTTGCGAGGTTTATTTTTACCGGCGAATAGATTTTTTTCATGTGCCAGTACTCTGGTTTGGGTCTTCTCCAGCCATCCAGAGGTCCCCAGGTACCGTAGCCCACAGTTTTTCCATTGGGTAAAAAGAAAGTATCGTCAATACCAGCCCAAATGGCACCGCCTAAAACGGCATCGGTGCGGTACATATTTTCCCACATGCTTTCGAAACCAATTCCCCAGGCATCGCGTACGCCTGGATCGGTAACCAGCTCTAAACGGTTGTAGGCATTTAAGTGTACATACTCATCAAAAACGATCGGGCGTTTGTAATTGCGATAGGTTTGTGGGCCGGTTGGGCCGGGATAATGGTGATTGGTAATTTCCAGATCCCCTTCATCGGCATCGGGTCCGTACTGGCTAAAATTGCGCGGACGGGTTGGATCGAAAGCTTTAATCAGCTTAGCGGTTTCTTTAAAATATTCTTTGTATTTACCACTTTCGTTACCCATCGACCAGATTAACACAGCAGGGTTTGACCTGAAATAGTTGACCATATCCACAGTCTGATCGACCATTAAGGTTTGGTACATTTCGCTACCGGCAGGTACAGCAGTATTTTCGGCCCAGCAAAAAGGTGCTTCTACTTCTAAAAACATGCCTAAACGGTTGCAGGCATCAATCAGCTCTTCGGTTGGTGGATAGTGCGAGGTACGGAAATAGTTTACGTTGCCTTCCCTGAAAAGCTCCACATCCTTTTCCCACATGTTTTCGCCTACAGAGCGGCCACGCAAAGGCATGGTTTCGTGGTGGCAAATGCCACGTAGTTTAATGGGCATGTTGTTTACAAAAACCCGGTTACCTCTTACCTCTATCTGGCGGAAACCAATGCTTTTGGTGATCACATCTTCGGTTTTACCAGCTTGTATGATGCTCAGTTTTACCACATACAAATTGGGGTGTTCGGTGTCCCATTTAGCAGGCTTAACCACATCAAAACTGATATTTTGCTGCAGGTATTCGCCTTTGGCAATGGCTTTATCGAGGCTAATTGTTTTTTCGGTAACTTTAGTTATCCCGTCTGTCTTAAAAAGTTCGGCTTTCAGACCCAGGCTGTTTGTTTTTCCATCCTGCTCGTTGGCAATAATTACATCAGTACTAACTGTGGCATTTTCATAGTTTTTATCTAAAATGGTTTTAACATCGGCATAAGCAAAATTTACGGGAGCCAGTGCCATAACGTACGCTTTGCGCGAAATACCACCTAAAGGATGCACTGCATAGGTTGAAGCACTGGCGAGTGAATCGGCTTTACTTTCTGATTTTACCTTTACCAACACTTCGTTGCTGGCACCCCATTTTACCCATTGATTAATATCGACTTCGAATGGAGTAAAACCGCCTAAATGCGAAGCAGTTTTTTTACCGTTTACCCAAATTTCGGCATCGCTGTATACGGCATCGAAACGGAGTTTAACGCGTTTATTTTTCCAGCTGGCTGGTACATCGAATGCTTTTTGGTAGCCGGCATATACTGATTTTTTAACTTCAAAGCCCTGCATCACCCACTCGCCGGGCACCTGAATATTTTTATCTACTGCCTGTGCGTTAATATCGGTCGAAAACTTCCAGGTACCATTGAGATCGATTTTATCAGGCTGTTTAGAGGCTGCTGGTGAGATTCTGTTTAACTTAAGTAATTGGTTATCTGCAGTGGTGTAATTTATTTTCTGGATCTGGGCTTTTGCCATAAATCCAAACAATAAAAAACCAGCTAAACCGAATAATTTTATTTTCATTGTGTGTTGTTTAATCAGTTTGGGTTGCTACTTCAATTGAAGGGTAATGCTATCTGCTATCACATCTCCTGCTTTTAAAGGTTGGTCCATTTTTTCGGCATGATCTCTGTAATATTGTCCAGCCCCCATGTTGCTGTAAGCGGCTACCAGTGCTTTAATGTTTTCTCCTTCTTTCCAGGCCCTGATATGTTGTTTGCCATTTGCAATTACATTAAAAGAAGAAGTGGCACTTTTTAATTGCGCCGTGTTAATGTACATCTTTGTTGAACGAAAATCGTTAGTTCCTAAATCATTTCTATCCATGCTCCAGGAGGTTACCGGCAATGTAGATGGCCCCGCAGCGCCAGAAATATTATTAACAGAGGTTAAGGATGCTTTGCCTGTTTGCCTGCCAATATGGTCATCGGGATAATAATTCCACTGTCCGTTTCTGCTCCAATTCAATTCATTAAAATTTGCCGGCACGCCAAATACCAAGCCCCACTGGCGCGGGTTAACATCTTTTTTAATCGTGTATTTGTAGTCGATCTTTACGCTACCATTTGTAAAAAAGATATAATTTACCGTTCCTTCCGCTTCGTCATAATCATCGCTAACGTTAACCGTAAACCCGTTTTTAGCTTTATCTATTTTAATAGCTGTTAATTTCCGGTTTTTGCATACCGCTGTAAAGGGATCAAATTGCTGGCTCTCGCCAGTCATTTGTATACCTCTGCCTTCATTATTTAATGGCAAAACCATTAGTTGCGCTCCGGTATTCCAAATGGTTGCACCGTTATTGGTAATTTGCGTTACATTGCCACTGGCTAAATTATACTTAACATTTAGGTTGCCGCTTTTGGCTGTTATGGTATTACCGGTTTGGCTGTAACTCCACGGCTGATTCACATTTTTTTGCACCGGCGTTATATCGCTAACCATTGGTACTACATCAAACTGGTAAATATCAACCTGCACACCACGTGGGTCGTACACCTTAATGGTCATTTTATCGCTTGGTGCTGGCTTATTCTTAATGTTTATGTTAACTGTAGTTTTACCGTTTCTTTTTAAATCGGCGGTAATTAAACCCTTTTCAGTTGCCAGGCTCCACTCAATCTTGCACTCGTTTAGGTTACTGAAAAGTAATCTGTTTTCTAATTCAATGGCAACTTTTCCATTGTTCCAGTTTGTAGCGAGTTTAATTTTTACAGGCGAATAGATTTTTTTCATGTGCCAGTATTCGGGCTTTGGTCTCCTCCAGCCATCAACCGGGCCCCAGGTACCATAACCTACTGTTTTTCCATTGGGTAAAAAGAAGGTATCATCAATTCCTGCCCAAATGGCGCCACCTAAAACGGCATCGGTATGGTACATATTTTCCCACATGGGTTCAAAACCAATTCCCCAGGCATCGCGAACACCGGGATCGGTAACCAGCTCGAGGCGGTTGTAAGCATTTAGGTGTACATATTCATCGAAAACGATCGGCCGTTTGTAATTGTTATATTTGGCCGGACCTGTTGGACCGGGATAATGGTGATTGGTAATTTCCAAATCGCCCTCGTCTGCATTAGGGCCCCATTCGCTAAAATTACGTGGCCGGGTAGAGTCGAATAGCTTTACCAATTTTGCCGTTTCCTTAAAATACTCTTTGTATTTAAGACTTTCGTTGCCTACCGACCATATAATTACGGAAGGATTGGACCTGAAGTAATTTACCATATCTATGGTTTGATCTACCAGCAGTGTTTTGGCAATTTCGGTACCCAAAGTTACGGGAGTTTTTTGTGCCCAGCAAAAAGGTGCTTCGACTTCTAAAAACATACCTAAGCGGTTAGCTGCATCAACCAGTTCTTCGGCCGGTGGATAATGCGAGGTACGAAAATAGTTTACGTTGCCTGATCTGAACAGTTCTACATCTTTTTCCCACATGTTATCATTTACCGACCGTCCTCTTAAAGGCATAGTTTCGTGATGGCAAATGCCGCGCAGTTTTATAGGCATATTGTTTACAAAAACCTGGTTGCCCCTTACTTCAATCTGCCTAAAACCAATGCTTTTAACCATTACATCTTCAGCCTCGCCATTTTGTATAATGCTTAATTTAATTACATACAAATTGGGGTGTTCGGTATCCCATTTTGCAGGTTTTACCACCTCAAAACTGATGTTTTGCTGCAGGTAATCACCTTTGGCAATGGTTTTATCAACAGCAATAAGCTTTTCGGTGATTTTTGTAGTACCATCTGACTTAAAAATTTCTGCCTTTAGCAGCAGCTTGCCGGTTATTCCATCTTGTTCGTTGGCAATAATTACATCGGTGCTTACTGTGGCATTTTCATAATTTTTATCAAAGTTTGTTTTAACGTCAGCATAGGCAAAATTAACTTTAGGCACAGCCACTACATAAACCTTTCGGGAGATACCGCCCAGCGAATGCAATGCATACTGTGATGCACTGGCTAATGAATCGGCTTTAGTTTCTGATTTAACTTTAACAATAAGTTCGTTATCGGCATTTAACCTGGCCAAATTGGAAATATCTACTTCAAACGGCGTAAAACCACCTAAATGCGAGGCGGTCTTTTTTCCATTCAGCCAAATTTCGGCTTCGCTAAATACGGCATCAAAACGCAGTTTAATCCGTTTATTTTTCCAGTTAGCAGGGAGTGAGAAGTTTTTTTGATAGCCTGCATAAACCGACTTTTTTACTTCGAAGCCCTGCATTACCCATTCGCCAGGCACTTGTATATTTTTATCGCAAGGCTGATTTTCAATGTCAGAAGAGAATTTCCAGGTACCATCTAAAGAGATTTTATCGTTTTTTGCAAATAAAGCCGGCGAAATCCGGTTTAGTTGTAATACCTCCTGCCCTGCTGCTGTGTAATTAATTTTCTGAATTTGGGCCTGTGCAGCACCATGGAGAAGCAATAAAACCGTAAAAATTCTATAAAATAGTTTCATTTGTGTGTTTGATTTTATTTTTTGAATTTACTTTTTACATAATCCCATATTTATCGAAAGCTTCTTTGGCACTCATGCCTTCTAAAATCTTTTTTTGCACCATTTTTTCGCCCCTGGCTTTTTCAATTGCACGCGTCATTACTTCCTCTTCGTGCTGTTTGGGTACAATGCAAACTCCGTCTATATCACCTACCACAATATCGCCGGGGTTAACCAAAACGCCTTTAATTTCGATAGGTACCCTAAAGTCGATTACCTTGCCGCGCGGGGCCTGATCCTGCGCATAGTTACCATAAGAAAATGAAGGAAAATTAAGGTGCAATATGCCTTTAGTATCTCTGGAATAGCCATCAACTACTGCGCCTGCCGCTCCTAAAATTTGTGCGCGGGTACTCATCAGTTCACCCCATAAGGCATAACTTGGTGATGCGCCGGTGCAAATGTAAACCTCATTTTTTTTCAGATCATCGAGCGCTTCGAGCATTAAACCAAATGGTTTTTTGAGGATGGGATTACTGCTTTCGTAGGTAGCACATTCTAACACATCGGCCTCCAGCACGGTCATGGCCCTACCTGCAACAAACATATCGGCATGTAAAGGTTGTATTTGTGGGGGTAAAAACTGGTGTAAAAGCCCCATCTTATCCATGATGTCGCCAATTACCGCAGTATAAAGTTCTGTTTTTATAATTTCAAAAAGCTCGTCGTCATTTTGCCATTCTATATGCTCAATCGTCATTTGGTTATTGTGTATTGGGAAATTGTATCTGTTTATGTTTCAAATATGGATAATCGGCAAAAAAAACCTTTAAGCATAGTTACCTACTTATTAAACTTTTTTACCATAACAAAAGCAATTAAAGCAGCTACAAAGACAAAATAATTCACACAACAAATTAACTTTACCGGGTTAATGATTGAAGTATGGTTTAAAATTACCGCAAAAAAATAGCGACCAGGATAAGCCTGGCCGCTATAATCATTGTGTGTGCATAAGTAGATGCATTTTTATTTTAATATCCGCTGTTTTGCTTTAAAACACCTCTCGAAAGATCCATCTGTGATTGTGGAACAGGCATTAAATACAATTTATCAGCCCAGGTTCTAACCTGAATTGGTTTAACGGCATCGCTAATGCTAAAAATTGATTTCATTACCTGTGGCGCAATTTTCCATCTTCTGATATCCATGTAACGTTGTCCTTCTATAGCAAGTTCTACACGTCTTTCGTTTCTGATCAATTCTCTTAAGGTTGTTTGGGTAGCATATTTAGTGCGGTCTACCACTGGCATACCGGCACGGGTTCTAATCTGATCTAAAGCATCATATACCGATCCATCTGGGCCAGTCAACTCATTTTTAGCTTCGGCATAGGTTAATAAAACCTCTGCGTAACGGATCAGGATATTATTGGCGTGGTTATCGATCTGATCGCGGTAAATTTTCGGATCGACCATTTTTCGTACGCTATAACCTGTTAAAGCAGTATTACCTGCACCTTCGGTCCATTTAAAGGTATAATCATCTTCAATGGCATTCCATGGGTTTCCGTCAAATAAAATACTGGCATAAAAACGGGGATCCCTGTTTCTATATTCATTCTTAAATGCCGGATCTTTGGCTTTGTACCATGCAGCACGTTGTGCTGGTGTTGGTGGCGTAATTAAATCGCCGGTTTTATAACTTGGGTAACTGTTTACCAGTTCTTGTGTTGGCGCAATAGAGCCCCAACCACCTAAATCTCCCGAAGGTAACAAGGTGTTTAAGAAATTGGCATCCTGTTGCGGAATGCGTTGTCTGTCTAAAATCACCTCTGCATTGCCTTCGTTTACTTGGTGAAACAAAGCTTCGTAGCTACGTAAACCTAAACGGAACTTTTTCTCATCGTCGGCATTTGCAAAATCAACCCATGTACTGTAGTCATCTTTGGCATTAAGGGCATCCTCGGCAGTTACTTTAAACAAGCTGTAACCCAAAGTCATTACCTGGCTCGCTGCATCGGCAGCCAATTGCCACTGGCCATCGTATAAGTATGCACGCGCTTTTAAAGCAAGGGCTGCACCTTTTGTAATACGGCCTTTTTCGTTTGGTTTACCACCTCCATAACTTTGTGGTAAAATTTTAGCAATGGCATCGAGCTCATCTACTACAAATTTTAACACCTGTGCCTTTGGCGTACGGGGAATATTTTCCTCACCAAGCACAACAGTTTTAGTTTGTAATGGCACATCGCCAAACTTGCAAATTAACCAGAAGTAGGCATTTGCCCTGATAAAACGAACCTCTGCTTTATAACGGTCCAATAAAGTCTTATCAATAGCGGTTACCTTATCGGCATTATCTAAAAAGTAATTGGCACGACCGATTGCTGTAAAACCCCAGCCTGCATCTAAAGTAGAGTTTACATTACCCGATGATACGGCTGTTGCCGAACTTTCCCACGGATACTGTGCATGTGCGTTATCTGCAGCTGCATCGTCGTACACCATATCATCACCTGGTAACTGACTGTACACGCCGTTTACGGCTAAGTAAACATCATTTGCATTTTTCCAGAAGGTAGCTTCAGACACCTGGTTTAATGGTGGCCTTTCTAAAAAATCTTTTTTACAAGAAACCAAAACGGTTGATAACAGTATGCTTGTAACTATATATATCTTTTTCATTTTTCTATTCATTTTATAATCCTGCACTTAAACCAAACGACCATGTTTTAATACCCGGATAACCTCCACGACCCGAAGCAGACTCAGGATCGTAATCGCCTAAACGTTTATCGGCCATGATGGTGAAAGGATTATTGGTAGTTCCGTAGATTCTAAGTTTAGATAAACCAATTTTTTTCACTGCATTTTGAGGCAAAGTGTAGCCTAAAGTGATACCTCTTACCCTAAAATAAGCACCATTAAATAACCAGAAAGAAGAATAATTATCAATGTTATGACCTGCATCTGCAGTTAATAATGTCCTTGGGAAATCGGCGTTTGGATCAGGGTTTTCTTTTGTCCAGCGATTTAACAACTGTACTTTTGCATTTGCTCCGTTAAAGAAAGGCTGAGATGCTTCCTGCCCCAGGTAGGTTTTAACTTTGGCTACGCCATAAGTAAGGATATTAAAATCGAAACCTTTGTAAGATGCACTTAAATTAAAGCCATAATTAATAAAGGGTACATTGTTACCGATTATGGTACGGTCAGCTGCATTAATCACGTTATCACCATTTAAATCCCTATACTTGATATCACCAGCCTTGGTACGCGTATCCTGAAAAGCGTGAGCAGCAACTTCCTGATCACTAACAAAAAGGCCATCGGCAATATAACCGTAAAAAGAACCAATGGATTCGCCTAAACGCTGTATTTGTGAACCATCAGGAAAGTTCGCATCGCCGGTTGGGAAATTATCGTTACCGTTTTCGCCAATTTTGGTGATTTTACTTTTGATTAGTGATAAGTTACCACCTACACTAAAAGTAAAATCTTTACCAATGCGGTTATTATGGGTAACACCTAGCTCAAAACCGGTATTACGGGTACTTGCCGAATTGGTAAAAGGTACGGTTAAAGGATAAGTTGCCAATACAGTATTACGTAACAACAAATCTTTGGTATCTTTAATATAATAATCGGCAGTAATGTCTAACTTACCTTTAAACAAAGTTATATCTGTACCAAAATCGGTCATGTATACTTTTTCCCAGGTGGTAGTTGGCCACGATCCATCTGCCTGCCAGATTCCGTCTTGTGCGGTACCTTCAAAGCTATACTGGAAACCAGCGTTTAAGCGGTTAAAATAGTTACCAACGGCAACCACATCCTGGTTACCTAATGAACCATAAGAACCACGAAGTTTGAAATTATCAACCCAGTTGATATTTTTCATGAAGTCTTCTTTTGAAACTACCCAGCCGGCAGAAAACGACGGAAAGAAAGCCCTGCGCACATCATCACGGAAACGCGAAGAATAATCGATACGGGCATTAACTTCTAACAGATATTTATTATCAAAAGCATAATTAAAACGGCCAAACATTGAGCGCATTGCCCACTCTTCAGCTGCTGTTCTGTTGGCTAATCCAAAAACACCGGCAATAATATCATCACCATTGCTATCCGACAGCACGTCTTCTCCATTACCAGAACCATTAATGATGGTGCTTAAATCGTTATTAGGAAAGTTTCTGCGGCCAATAAATGCACTTCTAAGTACATTGCTTTCTTGCGATGCACCTACGGTTACCTTACCATAATGTTTGCCAAAGGTACGTTCGTAATCTGCAGTTCCTTGTACCAGCAACTCTTTTCTTTTAACCCAATACTCTCTTAAATCGTTCTGCGTACCATTGCCGGCAGGCAATGCGATCGGGTTACCGGTTAAGAAGTTATTAATCGGGATCATGGTATTGTTAAAAGCAGTACTGTTGTTATTGGTAAACTTTAACGAAACCAATCCATTAATAGATAGGCCTTTTAATGGAGTTAAAGTAGCATTAGCCGCCGTTTGCAACAAATTATTGCGGTTGCTGCCTTTTGATGATTCAGCGATCATGCGGGCCTGGTTGCGGTATGGAATTGAGCTACTGGCTACAGTTCCGTTATTTACCGAACCCCATTGGCCATTGCTTTGGCGAAAAACTGTAGTGGGCAAAGAACGGTTTAACTCGGTCCATGATAAATTACCCAAACGATCGAAAGCCTGGTTAATGAAAGAGATGTTGGTACCTACCTTTAAAATATTCTCTACTACCTTGGTTTCGGTGTTTAGTTTTGCGCTAAAACGGTCCTGGTCTTTATTAGGAATTAACGACTCTTGCGTTAAATAATTTAAGCCTAAGTAACTGCTGGTGGTTTTACCCGGCGCATTGATGTTTAAATTCACATCGCTCAGTGGTGCGCTTGATCTTAAAACTTCTTTATACCAGTCGGTATTGGGATATAAATCTGGCTGAGAACCATTTCTGTACAATTCTATTTGTGCAGGGGTGTAAAGAGGGCTACGACCTACGTTAGTTAAAGCTTCGTTATAAAGCGTAGTATAATCAACCGATCCTAAATATTTTGCAATACGGGTTGGCGATTGCCAGCCATAATTGGCATTTAGCTCAATGCTTACTTTATCGCCACCACCGCGTTTAGTGGTAACCATAATTACACCATTGGCCGCTCTCGAACCATATAGCGCTGCAGATGAGGCATCTTTTAGTACCGACATGGCCGATATATCATTCGGATTTAAAATTGCAAATTCTTGTGAACTAGCCGGAATACCGTCGATAATATAAAGTGGTGTACCTGCACCAGCTAAACTACTTCTACCCCTGATATTTACCGCTGTACCACCTGTGGCACTTGCACTTACATCGCCAGGGCGTTGCAAAATGGTTAAACCCGGCGAAATACCTTGTAAAGCATTTTGAATTGAAGTTACCGGACGTTCTTTCAGTTGTTTTGGGGTAATGGTAGCCACAGCACCGGTTAAACTCGATTTTTTCTGCGTACCATAAGCCACCACAACCACATCATTTAAATCGTTGGTTTGCGGCACTAAAGTAACTTTTAATGTTGCTGCAGCTTTTACCACTTTGGTTTGATAGCCCAGATACGATACCACTAAAATGGCATCGTCGGCTAAACCGGCTAGTTTAAAATTTCCGGCTTCATCGCTAATGGTACCTTGCTCTTTACCTTTTACTTTGATGCTGGCGCCAGGAATCCCCTTGCCAATTTCGTCTAAAATGGTACCGATCACATCGATCACTTTATATACTGGCGTTTCTTGTCCTGGTTTATTGGCAGGAGCAACATTTGCGGGCCTTTCTTTAACCACAATGGTGTTGGCCTGTATGGAGTAAGTTAAAGGCTGATCTTTAAAACACTGGTTTAAAGCTTCGGCCAGGGTAACGTCCCTTACATCGATGCTTACAGCTTTTGATTTTTTTAAATCGCTCTGAATGAAAAACACATTAAAACCGCTTTGGCTTTTAATGGCTTTGAGCACTTTTTGCAAGGATGCATTTTTTTCGTTAAGCGTAATGTTTTTTTGTGCAAAACTGCCTGCATTAACGTGTAAAAAAGCTACAAAAAGTAATAGAATGGTTAGCTTCATGGATAACAGAATTTTATGCTTTATACTGCCCGGGCGGTATAAATTAAACTCGTAAATTTTCATACATTTGTTAGGTTTTGGGTTGATATAAATGCCTATAGCTGTTGCTATTGCATTTACAATGTTTTAACTATTTGGTTATCGTTATGACATTTATTTAATCTGAAGCTTTTAGCGGGTTTCGATTGCAGTCGAAATCCGTTTCTTCGGATTAAAATTTTAGGGTACTACTTTATAATTTTAATCCTCCTTCCTTCAATCTTAAATTTGAACTTATCTGTTGATTCTAATATTTTTAAGGTCTCCTGCAGGTTGTTGTGTTTAGAAAACGATCCGCCGAAATAAATGCCGTCGAAATTGCCATCGTACTCAATTTCAACATCGTACCAACGGGCCAGTTTTTGCATGGCTTCTTTAATCCCCTCGTTGTTGAACATGAAGAAACCATTTTTCCAGGCAATGTATTCTTCTACATCAACCTTGTTAATATCGAAAGCTGCACCATGAAATACAGCTTGCTGCCCAGGTTTTAATACACCTGTTGCCAGCGGACTAAAGTTTTTAACGGCTACGCCACCTTCTACAAGCGTGGTTTTAATTTCGGGCTCATCGGCATAGGCACTTACGTTAAAATGGGTACCCAACACACTGATTTCCTGCTTGGCAGTGGTTAGTTTAAAAGGTTTATTTTTGTTTTTGGCCACTTCGAAATAACCTTCGCCGGTTAACATTACGGTACGGTATTTACCAGTAAAAGCAGTTGGATATTTTAACGATGATAGTGCATTTAACCAAACTTTGGTGCCATCGGGCAAGGTAACCTGATATTGACCGCCAGCGGGGGTGCTAATGGTATTGTAACCTGCCGACTTTTGTCCGGCTTTACTTTCAACAATGGTATAAACCAACTGACCATCGGCCGTTTTGGTAATTTTAATGCCTTCCTGATTGACAATGGTACCGTTAACAGCTTCATCTAAATTAATTTTAGTACCGTTGGCTAAGGTTAAAAAAGCCTTATTACCACCCGGTTTAATTAAAGCGGCTACATTATTTGCATTTTTATTAATGCCGCGTTGACGTAACCAATAGCTACCAAAGCCTAAAACAGTTATTATTGATGCTGCAACAGCCCAACGGTAGAAAGATCTACGTGGTTTCGTCTGCTCATTTGCATCAATTTGCAGATTAATGTTATTCCAGATTTTTTCGCCTGTTATCTCGTGCGTGGCTTCATCAAATCCGCCATCTTGTTGTAATTTGTTTTGCGCCAATTGCGCGTTGTACCACGATTCGAGCTCGAGGCGTTCTTCTCCACTGGCAGTACCGGCTATATATTTTTCTGTTAAACGTGTTAATGTTGCTTTTTCCAATTTGCTGTGGTTTGGGTGTATGTACCCAAAACGAGGGGTATCCCCCAAAAGAATTTTAATTATTTTATAAGAAGCTATTTAACAGCTAATTAAATTTCAAAAATAATAACCATATAAGTCATTAAAGGAAACATAAGCTTACCTTAAATAAACTTACATGCCTTAAATGGTTTAATATTACTCTTACAAATAATCCTGATTTAAAAACTAAGGGATCTCAGAATGGTAAATAAAAAAAAGTTACTTACCCCAGATACCGCCCAGCAGCAGTACTGCCCAAAATAAAAACTCGCCCATATCGGTGCGCAGGCGGCGCAATGCTATGGTAATCTGGTTTTCGACGGTTTTAGGCGAAATGTTTAAACGTGCAGCTATCTCTTTTACACTGAGGTGTTCTTTACGGCTGAGGATGAAAATTTCCTTACACTTTTGGGGTAGCTGCTCTATGCTTTCATCCAATCGTTGCGTGATTTCCTTTTCGGCGAAAGCATTTTCGGCATTGTGTGTGCTTACCAGTAAATCGGTATCGTGCAGTAAATCGGTACGCAGTTTCCCATCCCTTATGGCTTTAAATACCTGAAAACGAACTGCAGTAAATAAATAATTGTTAAGGTTATCAACCAAAGTGTACTCGCGCTTTAGCCACAGGCTTACAAATATTTCCTGAATAATATCTTCTGCCGCCTCCCTGTTGCGTAAAATGTGATAGGCCGATAAGTATAGCTTGCTCCAATACCTGCTGTAAATTTTTTCGAACGCAGTCCGGTCGTTGTTTTGCATGTTGCTCACAAGCAAACTATCAGGCCATAGTTCGAGGTTATCGGGTTTCATTTTAAATAAGGAATCGCTTTTACAATGCTAAGCAAAAAAATTAAGGGTTCAGTTTATATATTTTTCATTGTTATTGTCTCACTAAAAAGACTTCAAACATTCCTGCTTGCAAAGTTGGGTATTAAAAGCCACAGATTTGCAGATTTGATGTAATCTCTATTCAAAATATCGTTTAAGCAGTTATTTTAACATTCGTAGTTGCGCTATTAAACGTACGCCTGAGTCGTTTGTATCAGCCTTAGTGCCTGGCACCTGCAAAAATACCTTTTGGCACCATTTTATAATGGCATCTTTAGGATATTGTTTCACCTGTTTATCAAGCCAAAGCCTTGCTTCTTGTTTTTTGCCCTGCTTTTCCATGGCCCAGGCAGTTAACAATTGGTTTGCCGAGGTAAAATTGCTTACTGTATTTTCTACCTTAGGTTTAAAGCTGGTAACCAGCTGCAGAGCAGTTTGCGCAACCTGCTGTTTGTCCATTTTATGGTAACATAAATAATCCATCCAGTTTTCTAAACGTTCGTCAATATTCTCTGCATAGGGCTTGCCCACACCTAAATTTTGTGGCCATTTTTTGGCATCGCCAATCAGGCTCAATGCCTGGCTATAATGTTTAAGCTTAAATTCGTTAATGGCCTGCATCAGTTTGGCCTCGCGGTATAACTCGCGACCAATGGTAGCACCTTCAAAAGGAAGGATCTGAATCTGATCGAGCAATTGGGTACAATCGAGGTAACGCTTGTTCAGCAATAAAGTTTTGGCATACAGCATCCCCATGATATAATTTTCGGTATGCGCCTGGTAAAAAGGTTCGACTGTTTTTAAAGCCTCGACATTTTGATTATGGCTCAGGTAATACTCGCCCAGCAATTTGGTATAACGCCAATCGGCCTGATCTAAACTTTGTGCTTTTTTAAGATCGGCCAGCTCTGATGCGTCGATATGCATAGCTGCACGCGCAGCATAAAAAGGAGCAAAATCGGGCGTATTGCCACAGGCTTTAAACAGTGTTTTGCTTGCAGCGAGCTGATTGCGGTTTTGATATAAAAGTGCGAGGTAATATTTGGGTTTCCAGCTATTAAGCTGTTTGTTTGCCCAAAGCAATACGGCCTCATCTTCTGAGCGGAAAGGAAATACAAAAGCTGCCGTGGCCAAATCGGCTTTGGCTAAAGTGGCAGCAAAGGACTGTCCTTTCTTATTTTGCAAAAATGCCAGCCAAAAATTTACCAGGGCCTTGTTTGGTGCCAGTTGAAGCACTTTCTCGCTTTCATCAAAACAGCCATTCTGGTAATAATTGGTTGCCAATTCCAGATAACTTTCAGTCGGTTGCTCATTGCGGATAGCCGATGTAAAGCCCTGTTTATTTTCTGTTGATGGCTGAATGAGATACTTTTCAAAACGGGCAAAATCACTGAGTGGATCGAAAGTCAAAATGGTATCCAAAACGGCTTTAGCCGCACTCATTTTATCTTGATGCCGATATGCTATGGCCTGTACCTGCAACGCGCCTACTTCATAACGGTTAAAATCGATGGCTTTAGCGGCATAAGTTAAGGCCTTGTCCCAGTTATATTCGGAAAGATATAACTTGCCCAGTTCGCGGTAAGCCGGACTTTTAAAAGCCATGGTTAAAGCGGCAAGATCGAAACCATCTTTAGCATCGGTGGTATTGCCGAGCTGTTTATTGATAATGCCATAATAATAATTTGCGGCACCATCATGGGTATCAACACTCAAAGCGGTTTTCGCAAATATCAGGGCTTCTTTATAGCGCATATTGCGGTACGTCAGCTCGGCCATTTGTACCAAAGCAGGCACAAAACCTGGTGTTTTACCTAAAGCAGCAGTCAGTTTCTCTTCTGCCTGAGCATACATTTTCTGATCCATAAAGGCCTTGCCCTGCAGGTATAAGCCATAGCCCGAGTTCCAGTCGAAATCTTTAGGCGAATCGAGCGGACGGCTCAGTACATCTGCATCGGGCTTAGATTCATATTGTAGCTTATCGCCACCCAGCGTAACCAGCAAATCGTTAACTGAACCAATAAGTTTTATCGAATCGGCAAAAGTTTGCAAAGGTTTTAACTTTACTTTTTGTGCATACAATACCTTGTCACCTCGTTTTACTTCAAGCGTATCGCTCAGGGTTTGTACAGGATTTAAATAAATTTTTAACCAGCCTTTTTCGTATTTCACATTCAAGGCTGCATATTGGTTGGCTTTTACAAAACCTTTTGTTTTTACTACGGGGTACCAGTACTCGGTCCAGGTATCGGCGGCTCCGGGCGAAAAACTTTTGTGCTTGAAGGGGGTAAAAGTACTTTTTTCTGCAGTTTGGTTAAATAGCCTTCCCGATTGGATCTCAGAATACTGTCCATCGGTATCCGTTAGCAATTTTTCCCAAATCATACCCTGATCGGCAAGTCCCCAGATCCAGATTTTTTTTCCGGCTTTATCATCGTGACTACCGTAACGGGCCATTCCGAAATCATCGTCGTGCCAGTAAGCGCCAAAAAAATCGGTGTACTTACCAAAAACATGGTACGATTTATAGCCGCCAAAGTTATTCTGTTCGTAAAAAGAAATATCCTTGCCATTTTCTTTATTTATTGGCCAATCGCTATGCTCACCTTCATGCCCCAGGTAATGTGTGCCGGGATAAATGTATTGCAGGTTTCCTTTCACCTTTATCCCTGCATTCATCCAATGGTAGTAGGGTTGATCGAGTTGTGTAGCATTGTACCAAAACGATTTGGTGGTAAAGTAAGCGCGGTCTTTGGGCAAATTAATCTCCATCGTCCAGTTGGTACGGGTTAACAAATCGAGCACGCCAATTACACAACTTACACTCCCATCGCTGTTTTTACGCGTAACATAATCAACCGGGGTGACTGTGTTGGGTGTATGCCCCATAATGCCGTAGTTGGGTTCTACGCCACCGCTGGTCCAGGGGCCACGCATGGCTATATCTCTGAATTTTACCACATGGTTATCGTAAATAAACGAACGGCCTGTAGATTTTTCAATGGCCGACCAGATTTTACCGCCAACCTCGGGCAATATGGTTAGTTTGATATAGTCATTTTCGAGGATTACTACTTTCCATTCTTTTTGTACGGCCTTATCGGTAAATCCATCATAACGGAAATAAGGATAAATGTGGGTAAAAGCCGGAATTGGGTTTGGATCGGAAAATGGATAAGTGGTAAATACCTGTTTATCTTCTTTAAAACTGGCATTACTTTGTGCATAGGAGCTCATTACCGCTATACAAACCGAAAACGTAAGCAATAGTTTCTTCATTTGAAAATGGATTTGACCAGTTAAAAACAGCACAGCTTATGTGAGCCTAAACCCCAGGAATGTATTTTTCTTCCCTCTGGTTTACAACTGACTGGTAGAGGCGCGATGCTATTTTGTACAGTAAAATTTGGTTAGGTGAGCCCGAAGATAAAAATTTCTGAAGAACCACAAGGAATGGAAAGAAAATACTGCGTAATATCTTAATAATCTGGCTTTACAATTCTTTATTTTTTGTAGGTAGCACAAGCAAATTGTGAAGTAAAATGCGCAATTCTGATGGATTGGCAACCAGATATTATTTGTAAATTTAAGTGAATCAACAGTCAATTCTAGAAATTTCCGCCAGCCGGCGAGCTTAAGTGCCACTGAGCAATTAAGACTAATCAAAATGATCATCCGTTAAAAGCATTTTAACATTGGAGGCCAGATACCAATAAAAACGGGGCGTTACCGAAAAGCCAAATGAGTAGGGATAAATGCTAAACTATTTTATTATGCCCAGATATGTAATTGAACGGGAAATTCCCGGAGCAGGAAAATTAACCGCTCAGGAGCTGAAAACCATTTCGAAAGCATCGTGTGGGGTGCTAGGCAAAATGGGACCTCAAATTCAGTGGGTAAACAGCTATGTAACCGACGATAAAATTTATTGTATTTATAATGCACCAAACGAGGAAATGGTACGCGAGCATGCGCATTTAGGTGGCTTTCCGGCTAATTCGATTAAAAAAGTTGCCGCTGTTATAGATCCGATTACGGCTGAGTAGCCTGGCGAAATCGTCCCCCTGAATTTATTTCAGGGTCTCTATTTTTCAAACGCAAACAATAAAGAGATGCTTCGTTGCACTCAGCATGACAGCGAGAGGAAGAGCACAGTAATGACGGATCGCGGAAGGGAAAAGAATAGTCCTTCGACAAGCTAATCACCAGTTTACCTCCTCAGCCTCCTAATTCATCCGCTGCCTGATGTGGCCTGATCTGAATGCGCACAAACTTTGAAGCCGGCATGTTCGATTCTTTCACCACATTATTGATGGAAATGAGCACATTGGCTTCGGGGAAGTAGGTTACAGCATTCCCCTTAGGGATAGCATAAGGAACGACCAAAAACAGCCGCGCTACCCGCTCAATGCCATCATCGAAATTAAAAAGATCAACCTTATCTTCAGCTTTAAATCCCTGCCTGTTCATATCCTGCTCATTCATAAACACCACCCGGCGTTCGTTTTTAATGCCCCGGTAACGATCTTCGAGACCATAAATGGTGGTATTAAACTGATCGTGTGTTCTGGTGGTGGCCATGAGGTATTCATTTTCGGCCAAAAGGTTTGATGGAACACCAGAAAGGGTAAAAGCGGCTTTGTTTCCGGCTATTCCGGTCATAAATTTTCCATCTCTGGCGGCATTGGGCAAATAAAAACCACCTTTTTGCCTGATACGTTCATTATAATTTTCGAAGCCCGGAATACACTTTTCAATTACATCGCGAATCTTATCATAATCATCGGCAAAACCTTTCCAGTCTACCACCGATTTTTCACCCAGTGTTTCCAAGGCCATTCTGCAAACAATATGCGTTTCGTTTAATAGCTGATCGGATACAGGTTTTAGTATTCCTTTTGAAGATTGTACGATCCCCATCGAGCTTTCTGTGCTGATAAACTGGGCTACGCCATTAACCATATCCAAATCGCTTCGCGAAAGTGTTGGCAGAATTAATGCTTCTTCGCCATGCACCAAATGGCTCCGGTTGAGCTTGGTAGAAACATGTACCGAAAGCCTGAGCTTACGCAATGCCTCAGCAGTAAAAGTAGTATCGGGTGTGGCCGACAGAAAGTTGCCCCCCATAGCAAAAAGCACTTTAACATCATGTTTATGCATGGCCTTAATGGCACTTACTACATTATAACCATGGTCGCGGGGTGGCTCAAAACCAAAAACATCTCTGATTTTATCGAGTTGTGGCTGCGTTGGCCTTTCGTTAATGAGCATGGTACGGTTTCCTTGCACATTGCTGTGCCCCCTTACCGGGCATACACCAGCTCCGGGCTTGCCAATACTTCCTTTTAGCAGCAGGATATTTACAATTTCGCGAATCATATCTACGCCATTAGGTTGTTGGGTAAGGCCCATGCCCCAGGCAAATATGATCCGTTTTTTATGGGCCATTATTTCAACTACTGCTTCAATTTCGGCGACAGTTAATCCGGCAGCTGCAGCAAGCTCATCGAGATTGTAATTTTCGAATTGTGCAAGGTAATCTTCAGCCCCGCTGGTTTTCTCGCGGATAAACTCCTGGTCGAAAACAAGCCCGGGGTTAAGCGCTTCTTCGCGGGCAAGTAACAAGCCTATTGCTTTCAGCAAGGCCATATCGCCGTTTATTTTTACGGGCAGATATAGATCCGAATAATGTTCTCCAATGCCCAAAATACCATTTAGCGCCTGTGGGTTGCGGAACCCCATCAGTCCGGCTTCGGGCAGCGGATTAATGGCAATAATTTTTGCCCCGTTGTTTTTGCCTTTCTGTAAGGCGGTCATCATGCGCGGTGCATTAGTACCGGGATTGTGACCAATCACCACAATTACTTCTGCCTGATAAAAATCGTCGAGTTTCACTGTGCCCTTACCTATGCCAATAGTTGGTAACAATGCGGTTCCCGAAGTTTCGTGACACATGTTAGAGCAATCGGGCATATTGTTGGTACCAAATTCTTTTGCAAAAAGCTGGTAGAGGAATGAAGTTTCGTTGCTGGTACGCCCCGAAGTATAAAAAATGGCTTCGTTCGGAGAATCGAGCGCATTTAAATGGCCTTCTATTTTTTTAAAAGCAGCATCCCAGCTAATGGGCTCGTAGTGCGTACCGCCTTTAGGTAAAAACATGGGTGAGGTAAGCCTCCCCTTTTTTCCAATTTCAAAATCAGTTAACTGTGCCAAATGGACAACCGAATTTTCGGCGAAGAATGCTTCGGTAATCCTTTTAGAGGTTGCTTCTTCGGCCAATGCTTTTACGCCGTTCTCGCAATATTCGCCAATCGGCGAACGTTCATCATCCGGGTCGGGCCATGCACAACTGGGGCAATCGAAGCCGCCATTCTGGTTCATGCTAAACAAAGCCCGAGTACCCCGCAACGGAATACCTTCTTCAATCAAATCGCCAAAAGCAGCCACTACACCAGGAATCCCAGCAGCCCAGGTTTTGGCCGGTGTATATTTTAAACCGAGTAATTTCTCCGGGTTTTCGGGATTGGGCACTACTTTTAACTTTTTCATTTTGGCTGATTCAAAAGTGGATTGGGATAATGATCGCGCTGATCTTCTTCTACATTGTCCAAACAGGTAAAATCTTTCTCCAGTAAAATACTCAATGTACCCGATGTTCCTTTATAACCAACTTTATCTGTCGATTGCCATTCGGTTAGCCAGGCTTCGGGAAACCTGAGGTTAATTTCATCGCCAATAAAAGTTGCCGAAAGGGCTTCATCGGCTGTACAAGTGATGCTATAAATGAGCTTTCGGTCGCCAAAATCTATAGTTTCAGACAAGGTGTTGTTTGCAGAAAGGCCTTCTACTTCGGGGCGGGTTAACCTGTATCTGATAAAATTGCCTTTAATTCGTATTTTCATGTCTGTATTATTTAATGCGCTCAGCGCCTGTATAAATGTTAAAATTCCTGCCACGCAGGAAACCAATCAGGGTAATATTGCATTCGGTAGCCAGCTCAACGGCCAGGCTGGATGGTGCACCAATGGCCGCGATGGTAGCGATACCCGCCATGGCCGCCTTTTGTACCAGTTCGAAACTTGCCCTGCCACTAAGCAATAATACGTGCCCGCGAAGAGGTAACATGTCTTCGGTAAAGGCTTTCCCAATGAGTTTATCGAGTGCATTGTGCCTGCCTACATCTTCTTTTAAATCAACCAGTTCACCTGTTGTAGTAAAAAGCGCGCAGGCGTGCAAACCACCTGTCGCCGAAAACAGATCCTGCTCGGTTCGCATTAAAGCGGGCAACTGTAAAAGCGTTTCGCTATTGATACAGCCCTGGTTAAGGTTTGCAGCTAGGAAAGGTTGCCTTGTACGGATGGAAGCAATAGACGATTTTCCGCAAACCCCACAGCTGGAAGTGGTGTAAAAATTACGTTCGCTGCCCGACAAATCTGGAATCTGACCGGATATAAGCTCCATTGTGATGATATTTTCGCGCCCTTCGCCACAAACAAATGCTGCTGATTTTCGCAATTCGGCATCGTGGTTGACAATGCCTTCGGTAAACAGGAAACCTTTAGCCAGCTCTTCGTCATTACCGGGGGTACGCATGGTTACCGAAATGCTGCTTATTACCTGCTGCCCTTCTTTTATACCTGCCAGCCTGATCTCCAGTGGTTCTTCGATAGCCAGCATATCATGATGTTGGTGACCAACCCCGTCCTGTACCTTTTTAATGGCTACATTTCCGGTATAGGCGGTTTGAAGGGAAACATCAGAAAGTGCTTTCATGTTAGTTTAATTTGCGGCAAAAACTGGCATTCGCGCATGGAGCACTATTTTTTAGTACTCCCAATGCTTTTACTAAGGTAGATATTCTGCATTGATTTTTCCAAAGACTTAGCCAGATAAGCGGGTGAAAAATAAGGTTTCGTTGTATTTTTTTACCACCTTAGAGAGGTAAGAACACTACTTTGAAGCGGGCTCACGTTATGCCCTTCGACTCCGCTCAGGCCGACAATCTATTTGAGTTAGGAGTGATGAATTTGGAGTTTGGACAGGCTCAAACTATTGGTTAGTACTAATGACGAATGATTGATGAATTACGAAGGTCCTTCGACTCCGCTCAGGATGACAATCTAATTGAGTTGGGAGCGGTGAGTTTGGAGTTTGGACAGGCTCAAACTATTGGTTAGTACTAATGAACAAATGACTAATAAATTACGAAGGTCCTTCGACAGGCTCAGGATGACAGCCCTTTTTGAGTTGGGAGTGGTGAGTTTGGAGTTTGGACAGGCTCAAACTATTAGTTAGTACTAATGACGAATGAACTAATGAACCTCAAACACTTAACCTTGGGCAGGAAACTTTTCCTTTAAGCATCTGATGGTTTCGTTCATCATTTTTTTCAACACTTCGATATCAATATCGGCCAGTTTATTAACGTAAATACAACCTTTACCCATTTTAAATTTACCCAAATCTTTAAGCAAGGCTTCGTGCACGGGCTTTCCCATGTACACGTACAGTGAAATAGCGGCTTTGCGCGGCGAAAAACCAACCAAGGGCCATTCGCCCTCCTGTTTGCTTCGCTCTGATTTGTAATGGTAAGAACCAAAACCGATCATAGTGGCACCCCACATTTTGGCTGGATAACCGGTATAATTTTCCATTATTTTTAACAGTTCGAAACCCTCTTTACGCTTTTGTTCGGTTTCGGCAAACGAATTGATAAAATCGGTTACGCTTGCATCGTTTAGGGTGGTTTTAATGGCAGCCATATTTAGTGGGTTCTTTTAATAGGATAAAGGAAATTACAAATAATTTTCAATAAGCAAAAGTACTAATCCTACATCCATGGCCGTTTAACCGCAAAGATTCTGTGTTGAAATCCAAATGATTTTTTAATTTTGTTTACTCAAGGCAGTTTTAAGCTAGCCTCATTAGGGCAGTTCATTTTTTAATGGCTGCTCTAACTATTTATCACCTCT